>Ga0129299_1003589_pt1 | contig 10108 bp, 7 predicted proteins | sample ConPoolayeCmetaG_FD_94477 | JGI IMG/M metagenome (GOLD analysis project Ga0129299, IMG submission 94477) | Hot spring microbial mat communities from California, USA to study Microbial Dark Matter (Phase II) - Cone Pool mat layer C metaG ... | reverse complement strand
CGGGCCGCGGCCCGCGTGCCGCTGTCGTAGTCGTCCGAGGACACCGTCCCGCAGAAGGGCATCTCCAGGTGCACGTGCACGTCGATCACGCCCGGCAGAACGTACTTGCCGGTCGCGTCGATCACCCGCGCGGCCGATCCGGCCCGCCGCGCCAGCCCCGGCCCCACCTCGGCGATCCGCTGGCCGCGCAGGCCCACGTCCGCTCGCCGCAGCCCCGAGGGCGAGACGACCGTTCCACCCGCAATCAGCGTGTCAAAGGCCATGCCGGCTTTCCCGGGGGTCGCCCCGCACACATTCGCTCCGACCCGCGGGTATTATTGGCCGCGACCGCCGCTGCGGCAAACGCACGCCGCCCCCTTCCCGCACCCGGCCGGACGGAAAACAGAAAACGGACGCCGCCGGGCCATGCCGGTCGGCGTCCGTGGCGGTCGCAATGCCGCACCGTGGCGCCTGTGCTGGGGTGGAAAGGCCGGGGAATCCCGCCCTCAGGCGGACGGGGCTTCCGCCTGGCTCAGCCTCGCGGCCGCGGCCGCCGAGACGATGTCGTCGCTGCTGAGCACCTTGTCGATGTCCAGCAGGATCTTGACCTCGTCGCCCACCTTGCCCATGCCCAGGATGAACGAGGTGTCCACGTCGGCGCTCATCGTCGGGGCCGGCTCGATCTCCTCGCCGGCGATGTCCAGCACCTCGGAAACCGTGTCCACGATGATCCCGATCTCCTTGCCGACGTCGACCACGATGATGCACGTCTGGTCGGTGTGCTCGGCCTCCGAGAGCCCGAACTTCAGACGCAGGTCGATCACCGGGATGACCTTGCCGCGCAGATTGATCACGCCCTTCATGCAGACGGGCATGCACGGCACCGCGGTGATCGCCAGCAGGCCGATGATCTCGCGGACCTTCAGGATCTCGACCCCGTACTCCTCCTCGGCGAGCTTGAACGTCAGATACTTGCCGCCCCTGTCGCAGGCGACGGCGCCGGCCAGGCCGGGAGCTTCCAGAACGCTGGTGGACATGTCATTTACCTCTCTGGGATTTGCGGGTTCGGCCACATCTGTTGCAGAATCGACCAACCCGGGCACCGGCTTGAACCTTGCCCACCCCTGGCAGTCGCCAGGCCACGCCCCCCGGCCGGGCCAACGTCCGGAAACCCTCCACACCGGCCCGCGCCCGCGCAGGACACCGGCCCACCGCTCCGAGAACCTCCCGAACTCCCGACCGCGGCTCCGCGACCGAAAGGTCGGATCAGATACTCAGGAAACGGCCCCCCACACCCGAGCCAGGCCAGGCTGGCCCGTGGGACCGGCTGCAGGCGGCCCCTGTCACCCCGAACCGCCGGCCGAATGCCCTGCCGCCCGCCGGCGGCCGGAAAATCATGGTGTCTGAAACGCCCTCCCGGCAGGGTGGAACTGCCGGACGTGCATGGGACCGGGGCACCGGGACCTTCGGGTCTGGGCCTGGATGCGGGATCTGTCCGATGTGCCTGGGCCGGGGGGTCGAGCCGAACCGACGGAACGGCCGGGCTGGATGTGATCGCAGGGGCGGCCGGTTCGAAGGGACCTCTCCGGGACACCCGGGCCTCCCCGGGTCACCCAAGCCGATCCGACCTTGCGAACCCCACGTCGCCGACTGCGACGGCTTCAACCTCCCGACCCGACTGCCAGTGGCCGCCGGACCTGCGGCCTCATCCACACGCTACGGCCCGCCTGACGGCGGTCGGTAGCCGCGCCAATCCGCCCGACGCTAGCGGCTCGACCCCGGCCAGTCAAGACCCCGAAGCTCTCACCCTGCGGCTCAGTGGCACGCCGAACCCAGGTCCGGGCGGACATCGGCCTGGCTGCAGGATAGATCCAGAACGGGACCGAACATGCTTAAAGTCATTAATATAAAAAGCTTATGAATATATGGCACCGGACTTGAGTCCCGCGAGCACTATCCATCAGGCTGGAATTCCAGCCCCCCTGAACCTGGCCGAACAAGTGGTTCGGCGGTCCTCGATACCCGATACACCAACAGGCCGGCGGCTGGTCGGCATGGCCCCCCCGTCAGCCGGTTCGGTCGGGTCACGGGCGGCAGTCATTGCCCGTTCGGCACGGGACCCTGGGGAGCCCCCGCCGGCGAATCGCTGGGGGGGAACACCCGCCAGCTCGGCAGGTCGCTCGCCGGCTGCTGGCAGACCGCAGGCCGCCGGCGGTTCGCCCGGCATCCCGGCCCGGGTGCCCGGAGCTTGTAGTGTGGCCTGGAGCCTGCCGCGGGCCTCAGGAGAACCGGTCATGTCCGCTTCCGACCACGTCGTGATGATTCTGGAACCCTCCCGGCTGCTTCGCCAGGCGGCCTCGCAGGCCTGCCTCCAGCTGGGGGCGCGTGTACGGGTCGTGCCCGAGGTGGGCAAGGCCCTGACTCTGATCGGCAAGAGCAAGCCCACGGCCATCATCACCGCCATGGAGCTGCCGGGGGTGTGCGGGGGGTCGCTGATCGCCGCCCTGCGGGCCTGCATGCACCATCGGGCGATTCCGATCGCCCTGCTGACGGCCAATGAGGCTCAGGCCCGGGAGCTGCTATACTTCAAACCTGATGCGATCATCCGCAAGGAAAGCAACCTGGCTTCGGCCGTGGCGGCCTTCCTCAGGGGCCTGGGAGTCGGCAATTCCGGGGGCACGGCTGAGTCTCCGACAACGCGCAAACCCTTGTCGGCCAACATTCTGCTGGCCGAAGACTCGACCATGGTGCATCGCCTGATCAGCCGGTACCTGCACGTGGCCGGGGCCGAGGTCGTGGTCGTCGAGGATGGCGTCCAGGCGGTGGAGGTGGCCACTGAGCAGCCCTTCGACCTGGTGCTCATGGACATTGAAATGCCGCGAATGAACGGTCTGGAGGCCACCCGGATCCTGCGGGAGCGGGGGATCCAGGTACCGATCATCGCCACGACGGCCCACGGCGGGGACTCTTTCCGGCTCCAGGCCGAATCGGCGGGCTTCGATGACGTCATCACCAAGCCGGCCTCCGCCGAGCAGATCGTGGCCAAGTGCGTTGAGCACCTGGAACGATCCCGCGCCGGGCTGGCGGCGGCGGGCCGCGACTGACGCCGTTTTTTCTGTAAGCCCAAGCAGGGCAATCCTTTGCGTTCATTCGGAAATCTGTGCATTCCTGGTTTTCCGGGCTCCGGGGCCGGCGGCCTTCCGGCCGGTCGTTGCCGATGGATTCAGGGCCCGGCGATCCTGGCGGCGGCATCCACCCGGGCCCGGGGCAGGCCGGATCATAAGCATCATGAAATCAGGCAGTTGCGCTGGCGGATGGATTGAGGCTCGACTACGATCATGACGCTCGCGGTCCGATCGGGGCGAGCCCCCGGGGGGAGAACAGCAGGGCAAGGTGCGCGGCGAGATCTTCCTGGAACTGTTGCGGGAGCGGGTGGTGGTGCTCGACGGCGCCATGGGCACCAGCGTGCACAGTTTTGATCTGCCGCTGTCGGACTACCAGGGCCTGGAGAACTGCACCGAGATCCTGTGTCTGACCCGGCCGGACGTGATCCGGGAGATCCACGCCAGCTTCCTTGGCGTCGGCTGCGACGCGGTGGAGACCAACAGTTTCGGGTCCAACAAGGTGGTGCTGGCCGAGTTCGGGCTGCAGCACCGCGTCCGGGAGCTCAACCGGGCGGCGGCCCTGCTGGCCCGGGAGGTCTGCGACGCGTTCAGCACCGCCGATCGGCCCCGGTTTGCCATCGGGTCGGTGGGCCCGGGCACCCGGCTGGTTTCGCTGCGTCAGACCACCTTCGACGTGCTCGAGGACAGCTACGCCGAGCAGGTGCGCGGGCTGCTGGACGGCGGCATCGACGTCCTGATGATCGAGACCTGCCAGGACATTCTGCAGTGCAAGGCGGCGATCGCCGGGGCCGAGATCGCCTTCGCCGAGGCCGGGCGGCGGGTGCCGATCATCGTGCAGGTCACGATGGAGACCACCGGCACGATGCTGGTGGGCACGGACATGGCCGCGGCGCTGACCGCCCTGGACGCCTACCGGCAGATCGACGTGATCGGCCTGAACTGCGCCACCGGCCCGCAGGAGATGAGCGAGCACATCCGCTACCTGGGGGCCAACAGCGTCCGCCCCATCAGCGTGATCCCCAACGCCGGGCTGCCGCAGCTGGTCGAGGGGCGCACGCATTACCCGCTGACCCCGGCGGAGCTGGCCCGCTGGCTGGTGGAGTTCGTGGAGCAGGACGGCGTGAGCCTGGTGGGCGGCTGCTGCGGGACGACGCCGGCGCACCTGGCCGCGGTCGTCGAGGCCATGCGCGGCCGGCGGCCGCGGCCCCGGGAGGTGCATCCGGAGCCGAGCGTCTCGAGCCTGTATCAGTCGGTTCCCATCCGCCAGGACAACAGCTTCCTGATCATCGGCGAGCGGACCAACGCCAACGGCTCGAAGAAGTTCCGGGAGCTGCTGGCCGCCGAGGACCTCGACGGCATGGTGCAGATGGCCCGCGAGCAGGTCCGCAGCGGCAGCCACATGATCGACGTCTGCGCCGCCTACGTCGGGCGCGACGAGCTGGCGGACATGACCCGCCTGATCGATCGCTACGCGACCGAGGTGCCGGTGCCGCTGATGATCGATTCGACCGAGCCGCCGGTGATCGAGGCCTCGCTGAAGCTGGCCGGCGGCAAGTGCATCGTCAACAGCATCAACCTCGAGGACGGCGAGAAGCGCTGCGATGAGGTGCTGCCGCTGTGCCGCAAGTACGGCGCGGCCGTGGTGGCCCTGACCATCGACGAGGAGGGCATGGCCAAGACCGCGGACCGCAAGGTGGCCATCGCCCGGCGGATCTACCGCCTGGCGGTCGAGCGGTACGGCATGAGGCCCTGCGACATCCTCTTCGACCCCCTGACCTTCACCATCTGCACGGGCAACGAGGACGACCGGCGGCTGGGGCTGGAGACGCTCGAGGCCATCCGGCGGATCAAGGCGGAGATGCCCGAGTGCCATGTGCTGCTGGGGGTCAGCAACATCAGCTTCGGCGTCAGGCCGGCGGTGCGGCACGTGCTCAACAGCGTGTTTCTGCACTACGCCCGCGAGGCCGGCCTGGACGCGGCCATCGTGCACGCCGCGGGCATCCGCCCGCTGTTCCAGATCGACGAGGAGCTCCGCGAGCTGGCCCGGCGGCTGATCTTCGACGAACGCGACGGCGGGGATCCGCTGGCGGCGCTGCTGGAGCGGCTGTCGGAGGCGTCGGGCCGGCCCCAGAGCGCCGCCGCCCGGCCGGCGTCGCTGGAGGAGCGGCTCAAGCGACGGATCATCGACGGCGACCGCACCGACCTGGCCGCCGACCTCGACCAGGCCCTGCAGCGCTACCGGCCGCTGGAGATCATCAACGACTTCCTGCTGGCGGGCATGAAGGTGGTCGGCGACCTCTTCGCCTCGGGGGAGATGCAGCTGCCGTTCGTGCTCCAGTCCGCCGAGACGATGAAGGCCTGCGTGGCCCACCTCGAGCCGCACATGGAGAAGGCCGCCGGAGGCGGCAAGGGCTCCATCGTGCTGGCCACGGTCAAGGGCGACGTGCACGACATCGGCAAGAACCTGGTGGACATCCTGCTGACCAACAACGGCTACACGGTCCACAACCTGGGCATCAAGCAGCCGATCAACGCGATCATCGACGCCTGGCTGGAGAAGAAGGCCGACGCCATCGGGCTGTCCGGTCTGCTGGTCAAGAGCACGCTGGTGATGCGCGACGACCTGCTGGTGCTCAACGAGCGCGGGCTGGCCCCGCCGGTGATCCTCGGCGGCGCGGCCCTGACCCGCCGGTACGTCGAGCAGGACCTGCGGGCGATCTACAGGGGGCCGTTGTACTACGCCAAGGACGCCTTCGACGGCCTGCATCTCATGCAGCGGATCGTGGAGGGCGTCGAACCGGCCCCGGCGCCGGAACCGCAGCCGGTCGCGGCCGCCGCCGACGAGCCGCAGGAGGCGGCCGGGGCGGTCAGCGACATCGCCCGCGACGCGCCCGTGCCCGAGCCGCCGTTCTGGGGAGCCCGGGTCATCGAGCACATTCCCCTGGCGGCGGTGCTGCCCTACATCAACGAAACCATGCTCTTCCAGGTGCAGTGGCAGTACCGCAAGCGCGGACGATCCTCCGGGGAGTTCGAGCGCTTCCTCGACGCTGAAGTGCGCCCCATCTTCCGGGCCCTGGCCGACCAGTGTCAGCGTGAGGGCATCATCACCCCGCAGGCGGTCTACGGCTACTGGCCCTGCCGCAGCGAGGGCAACGACCTGGTGGTCCTGGACCCCGGGGACCGGCGGCGCGAGCTGGTCCGCTTCAGCTTTCCCCGGCAGCGCCGCGCCCCCTACTGGTGCCTGGCGGACTTCTGGCGGCCGGCAGAGGCGGGCGGCCACGACGTGGTGGCCTTCTCGATCGTCACCGCCGGGCGCCAGGTCAGCCAGACCGCCCGGGAATGGATGGCCGCCAACCGCTACCGCGACTACCTCCACCTGCACGGGCTGGGCGTGGAAACCGCCGAGGCCCTGGCCGAGTACATCCACAAACAGGTCCGCATGGAGCTGGGCATCGCCGGACGCGACGCCCGCGACATCCGCGACCTGTTCAAGCAGGGCTACCAGGGCAGCCGCTACAGCTTCGGCTATCCGGCCTGCCCGAACCTCGAGGACCAGCGCCTCCTGTGGCCGCTGCTGGAACCCGAACGCATCGGCGTGACCCTCACCGAGGAGTTCCAGCTGGAGCCCGAGCAGAGCACCTCGGCGATCATCGCCCACCATCCGCAGGCCCGCTACTTCAAGGCTCCCTGACCGCCCCGCCGGGCCGCCGGGCCGCCGGCCGGCTCAGCGCGACACCAGCACCAGGAACTCCAGGTTGCCCCGGGCTCCCGGCAGAGGGCTTTCCATCGTTCGGCACACCGTCAGCCCCAGCCCGGCAATCTCGACGCGCACGGCCTCCATCGTCTCCCGGGCCGCCCGGGGATCCAGCACGCCCCGGCGAAGCAGCCGGCGGTCGCACTCGTAGTGGGGCTTGATCAGCGAGATGATTCGACCGGCGGCGCCCAGGAGACCGGCCGCCGGCGGCAGAATGTGCCGCTGCCGCGTCCACCCGACGTCGATGGTCACCAGATCGACCGGCTCGGGCAGGGCGACGTGCATGGCGTTGGTCCGCTCCAGGACGGTGACCCGCGGATCGCGTCTGAGGTTGTAGGCCAGCACGCCGTAGCCGGTATCCACCGCATAGACGCGGGCTGCCCCGCGGCGCAGCAGACAGTCCACGAAACCGCCGACGTTGCTGCCCAGGTCGGCGCAGACCAGCCCGCCGGGATCGACGTCAAAGGCATCCAGGGCCGCGGCCAGCTTGCCGCCGGCGCGGCTGACGTAAGGAGTCGGTTCTGGTGGCGGCGTGCTCATGGCCGCGAACGTCGGGCCAGGACGCCGGCGGGGGTTCCGTGCCGGGGGCCTTGTGGCGTCAGCTCTTGGCGACCAGGGCGTTGTAGCGCCGCTGCAGGAGGGACTTGCGCCGGGCGGCGGTGTTCTTGTGGATCGTGCCCTTGGCGGCGATCTGATCGACCTTCTTGACCGCCGACTTCAGGGCCTCGGCCGCCTTGGCCTTGTCGCCCCCGGCCAGGACCTGGCCGAAGGCCCGGAGTTCGGCCTTGACGGCCCCTTTGCGCGCCCGGTTGCGCGCCCGGTGCTTGGCGTTCTGGCGGATCCGCTTCTTGGCGGACAGGGAGTGGGCCACGCTTAACCTCCTGAAATAGAACGACTTATGGCCCGCCTCCTGGGGCCGGACGACCCGCCCTCAGCCGGGCTTCTGCCGGCTCTTGAGGTCGTCGATCCGCTTGCGGACGTCTCCGTTGCGGTAGTTGTAGTCCCATTGTATGAGCTGCCCATAGACTTTCAAGGCGTCCTCGATCCGGCCGTCGGCCTCGCAGGACCGCCCCAGCCAGTAGTGCAGCTCCTTGCCCAGCTTGTCGTCGGGGATCTCGTAGCCGGCCAGCGCGTCCCGGAAGGTGTCGATCGCCTGCGAGTAATAGCCCTTCTCGTGGAAGCATCGCCCGACGTGCAGGCTGCAGTCGAAGCGGTTCTTCGGATCGGCCCGGGCCTCCTGCAGCACCGGGATGGCTTCGTCGTAGCGGCCGGCCTTGAACAGGCGGATCCCGTACTGGTGCCGCATCCGCAGGTCGGTGGGATACTCGCGGACCCGCTCCCTGTAGACCCCCAGCTCGAAGCGCAGCCGCTCGGTGCGGGCCTTGAGCACCGCCTCGCGGTCGCCGGACTCCTCGGCCGCCCGGACCGCGCGGTTGTGCTGGCGGATGCGGATGTCGTCGGCCCGCAGCTTGTAGCGGTAGTTCTTCGACTGCTCGTAGGCCTTCAGCAGGATGCCGATGGCCTGGGCCTCCTCGTCGGGGCGCTCGCGGCGGCAGAGCAGGTCCACCAGGGCGTTGACCGCATGCAGGCTGTCGGGCTCGGCCTCGTAGTCGCGGCGGGCCTTGGCGATGAGCTCGTCCAGCCGCTCCTCGGCCTGGATCACCCGGTCGCGGTCGTGGAGGTCGCGCTGCGACTGGGCGTCGTCGACCGAATCCGCGAACGAGGCGGCGGTCTGGAACCTGCCTTTGCGGATGGTCAGCTTGCCGGCCACGTCGCGGTGGTCGGTGGAGATGGCCATATCCGTCGGGTTCAGGGCCTTGAGCCGGCCGAGGGCGGCGACGGCCCGGTCGGTGGCGGCGATGGACAGCGGCAGGTCGGTTTCCTCGCAGCGGTCGCCGATCTCCTCATAGGCCTCGCGCAGCAGGACGTAGTGGGCCGGATTGGGCCTGGGCTCGTGGTCGGCGGCGTCGGCCAGGATCTCTCCGATCCACATCGCGGTGGCATAGAGGCGGCCCTTGACCGCGGCCTTGAGCATGGCCTCCATGTAGGCGATGTTGTGCGGATCCTTGGCCAGCAGGCTTTCGGCGGCCAGCAGGGCCTTCACCGGGTCGCCGCCTGCCATCCTGAACTTCATCTGCTCGCTGAAGGAGACCTTCTGCCGGCCGCGGAAGAGGGCCGCCGCCCGGCAGGGCTTATGCCCCTCTTCGACGGCGTCGGGCCAGAAGCCCAGCCCGTTGATGTACATCTGAATGGCGTAGTCGTAATCCTTGCGCTGGGCCAGTTCCTGGCCCCGCTGGAAGCAGCGGCGCGCGTTCTCGATCGCCTGGGGGCTGAACTCCGGGACGGCGGCGCCGCCCGGCGGGTTATCAGACTTCCTGAACATCGGATGTCGCCACATGGCCGGCGGCCCGGCCGGCTGCCGGCCGGCATCGGGGGCGCCTCGGCGCGTTCCAGCGACGGTGTCGGCTGCAACCAGATCGTATCGACCCGGGCAGTCGGGTCAAGCCGCGGTTCGGGCCGCCGGCGGAAGGTTCCGCTTCGCGACCCCCGGCCCCAGGCCGGCGGCCCGCGCCGGCGGGTGTCCGCAAGACCCGGCGGCGGGCTATAATGGGCTGTGCCGCCGATACCACGGCACGCGAGAGTCCGACATGCGTACCCAGACCCTGTACGACCGGCTGCCGGAGCGCATCGTGACCTATCCCGATCCGGTGCTGCGCGAGCGCTGCCGGCCGGTGGAGCAGTTCGGCCAGGCCCTGGAGTCCCTGGTCGGGCGGATGCTGGAGCTGATGAAAGCCGGCCGGGGCGTGGGGCTGGCGGCCCCGCAGGTCGGGCTGCCGCTGCGGCTGTTCGTGGCCAACCCGACCGGACGGCCGGACGACGACCGCGTCTACGTCAACCCGCGGATCGTCGAGGCCCGCGAGCCGGTGGAGGCCGAGGAGGGCTGCCTGTCGCTGCCGGAGGTGCACATTCTCGTGAAGCGCGGGCGCTGCTGCGTGATCCAGGCCTGCGACCTCCGGGGCGAGGCGTTCGAGGAAACAGGCTGCGACCTGCCGGCCCGGATCTGGCAGCATGAGATCGATCACCTGGACGGCCGCCTGCTGATCGACCGCATGACTCCCGCCGACCGCCTGGAGCACAAAGCCGTCCTCGCCGGACTCGAGGCCGCCTACGCCCGCCGCCGCAAGCCCCCCGCACGCCGGCCGGCCCGCCGGTGACCACCCCCGATCGCGCTGCATACGCCCCCAATGAT
>Ga0129299_1003588_pt1 | contig 10109 bp, 8 predicted proteins | sample ConPoolayeCmetaG_FD_94477 | JGI IMG/M metagenome (GOLD analysis project Ga0129299, IMG submission 94477) | Hot spring microbial mat communities from California, USA to study Microbial Dark Matter (Phase II) - Cone Pool mat layer C metaG ... | reverse complement strand
GTCCAGAACATCAAGGACATTTTGTTCCCCGATTTCCAAGCTAATATAAGTTCCCCTTTTTACTAAAGGAGAGAATCGATCATGAACGAAGAAACAGGTATGATTATCCTACCCGACTGGACAATTACCACTCCCCTGGAAACTCCAAAAATGGGCTGGGGGATTCGTATTCTGAACGACCTGATCGTAGATGTTGCCCCAAATCAAGAGTTGCGTCAACGCTATCCTAATGATGTAGTCTGGGATGCAAGCGGGCAAATTCTGGCACCAGGTTTTGTGGACGCACACACTCATCTTTATGGCGTACTAGCACATGGAATCCCCCTAAACAAAGCGCCCTCAGGATTTTGGCCCTTCCTTGAAGACTTCTGGTGGCCCTTAGTGGAAAATCGGCTGACTCATGAAATGATTTGTGCCGCTACCGATATCCAATGCGCCAAAATGCTAAAATCAGGGATAACATCCTTTTACGATTGCACAGAGGCACCTTTTGCCCTCCCCGGTTGTTTATTTTCACAGGCAGAAGTTGTCAAAAAACGTGGGCTGCGCGGTATTTTATCCTTTGAAGCAACTGAGCGCGTTAGTAAAGAAAACGGGCAACTTGGCTTAAAAGAAAATGCGGACTTTATTGATTATTGTCAAAGCAATCCCAGCCTTGTCAGCGGACTAATGTGTTTTCATACCACGTTTACCTGTTCAAAAGAGTTTATCCTTCAAGCATTCGAGATGGCGGCAGAGCGCGGGGTGCTGACACATATGCATTGCTCTGAAGGTACGTATGAGCCGGAGTATGCACTCAAGCATTTTGGTATGCGTCCGATACACTACTATAAAAACTTGGGGGTAGCAGGACCGGGTATGCTAGCATCGCAGTGCGTTCAGCTTGATGCTTCTGAAATTGCAGTCATGGCAGAATCAGGTATCAAGATGTCCCACATGCCCCTTTCAAACTGCGAAGTAGGCGGCGGAATTGCTCCCTTGCCAGAACTAGTTGAAGCGGGTGTAACCGCCGGATTAGGAACAGATGGCTATATCATTGACTTCTTCGAGGTCATGCGCGGTGCATTCCTGATCCACAAAGCCTCTCATTGCGATCCGCGCGTTATGCCTGCCAACCAAGTCTGGTATTTGGCAACTGAAGGCGGCGCAAAAGCAATCGGACTGGATGCAACCGGAAGATTGGAAATCGGCTGGAAAGCAGACTGCCAACTCATTAAACCCAATTTACCCACTCCAATTGCAGTGCATAACCTTTATGAGCAAGTGCTGCTTTACTGTGACCAGGATAGTGTTCAGGCTACATTAGTAAACGGTAAGATTCTGGTCAAAGATGGCACAATCCTGAATGTCGACATGGATGAGTTGATGGAAAGAAGCCGGCGCGCAGCCCTGCAACTATGGGAGCAAGCATCGTGAATGGAGTATAAAAAAGAGTACAATGCTGCAACAGTTTGACCTGCTAATTCAAAACGGGCATGTTCTCGGCGAGACGGGATGGCTCTCGCCGGGCTATGTAATCGTTGATGCGGGAATTATCCTTGAGGTCAAAAATGGTCATCCTGCTCCTGAAGTCATATCATCTGCGCGAAAAGTGTTAGATGCATCGGGAATGGCTGTCATTCCAGGATTGACGAACGCCCATACCCATCTTTGCCAAACTTTTATGCGCGGACTAGCCAACGGACGCACGCTATTATCATGGCTAAAAGAGCTGATTTGGCCCCTGCAAGCGGGAATGGATAAGGAAGATTTAGTGTTGGCTGTAACACTTGGATTGGTTGAAAATTTACATTCAGGCGTCACTCATGTCGTCAACCATCATAAAATCACGCGCACCAAAGCCTTTACCCAAGCGGTTTGTCAGGCAGTGCAAAATGTAGGCATACGCTGTACAGTTGTACGAGCCTGGTCGGATCGCGGCAGTGGAGCAGAAAACCAGCTCTCATTACTAGATGAATTGGAAGAATTGTTCTCAACCTGTCATGACGCCGGACCACTCATCAAGCTGGCAAACGGGCCTCTAACCCCTTGGCGCGCTACTGCTGAGACACTGCAACGCACCCATGCTCTAGCCCAACGCTTTCACAGTTATACACATATCCATGTGGCTGAAACACAAGATGAAGTCCAAATGACTCTGGAAGAGACTGGCTTAAGACCAATAGCCTGGTTAGACTCACTTGGCATTCTTGACGAAGACTGCCAGATTGTCCACGCAGTATGGGTAGACGAACAAGAGGTAAATCTGATACGCGAACGAAAATCCCCTGTAATTCATTGCCCTGTAAGTAATGCAGTTTTGGGTTCAGGAATCGCTCCGCTCCACTTATTCATCAATAATGGCATTCAGGTTCTATTGGGTACAGATGGCTCCGCCAGCAATGATACACAGGACTTATTTGAAACCATGAAAGTGGCACTTTGTCTTAGCCGCGTCAAGACTCTTGATCCAACAGTGCTTTCCCCTAGACAAATACTGAAAATGGCACTAGCTGGAAAATCAATCTGTCAGCACCAACCCGCCGACTTGGCTCTGATCGAATTAGACACTAGCCACACTGCACCTGTCAATGATATCGATTCTGCACTAGTCCTATGTGCTCGCAGCTCAGATGTTCACACAGTCATTGTAGATGGTAAGATTGTATTAGAGAATCATCATGTAACCGTGTTGGATGAGAAATGGTTAATTCAAGAATGTTGTCAATCTGCTGAAAAACTTCGCAAACGCGCAGGTATCTAGAAAACCATGAGATAAGAAAAATTTGAGGCAAAAATGTCCAAAATTTACAATCTGCGTAGTTTTCTTGACCGTTTGAGCGAAACCGGACAGCTTACCAGAGTCCCGAAGCCGGTATCTATCAAGCATGAACTAGCAAACGTTGCAGCAACACTTGTCCGTCAGGGTGGCGGAGCTGTGCTTTTCGAAAATCCTGTTGGGGACAAAGAAATATTCCCTTGGCCGATTTTCACAAATGCGGTTGCAAACCAAACTTCAGCAGCCCTTGCTCTCAATTGTACACCTGCTGAGGTCACAGAACGAATGGGATGGGCATTAGAGCCTGCAAATGGTATTCGCCCACAATCTACGAATGAACAACCTTTATGGAAAAAGAATGTTATTCAAGGAGATGACATCAATCTATATCGCCTTCCAATTCCAACCCATGGCAAATTGGATGGCGGACCCTTTATCACTGGCGGTGTTACGGTTACCCGAGACCCAATTTCAGGACGTGGCAATCTCTCCTATAACCGTATGCAGATATTGGGAAAAACCACCTTTGGGTTCAACGTCAATGAATGGCGACACGTCATGCAGTTTTACAAAGTGCAACAAGAAAAAAATCAACCCCTGCAAGTTGCAATCATTATTGGTTTAGACCCCGCAATCAGTATAGCCGCTGGTGCTCGGTACGATGACGATGAATTGTTGATTGCAGGTGCCATTCGAGGCGAACCTGTCAAAGTTACCAAAGGGGTTACCGTTGATTTAGACATTCCCATAGAAGCTGAAATTGTGATTGAAGGGTACTTGCCACCACACAAGCGTCAAAAAGAAGGTCCGCTTGCAGAGTTTCATGGTTACTACGGCGAACTTTGGGAAAGCCCGGTTTTTGAAGTAACCGCTGTCTGCTACCGTGATAATCCAATTTACCAGACAATCATTCCCGGATGGGCAGAGCATATTTATATTGGCAACGTTTTGCCTCGCGAGCCGCTTTTGCTCCGTTTTGTCCGCCATGTCAGCAAAAATGTCATCGCGCTTCACATTCCCCCATACAGTAACGGATTCACTGCAATTGTACAAATTAACAAAAGCAATCCTGGTGAACCCAAAAATGTGGCAATGGCGGCTTTCACCGCTCATGTTAACATCGCTAAGGTGATCGTTGTTGATGCAGATGTTAATATCTATGATCCTGCAGACGTACTTTGGGCATTATCCAATCGTGTTGATTGGTCGCGCGATATCTTTTTAGTATTGGGCGCTCAAGGTCACGAAATGGACCCAACTGCGGACATGCGCGGTGTACAAACCAAAATCGGCATTGATGCTACCTATAAACCCGAGCGTCGGGATTACGGCGAACGCATTCGATACCCTGAAGTGGACCTCACTCAGTACTTAAGTCTCTCGAAAAAAGGATAATTTTTCAATGAACCATGAAACCTCTCAATTGGCACAAAAAGTCACCCAAGCCGCAGACAGCCTGAATTCCCAAATGGTAAACTTTCTGGCTGATCTAATTCGTATTCGAAGTTACACCGGACAGGAAAGGCAAGCTGTTGAACGCACCCTTCAGGAGCTGAAAACCATCGGATGCGAAGAAGTATGGATGGATAGTGCTGGCAATGCCTTGGGAAGGATTGGTTCCGGAAAACACATCATTCTGTATGATGCCCATCTCGACACAAACGAGGTAGCAGACGAAAATGAATGGCCTCATCCGCCATTAGAACCAGTCATTGAGAATGGTGCAATGTGGGGCTTAGGTGCTTCCGATTGCAAAGGGGGTGTGGCGTCAATTGTCTATGGTGCGGCGATACTCAAAGCCCTTAAGTTGGACGGTGATTTTTCCTTAATTGTAATGGGGGCAACTTTGGAAGAGGATGCTGAGGGCTTTGCATTACGCTCTTTGATCGAAAAAGACGGCCTTAAGCCAGATGTAGTCTTGATCGCCGAGGCGACCGATCTGGCGTTGAGCATTGGTCAACGCGGGCGTTGTGAGGTACGTGTTAGAACAACCGGAAGAGCAGCTCATGCCAGCCAGCCCGAGCTGGGTGATAACGCTATTATGAAGATGGTGCCCATTCTGCAAGAATTGGAAGCTATGATACCATTTCTACCTAAACACCCCATTTTTGGGACAGGACATCAGGTTGTTTCAATGATTACCGGACCAAACACACCAAACTCAGTCCCAAGTTGGTGTGAGGTCACCATTGATCGCCGTATTGTCCCAGGAGAAACGGCTGAATCCGTGCTGGAAAGTATTCGCCGCGTAGTTGAGCCACTTGGCGGACAAGCATACATTCCTGAGCAACCTGTGTTGACGCATACTGGTCAACGCCTGGATGGGCCAAGTTTTTATCCTGGCTGGGAACTTTCCAAAAATTCCCCTTTATTCAAATCTAGTCAGAAAACTTACCAAACACTATGGGGCAGTCCAGCTAATGTAATCGTCTGGAAATTCAGCTCCGATGGTGCCTACTCTGCCGGAACAGCCGGCATTCCTACAATTGGTTTCGGCCCTCAGGAGGCGCAATACATTCATACAGCACAAGATCAGGTAAATTTGGAAAAAGTTCGTAAAGCAGCAATGTTTTATGCATTGTTTCCAATCTTGTATACCAGTCAAGTTGAGTAAGTCTATACCATAACCACTTATTATATTTAAGGAGTGAAAAGATGCAAACCACACTATATAACAAAGATTTTATTACCACTGAGGATTGGTCAGTCCATGAATTAGAAACAATGCTGGAAGCTGCCAGCGAGCTCAAACGTCGTTTTGCCTTTGGCGAGCCACACGACCATATCCTTCGAGCAAAAACGCTCTTTATGCTCTTCTTTGAGGAGTCAACTCGTACACGCAACTCATTTGAGTCGGGTATTACCCAATTAGGTGGACACGCTATCTATCTCACGCCTAGTGCAACTCAAGTAGGACATGGTGAAACTGCTAAAGATACCGGCAAGGTGCTTGAACGTTATGGACATGGAATCGCGGTCCGCGACTGTCGGACAAATATTGGACAAGCCTACCAATATGACCTGGCAAAATGGATTGATATCCCGGTAATCTCTATGCAAGATGATGTGGATCACCCATGCCAGGCAATGGCTGACTTGATGACCATTCGCGAAAAATTTGGCAACAACCTACGCGGACTTAAATTTGTAATCTCCTGGACATACGCTCCTAAATATGTTCGCCCACTTTCAGTCCCCCAAGCCCTGATCATGCTCATGACCCGTTTCGGCATGGATGTAACACTGGCACACCCGAAAGGCTTTGAGATGATGCCCAAATGCCTTGAAGCTGCCCGCAAACATGCTGAAGAAAACGGCACTAAATTTGAAGTCATAGACGATATGGACGAAGCCTTTAAAGACGCCGATATTGTGTATCCCAAGAGCTGGGGACCAATTATGGTTACAGAGGAACCTAAAGAAGTTCAGGCGATGTGTGATCAGCATAAAGATTGGATTGCCGATGAACGGCGAATGGGATTGACACGTAAACACTCTATTTACATGCATTGTATGCCAATTGATCGAGGTTACGAGGCAACTGACGCTGTCATTGATGGTCCACACTCCGTCATCTACGATGAAGCAGAAAATCGTCTGCATGTGCAAAAAGCACTTATGGCATTAACAATGGGTGGACGTATATAACTAGTTCAACGGGTGTTTGCTCGCTTTTATGTTGAGCTGAGCAAACACCCCTTTCTTCTATCCCATTTTGGTTTTTATGAAAGAAACTGCAAGCATTTGGTTAGAAAAATCCTTGTTAGGAACAAACAGCAGCTCCACGATCATCGTTCAGCCTGGACAAACTATTCTACATGCTCTACAACACGCCAATATTCAGCTACGTCAACCAGTCGCGGCAATTGTAAATGGGAAAACTGTGGATTTAGTTGCTTATGTACTACGCTCAGGCGACAAGGTTCAACTTGTTCCCCAAATTGGAGGAGGATAAATGTCCATTATTGGAAATACTTTCTCTGCTGATCTTACAAACGCCCCTAGTGGTGAAAAATCTTACAACAGCAGAATATTAAGGATCAATTTGAATAACGGGCGAATTTGGGTAGAAGAACCTGAAGAAGGATTTTACAGGAAGCTAATTGGTGGTCGCGGATTTATCCTTCATTACTTGTTAAAAGAATTGCCCCCTCAAACCGATGCTTTAGACCCACGCAACTTGTTGATATTCGCTCCAGGTGTTCTTACTGGAACCGTATTACCTGGCACTGGACGACACGCAGTCGGCGCAAAATCGCCACTCACTGGTGCGCTTGCCAGTGGAGAAGCTGGAGGATGGTTCGGATCAGAACTGAAACGCGCCGGGTATGATGCGATTATTATTGAAGGTCGCAGTGAAGTCCCCATATATCTGTGGATTAAAGATGGGATTGTAGAAATTAAGAATGCTCAGCATCTATGGGGCAAAACGGTAGGCGATACTCACCAAGCTATCGCAGACGAATTGGGAGAAACCAAAATCCGTTCTGCGATCATTGGGCCAGCAGGAGAAAATCTCGTCCGATTTGCAGCAGTCATCCATGATAACAACCGCGCTGCCGGACGTTCTGGATTAGGTGCTGTCATGGGCAGCAAGAACCTCAAAGCGATTGTTGTACGAGGCTCTCAAAAAGTTGGGCTGGCAGACAAAGCATTGATGCAAACGGTGCAGAAATGGATCAACGCTAATTACAAAACAATGATGAGCTGGGCAATTACATATGGCACTTCGGGCTCGGTTAAGTTCAATCACGACTCAGGCGGAACAGCCATTCGCAATTATCTGGATGGTACCCTAGATGGTGTGGACAATCTCGACGCCCGCTCGTTTTTTGATTATCTCCTTAAAGACCGCGATACCTGCAATCAATGTCCTGTTCGATGCAAGCTGGTCGTAGAATACCATGATAGAGGTATGGATATTGATCCCAGATATGGCGGTCCCGAATATGAAACGATTGGCGCAATGGGCCCACTTTGTGCTATTAATGATGCAGTTGCCGTAGCCAAAGCTCACGAACTTTGTTCCGCTTATGGTTTAGACACCATTTCCACTGGCGCCACTATTGCCTTCACTATGGAATGTGCAGAAAAAGAGTTGCTATCGGGATACGATTTTTTGCCAAAGTTTGGGGACGCTGACTCTTTGATTGAGAGCATTCACCGTATTGCTAGACGACAAGGGATTGGTAATGAAATGGCAGAAGGTAGCGCCCGTATGGCACAAAAACTGGGTGAACAGGCTCAATACATGCTAGCCGTTGCGCGCAACCAAGAATTACCACTCCACGACCCGCGTTACAAGCATCTTTGCGCCATGGGGTATGCACTTTCTGCGACCGGCGCAGATCATCAACACAACTTGATTGATAATTTTGCAAACTTCCCAGGGTCTGAAGTATGTCTGCGCCTTGAAGAAATGGGGGTGCAAACTCCACTGCCCCTTTGGGGGATCAATGAACATAAGATTGAAGGGTTTGTTTACGAAACAGCGTTCAAAAATTTTCTAGACAGTGCTGTGATTTGTCACTTCTACCCATATCAATTTAAGCACATGGCAGATGCCCTTGGCGGAGCCTGCGGCTGGGATGTGACCTCAACAGAAATTTATGAGATTGGTACTCGAATTATCAATATGGGACGCTTGTTCCTGATCCGAGAAGGCTTCACCGAGAAAGATGATAACTTATCTGCACGTGCCTTTTACAAACTTCCCAATGGTCCAATAGCCGGCAAAGGATTAACACCCGAAGAGTTAAGATACTGGCTACAAAAATATTATGCCCGCATGGGATGGTCAAGTGAAGGAATACCCTTACCTGCTACGCTGGAATCACTGAAAATAGCTTATCAGGTTATCAGTTAAGACATAAACACCGCGCGGGCTACCGATTGCCCAGTGTTAATGGAGTATTTGTTGGCAATATACAGGGCTTTAAGATGGGCTTTTGGGGTACAATCCTGTTGGCATTAATATCTGAATTTACCTATCCCTAAAACAGCATGAATCAAAAAGATATTCGTCTTCGTATTATTGGTATTGTGGCAGTTGTTGTAATTGTAGCCCTGACGATTTATGCTTACTCCATGCGCGAGCAAATTGTCGCTCTTCGCAAGTATGGATATCTTGGAATCTGGTTGATCGAGTTTATTGCAAACGCTTCGGTATTATTGCCTATTCCCGGCTCTCTGGTTACTGCAGCAATGATTCCGTTACTCCATTCTCCGCTCCTCGCTATTGTCGCCAGCAATGCTGCTGCTGTAGGTGAACTCACTGCTTACATGGCAGGTCTTGGGGGTAGCACCATGATCGAAAATGCAAATTGGTACGAACGCGTTAAAAAGTCAATATCAAAATACGGCGGAGTAACAATCTTTGTCTTAGCAGCTATTCCCAATCCGTTATTTGACACAGCCGGGTTGGCTGCAGGTGCGTTGCGCATGAATGCGCTTCAATTTTTCCTCTGGTGCTGGCTTGGCAAATTCATTAACAGAGCCGTTCTGGTATTTGGTGGCGCTGCTTTATTGCATTGGTTCAAATTCTTAATAGGCTAGTAAGCCCTTACTTACTTGCAACAAACCCTCGAATTCGCTGCGGGTGGGTATAGACAATGAATCTTTCATGTCTGGCATAACCGATAAGGGTTACATTAAGCGCTTCAGCCATTTGTATTGCCAATGTTGTAGGCGAAGTTCGAGACATTACCACTTGGGCACCCATCCTAGCAGATTTTTGTAACATTTCCGAACTGATTCGCCCAGTTGACAGAATCAATCGGTGATTAATATCCACTTGTTCTAGAAGAATCATACCCGCCAATTTATCCAAAGTATTATGACGCCCAATATCCGCCGCATAAAGACAGATTTTAGCACCATCACTTAACGCCGAACAATGTAATCCTCTGGTTTGCTGATAAACCCCCTCTACCTTATAGAGTTGATCCATATTTTCTAACAACAGTAACGGATCAAATTGGTCAAAAAGCGTCAATGGCTTAATATAATGTGCTGGCTCAGAATTAGTGACTCCTCCAGTACACCCAGAAGTGCGCAGCCATTTTTCCGGTTTCTCTGCTGCATGATAAAGCCATATATCAATATTCGTCAAATCCGCACAAACACGCGTCGAAGCAATCTCCTGAGATGATTGAATGATGCCCTCATCAAACAGGAAACCAACGCCAAGCGCTTCCAGGTCAAACGGGCTACATGAAAACGTTAACCAAACTTCACCATTCACTGTAAGAGAAACAGGAACTTCTACAATGAGATGTTCGATATTCACCATTGACCACTTGCCAGAATGATATTGAAACCTCAACTCATCCATTTTTAATTCACTGCTTAC
>Ga0129299_1003587_pt1 | contig 10109 bp, 8 predicted proteins | sample ConPoolayeCmetaG_FD_94477 | JGI IMG/M metagenome (GOLD analysis project Ga0129299, IMG submission 94477) | Hot spring microbial mat communities from California, USA to study Microbial Dark Matter (Phase II) - Cone Pool mat layer C metaG ... | reverse complement strand
TTTTCGGCGCCATTGTTCATTTTACCTTCAAACACACGCATCATACTTCTATCGGTCCGAACATTCGCACCGTTGGTGGTGCCGTAGGACGGAACTCATACCTGTTTAGGAGAAGAGCATGAGCACGAGAACAGCGAAACACTATGACCTCCGCTGCATGCGGGCAATTGGCGCGGCAATCGCAGTCATGGGGCTTGCACCACAGGTACAGGCCCAGAGCGGCTATGTTGCCGGCGATTTCCATCAGCACACGACGTACAGTGACGGAGCGTACTCGTTCCAGTACCAGATGTTCGAAAGCAATCGCTTCGGTCTGGATTGGTGGGCCAACTCCGAACACGGCGGCAGATTCACCCGTGATGCGTTCGGCGGACCGACGAATGCTCCTCAGTTCAGGTACTGGGATGATCCCGTGGCTTACCCGGGACTTGTGTTCCTGGGCAGCTATGCGGGAACTTCCGGCGGCCACAGGAATATGTGGCGGTGGCAGTCGCTGCGCGACTTCTCTTTCAATGATGTCCTGGCGGCTCGCGCGACGTATCCGACCAAAACGATCATTCAGGGAGTGGAATGGAACGTGCCGGGCCATGAACACTGCTCGGTGGCCATCCTTGCCAACCAGTTCGGCCCGAACCCTAACGCCAATGCCGTGGCGGAGTTCGAATTCAAGTTCGACGCCGGTGATACAGACACCATCGGCGCCACTCTTAACAACAGCAACGATCCTGCCGATGCCATCTGGACCAAGAGCACGCTGAGCGGGCACGCCAAGGCTGTGGAAGCGGCAGCGTGGCTGCAGACAAACTACAAGGATCAGTCGTGGCTGGTGATTGCTCACCCCGAGCGCAAACAGCCTGGCAAAGGTGGCTACACGATCGCCGATCTGCGCGACTTCAACAATGCGGCTCCGGATGTCGCGTTCGGTTTCGAGTCGATGCCCGGCCATCAGAAGAGCCCCGGCCGCGGCGGATACGGTACATCTTCGGTTGGAGGCGGCACCTACGGTGGCTGCGGCATTTATGCTGCACAAGTCGGTGGTCTGTGGGATGCGATGCTTGGTGAAGGACGCCGTTACTGGCTGTTCGCTTCGTCCGATTCTCACTCCAGCGCCCCTACCGACGGCGACTTTTCGCCTGGGGAGTATCAGAAGACGTACACCTATGTGGCGGACAAGAACGATATCGCCTCGCACATCGTTGCCGGTCTGAAGAGTGGCAACAGCTTCGTTGTCAACGGCGACCTGATCGACAAGCTCGAGTTCACCGTGGGTGACGCGACGATGGGGCAGACCTATCAGGCGACCAGCACGTCCGTCACGGTCAACATCCTGGTGCGCGACCCGCAGGGTCCCAACAATGGCCCGCCGGGACTCAATATGCCCGTTCTGGATCATATCGACCTCATCGCCGGCAGGGTAACCGGCCTGATCGATCCGAGCGATCCTCAGTACCATGTGGCCACAAATCCGACGACACGCGTGATCGCTCGCTTCGACGCCGTCGGCGGGATTGTGGATTCAAACGGCTTGATATCCACTGCCTGGATGGACCTGGGCAACGGCGAACGTATGATGAGCCTGACCGTGCACGATGTCGTGGAGGATATGTACTTCCGGCTGCGCGGGACCAATCTGGGACTGAACGTCTCCGGCGAGACCGATGCCGCCGGAAACCCACTGGGTGATTGGCTTTCCTCCTACCACATTGCCGGCAATCACGAGCACGAAGCGTGGGCGGATTTGTGGTTCTATTCCAATCCGGTCTTTGTGGCGGCGGTGCCGGAGCCCGGCACGTTGTCCATGCTGGCTCTGGCCGGATTGGCATTGCTTCGTCGTCGGCGTATGGCCTGATGCCCGACCTGCTGGCCGAAGTGCCGATGTGCCAACGCCCCGCGGGCAACTGCGGGGCGTTGTCTTGCGCGCACGAATGCCCGGCGCCTGCGCCGTCGCCCTCCAGTCGACGTTGCGGCTGCGCGGACGGTGACATCCCCTTGGCCCCCGGCGAGCGACAGAGGGATGCCGACAAACGATCTTCAGCATGAACTTGCGGGACTCATTCTCCTCACTGAACCCTGAACCCCGAACCCTGAACCCTGAACCCTAAACCCTCTCCACAAACCACATCGCCGCATACACCTTCAAATCCACCAGCACTCCCCGCTTCTTTCGCTCCTCGAGAAACCGCATCACATCTCCCACCGCCACTGCATGCACCTCGATGTCCTCATGCTCATCCCCGCCGCCGTCGCCCATTTTCGTCAGCCCGCGCGCGCGGAACAGCGTGATCACCTCATCCGTCAAGCCGGCCGACGCCGTTCCGTCGGCAAGGTACTCCATCTCGGCCGCCCGATACCCCGTCTCCTCCTCCAGCTCGCGCCTGGCCGCCTCGGCCAATGGCTCATCCTCCGATCCTTCCACATCGCCCACAAGCCCGGCCGGAATTTCGATCACGCGACTCCCCACCGGCGGCCGATACTGCTCCACCAGGAGGACCTTCCCCTCGTCCGTCACTGCCACTATCCCCACAATCCCGCTGACGCCCTTTCGCTGCACAAACTCCCACCCCTCCCGCCGCACCATCCGCGAATACCGGCCATCGTACAATATCTGCGAGTCACTCATGCCATCATCCAAAAAACCCTAACGCTCTGTCGCGTCTTCGCTCATTCGGGCCGTCGCGACCCGCCCCAACGGACCACCGCACCAATGACCCTTCAACTGACCACGGACAACTGACCACTGACTTGCCACCCTCACAACGGCAACCTCCTGGCCATCTCCATGAACCTCTCGAAGTTGCTCTTCATCTCCACCAGCGAATCGCCGCCGAATTTCTCCACCATCGCCCGCGCGATCTCGAACGCCACGACGTTCTCCACGATCACGCTGGCCGCCGGCACGGCGCACACATCACTGCGCTCGTAGGCCGCCTTGCTGGTCACCTTCGTATTCAAATCCACGCTCTCCAGCGCCTGTTGCGGGCCCAGCGTGCTGATCGGCTTCTTGGCCCCGCGCACGATGATCACCTGGCCGTTGCTCATGCCGCCCTCGATCCCGCCGGCGTTGTTGCTCTTTCGCGTGAATCCAAGGGTCGGCAGGTGCTTCTGCAATGGATCATAGCCGATCTCATCATGCACCTTTGTCCCCGGCAGAAACGCCGCATCTTTCCCCAGCCCGATCTCCACTGCCTTGAACGCCTGAATGCCCATGACCGCCATCGCCAGCCGTGCATCCAGCTTCTGGTCGTAATGCACGCACGTCCCCAGTCCCGGCGGACAACCGAACACCCGCGCCTCCACCACGCCGCCCAGCGTGTCGCCCACCGCTTTGGCCTTCTGTATCTCCTGCTTCATCCTCGCCGCCGCCTCGCGGTCGGGGCAGGCTACCCAGTCCTTGAACAAATCCCCCTCGTCGCGGGCCGCGCGCAGCTCATCCAGCGGCCGCGCGAAATCCACGTTCGCCGTCACCGGCCCGATCGACAGCACGTAGCCGAACACGTCGATCCCGAACTCCCTTAGCAGGCACCGCGACAGCGCCCCGGCCGCCACCCGCGCGGCCGTCTCCCGCGCGCTGGCCCGTTCCAGCGTCTCGCGGCAATCCGTGGTCAGCCACTTGATCGAACCGGCCAGATCGGCATGTCCCGGCCGCGGCCGGTGCAGGGGCGGCGTCTCATCCAGCCTGGCATCGCGGTTGACGATCTGAAGGACGATCGGCGAGGCGATGGTCCTGCCCCGCCGCACGCCTGCGAGGATGTCGGCGTGGTCCGTTTCGATTTTCTGCCGCCCGCCCCGTCCGTAGCCGCCCTGGCGCCGGCGCAGTTCGCCGTCGATCAGGGCGCTGTCCACGCTCACGCCGGCCGGCATGCCCTCGATCAGTGCGATCAGGGCCTTGCCGTGCGACTCTCCGGCGGTTCGATAGGTCAGGGTTGCCATAGCTGGCGGATGTTATCAGAAGCCCGGCGCCATTTCCGCGCCGCCGGGGCGGCGGCGTCTGGCGGCTCCTCCTGCTCCCGCTTCACTTCGACAGGTACCGCGCCTCCACCAGAAAGGCCTTGCTGGCTCGAGCTGAGATCGCGAACAACAGCAGCTTCTGGCTCCGGGGCTCGATCATCAGGTATCGCGGATCATCCTGGCCGTCCTGGAAATCGATCCGCATCTGGCCGCGGCTTGCGAAGGTGGTGTCAACGGAGCCATCGGGATTGTAGCGGCCCATGATGATGTCCCGCGTCTGGGCGTGCGCACAATCGGAGAAATCGGTGGGTCCGGCAATCACAATCCTGCCGTCGGGCTGTATAGCCACGGCGCGGGCGGCGCCGATTGTCGAAATGAGCAGCCCATGCTCGCCGAAGCTCTCATCGAGCCGCCCGTCCGGCAGATAGCGCGCCAGGGCATACGTGTAACCGCTGGCGCCGATGTGCCGGCCATAGGCCAGCAGCCTGCCGTCCGGTTGCACGTAGACCGCGGTGATCGCTTCCGAAGATGGCCCGAAGTCGGTGGTGATCGTGCCGGTGCCGTTGAAGGTGGTGTCGAGTTCGCCCGCCCAGGTATAGCGCGCCAGCGCGAAGTCCTCGTTGGCGTTGCCGCTCACCACGATGCCGCCATCCGGCTGCACCGCCCAGCAGCGTCAACACGCCCGCAGCGCCAAAACTCGGATCGATGGCACCGGCGGCCAGCAGGCGCCGCGCCGACCGCGCCTGCCGCCGTGTGGCCGCGCGGGAACTGTCTTTGCCCTGTTCGATATCCCCCTCGACTCCCGCCTCGAAGCATCGCACGCCTGCGCGCTCCACGGCCACGGGCTCTTCGCCATCGAGGCGAAGCACGGCCCAGCCCACCGAGCGCGCACCCAGATCGATCCCAAGCACATAGGGAAAACGGCTGGTTTCCACATCCATCGCTGACCTCCCGAAAAGGTCTCCGAATCCCTTGCATCCACGGCAGGAGAGGGTATCATATTTTACAGTGTATCCGAGCGACGGTTGCCCGCTTATCACAGTAAGTGAGACTTCCGTCTCGCGCAGGGCTACACAGCCTTATCACGCTGGCATACCGACCTTCGGGTCGGTCTACCGAAAGCGTCCGGTTGTGCCCCACAGAACGCCTCATTCGGCGTTCTTTTTATGCGCTGATCTTCTGCGCTTACCGGCCTGATCTTTCGCCCCGGTTGACAGAATGTCGCACCCTTTCAATCCGTATTGACCCGCGCCTTGTTTGCTGCAAGGATTTACCGCCATGACGGCGCCTTCCAGCGACAAATCCTCGTCCGGCTTTCTGGACTATGCCGCCATCCGCACGCCCAGCGCGCGCTACAACCGCGGCCTGCATCTCATGGCTTTGCTCACGGCGGCGGCCACATTTCCGCTGGTTTTCATGGGCGGGCTGGTGACGTCTCACGAGGCCGGGCTGGCCGTGCCCGACTGGCCCAACAGCTTCGGCTACAACATGATCACCTTCCCGCCCAGCCAGTGGATCGACGGGATATTCTACGAGCACGTTCACCGCCTGCTGGGCACGCTCGTTGGCGTGCTGGCCATCGCGCTGCTGGTGCATGCGCTGATCGTCGAGCGCCGGGCGTGGGTCAAGTGGCTGAGCGGCGCGTTTCTCATCGCGGTCAGCGTGCAGGGCGTGCTTGGGGGGCTGCGCGTGATCTGGGTCGCTGTGGTAGATGCCATCGGGCAGTGGCTTCTTGGAAGGCCCATCGTTGACGGCACGCGCATCGCCGAGGTCGATTTGAGCTTCGCCATCGTCCACGGCTGTTTTGGCCAGGCGGTTTTCTGTCTGATCGCCCTGATCGCCACCGTCACCTCCCGGCGCTGGATCGAGCCGCCGGCCAGGCCGAGCAGCGCGGCCGGGGCGCCCGCCGGCCGGGTTGTGCGCCTGGCGGCGATCGCCGTCGTGCTGATCTATGCCCAGCTCATCGTCGGCGCCGTCATGCGCCACTACCGCGCGGGGCTGGCCATCCCGGACTTTCCGCTGAGCTACGGGCGCCTGCTGCCGCCGACCAATGCGGCCGAGTTGGAGCGCATCAACCAGTGGCGGATCCAGCAGCCGGAGCAGGTGGATTTGAACACCGACGCCCGCGGCGTCGTCGGCGCGGTCAACCGCTATCGCGATGGCCAGCGTCAGTTCACTTTGGATCCGGTGAGCATGTGGCAGGTGTGGCTGCACTTTGCGCATCGCGTGGGCGCGATCGTGGTGAGCGTGGGCGTCATCATGCTGGTGGTACACATTCTGCGCCGGCATCGCGATGAGCCGTGGCTGACGCGCCTGGCGCGGCTTTCAGCCGCATTGCTGATCGCGCAGTTGGCGCTGGGCGTGCTGACCGTGCTGTGGCGCAAACCGCCGGACATCGCCAGCGCGCACGTGGCCGTGGGCGCGCTGCTTCTGGCTGCGGCTTTCGTGATCGCCGCGCGGGCAGTGCGCCTCGGCGGCCAGCAGGGGTCGTCAGCGGCATTGGCGCCGCGGCGCCCGGCCGGATCAGCCGAGGCGCTGCCGCGGCCCCAGGCGGTTGCGGGTTGAGCATACTGAGAATGGTGCAAGATGGCATTGCCAACGAACATGGGTGAGTTGCCTTCCGATGCCGCTGTGGAAACTGCGCCGGCCCTGGTGGGCCGCGCCGCCGCGCTCTCGCTGCGCGGCCGGCTGGCCGATCTCGCCGAGCTGGCCAAGCCGCGGCTGAACACGCTGGTGGTCATCACCACGGCTGTGGGCTACTACATGGCCGTCGAATACACGTTCCAGTGGGCGCTGATGGTGTACGCGCTGGTGGGCACAGCGCTGACGGCCGCGGGGGCCAGCGCGCTCAACCAGTACCTGGAACGTCACTGGGACGCGCGGATGCAGCGCACGGCCAACCGCCCGCTGGCGGCCGGGCGCATGGCGCCGCGGGATGCGCTGATTTTCGCGGTGGCGCTGTCGGTGCTGGGCGTGGGACAACTGGCGCTGCTGGTGAACGTGCTGACCGCCGCGTTGGGTGCGATCACTCTGCTGGCGTACGTCTTCATCTACACGCCCATGAAGCGCCTGACGCCCTCGTGTACTCTTGTGGGCGCTGTCCCCGGCGCCATTCCGCCGGTCATGGGCTGGACCGCGGTCCGCGGTGAGTTGTCGCCCGAGGCGATGGCCCTGTTCATCATCCTGTTCCTGTGGCAGATGCCGCACTTCCTGGCGATCGCCACGCTCTATCGCGATGACTATCGCCGGGGCGGCTTTAAGATGCTCCCGGTGGTCGAACCGGACCTGCGCAGCACCGGCCGGCAGATGGTCCTCTACGCCGCGGCCCTCCTGCCGGCATCTCTGATGCCGATGGCGCTGGGCATGGTCGGGCCGCTGTACGCGGGGTTGGCGCTGATTCTGGGGCTGGCGTTTCTGGGCTTCGCCCTGGCGTGCAGCGCCTCCGGCGCCCGAAACGATGCTCGCAGACTGTTTCTGGCGTCTATTCTCTATCTGCCGCTGCTGCTGGCGTTCATGATGATCGACAAAGTTTGAACCAGGTCATCGTCCAGATCGAGCACCTTTCGCATCGATACGGCCAGCGTCTGGCGCTGGACGATGTGAGCCTCAATGTCGAGGACGGGCAGATCCTGGGACTGCTGGGGCCCAACGGCAGCGGCAAGACGACGCTCTTTCGGGTCCTGTCGACTCTGCTGCCGGTGCAGGCCGGCAAAGTGTGTGTGCTGGGGATGGATTTGGCATCGTCAAGCATGCGGGTGCGGTCGTTGATTGGGGTTGTATTCCAGTCGCCGAGCCTCGACCGGCATCTGACCGTCGAGGAGAACCTGCGGCATCACGGGCATCTCTACGGCCTGCTGGGGGCCGCTCTTTCCGCTCGCATCGACGACATGCTGCGGCGGTTCGAGCTGGCCGATCGTCGGCGGGAGCTGGTCCAGTCGCTCAGCGGGGGCATGCGCCGCCGCGTGGAGCTGGCCAAGGCGCTGCTCACCCGGCCGCGCATCCTCATCATGGACGAGCCCAGTACCGGGCTGGACCCGTCAGCGCGCATCGACATGTGGCAGGCGCTGGGCCATGTTCGGCGGCAGGATGGCGTCAGCATCCTCCTGACCACTCACCTCATGGATGATGCCGAGCGCTGCGAGAACCTGGCCATCCTGGACAACGGGCGACTGGCGGCGCAGGGCTCGCCATCCCAGCTCAAGCAGCTCATCGGCGGAGACGTCATCACCCTCACCAGCCGCGATCCGGCGGGCGTCTGCGCGGCACTGCGGGAGCGGCTGAACGTGGCCGCCGAGCAGGTGGAGCAGACAGTGCGGATCGAGCGGCCGCGGGCGCATGAGTTCGTGCCGCAGCTTGTCGAGGCGTTGCCCGGACTGGTGGAATCGGTTTCAATCGGGAAGCCGACCCTCGAAGATGTGTTCATCCACGTGACCGGGCACCGATTCAACGCCCTCGACTGAGATGAGATGGCCCAGCCAACGCCCGACCCGAACGACTCGAGCATCCTCGGCTACGAGCCGCCCGATCCCGACCGGCCGGCGTCGGCCGCGCCGACCGAAGCCGAGCTGGGGCAGGAGGCGCCGGCCATCGGGGCGCTGGACCACTCACCGGCGCGGCCGGGACACGACCCCTATGCCGCCCTGCGTTTTGGCACCTACCGGCTCTACACCATCGGCTGGATGACCGCCCTGGTCGGCCACATGATGACCGGCGCTGCACTGGGCTGGGAAATCTACGACCGCACGGGCAAGGAACTTTACCTCGGATATCTGGCCGGCATTCAGGTGATTCCCCTGGTGGCGCTGGCGCTGCCGGCGGGGGTGCTGGCCGACCGGCTGGACCGTCGGCGGATCATCGCCACGATGTGCGTGCTGGCGTCAACGGGCACGCTGGGGCTGGCGTGGCTGTCGTATCGCGAGGGCTGGGGCGTGCATTGGATGTTCGTCTGCGTGCTGCTGAGCAGCGCCGCCAACACCATCGGGCGGCCGGCCCGTCAGGCGCTGCTGCCGCAGATCGTGCCCACTTGGGTTTTCAGCAACGCGGTGACGTGGAACTCGAGCTTCACACAGCTCTCGGCGATGGTCGGCCCGGCGCTGGCGGGCGTGGTGATCGCCCACAGCGTGCGCACGGCGTACCTGATCGACGTGGCATGCACGCTGGTGTTCGCGGTGATGGTCAGCCGTCTGCCGCGGCCGGCGGCAACAGCGCGGCGCATACGCGAGCCGGTGATGCGAAGCCTCACGCGCGGGCTGCGCTTTGTCGCCATTCAGAAGATCATCCTGGCCACGCTGACGCTGGACCTGTTCGCGGTGATGCTGGGCGGGGCGGTGTATCTGCTGCCGGTGTTCGCCAGGGACATCCTGGGCGTGGGAGCAGTCGGATTCGGCTGGATGCGCGCGGCCGGGGCCATCGGCGCGTTCTGCATGGCGATGACCATCGCCCACATGCCGCCGATGAAACACGCGGGGCGGGCGATGCTGCTGGCGGTGGCCGCGTTCGGGGTGGCCACGGTGGTCTTCGGGCTGTCGCGCAACTACTGGCTGTCGCTGGCGATGCTGTTCGTGATGGGGGCGGTGGACAACGTCAGCGTGGTGGTCCGCCACACGCTGGTGCAGGTGCTCACCCCCGACTCGATGCGCGGGCGGGTGTCGGCCGTCAACGCGATCTTCATCGGCGCCAGCAACGAGATAGGCGGCCTGCGGGCGGGATGGACGGCGCACCTGTGGGGAGCGGTGGCGTCGGTGGTGATCGGCGGCATCGGGACGATCCTGTCGGTGCTGGCCGTGGGTGCGGTCTGGCCGCAGGTGAGGCGCTTCGGCTCGCTGGTCGACGCTCGGCCGGCGGAGGCGAAAAGGGCGAGCTGATATGGCGACGATCACAGGCCGGCGGCACGACACTTTCTGCGGCTGGCGGTCTGGAATCGCGCGGCCGCACGACGGGGGCACGGGCGTCCTTGACTGGCCCCCCCTCCCACGGCTAGTGTCGCGCCTCGAATGCTCAAGCGCACCCCGCTCTACGATTTCCATGTGGCCGCCGGAGCGAAGATGGTCGAGTTCGCCGGATGGGAGATGCCCCTTCTGTACCGCGGCATCGTGCCCGAACACCAGCAGACGCGCGCCAGCGGCTCGATCTTCGACGTCTCGCACATGGGCCGCCTGCGC
>Ga0129299_1003586_pt1 | contig 10110 bp, 6 predicted proteins | sample ConPoolayeCmetaG_FD_94477 | JGI IMG/M metagenome (GOLD analysis project Ga0129299, IMG submission 94477) | Hot spring microbial mat communities from California, USA to study Microbial Dark Matter (Phase II) - Cone Pool mat layer C metaG ... | reverse complement strand
TATATCGTCGCGGCCGATCAGGGGCCACCTCCGGAGGTGGCCCCTGATCGCTTCTATCCGCTTCTCTGTCACCACTCGCAACCCCTCGGAGGGTGGGTCACGATGTACCTGCCTAATCCCACCTCATGTTGTCCGCCGTTGCGCACAAACGCGGCATGGTGGCTTTTCGATGTGAAGGCCCGCTGCCGGACTACCCGACCCGCCGCAGGATCGAGCGCCAGGTCGCCAGGAGCGTCCATGAGCACCTGTTGATTTTCACGGACCCGGAGCACACGCGGCAGGTCTGGCAGTGGGTCAAACGCGAACCCGGCAAACCCCTCGCCTGCCGCGAACACACGTATCACAGCGGCCAACCCGGCGATGCCCTGATTCAAAAGCTGCAGGCGCTGGCGTTTACCCTCGAAGACGAGGAAAGCCTCATGATTGTGGATGTCACCAGCCGCGTTCGTGCCGGCTTCGATGTCGAGCGCGTCACCAAACGCTTCTACGACCGGTTCAAGACGGAGCATGCGGCTTTCCTCAAGTTCATCAAAGGCATCCCCGACGAAGGGATGCACCGTTGGTACGCCTCCGTGATGCTCAACCGTCTCATGTTCGTCTATTTCATCCAGAAAAAAGGATTCCTCGACGGCGACACCGACTACCTGCGGAACAAGCTCGCGAGGATGAAGCGGGAGGGCAAAGACCGGTTCTACACCGGCTTCCTCTGCCCCCTGTTCTTCGAGGGCTTCGCCAGAAAAGCCCAGAACCGATCCGCCGCCACCAACCAACTGCTGGGCAAGGTGCCGTATCTGAACGGCGGCATCTTCCAGCGCCACCAGATTGAGGAACTGCATGGCGAAAAAATCCGGATTGCGGACGCCGCCTTCGAGAAGGTCTTCGACTTCTTCGAGCAGTACCAGTGGCACCTGGACGAACGCCCCTTGCGGCGCGACAACGAACGGACGTGCTGGGCTATATCTTCGAAAAGTACATCAATCAGAAGGAGTTGGGCGCGTACTACACGAAAGAAGACATCACCGGCTACATCAGCCAGAACACCGTGATCCCCTTCCTCTTCGAAGCCGCCCGCGCCAAATGCAAAGTCGCCTTCGAGGGCGAAAACGCCGTCTGGAAGCTCGCGCAGGCCGACCCCGACCGCTACATTTATCCTGCTGTGCGACACGGGGTGGATTTGCCTCTGCCGCCGGAGATCGAGAAGGGCGTGGACACATCCCGGCCCAATCTGCTCGAGCGCCGCGCCGAATGGAACAAACCCGCACCCCCCGAATACGGCCTCCCCACGGAAATCTGGCGCGAAGTGGTCGCGCGCCGGCGTCGGTATGCCGAGGTCAAGGCCCGTCTGTTGGGGAAAGTGGCCGAGGCTGAGGCTAAAGTGGACGAGGCGTCTCGCCTCATGAGTTCGGACAAAGCGTCTCGCCTCATGACTGTAAACGTGGACGAGGCGTCTCGCCTCGTAACTTTCTCATCCGATCACATCCATTACTTCGATCCGTCCGAACCCATCGAGAACCTGTCCGGCAATCTGCCGCACTGGAGACAACCCGGCGTTGCCTATTTCGTGACGTTCCGCCTGGCAGATTCGCTTCCGCAGGAAAAACTCCGCCGGTGGATCGCTGAACGGGAGGCTTGGTTGGCCGCTCACCCGGAACCTCACGACGAGGCCGCCCGCGCCGAATACTATCGCCTCTTCCCCGGTCGGCTCCAAAAGTGGCTGGATAGCGGCTACGGGTCGTGCGTGCTCGCTCGTGCCGACATTCGTTCCATGGTGGAAAAGGCTCTGCGCCATTTTGACGGCATTCGCTACCGATTGGATGAGTTCGTGATTATGCCGAATCACGTTCACGTGTTGGTTACGCCCCTGGGCGAACACACGCTTTCGGACATCCTCCATACCTGGAAATCCTACACCTCGCACGAAATCAACAAGATGCTGAACAAGACAGGCGAGAATTGGCAACAGGAGTCCTTCGATCACATCGTGCGTAGCGCGGCGCAACTCGACAGGATTCGAAGGTACATCCGGGAGAATCCGGGGAGAAAAGCAGGCGGGACGTCCGGCCCAAATACCTCGGCAAAGGCTGAGGGCTCATCTGAGGTACGAGCCGGGACCGGGACGGCTCGTCCACGTTGTGTCACGAGCCGGGACGGCGGATGGCTCGATTCCGTCACGAGCCGAGACGGCTCGTCCACTATCACTATCGCCGACATCAACGACTTCATCACTCTCAACCTCGACATTCGGCAGTTCGCCCAGGACGTGATCGAGAACAGCGAGCCGGACCTGCTCTGGGCGTTCTACAGGAGCCTGCGCGAAGTGACGATTCTCGACCCGACGTGCGGTTCGGGGGCCTTCCTTTTCGCCGCATTGAACGTGCTCTATCCGCTCTACGAAGCCTGCCTAAACCGCATGGCGCTTTTCGTGGAGGAATGGGACCGCACCGGCAGCAAGGCGCATCCGAACTACAGTAAGAACTTCAAGGCCGAACTCGCGCGGCTGGAAGCGCACCCCAACAAGCCGTATTTCATCCTCAAGACGATTATCGTCAACAACCTCTACGGCGTGGACATCATGGAAGAGGCCGTGGAAATCTGCAAACTGCGCCTGTTTCTGAAGCTGGTCGCCCAGATCGAGTCCGCCGACGATATCGAACCGCTCCCCGACATTGACTTCAACATCAGTGCCGGCAACACGCTGGTCGGCTATGCCATCTACGAGGAGGTCAAACGCGCCGTCACCAGCAAGCTCGACTTCGACAACGCCATGGCCCGGATCGAGGACAAGGCGGCCACGCTGGACAGCGCCTTCGAGATGTTCCGCCGTCAGCAGACGGAGCTTGGCGGTGAGGTCACCGCCGCCGACAAGCGCGAACTGCGCAAGCGCCTCGAAGCGCTGGAAGCCGAACTCAACCGTTATCTCGCTGCCGAGTACGGAGTAAACGTGGACGAGCCGAACGTGGACGAGCCGTCTCGGCTCGTGAAGGTGGACGTGGACGGGCCGTCCCGGCTCGTGAAGGTGAAGGATATGAATGTGGACGAGCCGTCTCGGCTCGTTTCTGATGGCGAAACGAAGCGGGACGCTTCGTCTACGTTGCGGTTGCGGCCGGACCGAACGAAGCGGGACGCTTCGTCTACGTTTGCCGCCTGGCTCCACTCCCACAAGCCCTTCCATTGGTTCATCGAGTTCTACGGCATCATGAAACGCGGCGGGTTCGATGTCATCATCGGCAACCCGCCGTATGTGGCGGCAGCGAAGGTGCGAAAGAGTTACTCAGTCAAGAACTTTGTAACCTCCAATTGCCCAGACATTTACGCATGGGTGCTTGAACGCAGCCTGGGTTTGGCCCGAACTGGCGGGAGAGTCGGAATGATTGTCCCGCTGAGCATAGGATTCAGTGGGGATTTCGACTCCTGCCGCCGGCTGTTGTTTACGGGCTACAGCCTCAATTGGTTTTCGTCATTCGGCCGAATTCCTTCCGCGCTGTTCAGTTTCGATGTCCGAGTCCGAAACACCATCCACCTCGGTCTGAAGTCCGCACGTCCGCCGCAGACCTTTACGACGCGACTGCACCGCTGGTTTGATGCCGCGCGGCCAGTGTTATTCCAAACGCTGGAATACGCGCCTTTTCACCCCGACCTCTGGAAAGGACGCATCCCGAAGTTGAACACGGCGCGCCTCAGCGCTGCCTTTGAGCGTGCGCTCATGACAGTCCGCCGTACGCTCGGCTTTGCCATGTCTCCGTCTGCATCGAAAAATGTGCTGTATTTTAAGAAGACTGCCTACAACTGGCTCAATTTTTGCCGAAAATTGCCCCCGTGCTTCGCGGGGACCCGCTCGGTCCCGCACACGAAATTCGGTGAGGTTTTCTTCACCGACGCCGCCACGTGTCAACTGGCCTTGCTGCTTTGCAACGGAAAGTTGATGCTTACGTTCTGGTTCGCCATCGGCGACGACTTTGATGTGACGAGGTGGAACTTCGCGGATTTTCCAATTGATTTCGGCGCCTTGTCCGAGCCGCAGCGAAAGGAACTGCTGGCGATTGTTCCCAAGCTGGAAAAAGCTATGGAGGACGCCGTCCAGTTCAAGCTGAACGCCGGGCGGCGTGTCGGCAATTACAATCTGGCCAAATGCCGACACGTGACAGACGAGAGTGATCGGACGTTGGCCCGCGTGCTGGATCTGACCGACGCGTGGGAGGACATCGAGCTTTACTATGTGCAGACAGTCAAGACAGACTTCCTCGGGCATGACGACGAATAGACCAGCTTGCCGAAATAGACCGGGTCTTGGCGAAGCATTATGGCTTTACGGAGGAGGAGTTGGACTTCATCATCAACTACGACATCAAGTACCGCATGGGGCTGGGCGGGGAAGGATCGAGCTATGATTTCGAAGGATGACCGCAGGCCATCCGCGGCGGGTGAGCCGTTGGCTGCGGGGGGTGGCGGCGGCTTTCGGAACAACCGGGTTGTGGAGAAGATGAACTTGCGAGACACAGTGCAGGATGGGGATAAGACTCATAGGGCCGATACGTCCTGTTTGATCCCCCCGCACGGCGGCTATCGGCGGCTCAAGTCCTTCCAGATGGCTGCGCTGGCTTCCAACGGCATGATGAATACGACCGGTCACTACTGGGGCAATCACGACATTCTACACCGGCCCCTCTTTGCCTTATTCTGCTCCGTTCGCTGTCCCGGCAGGTTGGTCCTGAAGGCGTATGACCTGGCGCAGAAGTGGCGGGCGGAAGGTCAGCCGGTCATCAGCGGGTTTCATTCGCCCGTCGAGAAGGAAGTGCTCAAGATGCTGCTGCGCTCCACCGTACCGGTCTGCGTCGTCCTGGCCCGCGGGCTGCCGACGCGCATCCCCACCGAATACCGGCGCCCCCTGGATGAAGGCCGTTTGCTTCTGCTCTCACCGTTTGACGCCAGGACCAAACGCGCCACGCAGACCTCCGCCGCCCATCGGAACCGTGTGGTGGCGTCGTTGGCGGAAAGGATCTTCGTCGCCTATGCCGCACCGGGAAGCAAAACGGAAGCTTTCTGCCGGGAGCTTGCTGGCACGGGCAATCCATGTCTAACCTTCGACGACCCGAAGACCGACAACCTGAAACGGGTGGGCTTCATTCCCCTGGCCGTCTGAAACTCGACTCCACGGCCCTGATCAGCGGTTCGCTCGGAGAGCTCGCCCTACCATCTCCCCACGTAGGGCGCCGCCTCCCTGTCTTTCCTCCGGCGGCAGAGCGCTGGAGCTGCGGCACGGACGCAACCAAGCGCGTCCCTCCCACTCAACGGAGTGTCATCCCGGGAATGAACCAAGATTTCGCGATTGCCCAAAACAGACAAGATGCAAGGCGGCTTCTGTTTTTCGCTCCGAACACGATACAAAGGCCAGCCAGATCTGCGTTTCTGACCACGACAAAGCGTCGCCCTCCACTAACCATTGGTGTCTCTGCGTCTCCCTGCCCTTTCATTCCGCTGTGGCAATTCGATTCCCAGCGCCTTGATTTTACGGAAAAGCGTGCTCTTGTGCAGACCCAAAGCACGGGCAGTGGCAAGGCGGTTGCCTCCACACATTTCGAGAGCCGCACGAATCGCCTGCACTTCAGCCGCACGCAGCTGGTCGGCCAGGGATCCGCCGGATGGCAGAGGCCCGGTGGCGGTGGATTGACCGCCCGTCAGTTCGGGAGGAAGATGAGCCCGCTCGATCCTGCCGCCACCACAAAGCACAAACGCCCGCTCGATGATGTTCTCAAGTTCCCGCACATTGCCTGGATAGTCGTAGGCCATGAGCAATGCCAGCGCGTCGGGCGCCACGCCCGTAACCCCTTTGCCCTGCCGCCGGTTGAACCTCGCGATGAAGTGGTCCACCAACAGGGGAATATCTTCCTTGCGCTCGCGCAGCGGTGGCAACTCCAGACGGACCACGTTGAGACGATAAAAAAGGTCTTCGCGAAAACTCCCTTTCTCCATCATGGCCGCCAGATCCCGGTGGGTAGCTGCTATGACGCGCACGTCAGCGCGCCGCGTTTCGGTGGAACCCAGGGGTTCGTAAGTTTTTTCCTGCAACACCCGCAGAAGACGAATTTGCATCGCTGGGCTGATATCGCCAATCTCGTCCAAAAAAAGCGTGCCACCTTCCGCCAGCGCAAACCGCCCGGGTTTGTCCTTAACAGCTCCGGTGAAGGCGCCTTTCACATAACCGAACAATTCCGATTCGAGCAAAGTGTCGGGCAGCGCTCCGCAATGGACCGCCACAAAGGGCTTGCGCTTGCGCGGGCTAAGGCTGTGGATGGCGCGCCCCAGCAGTTCTTTGCCAGTGCCAGTTTCCCCGTGAATAAGCACGGTAGCGTCACTCGTCGCGATGCGTGGTAAAATTTCAAATATTCTCAGCATTGCCGGGCTCCGGCTTATCAGGTCTCCCACCTGGAATTGGCCTTCCAGTTCTTTGCGCAGTTCTTCCACAAGACTGAGATCCCGAAAAGTTTCCGCACCGCCAATAATTCTTCCCTCTTCATCACGCAAAATGGCTGTCGACACCGAAATAGGTATGCGGCGACCATCCGCATTCACAATGAAGGCAGGCTTGTTAACGACAGGTTCTCCGGTCTCAACTGTTCGACGGAGCGCGCAATCCGTTTCACACATACTGGCGCGAAATACTTCGTGGCATGGTTTACCAAGAGCCTCACGCCTGGGAACCCCCGTAATCTCTTCTGCTGCCCGATTGAAAGAAGTGATTCGCCACTCGTTGTCCACAGTAAAAACGCCGTCGGAAATGCTTTCTAGAATGGCTTCGGCGCTCGCCCCTGAAAACAGAGTCTCTGTGTTTTTGTTCTTCATGCGCTGAAAGTTCTCATCGCGTCGTCCTGTGCCGCCGCGTGAAGCGTCCGTGGCCCCGCGCACGCGCTCAATCCGCACGCCGGCGACCGGTTCCGATTCTTGCGGGACCTTCTGCCTGTCTCAAAGCCCCGCCGGACACGACCGCGCCAAGTCGGTCGGCCTAGATTTCCGTGCCAGCCAGTTTTTGCAATAGCAATCCGACCACGAAGCTGACGGCCGCGACGCTGAGACTCAAAGTTGCCATTTCGAAAAATCGCTTGGCAAATGGTTGGTCACGCGCAACGGCGACATAGTAATTGAAAAAAGCTATGATGATAATAGCGAGCGACAATGTACACCCCAGGGCCCAGTAGAAATTAGGCAGCACGAGGTACGGGACAACGAGAATGATCACCGTCAACAAATAAGTGGTCCCGGTATAAAGCGCCGCTTTAACTGGATGTTGCCCCTTACCCTCCGTTTTGGTCGAAAGGTACTCCGATGCCGCCATGGAAAGAGCCGCGGCGATGCCAGTGATGGAACCGGTCATGGCGATGAGTTTACCGTTGCGCAATGCCAATGTCAGCCCGGCCAACGCGCCGGTCAATTCAACCAGGGCGTCATTCAATCCCAACACCACCGAACCGATGTAACGCAGTCGTTCTTCATCCAGCAAGCCTAGCAGCATTTGCTCATGTTCATGTTCTTCGGCCATAATCGGTTGCACCTCCGGGTCTTCTTCCCGCAAGCGCGCGTAGGCCAACTGGGCCTTCAGCTCGCCCCGCTCCATGAGTTTCAGTCCGAACGTGAGGCCAAATACGCGGACGAGCAAACAATAAAGCCTTACGCGGCCCCAGTCCGGCGGCACATCGCAACCAGTACGTTTTTTCCACTGCTCATAGTGGCGCTTTTCGTCGGCCGCAATACCTTCCAGAACCTGGCGGTTCGGGCCAAATTCCTGGCGCAAGGCTAACCGCCTGTAGATATGGTGCTCGGTAATCTCGTTACGCTGGTGCCGCAGTAAAATGTCGGCTCGCTCCTCCAAGTTCACCCTCCCCCTTCAGTTTTGTCTGGTGACATGGTGTTTACGCTGAGTCCGCAGCTTTTTAGAGCATTGCACAGACATGATTTCGAAACAAGTCACAGCATATAAGCTTTTCGGAGGGGGAACAGGAATCCCAGACTTCTCAACCCAGATTTTGCGTTTGAGAATTCGCAGATATTTGTATCGTGCTGCACGCAAACAAGTAGTTGCCCATCTTTTGCACCGAAATGTGAAAGCCATATCTGAAGAGAAAAAGCAGCCGATTCTCAAACCCTTCGGGATTCTCGAAAACAGGCAATCTGCTGCGTTGCGGGAGGTTCGCAGTATGCGCATACACCTGCACCTCCCGCGCCTTGCATCTTGCCTGTTTTGGCCAATCGCAAAATCTGGGGTTACTGCACACACTCCATGGTATGGGCCGAGTCAGCCGGGACTATCGTTGGACCTTAACGCGGTAGAAATACGCCGGGGCTCCAAAGGCATTGGTATCGACAAACAAAGTAACGCCCCCTTGGGCTTGCAAGCCCGTGGCTACCACAACAAATGCACCGCTCTCCAAGAGATTCGTTGCGCGTTCAACTGTGTAGATTTTGTCGCTGACGCTGTGCCACTCCACGTTGACCAGAGAGCCGCCGGTGCTTGTCCCGCCAGCCAGCCGCCTCAAGCCCAGACAGGAATCAGCGTCGGTGGGAATCGTCCCGGCTACATATTCCTCCCAATTCAGCATCCCATCCCCGTCGTGATCGGCCAGAGCTGCCTCGTCAAATTGGTTTGTCCAGCCATAATTCCAGAACCACCAGTAAGGCACGTCATTCGTAGCCACTTCAATCACCACCTCTAATCCATAGCCGGACGGAGCACTGCCAAATTTAATCCAGCCCACATTCTGTCCCCACGCGTACCCTGTAAACTTACCGGACGTCGGTTCAACCCTGACCCCCCCGCCAGCTGGAGCAAAATTCAGCCAGCCGGCCGCCTCGCTCCAGCCAAAGCCAGAAAGATTCCAGCGCTCATCCATATTCACACCCCAGTTGGTGGCTGCCGTGTTGCGGTAAGGTCCACCGGCTCCGTCCGCACCCAGCTTGATCCAGCCTATGTTCTGACACCATGCATATCCCTCCAAATAACTATCCGAGCCGTTGTAGACTAAACGCACCCCGCCATGTGCAGGGCTGAAGTTGATCCAACCAATATTTTCCCCCCAGGCATGACTGTTCGATGAGCTGACGGTCATGTTCAAGCCAGCGGCAGGCACGACAGTGGCGCTGAGTAACCACAGCCCCACACAAGTTGACATATGCCAGAGATTCCTTAACCGCAAGGCATATGGCGTGAGAGATGTTTTGTGGCGTTTTTCGGACAAACAAGCCTGAATGTGCTGCTTGCTTGAGTCAGGCCACCGAAACACCATTCTTGTTTCGTCAACAGGGAAGACAGCATTTTTCATTTCTTTCCCTTCCCCAATGTTGCAGCCCAAAATTTTCAGCGCGTGCCGTCAGCCACCCTTGCTACATCCCTCCACGCACAGGCCAAACATAGTAGAAGGATGTTTTTTGGAAAAAGTCGCTGTACCCGTTCAATACACTGACTCCCCACGCTCTCGAGGTCCCAAGTCCATAAGTCGTACTGGTCCAATAAGTAGCACTCTGGACATTCGTAAACGGATGCCCAGCGGGTAAAACCGGAGAATTGGTTTGACCGTCGTCAATTAAACTCAACATTTCCCTACGGTTAGGGAGTCTCCAATCACTATATCCCGCGTAGTTCAAGGTTCTGCAGAAATCAACCGCTCCGTCCCAGTTTGTCTGGCCGGAAATTATGTTAGCGTTCAACGTCCACATCAAACCCGTTAGATTATCAAGCACCGTGTTGCTTCCCGGCTGAACCACAAACCGAGGAGCAGGCCACGCCACGCCTTTCTGCAGCGCGCCGTCGTCGCCCGCACGATATGAGATCTTTTGTCCTGTCTTCGGTACAAGGGCATAGACGGCTCCAGTTACCCCGAATATCGTCACCCCTGCCCGAATATTCCCACTCGCCAAATCCGCGTCCACCTGCGTCAGATTCGTCGCTCCGTAGTACCCAGCCGCTACCTCCGCGCTCGCCGCCGACAGCGTCCGCACCGGTATGCTCCCCGTCACCGCCGCACCGTTAACCCACGCCAGTTTCCCGATCAGCAGATCGTTGTTACCGGCATTCCCAGAACTCGTATCCACAACCGCCGGCGCGCCACTCACCCCGAATAT
>Ga0129299_1003585_pt1 | contig 10110 bp, 9 predicted proteins | sample ConPoolayeCmetaG_FD_94477 | JGI IMG/M metagenome (GOLD analysis project Ga0129299, IMG submission 94477) | Hot spring microbial mat communities from California, USA to study Microbial Dark Matter (Phase II) - Cone Pool mat layer C metaG ... | reverse complement strand
GTTCATCATGGCCACTTGCATGACGTCTTCACTTGTGCTATACTCATTCATACGCGTATCCTTTTGGCGCACCCCTCGGGGTGCTGGGTTATTTGTTAAAATTGCCACTAGGATACGCTTTTCTCTCCCACACACAAGATTTGGCTGTCTCTTAAATGTTAGCAGCGGCATCTTGCTGCTCGAGGAGCCGGGATGGCACCTCTACTGAGGCGGCGGCATGTTGCTGCTTGAGGAGCCAAGATGGCTCCACTACGTTGAGGGACCGAGGCGGTTCCACTGCGGCCGCAGCGTCCGCCGACATGGCCGTAATGTGAGCCATCTTAAGAATGAGGATTTTTGCGCGGATACAGTGGTGAGAGAGTTGAAGACAGGAGCCAGGTGTGCTGGTTGATGATGCGCGCAGCAGATGCGGCGTGTGGCGGCTTCCGCACCTGTGTGAAGGGAGCTGTCATTGCGCGAGCTGCGCGCGGCGAGGCAGGAGCAAGGATCAGAAATTAAATGCGGTGTGCAGGGCGGCGGCTTGGTCGTCGGACATGCGCTGGACGGGGCCGAGGGCACGGGCTTGGATGAGGGCATTGGCAGTAAATTCGGCCACTTCGAGCCGGTCATACGCTTGCAGAAGATTGGCGCCGGTGGTAATAAGGCAGTCATTTTGAACGAGGACAACTGGCGAGCGGGCGGACAAGGTGTTGACCACGGCAGAGGCGTCGCTGAATTGCGTACCGTACGGCAGCACGGGAATGTCACGCAGGACAACGTAGCTTTCCGGGATGGTGCGCGTGTCAAATGGTGTGGCGGAGACGCCGAAGGCCATGACGTTGACGGGGTGAGCAATAATGATGGCGTTGATATCAGGGTGGTGGGCATAAATGGCGAGATGGAGGCGGACGGAGCGGCTGGGGATTTTGCCGTGTTCGCGCTGACCGGCGTGGATGAGCACGAGATCAGCTGGCTCGAGATATTTGCGGTCAAGGCCATTGGGGGTGATGAGAAAGGTGTCTGTGTCGAGCCGGACGGAGAACGTGCCACCGGTGCTGGTGATAAGTTCCTGATCATAGGCGCGGTGAATCATCACGCACAGTGCGGCGCGAGCGTCTTTTTCGGGCGAGGTGTGGCGAGCGGGAACAAACTCGGGCAAGAGATGATTGGTGTTGTGCAACATGCCGATTTGAGCGGGGGAAAGCGGATGCAGGGCGCCGAGCGTACGGGCTTTGAGTTCGATGCGCGCGCAATAATCAAGCGTCTCAAAGCGCATGAAGGCCTGCACGGCGGAGGTGCCGATGGTAACGATACCATGATTTTCGAGCAGCACCGCGGCGTGGCCTTTGGCGAAGGCGGCGGCGATCACGTCGCCCAGTTCAGTGCTGCCGGGCAGTGCATACGGCGCATAGCCGACAGCGCCGCACACATATTCGACTTGCGGAATGATGTGCGTATTGGGCATCTGGCGCACGATGCTGCAGGCGACGAGTGCCGGGGGATGTGCGTGCAAGACGGCGCGCACGTCGGGGCGGCTGCGGTAAATCGCCAGATGAAATGGAAATTCCGACGAGGGTTTATGCGGGCCATCGCATGTGCCATCAGCGCGCACGCACACGATGTCGCTGTCACGCAAGGCGCCTTTGTCCACGCCGGCGGGGGTGATCCAGACATCGCCGTTTTCGTCGAGGATGGAGATATTGCCACCGGAGGTGGTGGTCATGCCGTAGCGGTAAATGCGCGCCATGAGCATGGAGAGTTGGGCGCGCGGGTGGATGAGATCGAAGCGCATCATGAGATGGGGAGTTGGTTTGTGAGTTGGCGCGCGCGGCTGCGGGCGGCGAGGCCGCGGCGGGCAGAGCGTTTCGCAGGCGGTCGTTTCATTCTTCATCCATACAATGTGGTGCCAGTGCACGCACTTCGTACGTTGGGCAGGTGGGCGAGGGACTCTTTGATTTTGTCGTCTGGATATTCGTAATCAACGAGCTCGCCGGCGAAGTATTTGTCGTATGAGCCCAAGTCGAGCATACCATGGCCGCTGAGGTTAAAAATGATCGTTTTTTCACGGCCTTCGTCTTTGGCGCGGAGCGCTTCTTGGACGGCGCACGCAACAGCGTGCGAAGTTTCCGGGGCGACGATGATGCCCTCGGCGCGCGCAAACAAGACGGCCGCTTCGAAGCAGCGCAGTTGGGTGAAGCTTTGGGCTTCAATGACGCCATGGCGGTGGAGCAAGCTGACGAGGGGCGACATGCCATGATAACGCAAGCCGCCGGCGTGGATGCCAGGCGGGATGAAGTTGTGGCCGAGGGTATCCATTTTGAGGAGGGGCGTCATGCCGCTTTTGTCGCCGTAATCATAGGCGTAGACGCCTTTGGTCATCGTGGGGCAGGCAGCGGGCTCGGCGCCAATGATGCGGATGTTTTTACCGCTGGCTTTTTCAGGGACGAAGGGGAAGACGAGGCCGGCGAAATTGCTGCCGCCGCCGCAACAGCCAATCAAGATGTCGGGTTTTTCGTGTACAAGCTTGAGCTGCTTCATGGTTTCCAGCCCGATCACCGTTTGGTGCAGCATGACATGATTGAGCACGCTGCCGAGAGAATAGTTGGTGTCGTCGCGTTTCATGGCATCTTCGACCGCTTCGGAGATGGCGATGCCGAGGCTGCCGGGGCAGTCGGGGTCTTCCTGCAAGACGCGGCGGCCGTTCTCGGTTTCTTCGCTGGGCGAGGGGATGCAGCGGGCGCCCCACGTTTGCATCATGGTGCGGCGATAGGGTTTTTGATAGTAGCTGCATTTAACCATGTAGACTTGGCATTCGAGGCCGAAGAAGCTGGTGGCAAGGGAGAGGGCGCTGCCCCACTGGCCGGCGCCGGTTTCGGTAGTGAGGCGCTTGATGCCGGCCTGTTTGTTGTAATAGGCCTGTGCGATGGCGGTATTGGGTTTGTGGCTGCCGGCGGGGGAAGCGCCTTCGTATTTGTAGTAAATGCGCGCGGGGGTGCCGAGGGCTTTTTCGAGGCGATAGGCGCGGAAGAGTGGCGTGGGGCGCCACAGGCGCAAAATATCAAGCACTTCTTCAGGGATACGGATATGGCGTTGCGTGCTGACTTCCTGTTCGATGAGCGCCATCGGGAAGATGGGTTTAAGGTCATCCGGGCTGGCAGGCTGGCCGGTGCACGGGTGCAGGGGTGGTGGGAGTGGTGCGGGCAAGTCGGGAATAACATTGTACCACGAACGCGGGAGGTCTTGTTCGGAGAGGGTGATTTTATACTCGTTCATGCGGGGCTCTGGTGAAGGTTACCATTTGACGGAGACGCGAGCGCAGCGGCGCGCGCTTTCGATCGCCGCGAAGACCATGGCGAGCGATTTGATATTGTCGTGGCATTCGGTTTGCGGGATGATGCCATGGCGTAGGAAGCAAGCATTTCACGCAGCGCGCCGTGCATGGCGGTGAAGCGCAAGGCTGGAGGTGCGATTTTCAAAGGTGCCAACGGGCGGCTGAAGCCTGTACCACCAGCGACAGTTTGGCCATGCGGCTTCTCATCATGTGCGCAGATAAGGGTGCTGCGCGTGCCGATGATGCGCCAATCACCGTTCCAGCTAGTGTGGCAGCCTTCAGCGCACCAACTGCCGCGATAGGTGAAGACAATGCCGTTGCTCATTTCAAAGATGCAACTGGCGGCTACATTGGCACGATACCATGAGCCGGCGGGATTGAATTCATGGCAGTGGACGGCGACGGGATCGGCGCCGGTGAAAAAGCGGGCTAGAGCGAAGTGATGAATGGGCATGTCCAGAATGAGGGGGCTGTCCATGAGATCGCGAAGGCCGCCGAAATGGGCGCCGATGTAGAAGTCGCAGTTGATGGTCGTGAGCGTGCTGGGGCGGCTGGCGGCGACCGTGCGGTGCACGCGGTCATGATTGACATCCCAGCGGCGGGACTGGCTGACCATGAAGAGGCGATGGGTACGTTCGGCGGTGCGGAGCATGTGGCGGGCGGCGCGCATACTGTCAGCCATGGGTTTTTCGCCGATGACATGACAGCCGGCGTTGAGGGCGGCGCACGTGACGGAGCAGTGGGCTTGGGCTACAGTGAGAACAAGGGTAAAGCCGTGGCGGCATGTTTTGAGCGCAGAGGCGAGGCTGGTAAAGACAGGCGCCTGCGGTGCGAACTTACGGGCGCGGTGCTCGGCGCGTTCGCGGTTGAGATCAACGATACCGGCGACGCGGACGGGCTTCTTTTGGAGTACTGGGAACCATGTACTTGCAATGCCGCCAGCTCCGACAACTACTACGCTATGGCGTGCCATATCATGCAAGAGCGTTATGATGAAAAATTCTTGAAGAACTTGGCCACTGAAGCAAAGAAGCCGGAGCTTTGCGGATGCACGCTCTCGCCGCAGGCGGCGGCGAATTGTTCGAGCAAGGCACGTTGCTCGCGGTTGAGATTAGCGGGTGTTTCAACTTTGATGCGCACAAAGTGATCGCCCACGCCGCCCTGCAAGTCATGAATACCTTTACCCTTGAGGCGGAAGGTTTGGCCGTTCTGGGTGCCAGCGGGGATTTTGATGAGCACCGGGCCGTGGACAGTTGGCACTTCGACTTCACAGCCGAGAGCAGCCTTGGGAAAGGAAATCGGCACGTCACAGATAATGTGATGGCCGTCGCGTTTGAAGAACTCGTGCTCTTTGACGTGGACGACGACGTAGAGATTGCCGGGTGCGGCGCCGCGAGCGCCGGCTTCGCCTTCGCCGGGCACTTTCAGGCGCGCGCCATTTTCGATGCCGGGGGGGATTTTGACTTTAAGCGACTTGCGGCGCTCGACGCGGCCGGAGCCGTGGCAGGTGGGACAAGGCTTCTCAATCACTTGCCCGGTGCCGCCGCAGACTGGGCAGGTTTGTGTAAAGGTGAAGAAGCCTTGGGAGACACGCACCTGGCCGGTGCCGCCGCAATGGCGGCAGCGGGACGGGCGGGTGCCGGGCGCGGCGCCGGTGCCGCCGCAGGTGCTGCAGGTATCATACTTGGTGATTTCAATGGTTTTGTCCACGCCGCGTACGGCTTCCATAAAGGAGATTTCGACGTCTACGCGCAGGTCGGAGCCGCGCTGGTGGCTGCCCGGGCCGCGGCGCGAACTGCCAAACAGTTGCTCGAAGATGCCGCCGCCGAACATGCCTTCAAAAATATCGCTAAATTCGTCAGCGTGTGTAAAATCAGACCACTGAAAGCCGCCCGCACCAAAGCTTTGTTTGATGCCTTCAGCGCCGTACTGGTCGTAGAGGCGGCGTTTGTCGGGGTCGCTGAGCACTTCGTAGGCTTCAGAAATTTTTTTGAAATGTTCTTCGGCGGATTTGTCGCCTGGGTTGCGATCAGGATGATATTTTAGCGCGAGCTTGCGATAAGCTTTTTTGATGTCGTCGGGTGAAGCCGAACGACTGACGCCGAGCAGACTGTAGTAGTCGTCGTTGGACATAGCGTGAGCTACGCGATGGTGGAAGTTTCGGAGTGATTGGACATGTCAGAGGAGCCGGACTGATCCGGCGGGGGTAGCGGGGCGGCGACGGCGACGCGTGCGGGGCGCAAGACGCGATCACGCAGCGTGTAGCCGCGCTGCAGCTCGGCAATCACCGTGTCCGGCGGAGCGTCTGCGGTGGGCACGTGCTGCAAGGCTTCGTGCAGGGCGGGGTTGAAGACGGCGCCGCTAGTATCGATCGGGCGCACATGGTGTTTTTCGAGCACCTGCATGAGCTGCTTGTAGATCAATTCAATGCCGTCCACGATGACTTTGGGATCAGTTTGTGCGCGATCGGCCTCAAGGGCGCGGGCAAAGTTGTCGGCCACTTCAAGTATGTCGTAGAGGACATCTTTGGCCGCGAAGTTAATGAGCTCACTGCGTTCCTTCTGTACGCGTTTGCGGATGTTTTCGATTTCAGCAAGGGCGTATAGATATTTGTTCTTCCATTCCTCGGCTTGGGCGCGCGCGGCGGCGAGTTCGTCGGGCGGTGCGGGTTGTTCCGCGGCCTGAGCGGGCTGAGCAGCGTCGCCGGGCGCGGGCTGTTCTGGTTGGTGGTCTGGTGGCAGAGTGTGTTCGTGATGAGGATGTTTTTTGCTCATATCGAGAGTGTGTAGCGGAATTAGGTGATACTATCAAGCAGCGCGCGGGCGCAACTATCGGGGACATTCAGCGACCCGAAGCCGCGGCCGAGTTGAATGCGCGGTTTGTTGGCGCCGTGAAAGTCGGAGCCGCCTGTGACGAGCAGGCCGTAGCGCTGTGCGATGGCGAGATAACATTCAACGTCGGCGGGCTGGTGGCTGCTGTAATAGGCCTCGATGCCGCGCAAACCGGCGTCAATCAGCGATTCGACGATTTGTTCAAGCAGTTTGATACTGGTGATGCCGAGCAATTTCGGGTGGGCGAGGACAGGGAGGCCGCCGGCCTGCGCGATGAGTTGCACGGCATCGCGTTGTGGAAAGATGGCCTTGGGCACATAGGCCGGCGCGCCTTTGGCCAAATAACGGTTGAAAGCATCCTGGGAGTTTTTGGCGTAGCCCTTGGCGACGAGCACGGCGGCGATATGCGGGCGGCCGACAACCTCGTTGCCTGCGAGGGCAACAACTTCATCGTAGCTCAGGTTACAGCCGAGGGTTTGCAAGCGGGCGATGATTTTTGGGTTGCGCTCGTTGCGGGCGCTACGGATGCGGGAGAGCGGGGCGAGTTTTGCCGCGGTGGCGGGGTTCCAGTGGGGGAAGTAGCCGAGGATGTGCATTTCGCCATCACGGCTGCCATCAAGTTCAGGGTTTTCGTATTGGGCGCTGATTTCGACGCCGGCGATGACATGGAGGCCGCGGGCAGCGCCGGCGGCGAGGAACTCATCATTGCCGCTGATCGTGTCATGATCGGTGAGTGCGAGGGCAGTGAGGCCGGCCCACATGGCTTCCTCAACCAGGCGCGCGGGCGTGAGGGTGCCGTCGGAATGCGTGCTGTGCACATGCAGATCAACCATGGCGCAGTGAAGTGGAGCCGTCCGTGGGTGAAGCGATCATGAGGACGCCAAGACAGGGGCAGCATCGGCGGGCGGCTCGGCGGGCGGCGCCGAAGGCGGCGCTGCACGCCAGGGCAGAAGCCCGCGCGGCGCGTCATCATCCATGGCGACGCCGGTGATGTCAATCCGGATGTCGCGGAGTAAATCGACGCCGAAGACATCCACTACGCGGCGGCGCACGTGATGTTGCAGGCGGCCGGCCAAGATGCTCACGGGCGTCTGCCCGCAGACGGCCACCGAGGCAATTACGGTCATTTTGCGCCGGTCAGGAATGGTCTGGACACTGACGGTTCGGACGCCGTCACAACCTTGAATGACGTGCTTAATAAAGCGGCTGAGCATGGCGGCAGAGATGCGCACAGTGCCCTCGGTGGTGTTGATCAGCAGCGCGCGGGAGTGCATACGGTGCAAACACAGCCCGGCCCAGGCGATGACGAGCACGAGCAAGAGGAGCGCGGTGGCGGCGAGGTGCAAGGGCACATAATGGACAGTGAAGGCATGGGCGGCGAAGTGCTCTGCGGCGTCGCGCACCGAGGTGGAAAGCATACACAGATACACGAGCACGCCAGCGGCCACGGCAACTAGTGCCAGCGCGGCGATGGCAAGACGGGCGATGGTGCGGAAGAACCATTCCATACGCGTTCACGGTTGTCAGCGTGACAGCCATTCCTCCACGAAGTGAGTTGAGTAGCGTGTACCGCGCACAAAGGCGGGATGTTTGAGCAGGCTGCGGTGAAATGGGATCGTGGTTTTGATGCCCTCGATTTGGAATTCGCCGAGCGCGCGCAGCATGCGGCGGATGGCGCTGATGCGGTCGCGCGCGTGCACGATGAGTTTGGCGACCATGGAATCGTAATTGGGGGGGATACGGTAGCCTGGATAGCCGGCGCCGTCAACGCGCACACCGGGGCCGCCGGGTGGCAGATACATGGACATGGTGCCGGGGCAGGGCATGAAATTGCGGTCGGGGTCTTCGGCGTTGATGCGGCATTCGATGGTCCAGCCCTGGAGTTTGATGTCGTCTTGGGTCAGGCCAAGCGGTTCGCCGGCAGCGGACATGATTTGGCGGCGGATAATGTCAATGCCGGTGGCCAGCTCAGTGACGCAATGCTCGACCTGCACGCGTGTATTGACTTCCATGAAATAGAATTTGCCGTTTTCATCCACGAGGAACTCGACGGTGCCGGCGCTGGTGTAGCCGGCTTCGCGCGCGAGATTACAGGCGGCGGCGCCCATGGCGTTGCGCATGTCGTCATTGATGATGGGCGAGGGCGCTTCCTCAATGAGCTTCTGGTGGCGGCGCTGCACGGTGCAGTCGCGTTCGCCCAGATGCACCACATTGCCATGCTCGTCAGCCATGATTTGAATTTCGACGTGGCGGGGCTCCGCGATATATTTCTCGATATAGACAGCAGGGTTGCCGAAACAGGCTTCGGCTTCGGCGCTGGCCGTGTTGAAGGCGTTCTGCAGACTGATGTCGGTATGGACGACGCGCATGCCGCGGCCGCCGCCGCCTGCCGAGGCCTTGATGATGAGCGGATAGCCGATCTGATGCGCGATGCGCAGGGCATCTTCAACACTTTTAACAACGCCGTCGCTGCCAGGGACGGTGGGGACGCCAGCGCGCTTGGCGAGGGCCTTGGCGTTAGCCTTGTCGCCGAGCTGCTGGATGGCGCGCGGCGTGGGGCCGATAAACTTGATGTTGCAGGATTCGCAGACTTCTGCAAAGTGGGCGTTTTCGGCGAGGAAGCCGTAGCCGGGATGAATGGCCTCGGCGTCAGAGATTTCACACGCGGCGATCAACTGCGGAATGTTGAGATAGCTTTGCGCAGCCGGGGCAGGCCCGATGCAGTATGCCTCGTCCGCATAGCGCACGTGCAGCGCGTTGCGGTCGGCTTCGCTAAACACGGCGACGGCTTTGATGCCCATTTCATGGCAGGCGCGGATGATGCGCAGTGCGATTTCGCCGCGGTTGGCAATCAGGATTTTCTGAAACATATCGGTGGAAACACTACATGTTCAGTGCTTGCGCGCACTATGAGAGCCGCACTTTGAAGAGTGTCTGGCCAAACTCAACGGGCTGGCCGTTCTTAACGCACACTTGCGCGATCGTGCCGCTGACTTCGGCTTTGATTTCGTTCATGATTTTCATGGCCTCGACGATACACACGGTCGTATCAGGCCCTACATGAGCGCCGGGCTGGACGTAGGGCGCGCTGTCGGGGCTGGGGGCGGCATAGAAGGTGCCGACCATGGGAGACTTGATTTCCGCCAGTTTTTCGTCTTCGGGCGGGGGTGGCGCGGATGGCGCGGGCGGCGGAGCGGGAATGCCCGCGGGGGGCGCAGATGGCGCGGGCGGGAGCGAGAACATGCCGGGCGCGGGTGCCGCTGCCATGCTGGCCGGCGTGTGTTCATCTTTTCCGCCGCGTTTGAGCGACAATTTCGCGTCTTTGCGTTCCAACACAAATTCTGTCAGGCCGTGCTCATCCATCAGCCTGAGCAACTGCTTAATTTCTTTCAAGTCCATACGGCACCTTGCGAATCCCAGGGTGAAACAAGGCGTACATTGCATGCTGAATTTACTTTACATATTGTAGTTTTTACGTGTAAAAATGTCAACCGCGGGTGAATTCCTAGAGCCGGCGACTGGGGAGGAGCGCCGGCCCCGGCGGCCTGATGGTTGCAGGGTTCAAGGGCAACGAGGCCGTGGCGCCTCCCATCATTGGTATGGGAATCATCACGGAGGGGCGCCGGCTGCGGCAGCCTGATGCGTGCGGAGTAAAAGGGCAGCGAGGCCGCTGCGCCTCCAATTCTACGTCACTAGTCGCGGAATCTAGAGGCGTGCGGTGTGTTGACAGCTGAGGCAAGAATGAGTACAATTCTTGAGAAGAGAGAACATTGGCGCGGCGGAAGCTGCGCTGTCATGTGAGCGGCGCGCGGGCGCCGCTGTTATCAGGAATCAGTATGGTACGCGTAACGGATTTGGTGAAAACATATGGTGCGCTCACCGCGGTTGACCATGTGTCATTCAGCGTGGAACGGGGTGAGATCGTGGGGTTGCTTGGGCCGAATGGGGCGGGCAAGACGACCACGATGC
>Ga0129299_1003584_pt1 | contig 10113 bp, 8 predicted proteins | sample ConPoolayeCmetaG_FD_94477 | JGI IMG/M metagenome (GOLD analysis project Ga0129299, IMG submission 94477) | Hot spring microbial mat communities from California, USA to study Microbial Dark Matter (Phase II) - Cone Pool mat layer C metaG ... | reverse complement strand
GTTGATATTGACCCGATGCATAAACTCGGTGTTCCCGCTATGACATTTAATACAAATGACAATGGTAAATATTTCTGGTATCACCACGCTGATTCTGATACTCCCGATAAAATTGATCCCATGGATCTAAATAAATGTATTGCTGCTATTGCCATAGCAGTTTATTTATATGCTGATTTGTAGAATAATTATGACCAAAGAAAATTTAGCCAAAGAAATTTTTAAAGCATCGTATCTGACTGGCACTTTTGTTCTCAGATCTGGTGCTGTGAGTAATGAATATTTCGATAAATACCAGTTCGAGAGCCAACCCGGGCTTTTGAATGAAATTACCAACCATCTGATGAATATTATACCAGATGATTTTGATATTTTAGCAGGATTGGAAACGGGAGGCATACCTATTGCAACTGTTTTGTCCTTGAAATCAAGCAAAGCTCAGGTCTTCGTTAGGAAGAAAGCCAAAGAATACGGCACAAAAAAATTAGCCGAAGGTATAAATATAAACGGTAAGAAGGTGCTTGTTGTCGAAGATGTCGTAACAAGCGGAGGGCAAATCATCAAAAGTGTCGAGGATTTAAGAAAAGAAGGAGCTATAATTGATACTGCAATTTGCATAATAGATAGAGAAGCCGGCGGTAAAGAAAACCTTTTAAATGCCGGCGTTCAGCTCATTTCTCTATTTACAATGACAGATTTAAAAAAATTTTCTGAAGTATAATAATTTTTTTTAATTTAAACACAAAAAATCCAAATTTCAGAAGCTTTAAAAGTTGATATTATACTCAATTTTAATACATTTATCCTGAACAAATTCAATTCCGTTTTCTTCGGCTAATTTTTTTCCTTCGTTATTTACTATCCCGAGTTGCAGCCAGATGACTTTAACATCACCACGAGCCTTTTTACGCTCAACTGCTTCCTGAACAACCGCGAGGCAATCCTCCGAACGGCGGAATACATCGAGAATTTCTATTTCATCTGGAATATCCATAAGACTTTTATACGACTTCATTCCGTCAATTTCTTCAACGGTTGGATTGAGGGGAATAATTTTATAACCCCGAGCCATCATATAATGAGGAACTTCGTTTGCGGGTTTTGCTGGATTGGTGGACATACCATAGACAACTATGGTTTTATATTTTTCAAGTATTTCTTTCGTAGTCATTCAGTCTCCAATTTATTAATAAATGATAGGTAAAGTCTTTGAAGTCCATCTTCGAATTTTATTTTTGGTTTCCAACCAAGTTTTTCTGCTTTGCTTGTATCGAGCAATTTTTGATAGACGCCGTCTGGAAATGAATTATCGAAAAGGACCTCACCTTTGAATTCAGCTATCTCCTTCAATAATTGTGCTATTTCAAAAATTGTATAATCTTTACCGTAACCTGTATTTATTAGTTCCCCCGAATCTTTGAAGCTGATATTTTCCATAAAATGTAGCATAGCGTCTGCCAGATCTTCCACGGCAAGAAACTCACGCCTTGGCTTGCCACTTCCCCATAATTTAATATAAGTTCTTGTAATTCCAAGCTTTTCGAGTAATGATTCGATTGCATCATTATTGTTTAAATCAACTTTGTCATCCCAACCAAAACCAATAGGATTCATTTCCAAATCTTTTTTTATAAAATTAAAATCATTCTCCAGCAATGCTTTGCCAATTGCGAATTTCCTCACGATTGCGGGAATAAAATGGGCAGTCTCGAGATTAAATTTGTCATTAATACCATAAAGATTCGGTGGCATTAATGTCAAAAAATCTGTGCCGTATTGTTCATTATAAAACTGACATAACTTTAGAGATGCAATTTTCGCAATTGCATAGGGTTCATTTGTAGGCTCTGGTTTTCCTGTTAGCAGATATTCTTCTTTTAATGGCTGTGGGGCTTCTGCAGGAAAAATGCAGGAAGAACCAAGATTTATGAGCTTTTTTACTCCAACTCTATAAGCTGAATTGATAAGATTAAGACTTATGGATAAATTATCATAGATAAATTCTGCTTTATAGGTCTTATTTGCAAGTATGCCGCCAACTTTTGCAGCAGCAATAAAAACGAATTCCGGCTTTTCCTTTTTAAAAAAATTATCAACATCGTGCTGATTTCTGAGGTCTAATTCTTCTTTACCTAAATAAACCAAATTATGATAACCTCTTTCCCTTAATAAACTCAAAACTGCGGAACCAACTAACCCTCTATGTCCGGCAACAAAAATTTTCGAATCTTTATTAAATTTATAATCCATTTTTAATTTCTATAACTTGAGATTTCAAAAAAATTGTGAAAAAAAAAATATCACCCAATGAAACATAAATATATTTGTGATATTACAAAAATCTTATTGTGTTCTAAATATCACTTATGAATTGTCCAGTTAAGTCCAATCTCTTCTAACTTTTTAATTCCGAGCATTTTTGACTTCAAACCCACAGCAAGTAAATCAAAATCACACATAATTTTCACAAGGTCATCAAATTTGATTTTAGGCTCCCAATTCATCAAGTTTCTGATTTTCGAAAAATCTGCAACAAGATCAGGAACATCGGCAGGGCGGATATATTTTTTATCGAAACAAATAACTTCCTGACCAGTTTTTAAATTATCCTTCAAAGAATTCTCAAGGCTTTTTATTCTTCCGGAATACTTATTATTTTTCTTATTCCATTCAATTTCTATTCCACAATAAGCAAAGGCTTTTTCAAGAAATTCAGAAACCTTATGGCTTTCGCCGGTTCCAACAACAAAATCATCGGGTGTATCCATCTGAAGAATTTTTTGCATAAGCTCTATATACTCAGGTGCATACCCCCAATCACGTTTTGCGTCAATATTTCCAAGGAAGAGCGTATTTTGTTCGCCCTTTATTATTCGAGCTAATGCTCTTGTTATTTTTCTTGTTACAAATATTTCTCCCCGTCTTGGACTTTCGTGATTGAAAAAAATACCATTCGATGCAAACAAATTATATGCTCTCCGATAGTTTACTACCGACCAGTATGAAAATAATTTTGATATAGCATAGGGACTATTAGGTTTGAAAGGTGTATCCTCATTCTGGGGTGGTGTGCTTTCACCAAACATTTCAGATGATGAAGCCTGATAGAATCTTGTTTTTATCCCGCTTCGCCTTATTGCTTCAAGAAGTCTTACTGTGCCGAGTGCTGATACATTCCCAGTATATTCAGGCATATCAAAAGAGACTCTGATGTGGGTTTGTGCACCCAGATTATATATTTCGTCAGGTTTGATATTATAAATTAAGTCAGTCAGTTGACCCGAGTCGGTAAGATCTCCGTAATGCAATTTGAGTTTAGTTTCAGGATAATTTTTCGGGTCTTTATATAAATGCTCAATACGATGAGTATTAAATGTGCTTGCCCTACGAATCAAACCGTGAACTTCATAACCGAGACTTAGCAAATATTCTGCAAGGTAGGAGCCATCTTGCCCGGTTATACCTGTTATTAATGCAATTTTCATTAAATATTTGTGTTTTTTTGATTAAATTTAATCTTTTCGACAAAAAGTAGAATAAATTAAAGAAAAAACATTTATCAATTAAATTCTGGGAATCATTTTTATCTGTTCAGCTAAACCATTTTCAAATCCTGTTAATTCTGTTTTAGTAAAAATATATTTATGTGTCCATTCATCTTCTCTCGCGTTTTCCCCAGCAAGTTTTGTAAAAAGCAATCTTGAGATATATTCATCCTGATTGAATATTTTTGATATCAAAAAGGCATATACTTTCATTTGAAATTCGTAATGGGATATAAGTTTTTCTTTTTGGACATTGTCTTGAATATTATTTGTTTTCCAATCCCAGATTTCATATTGACCATTATTATTTTTCAAAAGTAAATCAATTTTTGCGTTCAAAAAATCATTATCAACTGGCATAGTGAGAAAATATTCAGCTTTTCCCTCAAGAATATTCATATAATTATCCCTGATTAGACCCGTTTTTGAGACCTTCGTGCTTTCCAGAAAAAGATTTTCGGGTAAATCAGTTGAATTGATCAGATTATAAGGAATTACCTCCCGAATAGTATTAGTCAGTTCTTTTTCATCTATTGTAAAATCATTCTTAAGCCACTTTCCAATTTTTTCAAGTATTTTATGCATCAAGGTTCCATATATTATCCCGCTTTCTTCATCAATCTCATCATCATGAAAAAACAATCTATTGTTGTCTAAATCAACAAGTAAGCCCAGTAGATATTTTTTTCTATAGTAAATTTCATCATCAAAAAAATTTTGAATTTTGGTGGCTGAGTAATTCAAATATTCTATCTTTGATGAAATTTCTTTGATGTTCAAAATTCGTTTTGTTTCTTGTTTTTCAACATTTAGACCAAGGTCTTGAATTTTTGGGATATCCCTTATAATATTAACATTAAAGTTATGATTGACTTCCAAAGGCTCATTATCAATTAATATTTTTAATTTATTGTTTAATTCTATCTTATCTGTCGCTATGAGATTATCAATATCTAAATTTAATGATTTCAGAATCATTTTCAGGAATCCAGCCGGCTTAAAAACATTACCATCATTATTAAGTTTTAATTCAGCTGAAATAACTAAATAATCTTTGGCTCTTGTTAAGGCAACGTAAAGAACACGATTTTGTTCAGCATTCTCAATGTTTTTCCTTTCCTCCTTTGAAATTGCATAAGCAGGCGGATCAGTTTTTTCCAAAAAATTATTTTCGTTTAGTTTTTGCATTGGAAACCAAAGTCCAAAATCAGAGGAAACAACAAAGCTTTCGTTTTTCTTTGCATCAGAATTAGTTCCCTGTATGATAACAACAGGAAATTCTAAACCCTTTGAAGCATGGATTGTCATAACGTTTATCACATCATCATCGGTAATGAAAACGGACTCACTGTCATCAATTTCAAATTCAGTTATAAACTTAACTTCATTTATGAAATCATAAAAATTTCTGAAACCTCTTGATTCAAAATCACGTGAAAAATTCAGGAATTTTTCTATATTAGCTATAATCTGTTTCTCTCCTGGTTTATTTGAGACTGTTCCGAACCAAGCTGTGTCCTGCAGAAATTTTGCTATGAGATTATAAATAGGGATTCTGTCTGCTATTTTAATGTAATATTCCAGAATTGAATATGCTCTGCTAATCTCTGGGATAGTATCTAAATTAGAATTATTTAAATAATTTTTTAATTTTTCCCAGAATGTTTCCCCTTCTGTCTTAGATAATTTTAATAATGCTATGTCATCTACATTAAAAAAAGGAGATCTAAGCAATGATACAAGAGATAAATCATCTTCAGGATTATGAATAAAATAAAGGAGAGAAATAATATCGGTTATTTCCTGCGTTTGGTAGAATCCGCTACCACTATGAACAACAAATGGTATATTATTGCTTAAAAAAGATTCTGCAAGCGAAGAAAAGCCAAGTCTTTTTCTTGATAGAACGGCGATATCCTTGAATTGAATCTTCCGCATATTACCATTTTCGTCCATCACCTGAATTGGTTTTTCTCCATTTACTGCATTCAGGATAAACTTAGTTATGTTCTCGGCTTCGCTTTTTGCATCTTCAGAATTCTCATCTTCGGGATTAGTATTTTTAGTAGATAGTAAAAAATCTACTGCCCCTGACCATCTATTTTCTTCAGTTGAACGGTCTCTAACAGATTCAACATTTCTTGCACAAATAAAAGGCTCATATTTAATATCATATAAATTGTCGGATTGCTTCATCAAATTACCGCAAACAACATCAACAAAAGAGGCGATAACTGGTTGAAGGCGGAATGTGGCTGTAAGCTTTATGTCCCCCTGAGATTCCTCTTCGCTCTGGGCCTCCAAAATCTGATTGTCAAGTAAAAAAGTGTTACCTATTATCCCCTGTTCTAATTTCTTTTGATTTAATTTTTTAATGTCTGTTAATGCCTGATTGAAAACCCGAACGTCTGAATTCCTGAATCCATAAATGCTTTGTTTTGCATCGCCCACAATAAAAAGCTGTGTTGTATTCGGAGCAATTCTATCTTCTGCCAACTCAATAATTATATCTTTTATAATGTCATACTGGATGAAATTTGTATCCTGAAACTCATCAACGAGTAAATAATCAATATTTCTTCTGACCTTTCCCAAAATGTAATTATTTTTTAGCAATTCTCTGGTCTTGATTAGAAGGTCATCAAAATCCAAACCATTCATTTCCTGCTTTTGGGTTTCGATTAGCTCAATAGTATCATTTACTATCTCCAGAAGAGTTCTCGATAAATCCAAAGCCTTTGTGTCAAGTTCGAAATCTGTTATATTGTTTAAAAATTTTAATATTTCAAAAATCTTCTGTCCATAAGTATTAAGTATGAATTCTTCCTCATCATTAATTTTCAATTTCTTTTTTTTGTTTTTATCAACTTTTCCATCTTTGGTAAAAATTATACTTAAATTAGTTTTAATATCTTGAATTTGTCTGTTTAGTTTATCTGTGTTTATTAACTCCTCAATAGTCAGATTAGTGAGTATATTATCGAGATAAAAACCTACATTCGAATCCTTTTCAGAAGAAAGCTTAATATTACTGCCATAAACAAAACCGGCAATGTCATTCATCAATCTGCCAGATTCATTGAATTTTGAACAAATTAGTTTATATGACTTTTCAAGTATTGATTTATCATCGAGTTTGTATAGATTATCGAGATTATCAAGAATATCTCTCTTGTTTAAAAGCGTTTCGACAATAGACTGAACTTTATACCTGCCAAGCTCTCTAAATAAATTTTTTGCTCTGAGTTTTTTGCTGTCATCGTTAGATTCAAGCCAGATTTCGAATGTGGCAAGAATTGAGTTTTGCCTGATTGTGAGAAGTTCAGAATTAGATAACTCGTAAAAATAAGGAGAAATATTTGCTTCAATAGGAAAATCCCTTAGGATTGAAGAACAAAAACTGTGAATAGTAGATATTCTTGCATAAGTAAGTGTTTCCCGAATTTCTCTCAACTTCTTCAATTTCGAAAAGTCAGATTCTTCATAAATAGCCATCTCCAGCTTTTTTACAATCTTTGTAAGCATTTCAGATGCGGCTTTTTTGGTGAAAGTAATAGCAACTACTTTTTTGGGGTCAACCGCCACATTTTCATTCAAAATGATTTTCAGGAATTTTTCAACCAGAACAGAAGTTTTACCTGAGCCGGCATTAGCCGTAACACACATATTTCTGTCGAGAGATAAAGCTATGGACTGTTCACGTGTATATTTCATCATAGAATATTAATAAACATCAAGCATAAGAAAAGAAATTTACATAAAAAATTTTTAAAATTCCTAAAAAATTATTAAATTGCAAGTCCTAAAATCGCGGGGTGGAGCAAATGGAAGCTCGTCGGGCTCATAACCCGAAGGCTACAGGTTCAAGTCCTGTCCCCGCTACAAACCTCTACCTTGTAATTAATTTAAGTTACAAGGTTTTTTTTTTGAAAAATTTACCATATGTAATTTTTTTCTTTGAATAATTATTTTTATTTTAGGATTCAAAATTTTCCTAAAGGTTTTTATGCTAAAATATATTTTAATCGCCCTTGCCGTTATTATTATTATTATTGGTGGCGTTTTTTTCCTTCTGTTTAATGCAACCTCTGGCTTAACTGAAACCGCAGATAACTTTTTTTCTGCACTTTCACAAAAAGATTATAATAAAGCTTACACATTTTTATCTAAGGAGTTTCAGACAAAGACTTCTCCAGAAGACCTGCAGAAAAGGTATATGAACTCTGAGATTATAAATTTCTCATCGGCTAACTGGCATAATCGTTCTTTTGAAAATAATATCGGTAAATTAGAGGGTGATATTAAAACTTCAACCGGCGGGACAATTCCCATTAAATTGGGTTTAGTCAAGGAAAATGAAGTCTGGAAAATCAATACCATTGACAAACTCGAAAGCGGATTCGTTAACAATCTTAATAATAATGAGACTAAAATCCCCGATGACAATCAGCTCAAACAAATGACCAAAGAAATTATTTTAGCCCTTGGTAACTCAATAAACAACAAGGATTTTAGTGAATTTTACGGTATCATTTCATACACATGGCAAAAACAAACCAAACCCGAAGAATTGCGTAAAGCTTTTATTAGCTTCGAAGAAAATAACATAGATCTAACTGAATTTGCTAATCAGGCAGAACCAGTATTTGACAAAGCCCCTTCGATCGGGGAAAACGAACTAATGGTTCTCAATGGTTACTTTCCTCTTCAATCAGTAAAATTACGCTTTACTATGAAGTTCATTTATGAACATCCAAACTGGAAATTAATTTCTATAAACATAAAAACTGAATAGAATGACAAAAAAAGTAGCTTGCATAATCATACACGGAATTGGCAAACAGAAAGAAAACTATGCAGATTCCATCACTTATGAACTGAAAAAGCAGTTCGCATATAGTATCAAGGATAAGTCAAAAAACCCGGAAAATGAACTTGTAATCGAACCTGTTCTGTGGTCTAATGTTTTCCAGAATGCCGAAGACGAGCTATGGGAAAAATTAAAAAAAGGTGGCTCTCTCGATTACCGCAACCTTAGACGGTTAATGATAGACTTTGCTGCTGATGCCATAGCCTATGTAAAAATTCCAAATGATTCCTATGCCTATGACTCTGTCCATGCTATGTTTGCTAAGTCATTGCATAAATTATCACGTATGGCAGGCGAAAAAGCACCTTTGTGCATAATAGCCCACAGTCTCGGGACAGTTATAGCAAGCAATTTCATATATGATTATCAGGCATCCGAACATAAACCATATTTAATCTCCGAGGCAGTAAAGAAGGAAAGTTCAGACACCCCACTCGAACGCCTTGAGACACTGTCTTTATTCTATACACTTGGATGCCCACTTCCAATCTGGGCATTGAGATATAACAATCCAAAATTCGGATTACCTGTTACCATTCCATCGCCAAAATTAAAAAATTACTATCCTGATTTAAAGGGTGAATGGGTTAATTATTATGACAGGGACGATATAATTGGCTTTCCACTTAAAACTATTAACGAAGAATACAATAAAGCAGTAACAGCAGACAGGGAAATCAATGTAGGCGATATTTTCAGCAGCTGGAACCCTGCAGCACACCTTGGTTACTGGAGCGACACAAACGTAATCATTCCAATAGCAGAATCATTGGCAAAAGTCTGGATGCACATTAATTCTTAATTTAACTGCTTTAGAATTTTTGCAGGCACACCACCAACAAGAGTAAAAGCCGGCACATCTTTATTCACAACAGCACCAGCTGCAACAACTGCCCCCTCACCGATTTCAACGCCAGGGAGAATTATCGCACCAGCACCGACATAGCTGCCTTTCCTTAGTGTTACCGCAGAAACAGTGCAATCATCTTTGCTGCCGCTTGTTCCTCCAAGCCCTTTGGCATCGTCATGGCAAATAATCATCACACGAAAGGAAATAACCACATCATCTTCGAATGTAATTAGCTCTGGGAAAGAAGAATCCAGCATGCAGTCAAGCCCAATAAAGCAACCATTGCCGATTTTCACACCCATCAGGCGATATAGTTTAATCCTCAAACCACTCGGGATAGTAAAGCGGGTAATAATATCAAGAACTTTAATGAAAAATCTTAAAATAATATTTCGTTTTCTTTGTTTTTCGTAATCGGATTTGGAAAACCGGGCATTCATAATAATTCCAATCAGGCAGTAACAATTTTGATAAAATCGTCATAATCTCTAATATAATCGCTCTCTTTGTAGATTGTTGAAGCCAGAACAAGGCAAAGTGAATTAGAAGAAAAGTTTTCGAGATGGCGCCAGATTAGCTTTGGAACATAAAGACCAAAATAAGAACGATTCATCTGATAAGTTTTTTTCTGAAAACCATTATCCAGCACAACATCGAAACTACCTGAGAGAGCAACTATCAGCTCCTCATTCTCATGATAGGCATGCCCTCCGCGAAACTCACCCCCGGGAACATCATAAACCCAATATATTCTTTCGAATTTGAAAGGGACATGATTCATGGACTCAATAAATGTCAGATTCCCACGCGGATCCAGAATTTTTGGCAGTGTGATTATTTGACCGGGT
>Ga0129299_1003582_pt1 | contig 10114 bp, 8 predicted proteins | sample ConPoolayeCmetaG_FD_94477 | JGI IMG/M metagenome (GOLD analysis project Ga0129299, IMG submission 94477) | Hot spring microbial mat communities from California, USA to study Microbial Dark Matter (Phase II) - Cone Pool mat layer C metaG ... | reverse complement strand
TCCACCGCCTCGTCGAAGAAGAGGCCGCCCGGCTCAGGCGTGCCGGTCGCGGGCATCAGGCTGGCATCGAGCCCGTCCACGTCGAAGGTCAGATAGATCGGCCGGCCGGCGAGCGGCGCCACGATCTCCTCCAGGTTCCAGCGGCGCCGGTCCCTGGCGAGATGCATGTGTATGCGGTGCCGGTTCGCCTCCAGATAGGGGATTTCCTCTGCCGAGATGGCGCGGATCCCAAGCGAAACGAGGCTGACGTCTTGATGGTCGAGCACGCGGCGCATGGCGCTGGCGTGGGAGAAGGGCGAACCGAGATAGCTGTCGCGCAGATCGGCATGGGCGTCGATCTGCAGCACGACAAGGCCGGGAAAGCGCGCCGCGACCGGGCGGATCGCTCCCGCCGTGATCGAATGCTCGCCGCCGAGGATGAGCGGGAACCGCCCGGCCTCGAGCACCAGGCGAGCCAGCGCTTCCACCTCCCGCAGCGCTGTCTCCACCGACTGGCTGGGCGGAGCCACCTCGAGCGTGGCGATGCCGATGCGGCGGAACGGCTCGCACCAGAATTCCTCGTCGAAGAATTCGAGCTCGGGGCTGGCCGCGATGATGGCCTCCGGCCCCTGCGAGGTGCCGCGCCCATAGCTGACGGTCGCCTCAAGTGGGAAGGGGATGATGACCGCGCGCGCCTCGCCCGGCGGTCCCGCGTCGTGCGCGGGCAGGCCGAGAAAACTCCTTTCCGGCGGACGGTAGGCAAGCGCGGTCATCATGTCTCTTGTGAAATCCGTTGCGGGCGATCCGGCCCGGCGTGCTGGCCGGATCGCATCATGTCGGCACCCCTTTAGAAGGAGGCGCGGACGGCCTCGTCCATGGCGGGCGCGTCTTCGCCATACATCGTCAGCATCGGCTCGTCGGTAAGCAACACCTCGTCATAGACGCCGAAGCCGTTGAAATGCCCGGCGATAGCGCGGCCGTAGGCGCCGATATTGCCGATCTCGATGAAATCGCCTTCCCCGATCGTCTGCGGCAGCAGGAACGGCCCGGGCATGTGGTCGAAGCTGTCGCAGGTCGGCCCGTAAAGGTCGAACTGGGCGAGCGGCACGGCCGTGAACGGTTCGCCCGCCTTCGAAATCGCCGTGGCGGGAAAGACGAACTTGGCGTGCGCGGCATCGAACAGGGTGCCGAACGCGCCGTCGTTCACATAAAGCGTATCGCCCTTCCTGGCCTCGACCTTCACGATCACCGATTCGGCCTCGGCCACCAGCGCGCGGCCTGGCTCGCACCACAATTCGCACGAATAGCCCACCATCACCCGGTCAAACGCCTCGCCGATTTCCGCCATGTAAGCGGAGAGCGGCGGCGGCACGAGGCCGGGATAGCATGCGGGGAAGCCGCCGCCCACGTCGATGACATCGGTGACGACGCCGGCCTGCACGATGTGCTGGGATACCGCGCGCAACGCATTCCCGTAGGCCGCCGGCGACATGGCCTGGCTGCCCACATGGAAGGTCAGGCCGAAGCAGTCGGCGACAAGACGGGTCTTGCGCAGCAAATCCGGCGCTTTATGCCAGGAGATGCCGAACTTGCCCTCGAGCGGGATTTCGCTGAAGTTCGACGGGCAGGACATGCGCACAAGGAGCGTCAGATCCTTGGCATGGCCGGTCTCGGCGAGGATTTTCTCAAGCTCCGCCTCCGTGTCGAGCGCGAAGGTGCGAACGCCGAAATCGTGATAGGCTTCGGCGATCAGCCTGCGCGACTTGACGGGATGCATGATGTGCGCGGTCGCACCCTTGAGCCCGGCGATCTGCCGGATTTCGGGCTTGGACGCCACGTCAAAATGCCTGATGCCGGCTGCATGCAACGCCGCAATCAGCGCGGGAGCATTGTTGGCCTTGACCGCGTAGAGGATCTTTCCCGGAAAATGATTAAGGAACCAGCGCGCGGCGCGCATGGCCGCGTGTGGCCGCAAACCGAGAACCGGCTTCTCTACAGGAAATGTGCGGACAAGCTCCGCAGCGGACTGGTACGTATCCATCCCATGGGACCTCCAGAAGGAATGTTGATCCTATAGCTGACAGACGCGAATGAAACCGCTGCAGCAAGCACGCTCGCATAGGGCTAATTGCCAGCCTTGTAAAGCGTTTTTTTCGGGCCAGAGCGGCAGAGATGGTGCGGTTCTCAACAGGATTCAAGTGCCGGCTGTGCGCTGCCGTTTCGAGCCTGCGGACGCGCCGTTACGGGAGGGTCTGCCCGACCGCGCCATTGCCTCGAAAAGCGGAAGACTTGCAGCATCTTCCGGCTTTGATTTCGACTGTTTTTTGCGCACCGCCCGCAAGCAGCTGCCCGCGCCAAACAGTTTACGCATCCATCCAGCGCAAGGCTCAGGCCGGAACCTTTGGTGACCAGTCCATGGACCGCATGAGCCGGGCGACATGCGACATCAAAGGCGAATGGGGACGGCCGCGTGCCGTCAGCCACTTCACCTTCCGGCCGTAGCCGGCGCCGCTCAGCGGCCGGGCCATGATCCCCGGCTGGCGCGGAACATATTCGGGCACGACAGCGCACCCTGCGCCGGCGGCGATCATGGCCTGCATGACACAATGGCTTTCGATGGTGATGAAGGGGCGTGGCGCGCCGGTGCCGTTGGTGCCGCCGGGCAGATCCTCGATGGTGCGGTAGCCGTTGGCCAGCCCGCTAAGCAACCTTTCCTGCAGCACGTCTTCGAGCGGAACGCTTGCCCTGCCGGCGAAGCGGTGGTCGGGCGGAAATATGACGACATAACTTTCCTTATAAAGCGGTTCGCTGTGCGTGCGCGACGCCCAGCCATCGCACATCGCAGCGGTGATGACGATGTCCAGCCTGTCATCCAGCAGTTCCGTCACCAGAGTATCACTGGCGCCCTGGCGGACCTTGATCTCGACATCGTTGAAGCGGCTTTCGATGCGCTGGATCAGGGTCAGCAGGTTGGGGTGGAAGATCCAAGACATGATGCCGAGCCGGATTTCGCGGTTGCATCCGGTCAGAAAGGCGACGGCGGCGCTTTTTGCGCTGGCGGCCTTTTCCACGCATTGGCGCAGATGCGGCTCGATGCGGCGCCCGAACTCGGTCAGTTCGACGCGGCCCGGTTTGCGCTCGAACGGCGCGGCGCAAAGCTCGTCCACCAGTTTCTTGATGGCCCGGCTGAGCGAGGGCTACGAGACATGGCAGCGTTCGGCAGCGCGGCTGATGTGGCGTTCCTCGGCGACAGCGATGAAATAGCGGATCTGATGACTTCGCCGTGAACTGGTGCCCGTATTTCGTGACCATATCACAAGAGCTTAGCCTGCCGGGCTGACCCGGAGATTAACAAAACAAACCATCATGAAGCGCTCTCCGCGGCATGCTCCAACGGTTTCTCGATGACGAAACGCAACGTTTCCCCCCGGTCATCCGCGTCCACGAGCCGGTTGCCGGATGCGGCGCAGAAATCGGCGACATCGGCCTTGGCGCCGGGATCCGTCGCAAGCATCAAAAGCCGCCCGCCCGGGGGCAGGCCACGCATCGCCTTGCGAAGCTTGAGAACCGGCAGCGGGCAACGCAGCCCCGTCGTATCGAGGATGGCGTCCGGCGTGACTGGCTGCTCTTGATGCATCTTTTGCCCACTCCTCCCTTTTATCGCGGCCGTCGTCGGGGACGTCCGGCACAGATTAACGCAAATTCTAGTCATGTCCGCATCTATCGCTTATAAAGACTGCACATGGCGCAGCGATCCGTTTGCGCCCCCGTCGCATCGACATTCGGAGTAACCTGTTCATGACGTCGCAATGGACGCCTCACGGCTGGCGCGCGAAACCGGCCGAACAAATGCCGGACTATCCCGACGCGGAAGCCCTCGCCGCCGCCGAGAGCGAGCTTGCAACCTATCCGCCGCTGGTGTTCGCCGGCGAGGCGCGCGCGCTGAAGAAGGAGCTGGCCGCCGTCGCCGCGCGCCGCGGCTTCGTCATCCAGGGCGGGGATTGTGCCGAAAGCTTCGCCGAGCATGGCGGCGACACCATCCGCGATTTCTTCCGCGTGTTCCTGCAGATGGCGGTGGTGCTGACCTATGCCGGCGGGGTGCCCGTGGTGAAGATCGGCCGCGTGGCGGGACAGTTCGCCAAGCCGCGTTCCGCGCCGACCGAAATACAGAACGGCGTGGAACTGCCGAGCTACCGCGGCGACATCGTCAACGACATCGCCTTCACGCCCGAGGCGCGCACGCCCGATCCGCGCCGCATGATGAAGGCCTATCGCCAGTCGGCGGCAACCCTCAACCTGCTGCGCGCCTTCGCGCAAGGGGGCTACGCCAATCTGGAACGCGTGCATCAATGGACGCTCGGCTTCCTGAAGGACAGCCCCGCAGGCCACCGCTACGAGGAACTGGCCCAGCGCATCAGCGAAACGCTCGACTTCATGCGCGCCTGCGGCATCACGCCGGAAAACACCCATCAGCTCGCCACGACCACGCTCTACACCAGCCACGAGGCGCTGCTGCTCGGCTACGAGCAGGCCTTCACCCGCATCGATTCGACCACGGGCCACTGGTATGCCACGTCCGGCCATTTCCTCTGGGTGGGCGATCGCACCCGCCAGCCCGACCATGCCCATGTGGAATATCTGCGCGGCATCAAGAACCCGATCGGCGTGAAGTGCGGGCCGTCGATGAAGCCCGAGGATCTCTTGCGCCTCATCGACATCCTCAATCCGCTGAACGAGCCGGGCCGGCTGACTCTCATCTCGCGCTTCGGCGCGAACAAGGTGGGCGAGCATCTGCCCGGGCTCATCAGGGCCGTGCAGAGGGAGGGAAGGGTGGTGGTGTGGTCCTGCGACCCCATGCACGGCAACACCATCAAGGCGGCGAGCGGCTACAAGACACGACCCTTCGATGCCATCGTGAAGGAGCTGAACGGTTTCTTCGATGTCTGCCGGGCGGAGGGTGCCTATCCCGGCGGCCTGCATGTGGAGATGACCGGCAAGGACGTCACGGAATGCACGGGCGGGGCCAAGTCCATCACCGACACCGATCTGTCCGACCGTTATCACACCTATTGCGATCCCCGCCTCAATGCCGACCAGGCGCTGGAACTGGCCTTCCTGATTGCGGAACGGCTGCGCCGGGAGCGCCCTGACAGCAGCTTCAGCCTCGCCGCCGCCGGCTGAGCAACACATGGGCGAGTAGCCGCGGGGCGGAGGAGTGCGATCCTGCGCATACATCCTTGCGTCTTGCTTCGCGGGACCGGGCACGGTAAACAGCGGATTAAGATTTCCATGAGGTTTGTCGAACGGCCGGCGGCCCGGCGGGGGTGAATGCGATGGAAAGTTCTGGCGCAGAAGATCCGAGAACGGCCACGCCCGAGATCATGAACAAGACGGTCAACGAGGCGCTGCGCGATGCGCTCGCCGAGGCTGCGCAGAATCCCTCCAAATTCGAAAGCGTCATGCGCGACCTTGGCGCCATGTTCGACGCCAAGGACGACGGGGTGTGGCCCAAATCCGTGCAGGACTTCAAGAACGGCGGCTATCTGGAACCGGGCGACGTGCTGCTGATGACCAAGCTCGGCAGCCTGTTCTCCTGGATGATCAACATCTTCGACCGCTCCAACTTCGCCCATTGCGCCATGGTGTTCCAGACTCCGCACCACGAGAGCGGCATCGACCATGTCTATCTGATCGAAAGCAGCTTCAAGGGCGTCGATATCGAGACTCTGACCGAGATCGTGACACCTTCGAAGATCTACCCGGATGTGAAGCTTCCGCCCGATTACATCGTGGGGGTGAAGCGCCTCGGCGCGCCCTGGGCGACGCCGCAGCTCCGGCGCATGGCGGCCAGCCGCATGCTGCACTTCATGAAGAATGACGATTACAATTTCGCTATGCTCGTTGCGCTCGCAACGCGCCAGACCAAGCAGATCTACTTCAACCTGGCACGGGCGCTGCGCGGACAATCCCCCACCGTTGCGCAATACATGACGCAAAAGGTGCACTTCTCGCCCGCGGAATTCATCTGCTCCGGCTTCGTCCAGTTTGCGTATGTTGATATGGTGAGAACGGCGATCGAGCGTGCCATGATCGAGCGCGATATCGCCGAGACGGCATGGAACGATGTTCTCTTTTCCGATTTTATCAACGGCGAGACATCCATGAAACAGCTCATGGCGGTCAAACCGAGGGAACTCGCCGAAACGCCGAAACTGCAGTGGAAATATCTCATCCATGAGGGCATGGTGCACCGCATCGAAAGCAACGACGATGTCAACGCCTTTTTCGACCAGATCCGGTGCAAACACCGCCGCCTCAGCAGGATGGGATGAGGCGCGGCATTTTCGCCTGCTTTGCTTTGCACCAAATCCGATTGCCGTTCCATGAGCACTCCGATCACCGACAGTCTCGCCATTGCCGTTGCGCAGCTCAACCCGGTGGTGGGCGATCTGAAAGGCAATTCGGCCAAGGCGGTGGCGGCGCGGGAAGAGGCAGCGCGTCTTGGGGCCGATCTCGTCGTGTTCCCCGAGCTGTTCGTCACAGGCTACCCGCCCGAGGATCTGGTGATGAAACCCGCCTTCATTGCCGCCGCTCATGGCGAATTGCTGCAGCTGGCGCAGGCAACGGCGGATGGCGGGCCGGCCATGCTGATCGGGGCCACCTGGCCGGGAAACAATGGTGGCAAACCTTACAACGCCTGCGCGCTGCTCGATGAGGGAGCGGTTCAGGGCGTGCGCTACAAGGTCGATTTGCCCAATTACGGCGTGTTCGACGAAAAGCGGGTGTTCGAGCCGGGGCCGATGCCGGGGCCGCTGAATTTCCGCGGCGTGCGCATCGGTGCGCCCATCTGCGAGGATATCTGGACGGATGCGGTGTGCGAGTGCCTTGCGGAGACGGGGGCGGAAATGCTCATCGTGCCGAACGGCTCCCCCTTCACGCTGACCAAGCGCGACATCCGGATGAACCAAGCGGTGGCGCGCGTGGCCGAGACCGGCCTGCCGCTGCTCTATGTCAATCAGGTTGGCGGACAGGATGAACTCGTGTTCGACGGCGCCTCCTTTGCGCTCAATCCCGGTGGCGCGCTTGCCATGCAATTGCCTGCATGGGAGGAGGCCGTGCGCCTCGTCAGGCTGCGCCGCACCGGCGATGGCTGGCGCTTCGAGCCAGGCGAAAAGGCCTTGGTCGAGGAGGGCGAGGAAGCCGCCTATCGCGCCTGTGTGCTGGGCTTGCGCGATTATGTCACGAAGAACGGTTTCAAGGGCGTGCTGCTCGGGCTGTCCGGCGGCATCGATTCTGCGCTGTGTGCTGCCATGGCGGCGGATGCGCTCGGCCCTGGGGCGGTGCATTGCATCATGCTGCCCTACCGTTACACCTCCAACGCCTCGCTGAGCGACGCCGCGGCCTGCGCCGAAGCGCTCGGCGTGCGCTATGACATCGTGCCGATCCACGCGCCCATGGACGGTTTCGAGGCGGCACTTGGCCTGCTCTTCAAGGGCATGCCGCCTGACATCACCGAGGAGAACCTGCAATCGCGCACGCGCGGCGCGCTGCTGATGGCGGTCTCGAACAAGTTCGGCTCGATGCTGGTGACGACGGGCAACAAATCTGAGGTGTCGGTGGGCTACGCTACGCTCTACGGCGACATGAATGGCGGCTTTAACCCGATCAAGGACCTCTACAAGATGCAGGTCTATGCGCTGGCGCGGCTGCGCAACCGCAAGCGGCCGGCCGGCTGCCTCGGGCCGGAGGGCGTCGTCATCCCCGAAAGCATCATCACCAAGGCTCCGACGGCCGAACTGCGCGAAAACCAGACCGACCAGGACAGCCTGCCGCCCTACGAGGCGCTCGATGATATCCTCGCCTGCCTGGTGGACCGCGAGATGCCGCTCGCTGACATCGTCGCCCGCGGGCATGCCGCCGAAACGGTGAAGAAGGTCGAGCGGCTGCTCTATCTTGCTGAATACAAGCGGCGCCAGTCCGCGCCGGGGGTCAAGATCACCGACCGCAATTTCGGCCGCGACCGGCGCTATCCCATCACCAACCGCTTCCGCGAACACATCGATGCATGACCGTTAAAGTGCGCTTTGCGCCAAGCCCCACCGGCCGCCTTCACATCGGCAATATCCGCCCTGCGGTGTTCAACTGGCTGTTCGCGCGCCGGGAGGGCGGGCGGTTCCTCTTGCGCTTCGACGACACCGATCTTGAACGCTCGAAGGAGGAATTTGTCGAAGGTATCCGCGAGGATTTGCGCTGGCTCGGCCTGACCTGGGATGCGGAGTTTCGCCAGTCGGCACGCACGGACCGCTACCGCGAGGCGGCAGAGGCGCTGAAAGCCGCCGGCCGGCTCTATCCGTGCTACGAAACCGCCGCAGAACTGGAGCGCAAGCGCAAGCGGCAAGTTGCGCGCGGGCAGCCGCCGGTTTACGACCGCGCCGCGCTCAAGCTCACCGCCGATGAAAAAGCGGCGCTGGAAGCGAAGGGGCGCAAGCCGCACTGGCGCTTCCTGCTGGAGCAAAGGCCAACCGCGTGGGAGGATCTCATCCGCGGGGCGCAGGCAATTGACGCCGCCTCGCTGTCCGACCCCGTGCTCGTGCGCGAGGACGGCACCGCGCTCTACACCTTCACCAGCGTGGTGGACGACGTCGATTTCGGCATCACCCACGTTATCCGCGGCGAAGACCATGTGACGAACACGGCGGTGCAGCTCCAGCTGTTCGAGGCGCTTGCCGCCGAGCCGCCGCAGTTTGCCCACCACAACCTGCTCGTCGGCGCGGGCGGCGAAGCGCTCTCGAAGCGGCTCGGCTCGCTCTCGGTGCGGGCCTTCCGCGAGGAAGGGCTCGAGCCCATGGCGGTCGTCTCCCATTCCGCGCTGATCGGCACATCGGATCCGGTGCAGCCCCACCACAGCCTCGACGAACTGGCCGCGCTGTTCGACTTCGCCAAGATCTCGCGCGCGCCCGCCCGCTTCGACGCGGAGGAGTTGCGCGCGCTCAACGCCAAGCTGCTGCATGCCATGCCGTTCGAGGCGGCGGCGCCCAGGCTCGAGGCGCTCGGCATCGGCGGCGGGCGGGTTTTCTGGGATGCGGTGAAGCCTAACTTGCGCGTTTTCGACGAGGCGCGCGCCTGGTGGACGGTCGTTCAGGGCCCCGTCGATCCGACCATCGAGAGTGCCGGTTTCTGCGAAACGGCACGCGAGTTGCTGCCCGAGGAACCCTGGAGCGAAAGCACCTGGTCGCTCTGGACGGAGCGGCTCAAGGCGGCGACGGGAGTTAAAGGGCGCGCGCTGTTTCACCCGCTGCGGCTGGCGCTGACGGGCCGCGAGACCGGGCCGGAGCTGAAATACTTACTCCCGCTCATCGGCCGTGAGAGGGTGATGTTGCGCCTGTCGGGCACGCCGGCGTAAATTTTGCCGCGGGGCGCGCGTCGTCCTTTTAGTGATATTCGCTCGATGGCGCTTTTGCAGCCTTGCGCATGTATGTGATGGGCAAATCGACCCCTTGCAGGGCAAGCACGCCGTGCGAGGAAACCTTGTAGCCCATGCGCTTGTAAAAGGCGGTGGAACTGAGCGTGGCGCGCACGCTGAAATGGAGATAGCCGGCGCGCGCCGCCCTTAATTCGGCGTCGTTTACGAGCAGTCGCCCGATGCCGGAATTGCCGAACATGGGGCGCACGAACACCTTGCGGATGCGCGCGGCCTTGCCCCTGTCGTCGGCCGCAAGCCAACCCGCGGTTCCCACGATCTCGCCGCCGATGTCTGCGATCATGAGATTGCTGTTGAGCAGTTCCCGGCCATAGTCCGGCCTGCGCAACATGTCGAGGAAGGCCGCCGTCTCCCCCGCCGTGTGATACTCAGCCGAGTGACACAGGAAGGCCGCCTCGTGGACATACCGGATCGAGGCGATGTCATCAATATCCGCGGCCCGCAGCGTGACAGCCCTTGTGAGTTGCAGCGTTGTCAAAGTATGCGAACCCGACGCAGAAACGTGACAGTCAATATTCAATTGGTTTTATCCGTTCAAGTGAGGCGCAAATGGGCGAATTTGCATTTTTCGGGCCTTGACCACAGAAATCTTGCGACCGAATACCATCCGCCGGCGTACCGGCAAGGGCAAGAGCATCAGCTCGGGGGAGATTG
>Ga0129299_1003581_pt1 | contig 10119 bp, 8 predicted proteins | sample ConPoolayeCmetaG_FD_94477 | JGI IMG/M metagenome (GOLD analysis project Ga0129299, IMG submission 94477) | Hot spring microbial mat communities from California, USA to study Microbial Dark Matter (Phase II) - Cone Pool mat layer C metaG ... | reverse complement strand
GGTGAGGGCCAGGCGGAATTTTAACAGCCGTCAAAAGTGTAAACCAATTTCCCCAGAAAATTGAACCATCCCGTGTTTGGAAGGGCTGAAATCTTCCAGGTTCGATCATAACTGAAATCTGAGATTTAGTCAAGTATTGCTTTGCCAGGCAAAAGCGGATATTTAGAGCCTGCCTGAAAAGTCTACCACCGAGGCATATAGGAAAGAAACGAGAAGAAAAAGGTGTAAACCTTTGTGTCCTTCGTGTCCTTAGTGGTTTTCAGACTGGCTCTTGAAAGGATCGGATTGCAGGTTGCAGCCCTGGAATCTGGCCGCCTCTGAATTTCAAAATCCGGGGCCCATGTGGTATACTGGGATTGGAACGATGGAAACCCAGAAAGGGGAGAGGAAAGGAGGAAGGGGGTTGGGGCGGACCTTGAACTCCTCTCGCCACACTGCACAGCAGGAGGTGAAGGGGGCGGTGGGGATCGTCTCGGCCAGCCACGCCGGCCTGTTGGAGGTCGTCTCTCTGCTGGCGCGGGAGGGGGTGCCCGCCTCACAGACGATTGCCGTGGCCGGCGATGATCTGGGTCCGCAGGGCAGCGGCGAGGCGATGCTGGCCGGGCTCCGCGCTCTGCAGGCCGATGCGGCGACGGAGGTGATCGTGCTCCTGTCGGGCCTCCCCTCAACGACGGCGGCGGACCAGGTCCTGACGCAGGTTCGTGCCAGCGACAAACCCACCGTTGTCTGTTTCCTGGGCAGCGACCAACGCCTCATCTGGCGGGCGGGGGCCATCCCGGCAGCGCGGCTCGACGAGGCAGCCATGCGGGCAGCGGCCTGGGTGCGGGGCTGGGATCAGGCCCTGGTCTCCTCCCGGCTGAAAGATTTTGATGAGCAATGGGCTGCCCTGGCCGCTGACCTGCGGGCCGAGATCGGCCCCGGTCGGGATCAATTGCGGGGGGTGTTTACGGGCGGCCTCCTGTGTCAGGAAGCGCAACGGATGCTGGCCGAGGTGAGCGGCGGTCAGGTCCAGGCGACCTTCCTGGACTTGAGTGTGGGCAGGCCCTCCCTGGCCTGTCCGGCTGCCCGCTTTGACCCGGTGGCTCAGTTGCGCGCCCTGCAAGAGGCCTGGACCGACCCACACGTGGCCCTGATCCTCCTGGATGTGGTCCTGGGCCACCCCGCCCTGCCCGATCCGGCCGGTACCCTGGCAGGGGTGTTGGCCGAGGTCCCCCGGCGAGAGGAGCGGGATGAGCCGCTGCTCATCGCCCGGGTGTGCGGCCAGGACCCCCGGCAGGTGGCCGACCAGGAGGCCCGGCTGTGCGCTGCCGGCATGGTGGTGATGCTCAGCAATGCGGCCGCAGCACGGCTGGCGGGGATGATCCTGGCTCAACGGTCGGCCTCATGACTCTGGTCGAGACGCTGATTGCCCTTGTCTGAGGAATCGGCTCAGAGCTGCCAGGCCCAACCCGACCAACAGGCTCAGCCCGATCAACAGGGCCAGGATGGTGGCCGTCCCCGGCCCAACCACCGCCTGTCCACTGCTCTGAGAGTTCAGAGAAACGACCGACATCCCGGCGGCCAGGCAGTTCCAGGCGGAATGAAGCCCGGCACTGGCGACATACAGCCCTGCCGCCGGCCCCCAGCGCCGCAGGTTCCCCAGGTGGCGCCAGGCCAGGCCCATCAGTCCGCCGGTGAGGCAGTGCAACAGTGAGGCTCCCGCCCGCAACAGGGCGACCGGTCCCCAGGCGTCGAGGGCGCCGGCCGTGTTGAGCAGGTTCTCCGCCAAAGCAAAACCGGCTCCCCCGGCCAGGCCCCACACAAAAGCGCGGGCCGGGTCCGGATGTTGCCAGACCAGCAGCCCCACGCCCAGCGTCTTGATCGCCTCTTCAACCAGAGGGATGACCACCGCCGCCACCAGGAAGATAGCCGCCAGGACAATCGGCTCTCTGACCAGCCCGGCCAGCCGGGTCAGGTCCTGAAGCCAGGCCGGATCCTCCAGGCGTGCAGCCAGCGCCTGGAGCAGCTCTGGGCCGCCAGGTTGGACCGCCACGGCGATCAGGGCCAGCAGCAGCAGCCCCAGGATGATGGCCGTCTCAATGGCAAACGCCAGGCTCGTCGCCAGGAATGCGCCGCTGCTGACCTGAAACACCACCCCTCGCCAGCGCACCGTGCCGCCCAGGCTGCGGCCCACCAACCCCACCACGATCAGCGGGGGCAGGACGCCGGCAGCCACATGGAAAGGCGGAAAGGTCAGGACAGGCACCAGGTCCCAGGAGAGGATGATCTGACCGGCCAGCAGGGTCAGCAGATATAACAGGCCCCACGGCCAGATGCGCCGGGGCTGAAAAGGGGTGGATTCACGGCCCTGCAGCGACCGCCAGCCGTGCCAGGCCAGCGCCAGACCCAACCCCACGGTCAGAGTCAGGAGTGAGATCCAGAGGGTGATCATCACCAGCCGATCGCGGCGGGGGCCGAACAGGCCGCCCGCCAGGCCGATGCTGCCCGTCAGCAGGCCCAGGGCGGCGATGCACAACGCGCCGACAAAGAGCAAGGCCCGCGCCGCTTTCAGCACGCCCCAATTCGCCTGGGACAGATCGCCAGATCCGCCACGTTCCGCCAGATTGATATGGACCACAGGCATCCCCTTCTACCGGACAGAGTGGCTGAAGGTGTCTGCTGCTTTGTCAGGGCCGGCCACCTTCTGCCCCCTGCCAGGACTGTATCACACCTTGACCTCTTTGTCCAGCCCAGAGCTACCCTGGTGATTGGTCTCTGGCTGCGATCGGGTGTATACTATCCCTGACTTGATCGGCAGCCTGTTGGAGTAAAGCAGACGCAGCGGCTTCTGTCAAGGCTTCAGCCGGGGATGGTTCAAGGATCGGCCAAAATTGGTTGACACTTTTCACAAGCGCAGAATGTTAGAGCCGGTCTGAAAAGCTTACCACCAAGACACAAAGGCCACAAAGGAACACGAAGGAAACGAAAAAAACGCATAGTGTCCTTGGTGTCCTTTGTGTCTTGGTGGTTTTCAGACAAGCTCTTATGGGACACGGATGACACGGATTTCACGGGGGCAGTGAGCTGTCTTGCCCAACGGACAGGGATCTGGTCCTATGAAACGTCTACAACCTGATCTGCGCACCCTTTCGGCGCAGATGATCCTGAGCTTCATCGCCCTGGTGTGGCTGATGGCCGTAGCCGCCCTCCTGCCGGCGGTGTGGCTGACCCATCGCCAACTTGAGCGCCAGGCATGGGCGCAGGTAGAACGGGGGGGGCGTGCCGCCCGGGCGCTCTATGCCGCCATGCAGGAGGAATTGAAGAGCCTGGCCACATTGACTGCGCAGAGGCCCACTCTCCGTGACCTGGTGGGCAGGGGAGATGGGGAGGCGCTGCTGGCCTATCTGCGCACCCTGCAACAGGGATCGGGGCTGGACCTGGTGCTTGTCTGTGAATCAGGCCAGGCCGTTGCCCAGGCCGGCCGGGTGAGCCTGGCCGACCTCTGCGCCCGCCAGGAGCAGGCCGGCTCTTACCTGGTTGTGGAGGGTGGCCTGCCTCAGGAGGGGCGCAGCGCCGTGGTGCCCCTCCTGGTGGCCGATCATCCCCTGACAGACCAGGCCGATTCGCCCTGCCGGGTCGTCGTGGGCCGGGTCCTGGACGACAATCTGGCCGTGCAGATGCGCACCCAAACGGGGATGGAACACACGCTTCTGGTGGCCGGTCGGCCGGTGTCCACCAGCCTGCCCGCACGCCGCTCGTGGCTCGCCCCGCCGGTTGGGGATCTGCGCCGGAGCAAACTCAACCTGGATGGTCACCCCTACTACACCACTCGCTTCCCCCTGGACGATTCAGGCCTGGAGGCTGAGGTGGCGCTGGATGGATGGGATGTGGCCGACGCGCAGCGGCGATTGGTGTGGCTCTTGCTGGGCAGCACCGTGGCTGTGACGGCCATCGCCTCGTTGTTGGGCACCTTCCTGGCCCGGCGCATCGGGGGGCCGCTGGATCACCTGGCCGCTGCTGCGGCAGCGATGAGCCGGGGAGAGCTGGGGGAACCGCTGGCCGTCAGGTCTGGCGTGCGCGAGGTGACATTGGTGGCCCAGGCGTTGGAAGGCGCCCGTTTGGACCTGAAACGTTCTCTGGCCGAACTGCGCCAGGAAAAGGCCTGGACCGATCATCTGCTGGAGGCCATCGTCGAAGGGATCGTCACCCTCGACCGCCATGGCCATATCACCTTTTTCAGCCACGGGGCGGAGCGGATCACAGGCTGGAGGCGGGACGAAGTGACAGGCTGCCCCTGTGACCGGGTGTTCCGCCCCCTTGAGGCGGAAGGGCCGTTCAGCCAGCTCATCCCGCCGCCGGGACAACACCGCAAGATCCCCGTGGAGCTCCGCGACGGCCGGCAGGCGGTCCTGGCCTTTACCGGTGCCCGGCTTTTGCCCCCGGAGGGGGGCGATGCCCGTGTGGCGCTGGTCTTCCGCGATGTGAGCGAGGAGGAGGCGGTGCACCGTCTCCTGGGTCACTTTCTGGCCAATGTGGCTCACGAATTCCGCACCCCCCTTTCCGCCCTGGCCGCTTCGGTGGAACTCTTGCTGGACCAGGCCCCTGACCTCAGCCCGGTCGAGCTTGAGGAACTGCTGACCTCCCTTCACCTGGGGGTCCTGGGCCTGCAAACGTTGATTGACAACCTGCTGGAGAGCGCCAGCATCGAGACGGGGCATTTCCAGGTGCGGCCCCGCCCTTCCGACCTGGGGGAGATCATCGCCGAGGCGATTGCCATGATGCAACCGTTGTTGGACAGACATGGTCAACGTCTGGTGGTCGAGATGCCGGTGGCCATCCCGGTCGTGCGGGCCGATCCCCGCCGGGCTGTGCAGGTGGTGGTCAACCTGCTATCCAACGCCAGCAAATATGGCCCCGACGAGGCCGAAATTGAGGTGCGAGCCACGGTCGAGGGGGACTGGGTCCGCGTGGCGGTGGCCGATTCCGGCCCCGGGGTGCCGGCAGACCAGAGGAAAAACCTGTTCCGGCGCTTTGTGCACCCCGGTTCCGGCAGTGACAAGGCCCAGGTTGGGATCGGGTTGGGCCTGTCTGTCGTCAAAGCCATCGTCGCTGCCCACGGCGGTCAGGTTGGGGTCGAAGAAAAACAGGGGGGAGGATCGGTGTTCTGGTTTACCCTGCCCCTGGTTGAGGAACGATGAAAGCCTTGATTGTGGATGACGATCGGGTCCTGGCCGACGTGCTGGCCTTTACCCTCAGGCGGGAGGGGTTCCAGGTGATCCTGGCTCACGATGGCCAGATGGCCCTGCAACGCTGGACCGAAGATCGACCTGACCTGATCGTGCTGGATGTCAATCTACCCCGTCTCGATGGCTTCCAGGTGTGCCGCCGCATCCGCGAGCAGGACGATGTGCCGATTTTGCTGCTCACTGTGCGTGGAGAAGAGGATGACATTGTCCATGGCCTGGAACTGGGGGCCGACGACTATGTGACCAAGCCCTTCAGCCCTCGCCAGCTTGTAGCCCGCGCTCACGCCCTCCTGCGCCGGGCAGGCAAGGCGGCCACTCCGGCCCTCCGTCGTGTGGGCGCCCTGACGCTCGATCCCAGCCGCCGGGAGCTGCGCCTGGGCAACGGCGAGGCCGTGACCCTGACCCCCCTGGAAAGCCGGCTGTTGGACTATTTGATGCTCAACGCCGGCCATATTCTGACCGCCGAGGCGATCATCGCTCATGTGTGGGGGGCTGAAGGCGGTGATCGCGACATGCTGCGCCAGCTTGTGCGCCGGCTGCGGGCCAAGATCGCTCAGGCCGGTGACGCCGGAGCCGCCGAGCTGAAGTATATCGAAACCGTGCCCGGTCTGGGCTACGGATTGGTGGTAAATCAGGATTCATAGCCACCTTTTCCTTCCCTGTCACAGCTTTGTCACAGCTTCATCACGGCCCCTGTCATCCCCCTGTGGTATGCTACTTCCATGCCTGGAGAGTCTCACATCCGGCAGGTGCTGGTGATCGCCTTTCCGCAGTCTGTGCCCGGCCAGGTGTGGAGGTATGCCCGGAGGGTAGGCCGGATGCTGGGAGTTGGTGTCAGCCGTGTCAAGACAGCCGGTGAGTTTGAAAGGCAGAGCCGGGCAGCCGGAGGGCCTGTGCTGGCCATCCTCAGCACGCGAGACCATCCCGTGCTCGACCGTCTGCTTCCAGGTCTGGCGGATCATGGGCTGGTTGCAGGGCAAGCCGGCGATCTGGGGGCCCTGCTTGTTGTGCAACGGCCCCGCTGGCCGCCTGACCGCATCCTTCTTGTCCTGGGCGGTGGGGAAGTGGACCAGGCAGCCGTTGACTGGGCGGTGCATCTGGCCCAGGCAGGAGGAGGGGCGATCACAGTTCTGGCCCTCGTCCCGCCGCAGCCGGCCCTGGATCGCTGGCGAGGTTGTATGGACAGGGGGTTGCCGGCGCTCTTGACGGCCGATACGGCCCTGGGACAGCAGAGGCAGCAGATCGCCCATCATCTGCGGGACCAGGGGATCGAGGGCACGCTGCGGTTACGCCAGGGGCCGCCGGACCAGCAGATCTACCAGGAGGTCATCACAGGGAGCTACGACCTGATCGTGCTGGCAGCGACCCCCTGCCCTCAATGGCACCGTTGGTTTCAGGCAGATTGGCCTGGCCCTCTGTTCCGTTGGGCCGACCGGCCGGTGCTGGTGATCGGATCGAGGTAGGGGCAGCCCTTGCGGTTGCCCGGCAGCCCTTGCGGTTGCTCTTGAGAGCTGGTCTGAAAAGCTTACCACAAAGACACAAAGTTCACAAAGGAAAACGAAGGAAACGAATAAAAACGGCATGGTGTTCTTGGTGTCGTGGTGGTTTTCCGACAGGCTCTGAGATAGGGGGGAAAAGAATGAACACAAAACTTTTTGCGCTGGTGGCCTGTGGCCTGCTGTTTGTGACCGCCGGCTGCAGCCCGGCGGGTAGCGGAGGAACCCCTGCGGCTGAAGGAGGGCTGGAAGGAACCATCACCGTGTCGGGTGCCTGGGCGCTCTACCCGATGATGGTCCGCTGGGGGGAGGAGTTCCAAAAGCTGAACCCCAGGGTCAGGGTGGATATTTCAGCCGGCGGTGCTGGCAAGGGGATGGCCGATGCCCTGGCCGGCGCAGTGGACATCGGTATGGTCTCCCGTGACGTTACGCCGGAGGAGGAGGCCAAAGGCGCGTTCTGGATCGCGGTGGTGAAAGATGCCGTTTTCCCCGTGGTCAACGAAAAGAACCCTGTCTGGCAAGACCTGCATCAGAAGGGGATCGGTCGTGAGACATTCATCGGCATCTATATCACGGGCGAGATCAAGACCTGGGGACAGGTGGTGGACCGGCCTGAGGTCACCGATCCGATCCACCTCTTCACCCGTTCCGACTCGTGTGGCGCCGCCGAGACCTGGGCCAAATATCTGGGGGGCAAACAGGAAGACCTGCTGGGGGTGGCCGTCTATGGCGATCCCGGCCTGCTGGATGCGGTGATCAAGGATCCGCTCGGCATCGGCTATAACAACCTGAACTATGCCTTCGATGCTGCAACCGGGAAACCGGTGGCCGGGGCGCAGGTGGTGCCGATTGATGGAAACGACAACAGGCAGGCCGACCCTGAGGAGGTGACCGATACCAAGTCCCAGGCCGTCGAAGCGGTGGCCGCCGGCCGCTACCCGTCACCTCCGGCCCGCGATCTGAACCTGGTGACCCACGGCAAGCCGACGGGCTTGACCCGGACCTTCCTCCTCTGGGTCCTGACCGACGGCCAGCAGTTTGTGGACGAGGCGGGCTACATCGCTCTGCCTGCGGAGAAGCTGAACGGCGAGTGGTCAAAACTCCAGTGAGCGTGGGACAGACTCAAACCCTGACCATCCGTCAAAGACGGCGGCGAAACGACCAACTGGCCCGACACCTGATGGGCCTGTTGACCCTGGCGGCGCTGTTGTTGGTGCCGCTGATCGCCGCCGTCCTTTTCCTGCGTGCCCGGCCGATCCTGGCCGCCATGCCGTTGAGGGACCTGCTCTTTTCCACCACCTGGCGTCCGCAGAAAGGGGCTTTTGGCTTCTACCCGTTCATCATGGGCACGGTGTGGGTGACGGCAGTCGCCATGATCCTGGCCGTGCCTCCCTCGTTGCTGACCGCCATCTACCTGGCCGAGTTCGCCCCACCCCGGCTCCGCCTGGTGGTGAACCCGCTCATTGACCTGCTGGCGGGCATCCCGTCGGTCGTCTATGGGGTGTGGGGGGTGCTGACCGTCGTGCCCTTTGTGGGCAAGGCGGTGGCCCCGGCGTTGAACCGTTGGCTGGGGGCGTTGCGGCTGTTCCGCAGCGATAACCCGACCGGCTATAATGTGCTGAGCGGCGGCATTGTGCTGGCCGTCATGGTCTTGCCTGTCATCATCGCCGTGGCCCAGGATGTGATCCGTGCTGTGCCTCAGGGGCTGCGTGAGGCCTCCCTGGCTCTGGGGGCCACCCGCTGGCAGATGGTGCGGAGTGTGGTCCTGCGGCGGGCCTGGGCCGGGGTCATGGCCGCCGTGGTGCTGGGGTTCTCCCGGGCCTTTGGCGAAACGATGGCCGTGCTGATGGTGGTGGGCAACGTGCCGCAGGTACCCCGCTCGATCCTGGATGCTGCCTATCCCCTGACGGCGCTCATCGCCAATAACTATGGCGAGATGATGTCCATTCCCCTGTACGATGCGGCCTTGTTGGGTGGGGCGCTGATCCTGCTTGTCATCCTGTTCATCTTTAACCTGGCGGCACGACTGGTGCTGGTGCGGCTGGGACGAAGCGATTGATATCCGAATCGAAGGATGGTTCCATTGGGGAGAGGGGTCAATCGGTGTGAAGTGTCAACGGATGATGAACGGCCCCATCGAATGTCCAGGAGATGTGATGAGCAGACGCAAGGCAAAACTGGAAGAAGGCTTTTTTCGACTGCTGATGATCGGCTCGGTGGTGGGGGTGCTGGGTAGCCTGGCCCTGATCCTGGGGACTGTCGTCTGGCGAGGGTTGCCGGCCCTGAATCTGGCCATGCTGACCCAGACGCCGAAGGGGGGCTACTACCTGGGTAAGGAAGGTGGCATCCTCAACGCCATAGTCGGCTCGCTCTGCCTGGCCGGGGGGGGGACGGCCCTGGCGCTGTTGGCCGGCCTGCCCATTGCCCTCTATCTGCACTTTTACGCTGCCCGTTCACGCCGGGCTGAGGTGGTGCGGCTGGCCCTGGATGTGCTGTGGGGGGTGCCCAGCATCGTCTATGGCGCTTTTGGCTTCGTGATCATGCTCCGGCTGGGGGTGCGGGCCTCGCTGTTGGGCGGCATCCTCACCCTGGCCTTCCTGGAGTTGCCCATCATGGTCCGCGGCATGGACGAAGCCATCGCCATGTTCCCAGGGGAGTTGAAGGAGGCCTCCTATGCCCTGGGAGCCACCCGCCTGGAGACGGCTGTGAAAGTGGCGGTGCGGCAGACGGCGCCGGGTCTGCTCACGGCGGTGTTGCTGGCCTTTGGGCGGGGCATTGGCGATGCGGCCTCGGTGCTGTTCACCGCCGGCTATACCGACCGCCTGCCCGATTCGCTGTTGAGCCCGGCAGCTTCGCTGCCGCTGGCCGTCTTCTTCCAGCTCGGCACGCCGTTCCCGGCAGTGCAGGAACGGGCCTATGCTTCGGCCCTGGTGTTGACCCTGATCGTTCTGGCCCTGAGCCTGATCTCGCGGCGGCTGACCAGGCGGTGGACAAAACAGATCATTCGCTAAATGAAACAAGGCAACTGCGAGCAGTTGCCCTGCCCTGACAATGGAAGGGAACAGGAGCATGGAACCGGTCATTCGCATTGAGGAGCTGAGTGCCTGGTACGGGAGCGAGCAGGCACTCAAAAGCATCACCGCCGACATCCCGGCGCGCCAGATCACGGCCATCATCGGTCCCTCCGGCTGCGGCAAGACCACGCTCCTGCGTTGCCTCAACCGTCTGCTGGAGGAGGCGGATGGGGCGCGGGTGGCCGGGCGGGTCTTTCTCAACGGCGTGGACATCTACGGTCGAGGTGTGGACGTGACCGAGGTCCGTACGCGGGTGGGGATGCTGGCTCCCAAACCGTTCCCCCTGCCGATGTCTATCTATGACAATGTGGCCTATGGCCGCCG
>Ga0129299_1003577_pt1 | contig 10127 bp, 10 predicted proteins | sample ConPoolayeCmetaG_FD_94477 | JGI IMG/M metagenome (GOLD analysis project Ga0129299, IMG submission 94477) | Hot spring microbial mat communities from California, USA to study Microbial Dark Matter (Phase II) - Cone Pool mat layer C metaG ... | reverse complement strand
CACGAAGCAAAATTATCAATCAGGTTTAGACTCGATGGTGTGATGTCAGAGAAATTGACTTTGCCCAAAAAGCTAATTCCGTCTGTGGTTTCTAGAATTAAAATATTAGCCAATCTGAAGATCGATGAACATAGAATTCCCCAAGATGGAAGATTTCAGATAAAAGTTGATGAGAAATATATAGATATTCGTGTATCAGTAGTACCAACTATTTATGGAGAGAAAGTGGTAATGAGGCTATTAGATAAAGGTGGAACTGTTTATCCTCTGGAAAAGACTGGAATGGTAGGAAGTGGCTACAAAGCATATACAGAAGCATTATCAAAGACACAGGGTATTATTCTGATAACTGGACCAACTGGTAGTGGTAAAACTCAAACCTTGGCTAGTTCATTACAGATCTTAAATAAACCAGGAATAAATATTATGACCCTAGAGGATCCTGTTGAAATTAGAATAGATGGAGTCAATCAGATGCAGGTAAATCCTGAAATTGGTTTAACTTTTGCAGAAGGATTGAGATCTATTTTGCGTCAGGATCCAGATATAATAATGGTTGGTGAGATAAGAGATGTGGAGACTGCAGAGTTGGCAATTCAAGCATCACTAACTGGTCATCTTGTTTTGGCAACACTGCATACAAATAGTGCAGCTGGAGCTCTACCCCGTTTACTAGATATGGGAGTAGCTCCATACTTACTTGCTTCTACAATTAATATAATTGTTGGACAAAGGCTTGTTAGAACTTTAAACGAAAGATGTACTGAGATATATGAAGCTCCAAAAGAGGTTATAGCCCAATTACAAAAGGTGTTGGGTACTATCCCAGGATTTGACATTTATAAAGTCGCTGGAAGTGATGATAAAGTTGAACTTTTCAGACCAAAAGAAACTACAGAGTGTATAGACAAAAGTTATTCAGGAAGAACAGGAATATTCGAAGTTATGATTGTAACTGATACTATTTCTCAACTGGTAATGGCGCATAAGAGCGCTAATGATATAGAGTCTCAAGCGAGACGCGAAGGAATGATTACTATGATGCAAGATGGATTTATGAAAGCACTACAAGGTATCACAACGATAGAAGAGGTTCTAAGAGTACAGAAATAGCGACAGCTATTGGTTGTCATTTTAAATTTAGTGTATGATATATTTATGATTGCACTTTGATTTATTTTTTAAATTATCAAAATGCCGTTTATTGATTTAAGTAGTCCAGCACAGCAAAATCAAGATACTAATGAGTCAAAATTGAAGACAGATTTACCTTCTTTAAATGAATTACAAAATGTAGACGAACCTACGCCAATTACTTTTTCAACTGATGAAAAGTTACAGGATGCAAGTCAAGTCAAAGCAAGTTCAAAAATAGCCAGTGAAAATGAAAAAGATAAACAGCTAGAGCCATTAGATACGAAAGGATTTATAGAAATAAAAGGACCTCCTCTACTCTCTTCTAATAAGAATAATAATCAATCTCAACTTTTAGAAAAGAATATCGAAAAGAAACAGATGACCTCTGGAAATATGTTAAGTTCTGATGAATTACAAAAAGCCGCATCGACTATAGAATCTGTTTTGGGAGGGCAAGATACAAAACAAAACGGGACAGTACCGAAAAATTCTATTGCAGGTGTTACTAAATTACCACCATTAGAGTCTATACTTGGTGTGCAATCTGATACAAAAAATAGTAATGAAGGTCAAGCTCAAACAAAACAGAAAACGCCTTCTCTTCAAAAGGTAGGAGTTGAGGAACTTGATCCTGGTACATTAGTTAAACAAAATGTTATACAAACTCAGACAAATAAAAAAGGAGTTGGTGTATCCTCTGATATTTTAACTAATTTTGATGCGTTATCTGCCAATATGGAGGATTTTATGTCATATACTATAGCGAGTAAGGCCTCTGATTTACATATATCTAGTGATTATCCAGTTTATATTAGAGTGGATGGAGATCTGAAAGTTATATCTAATAGTATTGTTAAAAATGATCGTGTTGAAAAATTATTTTATGAAATAATTAATGAGAGGCAAAGGAATATTCTCAAACAAGAAAAAGAACTAGACTTTTCATATACACATTCGTCTCAAGATAGATTTAGAGTGAATTTGTTCTATAAACAAGGTAATTTATCAGGAGCATTCAGACTTATCCCGCGCAATATACGTTCAATTGCAGAGCTTAAACTTCCTGATATTTTATATGAATTAACAAAATTACCTCATGGATTAATTTTAGTCACAGGACCAACTGGTAGCGGGAAAAGTACGACTATCGCATCTATGTTACAAGAAATAAATGTTAATCGGGCTGAACATATTATCACTATAGAAGATCCAATAGAATACGTGTATCCTAGAATGAAAAGTTTGATAGAACAAAGAGAGATTGGTTATGACACACTAAGTTGGAATAAGGCGCTTCGGTCAATACTTAGGCAGGATCCAAACATTGTATTAGTTGGTGAGATGCGAGATTATGAGACGATTCAATCAACTGTTACTGTTGCCGAGACAGGACATTTAGTTTTTGCGACATTGCACACCAATTCTGCATCAGAAACTATAGATCGTATAATTGACGTATTTCCAGAAGGACAACAACCTCAAATTAGAGCTCAGCTTGCAAATGTAATATCAGCGGTCATATCTCAAAGGTTAATTCCTATTAAGTCTGGTGGTAGAAAAGCAATTCTAGAAATACTGATTGCTACTCCAGCGATAAAAAATTCTATAAGAGAAGGAAAAACTTATCAGATTAATAATATTATTCAAACAAGTTCAGATATAGGTATGCATACATTAGAGGCATCTTTGGTTGAATGTATAAAAGAAGGAGAAATTACTATTGAAGAAGCTCAGAATTATACGGTTAAATATGATGAATTGATGTCGTTGCTGAAAGTGAATTGAGAATGCAAAAAATTACAAATAAAAAATAATCTTTTTTTAAAATTTTATTCTTGTAGGAGATCCTATAAGTTGGATAAATAACAAATAAATTGGTACCGCTCAAAGACGTGAACCAAGTAAAGCTGTGAACTGCAAATTGCTAGTTATACACACAAACTTACAGTTTTGTCGAAGGTTATGCCAAGGCAATCTATAATTTAACATTTTTAAAATAATGAAAGAATACACATACATAGCAACAAGAAAAGATGGTACACAGATAAGGGGCACTAAAGAAGCTAATAATACCAACGAAGTGGCTAAAGAATTACACGATAAGGGACTTGTGATAATAAGTATAGAGGAAAGTTTAGGGCTTGATTTTTCTAAATTCAGTAGTATACAAATTGGCGGGATTTCATTGAAGGACAGGATGATTATTGTTAAACAACTTGCTACTATGTTGGGTGCTGGTTTGCCTCTAATACAAGCTTTGGATGTTCTAGTTCAACAAACAAAAACTAAAGTGACAAAAGATGAATTGATAGGCGTGTACAAGGATGTGGAAGGAGGTTTGACACTATCAAAAGCGTTTCAGAAAAATAGTAAAATTTTTGATACCCTACAAGTAAATTTAATAGCCGCTGGAGAAAAAAGTGGTAATCTAGTAGAAATTTTAGCTCAAATAGCTGTGGCAATGGAAAAAGGGTACAATTTACGCTCAAAAATTCGTGGTGCTATGATTTATCCAGCTATCATTTTCATAGCCATGATAGGAGTTATAATAGTAATGATAGTATTCATGATCCCAGCTGTGCAGAAATTGTATGATGATCTAGGAATAAAGGAACTGCCAGCGATAACACAATTTTTTGTTAGTATAAGTAATTTTGTATCTTCTCCAGGTGGATTGATAATTACAATTTTAACTATAATTTCTATTATTATTGCACTGAGAAGTTATTATTCTTCGCAAGGTGGAAAAGAGGTAATAGATAAACTTTTACTAAAAATGCCAATAATTGGTCGTCTGATAGATTATTCTCAAATAGTTGAATTAACACGTTTACTGTCTATGTTACTTATGAGTGGTTTATCAATAATAGATTCTATCAAAACAGTATCCACTGCTTTATCGAATTTTCATTATAAGCAAGCTATGGACCAAGCAGGTATCGATGTGAGTAAAGGTGTGCCTCTAGCGGTATCTTTGTCAAAAAGTGATGTTATTCCTCTAATGCTTATCAAGATGATAGCTATTGGAGAAGGAACTGGTACTCTGGATAAGATGCTAAAAGAGATGAGTCAGTTCTATGAAACTGAATTAAATTCTCTTGCCGATAATTTGACTAAATTAATGGAGCCAGTTATATTATTAGTGTTTGGAGTTATGGCAGGATTATTAGCTGTAGCAATTTATTCACCAATTTATAGTATTACGAGTATATAAAAAGTTTTTGAACTTGATGGTTAGAAAATAGTGAAATTGAAACGCTGCAGTGAGTGTTTACAAAATGCTAAATTTTTGTGGAGTAGGGCTTATCTCCAACGCTATGCGTGTCATTGTTGGCGGAGACTAGAGACTTACAATCTACAACTATTAATTAATCTTATTTTTATATTTTACTTAAAAATTATTATGAATAAAAAAGGTTTTACACTAATTGAACTATTAGTAGCAATGGCTATAATAGCTGTTTTGATAGGCTTATCTGTTTTTGCCGTCTCTCAAGCACTTAGAGCAAGTAGAGATGCCACAAGACAATCAATAGTCAAAGATATACAAGCTGCTATTGCTATATATCAAGGTAAATATAGAACAGTTCCTACAACTATAGATCCAGCTGGCAGTCCGGTTGATGGTAAAACAACAATTTACGTTGGTACTACATCAAAAAACGTACCTGTTACAGCAAATATGGAAGTTTATCGAACTACTGATCAATCGATTGTACCAGGAACTACTGAAGCATATTACTGTTATAAAGAAAAACCTACTAATTGTCCAGCTAATGCGGGTTCAGGTTATGCTTTAGGAATCAAGCAAGAATCAGGGGATTGGTATTATATTACTGAATGTAAATGTTTTTAGATAGAATACAGAACATAGTAATTTATCGTATACATTATTTGGTTTTTAATTCCTTCTTATATAAATTCTTTGTTGGTTCTTAAATTTAAAGATTTTTAAAGAGTTGGAATATATTATACATTTAAGTTTAGTTTGTGATTGAAGAAACAATTACCAATAATGGAATAGTAAATTCTATTATAATATAAAAATGAAAAATAAAGGTTTTACACTACTGGAAATATTAGTAGTAATTGCTATTATTGCAATGTTGATAGCCATAGGTGTTGAATATATGATTCGCTTTAGAGCAATAACTGAAGTTAAGGAATCGGGTAAGCAGGTGATTAGTATTTTTAATCTAGTAAAGAACAGTGTAAAGAATGATGTGCGAAGTCCTACTGAATATACAAACTTTAGAGGTTACAAATTTAGTTTTGATAATAATAGTATTTCAAACTGTTATGCTAATAGTATAGGTCAGAATAATGTATGGGATTGTGATAAAGGAGGTAAATTGCCATTTACATTTTCTACTTTTGAAGTTATTTTCAATAGAGGTGTTGGAGATGATGATAATGGAAACATAACAGTAATTCCAGAATGCAGGGCTGTATATTTTGAATCCTTGACTAGTGATATATATATAGAAGTAGACGATTTAGGTGGAGATATGATAAGTACTAATAAAAATTGCTATGTTCCTTTTACAGATTATAATAAAAGATATACTAATTATTTGTATATTGATGCTCAAACTGATACTTATACAATTCTCTATAATAAAGACGAAGTTAATGAAAATATTAATAAATAAAGTTAGTGCTTATAGTTTAATAGAGGTACTGGTGGCTATAATACTCTTCTCTTCTGTTATGATTGTCTCTGTATCTATAATGACTAAATCTATAAAAATTTCCATAAATAATGAAATCGCAGAAGTTGCCCGCACTATGGCAGTTAGGGTTTTAGAACTTGCTAAAAAAGAAGATGCTATTATCAGTGAGTGTGATACTGGTGCGAATATTAAACTTTTTAAAAATACTTACTATGCTGTTGATGATATAAATTTTGCTGATCCTACTGGCAATATATGTATCAGACAGGCAACCTTAACACAACTTATTGATAGTTGCACAGTTGGTACAGGTGAATATAATACTAAAGTGATTTTTCCACGAGGTGAGAATTATGTAGAGTATGAGGAAAATTATTGTATTCAACTATTTATTGGTGACAAGCCTAGTGCTAATTCTAAACTGTTGTCAGCGAAGGTAAGGGTTGTATATGATGATTTATCTGATAACGATATTCTTTACGAGTTAAACGATTTTATAATTGGCGAAAAATCTATAAACATTTCTTCTGCTCAATTGTGTGGAAATGGTATTGTTGATCCAGGAGAAGAATGTGACGATGGAAATACAGTCGATTCTGACAGTTGTAGTAATAGTTGTGCCAAAAAGTCTATATGTGGGAATGGAATTCTGGAAATAGGAGAAAATTGCGATGATGGAAATAAGGTGAATGGCGATACATGTCCGTCTGATTGTGGAGATTGCCTTACATTTACTTATAGTTATAAAAATGGTGGAGAAGGCCCCTGGAGCTGTAATAGTCCGTATAATTGCGTAAGGACTTATTATATGATCCATTCATTTAATTTAAATTGTATTCCAAGTACTGCTACTTTTACAGGATATGCTGATAACTATCTATGTGTTGCAATTAACGGAACAAGTTTAGGCCCTGGTGGTTATTTTGGCAAAACTGGATGCAATCCAAATACTGGACTAGCAACTTGTACTACTTACGACTGCTGGTATGCATGTGATTTTTGCCAAGTATTTACATTTGATTTGAAACCATATTTAAATTTTAATGGTTCTAATGTAATTTATGTCAGTGCATATAACCATGTAGGACCATGGTCAATAATGGATTCGATAAATATAAAGTAGATAAATTAGTTGGTTCAATTCCTTAAGGATGAGCCTTTTTATGAATATCATGAACTATATTTAGTTCATTTCTAGATTTGAACTTTATATTAGGGATTACACTGGATTGGTTCAATTATTGTAGTTTGAACCAACTAATTGGTGCGTGATCCATAGGACTCGTCGGGCATGTTGTTGCTAAACTTTAAACCGTGACAGTTAGCACAATTAGCAGTGAGTGAATTGAATTAGAAATTTAAATTTTGATCAATGTATATAATATTTAAACAAAATAAAGGCTTTTCTTTAATTGAAATGCTTATTGCTCTGGCTATTACTAGTATGCTATTAGTTATGTTTACTCAAATAACATTTAATTTTATTTCTTTAGCTCAGGAGAATTACGCGCGGAGTCGTTTCCGCGAGTCGATGACAGAGGTATTGGATTTGATTAAAAGAGACATTAGGAATGCTGATTTAATTTTAAATTGTGAAGGTTCATCCTGTACTATTACCAATATCAAAAAATATATATGGGGAATTTGTTCAGAGGATAGTGAATCAGTCTGTAAAACAGAAGTTTCAACAGACCAATTTGGTAATACAACATTTGAAGTCCTGAAGAAAACGCCTGATAATATTTTTATAAAAAGTATAGCTTTTGAGATAATTCCTTTAGATGACGGACAGAGCCAGAAATCTATTAACAGTACTGTTATTGTGACAGTGGAGGCTATTCCTTTAGTGAAAGATGGTGATATAGAAAAGGCTAGAAATGGTGAATTATTGATTGATGCTAGACAAATAATTATTTCTACAAGAAATGCAAAATTATAAAAATTTTAAAAATGGACAAATCTTAGTAATAGGCTTAGTAATTTTATTCGTTATTTCTTTGATAGTGTTATCAACGACTATAGTAACTACTAGAGATGTTGAAGAACGAATATATTCTGATGTTTACGATGAGAATTATTACACTGCTGAGTCTAGACTGTATCAAGTATACGAGATCCTAAAAAATAATAAAACATTATTAGTTTCAGGAAAAAATTTGAAAGCAAATTTAGAAGAAGGACTTTCTAAATCTCTTTTCAATGATCCTGGATATAAAGTTACTTGTGATCCAGTGAATGCTTTGAATAGTGATTATCTATGTACATTAGAAGAAAATGGCATTACTACAGAAATATCAATTAAACTAAAAAATCAAATAGATGATATGCAAATTAGTAGTAGTGATGTCATTCAACTTAATTTAAGTAAGGTTGGTACAGCCTCGTATACTGGTCCAATTAGGCTTTCTTGGAAAGAAGGTGATAATCTGATTTGGTCTATTGGACTCATTTATGAACGTGATTATGAAAAAGATAGTGGTATAAATCCTATAATTAATCAGTGCAATTCTATATCTTCTAAGATCAGTGATATGGTCAGTTGTTGGACTTTTGATGGTGGGCTCACACGTGATTTTTATGGAAGTAATGATGGTACAAATAATGGCGCTACTTCTGTTGCTGGTTATTTAAATGAAGCTTTTAACTTCAACGGAAACACAAATTCTATTCTTGTTCCTGATAATAATTCTCTTGATGTAAGTGATAAAATCACAATTTCAGTTTGGGTAAAGCCAAATAATATAACAGGATCTAATATGATTGTGATGAAAGGGCAGTCTTCAGGAAATCTTGTTAATTACGCCTTGAGAATTACAGGTGGGCAGATTGATTTTTTTTACGGCAATACTGTTTGGCAAGGCTGGAGAACTACTAATGCAAATTTGGTAAATGGTGTTTGGCAACATATAGTAGCTGCTGGTACCATAGGAGCTAATCATAATATGAGGATATATGTAAATGGTAAGTTACTCACAAGTGTATGTTTTTGGGGAAATTGTGATTTATTACCAGTAACTAATAACTCTTATTTTAGAATTGGACACTCAGATGGATATGGGCAGAATTTCAATGGAATAATTGATGAATTAACTTTTTTTAATCGTCAGCTGAATTCAAGTGAGGTGAATCTTTTATATCAATATTCACCATCGATGTCAGTATCAGATAGTACAAAATATTATGAAATTGTTAAAGATGTCTATGATGGTATACTAGCTACTAATAGATCGGCTGGTATAAAAATTTTTACATTTAACAATCACCCTGAGGGATTGAGTTCTACACATAGCTTTGAGCTTTTATTAGATCCAGCCACAATAAATGACCAAAAATTTATAGAAAATCATGGAAAATTGTTATACCTTCGGCTAAGACCGATAATTCTTAATGGTGAAAGTACAACTATCTCATTAAAAGGAGATTCTGATTTATCACCACAATTTATAGATATAAAATCGCAAGCATATAGAGAGGGACTTTCAGAATCAACCCCTACTCCATTGCTCTCTATAAAAGGATCAATAAATCCAGCGCCACCAGCCATATTTGATTATGTATATTATGATAATTAATATGAATTATAGTAGGTCAATGGTAAGATCAAGTTGTATACGATATAGGGATGGCGGTAATAGAGATAAATATAATAAAGGAGTTGATAAATCTAGGGAAAGCATGAGTAGGGTGGATAAAGGGAGGAGGAGCGAGTAGTATATGGGATGATATAACAAAGGTGTTTAAAGGGAATGGTGATGATATTGTAGACATAGCCAAAGGAGGTAATGCAGTTGATTACGTTATTACAAAAAGTGACGATATTTCTGATTTAGTAAAACCATTAGGAGAAGGATCAACAGGAAGAACAGCTCCTTTAAATCAAATTGAGGTAGATGCTATGAAACAAGCAATGAGAAATCCATTACAAGATGTGACTAATCTTTCCGAAAAAGATTTAGTTATGAAAGATCCTAGATGGCCTACTGAAGAAGGTTGGGTCAAAATGGCACGAAACGTTAATGATACCGAAATCCACTTCGTATATAACAAAATTACTGATGAATTTGACGATTTTAAATTTAAATAATTCAATTATGATAGTTAGGATTTCTAATCAAAATGCAAGTAATATTAGCCGTATAATAAATAATACAAATCGACATTACTTTATTGTATATGGAATTTTATGTAGTAAAGAAGTGTCAAGTCCCCGAAAATTCAGACAAAATTTAAGGACAAATAAGGGACAATTTGGTACCCATTTTCTCTAGCATAATCATTCGGTGATTCCTGCACTAACGATTCATGCGGTCTCCTGTT
>Ga0129299_1003574_pt1 | contig 10137 bp, 8 predicted proteins | sample ConPoolayeCmetaG_FD_94477 | JGI IMG/M metagenome (GOLD analysis project Ga0129299, IMG submission 94477) | Hot spring microbial mat communities from California, USA to study Microbial Dark Matter (Phase II) - Cone Pool mat layer C metaG ... | reverse complement strand
GCGGCGGCCGCCGCCCTTTCCAGGGCATGGAAGAAGATCGGATGGAGCCGTCCAAGGCTTGGAAATCCGGGTATGGGCGGAAATAGAAGAAAGAAAACGATCCAAGCCCGCGGCTGCATCGCGTCGCTGCTTCGCGGCTCGCGGCGAACCGTGGCGTTGGTTATGACGAAAGCGAGGCGCGATGAAGCGTTATGACATTGCGGCCTATATCTGGCCTTCGTATCACTACGAACCGCGGGTCGAGCAGACCGCGGACGCCATCGCCGGGGCCCTCGGCTTCGACAGCGCGACCGCGTATCAGTACGCGATGGACGCGGGCCAGAGTGGCGATTATGTGGTCTGGGCCAACCGCGCCATCGGCCGCTGGCCGGAATGCAAGGCGGCGTACGGCACGTTCTACCCGCACTGCTGCCCGACATGCGCTGGGGATACCGGTACCTGCGGGCGGTTCGGCAGGTGTTCGGAAAAACAGGATGACGCCGGCAAGCCATCGGAGGCGGCATCGCAATCGCACCCCGTCAGCCGGCTGTAACGGACGGATTTGAGCCATGGCGGCTCGATAGAGCTAGGTATGGGGCGGGAGAGTCGCAGTCGCTGTGACCGCCGCTTCGATGTCGCTGACGGGACTCTTCGGCCTGCGGACGCGAGCCGGAGAACCCGGCCCCCGCATTCGGGCCGTGCCGGCGGGCCGACCGGTTAGAATTGCGCCGGATCGGCCAAACCCACATTATGCCGTCGTTCCGCCGTCGGAAATCGCCGTCGCGGGACACGGCTTGCGAGACCCGATACATGAGAGAGTCCGCCGCACTGTTCGTTTTTGTGGCCGCCTATGCGCTGTTCGTGGCGCTTCCGCGCCGTCGTTCACTCGTGGCCTGCATCGGGGCGTTGGCGCTGGTGGCCACCGGCGCGAGTTCCTGGCGCTCCGCGCTCGGCGAACATATCAACTGGAACGTCATCGCGCTCTTTTTCGGGACGCTGATTCTCGCGGAGCTGTTCATGCAATCCCGCATGCCCGCCGTCATGGCCGAATGGCTCGTGCGCCGCACGCGGACCCTGTCGGCCGCCATGCTGATGATCTGCGCGCTGTCGTCCTTTCTCTCGATGTTCCTCGAGAACGTGGCGGTGGTGTTGCTGGTGGCGCCGATCGCGTTGAGCCTGTGCCAGCGCCTGGGCATCTCGCCGGCCCGCCTGCTGATCCTCATCGCCGTCTGCTCGAACCTTCAGGGGACCGCGACGCTGATCGGCGACCCGCCGAGCATGATCCTGGCGGGCCACATGCGCCTGTCCTTCAACGACTTCTTCGTTTACCGCGGGCGCCCCGGCATTTTCTTCGCGGTGCAATGCGGCGCCGCCGCATCCATGGTCATCGCGGCCTGGCAGTTGCGGAGGCATCGCCGGGTCATCGAGCTGCCCGCGCTGGAGTCGCCGCGCTCCTGGGTGCCCACGGCGCTGCTGATCGCGCTGATCGCGGGCTTGTCGGCGGCCTCGTACTTCGACCGCGAATTCAAGTGGATGGCCGGCGCCTGGACGTTGCTGCTGGCGGGCGTCGGACTCGTCTGGTACCGGCGGGTGCCGCACTGGGGCACCGTCCGCCAACTCGTGCGCCTGCTCGACTGGGACACGACGTTCTTCCTGATGGGCGTGTTCGTGCTGGTCGGCGCGCTGCACGAGGCCGGCTGGATCGAACGGCTTTCGAACGCGCTGGGCGGATGGCTGGGCGGCAACCCTGCCCTCGCATTCGGCGCGCTGGTGGGCATCGCCGTGCTGGTGTCCGGGTTCGTGGACAACGTTCCGTTTCTGCTGGCGATGATACCGGTCGCGACAAACCTTTCGCAAAAACTGGGGACGTCGCGCGAGCTGCTCCTGTTCGGGCTGCTGATCGGCGCGTGCGTGGGCGGCAACCTGACCCCGATCGGGGCGTCGGCGAACATTGTCGCGATGGGCGTGCTGCGAAAGAACGGCGAGACCATCGGGTTCGCCGATTTCATGCGGGTGGGAGTGCCGTTCACGCTGGCGGCGGTGGCGGCGGCCGCGGGTTTCGTCTGGTGGATCTGGTCATGAGCGGCGCGCCTTCCAGCGGCGGGGAACGGGCCGGAAGCTGGCTGGACGCCGGGGCCGTGGACGAGTATGCGGACGCGGGACGCCGCGAGTTGCGGGCGCCCGACGGGAGCGACATCGCGATCTTCCGGGTCAACGGCGAGTTCTTCGCCGTGTCCAACGTGTGCACGCACGCCCGCGCCCTGATGAGCGACGGCCCGCTCGACGGGTATGAACTGGAGTGCCCGCTGCACGGGGCCCGATTCGATATCCGCACGGGCCGCGTGGTGACGCCGCCCGCCAGCCGCCCGCTGCGGCGGTTCGAGGTGAAAATCGAGGGCGGGCGCGTCTGGGTGCGCGGCTGAACGCTCAGCGTTTTTCCCGGCGGGCGCGCTCCACGGCCGCGCCGCTGCGGATGCGAAGCTGATGGCGTTCGATCGCGACGAAGCTGTTCGGCGGGACGCTGTGCATCAGGAAGACGTTGCCGCCGATCGTGGATCCCGCGCCGATCACCGTCTCGCCGCCCAGGATCGTCGCGTTGGCGTAGATCACGACGTCGTCCTCCACGGTCGGGTGCCGCCGGATGTGCTTCACCGGATTGCCGTGCTCGTCCAGCGGGAAGCTCTGCGCGCCCAGCGTGACGCCCTGATAGATCTTCACCCGGTTTCCGATGCGCGCCGTTTCCCCGATCACGACGCCGGTGGCGTGGTCAATGAAGAACCCGTGCCCGATTTCGGCGCCGGGATGAATGTCCACGCCGGTGCGCGCGTGGGTCCATTCGCTCATGATGCGCGGCACGATCGGCACGTCGCGCCGGTAGAACTCGTGCGCGATCCGGTGCGAGGCGATCGCCATCAGGCCGGGATAGGCCAGTTGCACTTCCGCGTAGGTCAGCGCGGCCGGATCGCCCTCGTAGGCGGCGCGCACGTCCTCGATCAGCCAGCGGCGCACTTCGGGAAGCTGCTCCGTGAACTCGCGCAGGACCCGGCGCGCCTCCGCCGCGGCGTCCGCGGGCGGCGGCGTCCCGCCCGCGCGCGCGGCCGCCCCCGTCCAGCGGAAGGGGATGGCGCGCTCGATTTCCGGGCGCAGCAGCCGCCAGGCCTGGCTCAGCCGCCGCATCAGGAAGATGCCGAACTCGTCCGGCGCCAGCGCGGTGGAGCGCTCGCGCCCCGGAAACAGCAGGTCAATCAGGACCCGCAGCGCCTCGATGACGTTCGTGACGTCCGGGTAATCGTGCAGCACACTGTCGGGGCGGTCCTCGGCGCCCGTGAAGTAGAGGGCCGAAGCCGCGCCACGGTGTCGCACAACAGCCGCTCCGTCGGGTCGCCGCCGCATTTTTTTCTTCGTTCCGACGTCTCGTCGCTCATATCCGCCACGCTCCGGCGGGTGTGTAGCACCGCCGGCCGCCGCCCGCAACTGTAAGCTTTTTCCGTTGTGACCCGCGGGCGATCGGTTATGCTGTCCGCGCCGGCGCAGCCCTGCGTCGGACGCCGGGCCGGTTCAGGAGTGTCCATACCATGCACGATATCCGAGTGATTCGCGAGCGGATCGAGGACCTGCGCGCGGCATTGCGCGCGCGCGGGGCGGCGGTGGACGTGGACGCCATCGCGCGGCTCGACGCGGAGCGGCGCCAGGCGCTGACCGAGGCCGAGGCCCTGAAGAACGAGCGCAACGTGGTCTCGAAGGAAATCGGCGCACAGCGCAAGGCCGGGCGGGACACCGCCGAACGCCAGGCCGCCGTCCGGGCGCTCGGAGAGCGCATCGCGGCGCTCGACGAGAAGGCCCGCCGCGCCGAAGCGGAGCGCGACGCGCTGCTGCTGCGCGTGCCCAACATCCCCCACGCCAGCGTGCCGGTCGGCAAGGACGCGGCGGACAACGTCGTGGTCCGGACCTGGGGCCGGCCGCGGGAGTTCTCGTTCGAGCCGAAGCCGCACGTCGAACTGTGCGAGCGGCTCCGTCTGGTGGATTTCGCGCGCGCCGCGCGGATGACCGGGGCGGGGTTTCATATCTACACCGGCGTCGGCGCCCGCCTGGAGCGCGCGCTCATTCAATTCATGCTGGACCTGCACACGCAGCGCCACGGCTACCTGGAGGTGTCCCCGCCGTTCGTCTGCAACGCGGCGGCCATGACCGGCACCGGCCAGCTTCCGAAAATGGCGGAGGACATGTATTTCATCCCGTCCGACGGCCTGTATCTGGTGCCGACGGCCGAGGTCCCCGTGACCAACATCTTCCGCGAGGAGATCATGGCGGGCCCGCTGCCGGTCAAGATGACCGCCTACACGCCGTGTTTCCGGCGGGAGGCCGGTTCCGCCGGCCGCGAAACGCGCGGCCTGATTCGCGTCCACCAGTTCGACAAGGTCGAACTCGTGAAGTTCGTGGAGCCGGAAACCTCCTACGACGAGCTCGAGTCCCTCGTGCGCGATGCCGAGGACGTGCTGCAGGCGCTCGAGGTGCCGTACCGCGTCCTGCTCCTGTGCACCGGCGACCTGAGCTTTTCCGCGGCCAAGTGCTACGACATCGAAATCTGGGCGCCGGGTCAGAAGGCCTGGCTGGAGGTGTCCTCGTGCAGCAATTTCGAGGACTTCCAGGCCCGCCGCGCCGGCATTCGCTACCGCAACGCGCAGGGGAAGCCGGCCTTCGTCCACACGCTCAACGGCTCCGGCGTCGCGCTGGCGCGCCTGTTCGTCGCGCTGCTCGAGAATGGCCAGCGGGCGGACGGCTCGGTCGAGATCCCCGAGCGCCTGCGGCCCTACCTGGACGGGCGTGAGCGCATTGAGCCGCCCGCGTAAGAACGCCGCGCCGCCGGACCTGGCGGCGATCGTGCGGCGTGCGCTGGCGGCGCTGCGTCTGCGCCGCGGGGCATGCGTGATCGCGGGCGTGTCCGGCGGGGCGGACTCCACCGCGCTGGCCTGCGCGCTGGCGGAGGCGGCGGCCGGCGAGGGGTGGCGGCTGCAACTGGCCCACCTGCATCACGGCCTGCGCGGCGCCGCGGCGGATCGCGATCTCGAATTCGTTCGCTCGCTGGCCCGCGCGCTCGGCGCGCGCTGCTCCGCCGGCCGCGCGGATGTGCGGGCGGCGGCGCGCCGCCGGGCGCTCTCGATCGAGATGGCGGCGCGCGAGGCGCGGCGCCGGTTCTTCGCGGCGCTGGCGCGCCGATGGAACGCGGCGGCCGTCGTGCTGGCCCACACCGCCGACGACCAGGCCGAGACCGTGCTGCTCCGGCTGGCCCGCGGCGCGGCCGCGCGCGGGTTGGGGGGCATGTCCGAGATCTCCGACCTCGACGGCATCCCGCTCGCGCGCCCCTTCCTGGGCGTGTTCCGGCGCGATATCGAGGCGTGGCTGCGCGCGCGCGGTCAACCCTGGCGCGACGACGCCTCCAACCGCGATCTGAAGCACCTGCGGAACCGGGTGCGCCGCCGCGTGCTCCCGGCGATCGAGCGCGAGTTGAATCCCCGCGCGAAGGAGGCGCTGATCCGCGCGGCGCGGGCGCTGCGCGACGACGAGGCGTTGTTGTCGAAACACGCCGCCGGCCTCTTGCGCCGGGCCGCGGCGCGCGGCGGAGGGTTGCGCGCGGAGCCGCTCCGGCGCGCGGCGGCGCCCCTGCGGCGGCGCGCGCTCCGGGATTGGCTGAGAACCTCCGCGGCGGACTGCGCCGAGCCGGACGAGGGACTGATCCAGCGGGTCGAGTCCGCCGTGCGGGACGAGGGCCGCGTCGTCGAGGTGCGCCGGGGATGGCGCGCGACGGTGCGGGACGGCGCGTTGATTCTTTACCGCGATCGCGCGCGCCGCCGGCGCGCGCCGGCGGCGCATCCGGTGCCGCAGCCGCTGTCCGGGCGCGCCGAATTGCCCTGGGCGGACGCCGTCGGGGAGGCCCGGCGGGATCGGGGCTTCCGAACGGAGCGGCCGGCCGGCGCGGGCCGTCTGCCCGCCGTCGCCTGGATTTCGCTGGACAAGGCGCGCCGCGAACCGTTGGTCTGGCGCGCGTGGCGGCCGGGCGATCGAATCCGCCCGCTGGGCATGACCGGTTCGCGAAAACTGCAGGACATCTTCACCGATGCGCGATTGCCGCCGGCGGAGCGCCGGCGGCTGCCGGTGCTGGCCAGCGGGCGCGACATCGTATGGGTGCCCGGCTACCGCATCGCCCGCGACTGGGCCGCGCCGTCGCCCCGCGCGCCGACCGTCCGCCTCCGGCTCCGCCGCGTCACCGCGGCGGCGTGACGGATCGCGGACGCCGGCGCCGATGCGCTCTCCGCCAGCGCAGCCATCGCCCTTTCCATCGGGCGAACAGCGGAATGTCCTGCGAAAGCACCATCCCGCCGAGCGCGAGGAACAGGATTCCCTGCAGGACGGGCAGAAACAGGCCCAGCAGTCCGAGAACGATCAGGAGGCCGCCGACGATCAGCCGCGCGGGACGCGGCAGATGTCGGATTCGCTCGATCCATCGCATGGCGCCGCCCGCTACAAGACGGCAAGGTCGCGGCGCGGCTCCCCGGCGGGGAACGGGGCGGCGCGCACGCGCTCGCGCGGGCCGAGCACCGCGATGCGGGGCGCGGCCGCGGCCATCGCCTCGCCGAACGCGCGGAAATGCGCGATGCCGGTGGCCAGCACTTCGTCGCGGCGGCGTTGCCGCTCCGCGTCGTCCAGGCCGATCAATCGGTAGATCAGGGAGGCGTAGCCCTTGGCGTCGGGCAGCAGCGGCGCGTCCAGCTCGCCGATCGCGCCGATGATGGCCTTGCGCACTTCGTCGTCGGAGATCGGCGCGGTGCGCAGGAACTCCGCCGCGCCGCGGAAGGCCTCCAGGGTCTTTTCCAGGTTCGGGTCGCGGTAGGACAGCAGGAACAGCGTGTTGGCCGAGCGGTCGTAACGGCAGAAGCCGCCGTAGGCGCCGCCCTGGACCCGCACCCGTTCCCAGAGCCAGGTCGCGTTGAGGTAGCGCGCGATCGCCAGCGCGGAACCGTGAAAGACGTAGCCGGCGGCGCCGAGGTCGAGCGCCTGGCCGACGTAGTTGACCTGCGCCGGGATGCTCAGCGATTCGTGGGCCGGCGCCGCCCGCCGCGCCCAGTCGGCGTCGGCCGCGCCGCCGCGCGGGTCCGACGGCAGTCCCGCGAGCAGATCGCGCGCGGCGCGTTCGACGCGCGGGAGGTCGGCGGCGGCCGTCGTGATGTTGACGAACGCGCCGCGCCGCGCGAACAACCGCGCCCGGATGTCCGCGAGCGGCGCCAGGACGCGCGCCTCCAGCTCCGCGGGCGCGCGCGTCGCCTCGCGCAGCCAGAAGAGCTGGTCGAGCCCGTCGAATTGCTCGCCGAGCCATGCGGCCTCCGTGTACTGCGCGGCGAGACGCCCCTGCACCGCCCGCGCGCCGCCGGGCACGATCTCCGCCTCCGCGCCGGCCTTCTCCTCCAGCAGCATCTGCCGGATGCGCTCGGCGTGATCGAAGCGGGCGTCCCGCAGGGCGTCGGAGAAGATGGCGCAGAGGTCCTCGATCTGTCCGACCAGGCACTTGCCCTGCACGCGGTACCAGGCCGTCGCGTCGCGCCGGTCCAGCAGCGACTGCACGAGCGGGCCGGCGCGCACGCCGCCGGTGCGGCGGCCGATGCGCCGGTTGAACGCGGCGTAGTCTTCGCGGCTCGTCCCCGTTTCGAGCAGGGCCCCGTCGAGGATTCCGACGTGCGGCAGCAGCGCCGCCGGCAGATTCCGCAGCGGAAACGCGAGGTCCAGGTACACGATGCCGCTGGTGAACAGGTCGTGCGTGAACCATCGCACATCGTCGCGCACCGTCTCTTCGCACGGATAGGTTTCGATGTTCGGGTTCAGGTCGCGCAGTTGCAGCGTCGGAATCCTGGCCAGCGCCTCGGGCGGGTCGGGCCGCACCTGCGCCGCCCGCAGACGTTCCGCCGCGTTCCGCACGCGCGCGGCGCGCGCCGCGGTCCACGTTTTGCGGATGGCCTCGAGCCGTTCCCGCTCCTCCCGCTCCCGCCGGGGACCGTAGTCGGCGTCTGGCTCGAGCACGACGGTGGTCCGGTGCGGATTGTCCAGCAGGTGGGCGCGGATCCGGGCGGTGAAGAAATCCGGTTCCGCGGCGATGCGGCGCTTGACCTCGGCGAGGGTATCTTCGAAGGCGATGCCCGCGACCGGATCGCCGCCGTAGCTCCAGAGCGTCACGGCCGAAAGCATCATGGCCAGCCCGCGCGGAAAGCCGCCGGTATTGTTCTCGCGCAACTGGAATTCGACCGTATTGAGCGCGGCCTCGACGAGCTCGGGGTGTACGCCCTCGCGGGCCAGGCGCCCGAGCGTATCGAAAATCAGCCGTTCCATCCGCGGCGCGTCGGCGGGCCGGATGCCGCGCAAGCCGACGGTCAAGGCCATCTGGCGCATCTGCGTCTCCAGGCGGCTCATCACCTCCTCGCCCAGGCCCGACTCGATGAGCGCCTGGTACAGCGGCGAGGCCGGGGTGCCGCCCAGCACGTGGGCGAGCAGCGTGAACGAGAGCAGACGCACGGGATCGTTCGGCTCCGGCAGCGCCCAGTTGACCGCGGCGAACCCGCGATCGGCGCCGGGGGTCCCCGGCTCGACGGCGAACGGGACCGTGCGCCGCCGGGGCTCGGGGAACGGCGGCTGCAGCGGCACCGAGGCATCCACCCGCTTGCGCCGGAACTCGTTCAGAAACTCGGCCAGATGCCGCAGCCGCGCGTCCGGGTCGTCGTTGCCCGCGAAAAAGAACAGGGCATTGGACGGGTGATAATAGGTTCGATGGAAACGGGCGAACTCGGCGAAGGACAGTTGCGGGATGACCTCCGGATCGCCGCCGGAATCGAAACCGTAGGTCGTGTCCGGAAACAGCGATTGCACGCAGACCTCGCCGAACCGCGAATCCGGCGAGGAATAGACTCCCTTCATCTCGTTGTACACGACGCCCTTGATCGAGAGCGGCCCCGCCGGGCCGTCCAGTTCGTAGTGCCAGCCTTCCTGTCGCAGCGTGTCCGGCGTGATCCGCGGGTGGAAAACCGCGTCGAGGTACACGTCCACCAGATTATGGAAGTCGCGCTCGTTCTGGCTGGCGACCGGATAGCAGGTCTTGTCGGGATAGGTGAACGCGTTCAGAAAGGTCTTCAGCGAGCCCTTGAGCAACTCGACGAACGGCTCCTTGACCGGGTATTTACGGGAGCCGCACAGCACGGAATGTTCCAGGATATGCGCGATGCCGGTGGAATTTCGCGGCGGAGTGCGGAAGACGACCCCGAAGGACTTGTTGTTGTCGTCGTTGATCACCGAGACGACCTCGGCGCCGGTGCGGTGCCGGTAAATCCGCACCCGGGACTGGCGCTCCGGGACAAGGACCTCGCGCTCCAGCGTGAAGCCAAGGCTATTCTGCTTTGTCATGGGAGAACCTCATGGGTTTCGTCGGCCCCGCGGGCGGCGGACGCTCATGGATACCGGATGCCGGGGCCCGCGGAAAGAAAAAACGGCTTGCGCGGACGGGGGAGAGCGGGCTACTTTAGGCCTGCAAGCTGATGCGAGCGTAGCTCAGTGGTAGAGCTCCACCTTGCCAAGGTGGATGTCGTGGGTTCAAATCCCATCGCTCGCTCCAAAAATCTCCCTGCGGCGGCGCCATGACCATGAGCCTCCACGTCGTCCCGGACGCGCCGGCGAATCCGCCCGCGCCGTCGGACGCGAACCCCGCGCGATGATCCCGCTCCGCGACACCGTTGCGAGCCGGTGCGTGCCCGTGGCCACGATCGCGCTGATCGCCGTCAACGTGATGGTGTTCCTGCAGCAACGGGCCCTTTCGCCGGAGCTGCAGGAGCGTTTCGTCTTCCTGTTCGGGCTGGTGCCGGCCCGCTATCTGCGGCCGGCGCGGGCCGGGCCGTGGGGCCTTTCCCCTTCGGAGGTATGGCCCTTTCTGACGCACATGTTCCTGCACGCCAACGGGCCGCACCTGATCGGAAACATGTGGACGCTGTGGATATTCGGAGACAACGTCGAAGACCGCATGGGCAGCGCGCGGTTCATCGCGTTCTATTTGCTGGGCGGGTTGGCCGCCGCGGCGGCGCAATGCTATGCGATACCCGCCGCGCGCGTGCCGATGGTGGGCGCGTC
>Ga0129299_1003573_pt1 | contig 10139 bp, 10 predicted proteins | sample ConPoolayeCmetaG_FD_94477 | JGI IMG/M metagenome (GOLD analysis project Ga0129299, IMG submission 94477) | Hot spring microbial mat communities from California, USA to study Microbial Dark Matter (Phase II) - Cone Pool mat layer C metaG ... | reverse complement strand
GTGGGTTGCTTTGCAGGAGCGATGATGACCCATTATTATCAATTCGTAGGAAGATCCGCTTTTGCACTCGATTATACCATCCTGCCGCTGGCCGGGGCTGTTTTAGGGGGCCCGGGAAGTTTTGCCGGAGCCACGATCGGGACCTTCATTTTAGTCCCTCTTTCGGAAGCCCTTCGTGCTTTGGGTGGATTGAGGATGGCCCTCTATGGCATCATCCTGATCGCTGCCCTGGTGATTCTGCCAGAAGGCCTCTTTCACTACATAACGAGAAAGTATCACCAATTTGAGAGGGACGTGAGGATCTGAGATGCCGGATGAGGCGATCCTGAGAGTTCAACACCTGACGAAACGGTTTGGGGGCATCGTGGCTGTAGAGGATGTCAGTTTTGAACTGAAGCGGGGAGAATTTTTAGGGGTGATCGGGCCGAACGGATCGGGCAAGACCACCCTGATCAATCTGATCACCGGTTTTGTTAAACCGACGTCCGGTCAGGTGATCTTTCAGGGCAGGGATATCACCGGCAAGCCTCCTTACCGGATCGCTGGCTTGGGGATCTCCCGAAGCTTCCAGATGGTGAGGGCCTTTCATAAACTCCCAGCCTTCAAGAATCTCATCGTCCCCCTCTACTCTCCGAGGGTGAAGAGGCTGGGGGGCGGGAAGTACGGTGAGAGGGATGATATGGCCATCAACCTTCTCGATGACCTTGGATTTGAGCGGGACTCTTTTGTTCCCTACAAGGTGGCGGGAAGCCTTCCCCATGGGTACCTGAAGCGATTGGATCTGGCACGATGTATGGCCCTTCGACCTGAACTTCTCATTCTGGATGAACTCTTTTCAGGGATGGCGATGTCGGAAGTGGCTGCCACCCTTCCGATGATTGAAAAATTTAATCGGGAAGGCATTACCATCATCATGGTGGAACATCGTCTGAAAGAACTTTTCCGTGTAGCCAACCGGGTCTTGGTGATGAATTTTGGCAGAAAGATTGCCGAAGGCCCTCCCAAGGAGGCAATGGCTCAGGAAGAGGTCCAGAAGGCTTATCTGGGGACAGAGGTGGAAGGTTAAACCGCCAGTTGCCAAAAGGGGCATGGGTAACCCGTTCTACAAGGCTTCGAATGGCGTTTTTTAGAAGGTTATGGGAAACGGAGGGTTTCACCTAAAGGGAATTCCGTAGGGAAACGACATGAAAGGGGTGGTACAGGAAAAGGTTCGCCACGAATCCTTTACGAACGGCTTGCCCATGCCCGTATCATCAGAATTGATGCAACATCTGGGTTAAAAAAGGCCGAGGGGCGATCGATGATGGACGATGGACGAATGGAGAAGATGCTCGAAGTTAAGAATTTGATGGTCTTTTTTGAGAATGCCCTCGCCCTGAATGATCTCTCCCTGGAGGTTTTTCGAGGAGAGATCGTTAGCGCCCTTGGATCCAACAGCGCCGGAAAGACCACATTGATGAACACCATCTCCGGCCTGATCATCGACATGAAGGTCAAGGAGGAGAGGCGGGGTGGGGAACGAATCACGCTTCTGGGAGAGATCTGGTTTGAAGGTGAGGACATCCTGAAAGCGAAACCGAGCCATCGGATCAAAAGGGGAATTGCCTTGAGCCGTGAAAGGCATCCCATCTTCCCCGACAGCGATGTGGAAGAGAATCTTCGGATCAGCACCTATCTCAGAAGGGACCCTGACCTTCAGAAGAGTTACGACTTCGTCTATAACATCTTTCCACCTCTGAAGGCCTTGAGAAAGAGAAAGGCCGGCTTCTGCAGCGGCGGAGAGCAGCAGATGGTTTCCATCGGGATGGCCCTGATGACTCGGCCGAAGCTTCTGCTTCTGGACGAACCCTTGCTCGGGCTCAGCCCCGCCATGCAGGCGAGTCTGATCAAGGCGATTAAACAGATTCGGCAGGAGGGGATCACCGTATTGGTGGCCGAGCAATTCGCTCGGCCTCTCCTGCCGATCGTTGACCGGGGATATGTGATTGAGAATGGTATGCTCACCTTACAGGGGACGCGAGAGGAATTGAGAGAGAATCCAGAAGTCCGTTCCACATTTATGGGAGTGTAAGAGAAGAAAGAGATGCCCCTATTGCAGGCGGATTCCACTTATCAAGCTTTTGAAGAGGTGGTCAAGCGCTTTCCGGACAAGACCTCCCTCGTCTACCTTGGAGAAAAGTTCACCTTCTCTGAGATTCATCAGATGGTGCTCAAACTCGCAGCCGCTTTATTTGAGCTGGGCGTGGAGAAGGACGAGAAGGTCATCCTCTATCTCTATAACCTCCCGCAGACCCTGATCACCTGGCTTGCCCTCCAGAGGCTTCGATCGGTTCCTGTGATGGTGGCCCCTGTCTATACGTCATACGATATCCGGTATATGGCCAATGATGTCGGCTCAGGGATCATCTTCTGCATGGACACCAATCTGAGTTACATCATGGATATTTTTCACGAAGCCCCCATCCGCAAGATCGTCTTCACCAATATGGTGGATCTCTTACCGTGGTGGAAAAAGACGGTGGGTTTGGGATTTGGGAGAGTCCCCACGGGGAAGATACCTAAGGGCAAAGAATTTATATCCTTCCGGGAATTGTTGAAAACAGGGGATCCCTCCACCTTGCCCCCCTTTCAGGGAAGACCGGAGGATACGGCGGTGATGCTCTATACTGGCGGCACCACCGGTTTTCCAAAAGGTGTGCCCCTTTCGGCAGGACTCTTTCTTTATCGACTGGTGGAATGGGCCAGGGCAGTTGAGCCACTGGTGCCATTTGGAGAGGGGGGTACCCTTTTGGCCGCTCCTCTTTACCACGTCATCGGCCAGATGGATGGGATGGCTCCCATGCTCATTACCGGCGAAACGCTCATCGTCATGCCCAGGGTGGTTCTTGACGCCATGTTCGACCATATTCAACGGTACCGTGCGACCCGGATGTTTGCTGTCCCGGCCCTGTATCGAATGATCTTAGAACACGACCGACTCGACCAGTATGATCTGAGTTCCCTTAAATATTGTGGGACGGGGGGCGACGTGTTGCCCACGGAAGTGGCGAGACGGTGGTATCAACGATTTGGTGTCCCTCTCTATCAGGGGTACGGTGCGACCGAATTATGTGCAGCCATCTCCCTCAGCTACGCAAGGGATGGCATTCCTCCAGAAGGGGCGGCGGGGAAGATTTCCCCAGGCAGTAAATTTCGGCTGGTTGACCCTGATACCCTGGAACCAGTTCCTCCAGGAGAGCCGGGTGAATTGCTGGCCACTTCTCCCTATGCGGTGAGGTCTTATTGGAATAAACCGGAGGAGACCGAGAAATGCTTCTTTGAGATCGAGGGAGAGGTCTGGTACCGAACGAAAGATATTGTGGAAATCGATCAGGACCATTGGCTCTATTTCAGAGACCGGTCTGTCGATCTGATCAAACATAAAGGCTACCGGATCGCGGCAGCAGAGGTCGAGCGGGTTTTGCAGGAGCATCCTGCAGTGATCGCAGCCAGCGTGGTGGGCGTCCCCGATGAAAAAGTTGGAGAACGGATAAAGGCCTTTGTCGTTCTCAAAGAGGATATCAAGGGGATCAGCGGGTTTGAACTGACTAAATGGTGTAAGGAGAGGCTGGCACCCTATAAGGTGCCTCAATATATTGAGTTCAGAGACATGCTGCCCAAATCGAAGGTCGGGAAGTTCCTGAGACGGGAATTGAGAGAAGAGGAGCGGAGAAAAGTATCCGAGTAAAAAAGGGGGGCCCTATGAGAGTTCGAAGCTTTACCATCTATGATCTTTACAAAAGGAATGCCACGCTTTTTAAAAACGAGATCGCCATCCAATCAGAGAATGAACGGGTGACCTACGGAGAGCTCTTTGACCAGGCCAATCGGGTGGCAGGCTGGTTGAAAAGCCGAGGGATTAAAAAAGGGGACCGGATTGGGCTGTTAGCCAAAAACCATAACTCTTTCTTCCCATTGATGGGAGCCATTGCTTCCACGGGAGCCATCATGGTCGCCATCAATTTCAGGCTCTCTTCTGAGGAGGTCAAATATAACCTCACCAATACCGAGCCTGTGATGATCGTGGTTGACCCCGATTATGAGAAGATGGTTGAAGATCTCTTGCCTGCCTGTCCTTTTTTGAAAGAGTTTGTGACCTTTGGGACAGGAGGGGGTCGCTACACGCCGTTTTCTTCGCTTCTGAAGAGCCAACCGGCTGAACCAACGGAGCTGGATGGGGATGATCCCTTTGTCATCATGCATACCGCGGCGGTTCAGGGAAAGCCCCGGGGAGCGGTCATCAGCCATCACAACCTTATTTTCTGTACCCTTCAGAACATCGCCATCATGGGCCTCACGCGTCAGGATTCCTATCTCAACATTCTTCCCCTCTTTCACATCGCCGGGATGTTCGCGGCGCTGGTGATGATGCATGTGGGCGGGAGGAACGTGATGATCTCAAAGTTTGATCCAAAGATGGCTGGGAAGATGATCGATCAGGAGAGGATCACCCTGATCGGCGATTTTCCTCCCATCCTCCTCCAGTTGCTCGACGAACAGGCCAAAGGGGAATTCACCCTTTCGACCTTAAAGCATGTATTAGGGATCGATTTGCAGGAGACGATTCAACGATTCGAAAAACTGGGCTATGGCCAGTTCTGGCTGGTCTATGGGCAGACGGAAACCATGGGATTGACCAGCGTCTGTTCCAACAAAGAAAAGCCGGGATGCGCCGGAAAGGCGGGGCCATTGGTGAGCATCAAAATTGTAGATGAATTTGATAAAGAGGTTGAGACCGGAAAGGTGGGTGAAATTCTCGTTCGGGGACCTCTGGTCTTCTCGGGATATTGGGGAGAAGAGGAGTTGACGAAACATACCTTGAGAGAGGGGTGGCATCATACAGGGGATGCAGGCCGTCTGGATGAGGAGGGTTATCTCTGGTTCGCAGGAAGAAAGGCGGAGAAGGAGTTGATCAAACCCGGCGGCGAGAATGTCTATCCGGTGGAGGTGGAGAAGGTCATCCTTGAACACCCCGCCGTTCAGGAGGTTTCGGTGATCGGCGTTCCCGATCCAAAATTCGGTGAGGGAATTAAAGCGGTCTGCGTCCTGAAGCCGAATGCGAAACTGACGGATAAGGAGTTGATCGATTTTGTGGGAGGAAAGATCGCCCGGTACAAAAAACCGGGGTACGTTCAGTTTGTGGAAGCCCTTCCGAAAAAAGGGGACGGCTCCATTGACCGGCCCAAAGTGAAGGAGTTATATGGAAAGGGAGGATAGACGAGGGACGAAAGGAAAAGGATTGAAAGCAAGCGAACACGACTTTTGATAGGAGCGGAAGATGAAGAAAGTGGCCATTGTGGGAATCGGGCATGGGAAGTTTGGAGTGAGATCAGATGCCTCCCTCCGGGAGCTCGTCTTTGAAGCGGTCAAAGCCTGCCTCGACGACGCAGGTCTTTCGCTTAAAGAGGTGGATAGCATGGTGACTGGCGTTGCCTGCGATGAATTCTCCTTCAACATTCAGCCTTCTGCCCAGGTTCATGATTACATCGACTTCCATCCCAAACCCAACTTTCGGGTGGAGGGGGCCTGCGCCACCGGAAGCGTGGCGTTGCGAACCGGATGGATGAACATCGTCTCCGAGTTGGCGGATATCGTTTTGGTCGTGGGGGTTGAGAAGATGACGGAAGTGCCCACGAGCGTGGCCACGGAGATCATGGGCCGAGCAGGCGATGCGATCTGGGAGTATCCCTTTGGAACGACCTTTCCGGGTTATTATGCCATGATTGCAAATGCCCATATGGCAGAATATGGGACGACCGAAGAACAACTCGCCATGGTCGCCGTCAAGAACCACTATTATGGAAGCCTCAACCCCTATGCTCAAATGCAGAAAGAGATCACGCTCGAAAAGGCGGTCACCTCCTTTACCGTGGCCTATCCCCTCAAACTTTATGACTGCAGTCTCATTACAGACGGGGCGGCTGCGGTCCTCCTCGCTTCAGAGGAGAAAGCGAAAGCCATTTCGAAGAAACCGGTCTGGATCGCAGGGCTCGGATGTGCAACAGATGCGATGAGGCTGGGGGACCGGAAATCATTGACCTCTCTTCAAGCCACCCGCGAGGCAGCCAAGGCCGCTTACAAGATGGCAGGCGTAGGACCATCGGAGATCGATGTGGCAACGGTCCATGACTGTTTTACGATTGCGGAGATCGTGGCTTATGAAGATCTCGGATTCTGCGAGAAGGGAGAGGGTGGAAAGTTGATTGAAGCCAAGGAGACCTATGTGGGCGGTCGGATACCGGTGAACGTCGATGGCGGATTGAAATCGAAAGGTCATCCCCTTGGAGCCACAGGCGTTTCCATGGCGGTTGAAATCACGAAGCAGTTAAGGGGAGAGGCTGGGTCGAGGCAGGTCAAAGCGGCTGAGATCGGCCTGACCCATAATGTGGGCGGATCTGGCCAGATATCGCTCGTTCATATCTTCAGGAGGCAGTGAGATGGAGTTTAAGAACTTTTCCCTTTCTATTAATCAGACGAAAGTCAGTCGTTTTGCAGAGGATCTGGCAAATGGGAAGATCATGTCCACCTTATGCAGGAAGTGTGGAAAAGAGTACTATCCTCCCCGGGCGGATTGCCCCTCCTGCATGGAAAGTGAGATGGATTGGAAAGAGCTTAAGACCGAGGGGGAACTCCTGACCTTCACCAGGATCCACGTCCCTCCGGAGCATTTTGCGGTCCGTCAGCCGCTCATGCCCTTCTCCAGCGTTCAATTTGAGCCCTGCCCCATTGGCGTCATCGCGGTCGAAAATGGGTTGCCCATCATGGGTTGGATACCCAAAATGGATGTGAAGAAGATCAAAGTGGGGATGAAGATGAAGGCCTCGCCCTTCACCCTTCCCGACGGGAAGCTCACCATTGTATTGGAGCCGATTTAGACAACGGGTTCGAGGGGCAAAGGGGTCGAGGATTCAGGTAACCCATTTTTATTGATGATCCCTTCAACCCTTGCCCCCTCGAATCTTGCTCTCCTCTTTTTAAGACAACCATCTCTTTCTCCTTCGGTAATGTTTCACATCACGGAAACTTTTTCGCTTCCCAACCTGGCTAAGGCCAAGATAGAACTCCTTAATATCCTCGTTCTCCTTCAGTTTGGGGGAAGGCCCGTCAAGAACGACCCGGCCATTCTCCATGATATAGCCAAACTCCGAAGTGGAGAGGGCGATCTTTGCATTCTGTTCAACGAGCAGGATGGAGGTTCGCTCCTCCCGGTTGATCTTTTTGATCACCTCAAAAATATCTTTGACGAGAAGAGGGCTGAGCCCAAGAGAGGGCTCGTCGAGGAGCATCAGCTTGGGATGGGACATCAGGGCCCGTCCCATGACAAGCATCTGCCTTTCTCCGCCCGAGAGATAACCGCTCACCTGTTTCCGAAGGTCTTTCAGTCTGGGGAAATAATGGTGGACCAGATCAAGGTCCTTTAGAATGCCCTCCTTATCCTTTCGGGCATAAGCCCCCACCCAGAGATTCTCTTCAACGGTGAGATGCTCGAATAGGCGACGGCCCTCCATCACCTGGACAATTCCCATCTGGACGATCTCTTCAGGCGCCTTGCCGTCGATCCTCTCCCCGTCGAATTCGATGCTTCCATCCGTGACTTCCCCCAGCTCCGTGTGGAGGACGCCTGAAATGGCTTTGAGGGTCGTCGTTTTGCCAGCTCCGTTGGCGCCCAACAGGGAGATGATCTTCCCGTCGGGCACCTCCAGGGAGACCCCTTTCAGGACTAAGATCACGTCGCTGTAAATCACTTCGATGTTGTTGAGACGAAGCATAAGATGATCAAAATCCCAATATCCAAATCCTAAATAGGCTCCAATAACCAATTTTTAAATGACCCAAGACTGTCCTCATTCTTTAAAAATAGGTTTTTGTAACACTTTAGGGTTTTGAAAAATCACCTTAGGGGATGCCGGTCTGGGAGTCTGAAAAAGGTTTAGAGCGGGAACCTCTCTTTCGATCACTCCAATCAATCCCTACCGGTGGCTGGGTTTCCCCACTCCAGTCGTCCCCTTGCCATGAACCTAAGAACATCCGCATTCTAAAACTTTGGAAGAATCACAGATCGGCATCCCCTATCACCCTCTATTTTAAAGAGCTATCGTGTTACGGTTTTTTCATTTTGGTCATTGGGGAATGGGTTATTATTTGACGATTGGCGTTTGGATTTTGGTTATTCACAAAGAACCTTCCCGTCAACTCCTTCATTTCTTAATGGGAGCCACAAACTCCAGTGTCGTGGTGGCGATGGCATTGGAGTCGGCGCCGCTCGCCTTGATGGTATAAACTCCCGGAGGGATCGGGTTGAGCGTCTTTGGATCGGGAGCCAGGATGGGCGTCCATCCCACCCGAAAGATCGTATTCAACTTTGCTGTGGGAGGGACCTCGGCCTTGAAGTGACCTGCCTCGTCCGCCACTCCGAAAGCGATGCCCACATCCTCTCCAGGTTTCACCCCTTTCATATCGACCCCAGGGGGGAGGACCATATCAATGACGACCATCTCTTTCGGCGTCCACCCCGTTCCGGTGAAGACGATGGGAACTCGCATGATGTCCGGGAACTTCAACTCCACCTTTTCAGGGGTGACGGCCACCGTCACTTTTGGCTTGGGCGGCGGAAAGAGCGTGCTGCAGCCGCCCCCTATGGTGATGGAGATGAGAAGGCTGAGAACCACCAACATCTTTACAAATGCGTTCATCGATCTTCCCTCCTTTCCCTTTAAAATTTATGAAGGGATACAGCATCAGGCGCTTTGATCCAATCGGATATGGAGACCACTTTTCCTGCCCTCACCTGATAAAATTTGACCTCGAGACTTCCCCTTCGTGAAGTCGGACTATAGGCGCAAGGCCCCTGAAGCCCAGCCCTCTCCACACCCGTGAGTTTCTGATAGGTCTGGTAGATGGCTTCCCCGTCGAGCTTTCTATAACCCACTTCTTTAAGAGCTCTCTTGAGTGCAGCCTCAAAAGTCATTGCCCAGGACATCCCAATGGTGTAGACCTCATTCATATCTTCCAATTTCCCACGGCCATACTTCGTCCAAAGGTTTGCAAGCGGATGCTTTCTGGCGTCATCCCCGCGCAGATAGTAGGAGACAATCACCACTCCCTCAAGGGCTTCCGGATGGAGACGGGTGCCGAGGGAGGTGGGACCCCAGTAATCACAGAAGAACTGAATCGTTTTGGTCAACCCCAGTTTATGGGCATCGCGGATCACATTGGTTGGAGTCGGATCGACCCCTCCCACAAAGATATAATGGACCTCTGCCTTTGCCAGACGCGTGAGATAGACCGAATGGTCGAGTGAGCCCGGCGGGAAAAACTCGGGCGGAGCCAGGCTCACTCCCATCTTCTCGGCATACTCTTTTCCTCCCCGGAGAAATTCTTTGCCATAAGGGTTATCCCAGGAGATGTAGCCGACCTTTGGAACCCCAGATTTTCCCTTCTTCTTCCAGTCCGAAAGAATCCAATCGATCGTGGCGGCGAAGGAGTCCTGGTAGGCAGGTCCCCATATGAAGACCCTTCCGAGATGGGCCTGGAACTCACCGTCTCCAGGCACCAGGGTGATCAACTTATCCTTCGCAACCAGGGGGGCAACCGCTTTCCCAATCGGAGTACCGATGGCATTGACCACCAAGAGTTTCGGTTCGGTTCGATATCTTTTATAGGCGGAGACCCCTCTGGCCACATCGTATCGAGTGTCCACACCGATGAATTTTACCGTCACTCCCTCCACCCCGCCTTTCGCGTTGAGGTCTTTAAAATAGTCTTCGCACCCCATATCCGCGGGGACATTGAGGCCTGCAATGGCTGCCGTATAATCGGCCAGACTTAAATAGGTGACTTCCTTCTGAGCATGACTCGGGGAGAGGATGATCAGAAAAAGAAACGTGACACCAATGATTCCCAGAGATATTCTATTCATTCTCATCATGACCTCCTTTCTTTGTAACCCTATAGCGTTTTGTAACATCCCCCATCACCACCTATTTCAGAGAGCCAAAGGGTTACCTTTCTTTTAACAAAGGGTTCGTGGGTTGAAGGAATCGAGGAATCTCTCTCAAGGGGTGATCTGTGGCGACGAGAATCTTTCTCTCCTAAAACCC
>Ga0129299_1003571_pt1 | contig 10141 bp, 8 predicted proteins | sample ConPoolayeCmetaG_FD_94477 | JGI IMG/M metagenome (GOLD analysis project Ga0129299, IMG submission 94477) | Hot spring microbial mat communities from California, USA to study Microbial Dark Matter (Phase II) - Cone Pool mat layer C metaG ... | reverse complement strand
TCATTCCCCCATTCCCCCATTCCCCCATTCTCGCCCTCCGCTGATGCATTCTTATCGGTCAACGATCCTTTGCGCATATCGCACTGCGCCGCCGGTCACGCACACCAGGCGCACGCCGGCGGATAGGCGGCCCGCGTCAATCCGCTCCGTTTCCCGGCCCCGCGCCATTTTGTGCGCGAGGCATCTTCCACGCACGTCGATGATGCGAACGCAATAATCGCCCGGAATGGCAACGGTCACCCTATATGCGCCGGCCTCCCTGCAGACCGCCACCGCGCGCCGCCGCACCGTTTCCCCCTGCGCGGCGGGGAAACGGACAGCCAGCGTATCGCGCGCCGGATCGTAGGCGCCGTCAAGCACGAAACAGAACCCGCCGTTTGCCGCCATGGAAACGCTCACCACACCCTGCGTGTTGATCATCGCTTTCGATACGGCAATCCCTCCCTGCCCGTCATCGGCGTAGATATCCGCCGTATACGTCCCCTGTTTTACATACGGCAGTTCAAACGCCGCGTCACGCGCCCCGCCGGCATTGATGCCGGCGACATACCAGGCGTCGCCTTTACGGCGCGCGATACAGGCGTATTCGCCGGGAGCGCCGGCCGCAAACCGCGTGTTGTCCCACGCGGCAGGTACCCGCCTGAGCAGCGGATAGCCGGGGCTTGCGGCATACACATCGGGAGCATCGGCAAAATGCTGGAGCCCCGACTCGAACACCACCGCTAAGGCAAGCTCGTGGGCCGCGGTGGTGGCGCGTGTCACGGCCGAAAAGGCGACCGGCGTGTAATCCATGGGTCCCACGGCGTTACGAGTAAAAGGCAGGATACAATTCTGTCCCGGCGATGGCCAGCCCCGCTCCTGATCCTCGAACAGGTAATGCTCCGCGCCCCGCACCGCCTCCATGGTCAAGAGATTGGGCCAGCTCCTGCGCTGTCCCCGGTACAGCGTGGAGCCGTGGAAATTGACGACAAGGCGGTTCTGTGCCGCCTCACGGACAAGCGCGTCATAAAACCGCATCCTGTCCTGGCCGTCGCTGTTGATAAAATCTACTTTTACCCCTTTCACGCCCGCGGCCGCACACCAGGCAAGCGTTGACGCGCGCTCATCCGGCGCGTCAAGATCAGCCCAATTGTACCAGACAAGAACGCCGACATTTTTCTGCGCGCCGTACTGAACGAGCTCGCCGATCCATGCCCTGCTCCAGCCCTCGTCCACAAGCACGTACTCCCATCCTGCCTCGTGCGCGAAATCGACAAAGTTTTTCTGCGCGGCAAGACTCGACGGGCTCGTGTTGTCCGACCACCACGACCATGCCGCGCGTCCGGGCCGTATCCAGCCTACGTCGGAGATAGCACACGGCGGATTGAGCTGTTCAACAAGGTTTGACTCAACGATTGTCCCCTGGCTGCGGCCGATGACGGCGACGCGCCAGGGGGTTTCCCATGGCAGGCCGCCGGCAATGACAGCCTGGGGTAGTGCGATGCGGAAAAGCGAGCGGCGATCTTCAGAGATAGTGTAATGGCACGCGCCGTACGTTCCGTCAACGGCGGCTTCGGTCAAAAGCACCCATGAACCGCCGGGCGTATGAAACAGCGCGGGGAAATTGCCATACCTGTCGACGGGGATCGAATCGCCAAGGGTATACGCATCAAATGTCTCCTCATAGGTCATATCACCCGACTGGGTTTCCTGTATCCACATCCGGGATCCCTGCGGCATCGAAAATCCCGACAGTTCCTCGGATATTGCCGCGGCGCGCCGCGCGCCGTGCAGACGATATCGGTACGCCATGCCGTCGTCATACGCGCGCACGACACAGTCCACCTGCACGCCGCCGGCCGCCGTAAAGGTAAGCGTCAACTGGTTGCAACGGTTGCGCTGTCTAGACGCCTTGCCGCTTACCATGGTGTATGTTTCGTCGATAGACGTGTCGCTCTGCGATACGAATTGAAACGTGCCGCTCAACGCAGGCTCCGTCATGCGCAGGCCCAGCGGCGACCATTCGATTGCCGTATCCGTGCCGCAGGTCGCCATGAACCGCAGGTCGGTTTCGCCGGCAGAGGGATTGCCGGCACTGTCCTGAGCAACCGTCACCGCAACGGTTCCCTCGGGCGATACGAGCGTATGCGTGAATGCACAATCGCCGCGGTTCAATCCACCGAGAATAATGGCGAAGGCGAAAGCATACTTTATCGATTGTGTAATCATGCTATACAACCCTCTCGGCATTCCCTTTCCCCTCTCCTTCTCTCTCCTCACGGAAAGAGAAGGAGAGGGGGCGGGGGAGAGGATGAGTGAGTGCAGAAACTTTCATTGGCCATTTCCTCACACTACTTCGCCTTTTCCGGGTTCTCCAGCCCATGCTTCGGATTGCAGTCGTCGTTATCGCTCCAGCGATTGCCTTCCCAGCACTTTGACGGGTCCTTAAGTTTTTCGGGCATCTCCTCGGCCGCCTGTTCCATGAGCGCCGCATCAAGTTTTGCCTTATACAGCGTGGCGGCGGCCTTCAGGCTTTCAATTGTCAATCCTGCCGCTCCGCGCAGATCCGCTTCGGCGAGATACGCGCCCGTGAGGTTCGCGCCAGCAAGCTTTGCGGCTCTCAGGTCGGCCCGGCGAAGATATGCCGATTCGAGGTTTGCATTAGTCAAATCCGCCCCCGCCAGGTTCGCGCGCCGAAGGTCGGCGCTTACAAAACTCGCGCCGGATAGGTCGGCGTTCTCGAGATTGACCCCCATAAGGTCGGCCAGATCGAGATCCTTTTTGCCCGCGCGTATCTGCGCCGCCATGGAATCGGCCGCGGCCGCCGTATTGGCTTTCGCCTTCGCCTCGGACTCCGCCCTCTGCTGCCTGCGCGCAACCGAATCCTTTTCAAACTGCGCCTGGGTATACAGGGACAGCAATTCATACTCCGACATGCATTCCGTCCGCTTCCCGTCGATATACCCGTAGACTTTCTTTGCCCCGGCCGCGTCTTTTGCCAGCGAATCGGCGCAGAGATATAGTGCGGGTTTTTCACCCACAGCGCGTGACCCGATACCACATACGGCCGCCATGGCCGCGCCCACCGTCAGTGCCGTCAACCGCATTTTACACAATATTGTCCGCATTCCCATCCCCTGTGGTCGTGAAAAAAGTTGAAATGTACAGGTTCAGTCGCCATTTCCAACGTTGAGGCCCGTTCTTAATAATATACAGGATTTGCAGGGAAATGATGCTTTGTGGCTGCTTATCCGCAACAGAAGATAATCCAGCGGGTTACAACACGTGCTATGCCTGCGCGAATAAAGCAATTTTCCCGGTGACCGGCAAAAGTTTCTAATCGGCGGGTATTCTATGAACCTAATTTCCACACAACGGAACCTGTTGTTGTTCCACTGGTCCTGACGAAGAACGCAGTACCGTTTCGCCCCGCCCCGCTTTAAAGGCGTTCGAAACGAGCGTATAGCTGTAAGATTCGTTTTGTTCGTTTCGCGGCTGTTATAAAGATGCGTCTTATACGCCAGTTTCGAATACCGGCAAATATAAAAATGGTTCCACCACCAGGCCGAAACGAAATTCAGCAGATATTTCTTCCGCAGGCAGTATGATTTGTAATGGAGGTACCTGCCCGTAGCAATTGCCCTGCCAAAGTCCGGGAAACACCACGCAGTTGCTCAAGTTCTTTGCAGATTCCGACAATCCGCACCGCAAAAGCAAAGCTTCTTCTCCATATATCCCGTTCTTCAGCCATTCTAAATTCTCAATTCACCATTCAAAATTCCCAATTTTTTCGCGACCCGCTTCGCGGGTAAATAGAATAGTCAAATGGTCAAATAGTCAATTCAAATCCCTCACAAGCCGAACAGAAAACCCGCACCGCTTATTGTAGCCGCTCCTGAACAGATTGGCATTACCGTAGTAGAGGCTACGGTTCCATGCGTCCGCAGCACCGAACTCCGTAGAACCCCACCAGAGACCGCCGAGACTCTGGTTGTAGAAACCACCATCGTTATTGCGGCACCCCCCCGGAAGGGCCGAAAAGCCACTCTCATTTGTTGCCCCTGTATTTGGTGAAGACCAATTTGCCGTGCCAGCTTCTTTCATTTTGCCGCCTGCCACAGATACTCCACCTAAATAATCTGATAAGATAGTCCAATCCGCATCGGTAGGCACACGCCATCCGCCTGTCGCCGGAGCAAGCTTGCCGGTTTCCACCGCATACCAGTTATACAAGGCGCCCCATTTCTCCTGTTTTGCCGGGTCGGTGCTGTTGTTATAATAACAATATCCCGGCGTGCTCAAACCGCTCCATGTTCCACCGTCAGTAACATGAGGTATGGCTGTTCCGTCGTTATAATGCGTCACCCGTAAATTCACTGTCGTCCATGCCTGATTGCCAATGACAACCGCAGGATACACATTGCCGTCAATATCTACAGCCGGGGCATCAGGAGGAAGAGGAGGAGGAGCAACGAACGTGCCTGTGGAAACAGCGCTGTCGCCGAAAAGGTCTCGGGCGACAAGGCGGTAGTGAACCGTAGCCGATGAGTCAATGTTGGAGAGATTGCATGTGGCGTTTCTGCCGTTATACTTCTGACTAAGCGAGCCTGACGATTGGCCGGTGGAAAGTGTAAAGTTCAAAGTGTCGAGTGGAAGATCAGGGTCGCTCGCCGAAAACGTTACCGGCAACGTGCCTTTGCCTGTCGACCAGTCGAACGATACCCAGCTTTCGTTGGAAGTTGGAGCGGTTACCGTTGCTGAAACCGGCGGCCGGTTGAAAAGCACGGTAAACGTATCATACGAAAACACGCCGTCGTCGTCGCGCGCAGCCCAGCGGACTATTACCGGCCCGCCGGTTATTGTCGTTATCGTGTATGATGCCGCATCCGTACTGTCGTCCCAGCCGTTGATACCAGCGTCCCAGTAGTATTTCTCGATGCTTCCTCCTGTATTCGTGTCCATGGCAGTTACAGCGACTGTTACGGAACTTGTTGCTGTAAGGCTGACGGTCGTGTCGCTTCTCGCCGTCACCACGGGCGCATCCAGCGTAACCGTTATGACGCATGAATCCGGCGCCGGCGCCACACCATCGTCGTCTATCGCAACCACCCGCACGACTTTGCGTCCGCTGTCCGCATACGCAACCTTCAGCGAACCGGTCACTGTCGTATCGGTATACGCCGCCCCGTCCTTTGCCCACACGTATTTCACCACCGTGCCGTTGTCCGTGGCAGTCGCCGTCACCGTCAGACTGTCCTTGATGTTTACCGATGCATCAGCCATCGCCGTCACCACGGGCGGATTCCAGTTGGTTCCTTCGGGATCAAGCGGGTTGTCGCGCACCAGCGGCCCGTGCTCCTGTGCGCAGGATAGAGCTATAAGGAAAACGGCGGATACAAGCAAGCGGCTGTTCATTGCTTTTCAGATTGAGAATGTAAATATCGTTCAATTGACGATTTGAATTTTTCGACCAGGTTCCGGATACGGCATGCGGCGTCACGAAGTATCTCGCGGTCAAGCACAAAACTGTATCCGTGCATGACAAAATGCCGGAGCCTGCGCAGTCCGGAAATGTCCTAAAAAAGCTTATCGTCGAACAGAGCCGGCGTTTCAGCCTCCGGCCTTTTAACAGGACCGAACAGTTTGACCAGCTCGATATGCGAATCAGGCCCTGACGGATGCCGTGCGCCGCAATAAACAAGTATGCGTTTCAGTATATTCTCGATACCCATGTGACACTGGGATAGAAACGAGGCTGCGGCAGCCTTGTCGCGGGTGGAACACTCCGGGCTGTTCAGAACAGGCACAAGCTGGTCTATTTCCGCCAGGACTTTCTCCATTTGACTGAATTCGGCGCTGACCTGGCCGCGCAAATCTTCAAGCTTCATAAAGAATCTTTCCGCGCGCAAGATTGTATGTAACAAATTCAGAGGGTTCATCGGCGGGAACCGTATCCACAATGGCCCCTGTCTCGTTTTCCATGTCCGCGCCCATAAGCAGAAATTGCCAGCCGCGCACGCCGATGCAAAGCAGGTCTATGTCACGCGCATTTTCCGGATCCTCGGCCGCGCTGCCGAAAAGGACAAGGCGTTTTGCGCCGTATCGCCGCGCAATTTCAACGCATTTTGAAATCTGCTCGCTTTTAATCACAGGACTCCATTCCCCTCTTAAAACGGAATAGATAGAATAAAACCTATGCCGAAAACACCGGACAGCACATATGAAATATTGCGGGTGCGGCATTTGGAAGACGCAGTTTCACCTTCGGCGTCATAATCAGCCTGATAACCGTCAAATCCCGTCACAGCCGCGCGGTATGCCGCCCGAATATCCGCCTGGCGATCAATCGCTTCCTGCGCCTGCATGTTGAAATACGCGCCCAGCCCGGCGCTTCCGGCCGCAAGCGCGCCGAACACGATGCGCCGCGCCCACTGGCGTTTTTTCCTCGCGGCCGCTTGCGCGGCGCTCAAGGAATCGAGAAATTGTTTCGTGTGCTCAAGCGTATATTCTTTTTTCAACGTCTGGCCTTTTGACAGTTCAATCGATTCGAGTATGTCGTTGTAGGTTTCGAGCTTCAGTTGCAGTCCGTATGCGCCCGGCTCAAGCTCGAAATTCGTGTAGGGCGTCTGGCCTGAGTGCTGGCCGTTGAGAAACACATACGCGCCCGCCGGTTCGGTTTTTATTTCAAGCTTGCCGAATTTCGAAACCAGCGCGGCAGTGACGGTTTTTGTTTCAGCCTTGACAGCTTCCACTTCAGTTTCAAAAACGTCATGGCCTTCAAGCTCCACCCGCACAGTGTATGTGCCCGGAAGCAGCCGTTCGTTTGAATACGGCGTCGTGCCCGCAGGCTTGCCGTTGAGGAAAACCTGCGCTCCGGGAGGGTCGCTCGTGACTTCAAGGGCTGCAAAAGATGAGACAAGTTGAATATCAAGCTTGCGGGTCTGTCCCATGGACAGCTTTTCGCTGACCCGGTACACGTCATATCCCGGAGCTTCAACCTGTATTGCCGCATTACCCGCAGGGACTTCGTATGAAGTAATTTGGCCTGTGCCCACTTTGCGGTCATTCACAAGAATTGTTGCAGTGGAAGGCTTTGCTGTAACAGAAAGGTAGGCGGCAGGCTCCATCGCAGCGGAGAAATTGGCGGTCTCATCGGTATTGACTGAAACCGCTGCCTCCCTGGACAGATAGCCTCTTAATTCTAAACGCAGGCGGTGCTCGCCGGCCGCCACTTTTTCGATTTTTATAGGAGTCTGGCCCTTGTTTACGCCATCGATGAAAACGGTCGCACCCGCGGGAGTAGTGAAAACCTTGAGGCTTCCTTCACCCTCGCTCATGGGAATATGAACCTTTAAAAGGTCGTCGGGTTCAAGGGTGATGGTTTTTGAACCGAAATGATTATACCGCCGCGTGACAATACGATGCTCGCCCGCGGCAAAGCCCTGCAAAGTGAGCGGCGTCTGGCCGCTCACCTTCTGGCCGTCTATTTCCACGGCGGCGCCCGAGGGCTCGGTGGTGATATACAGGTCGCCTTTTTTTCCGGCGGTCATGGCTTTTGCGATTTCGCCGCCTGCGCTGCGGGCCAGCCTGAGCGCCGCGTCTCCGGTCACCTTTGAAATGACATCCTTTATATCGCCCTGGTAGTCAACGTTCACCGTAAAGAGTATCTCGCCGGTTGCGACGTTAATCATGCGGAGAGATATGGTGAAAAAGTCTCCGACTTTGCCGATACTGCCGGCCACCATGCGCTCAACGCCCAAAAGCTGTCCCACTTCAACCAGGCATGAGGCTTCGTCGCATGCGCCGCTTTTCTGGAAACCCTGCTCCCTGAAAATCGACTCCATCTCGGCGCGCTCCATCACGCGGAACACACCCGTATTGATAAGCTCGGCGCGCAGACGGTCGGAAATGATGCCGGCGGCTGATTGGTCAATGCCTTTTCCCGTCAGTTCCTGTACGGCGATATTGAGCTTCGCTGGTTGGGCCAGAGAAAGGGCGGCGGATAATATAATAAGGGAGATAATACGATTGATTATCATAAAAAGTTCATCACGCAGGCTATCTTTCAGTATCACCTTTTCATATTATAAAATAGTATCATTCGGTGTTCACGAAAGTCAATTCTTCATTCGCATTTTTCCCTCCGGCATGCGATGTGCTGAGCGAGTCGAAGCAGATGGCGGCAGGTCGTTGAGCAAGGACACTATGATCTTCTTTTTCACTGCCATGTTTCATCCGGCGCCGGTATGGCGTTAAAACTGCTTTTAGGATGAAACACTTTCGCCTCAGGCCGCTGGAGGCGCATTCCGGCGTTAACGGCATTCTTTATGCCTGGCGCTCCGCCGCACATGTAGTTCAACGTTTGAGATCTTTGTATACTTTCCACGTGCTGTCAAGAAGCGTCACGACATCGCTGTACTGCGCCGTCCATCCCAGAAGTTTGCGGGCAAGCGATGAAGAGGCGATTAATTTAGCGGGATCGCCCGGCCGCCTTCCCACAACACGCGCGGGAATAGGCTTTCCTGTCACGCGGCGCGCGGCTTCTACCATGGTCATGACGCTCACGCCCGTCTCGCTTCCGAGGTTTACCGCAATGCTGGCGTCGTTGCCGGCAAGGTATTCGAACGCCCGCACATGGGCGTCGGCAAGATCATTGACATGGATATAATCACGAATGCACGTGCCGTCGCCGGTGTCATAATCATTGCCGAAAATTTCGAGTCGTTCCCGCATGCCGGCGGCTACTTCCATGGTGACCGGCAGAAGGTTGGCGGGATTGCGTTCGAGGCCGCGAATCCGCCCCTTGACGTCATAGCCGGCGGCGTTGAAATACCTCAGCGACGCAAAGCGGAGTCCCTTGAGGCGATCGTACCACTCGAGGAGCTGCTCGATTGCGAGCTTGGTGAATCCGTAGTAGTTTTCCGGCTTTTTCGGGTGATTTTCGTCGATGGGCACATACTGCGGTTCGCCGTAAACCGCGGCGGAGGAGGAAAAGACCAGCCGTTTGACGCCGGCCTCGCAGGCGGCGTTGAGGATGTGTATCGTGCCGCTGATATTATTTACCGAGTATTTTTCGGGTTTCAGCATCGATTCGCCGGCGGCCTTGAACGCCGCAAGGTGAACCATCCCGTCGATACCGCTCTGCATGACCGCAAGCAGTGCGGGGTAATCGAGGATATCTCCCTCGATAAGCCGCTCTTCCGGAAAAATGTTTTCCCGGCACCCGCTCGACAGGTTGTCGTAGACGACGACCTCGTACCCACGGTCGAGGAATTCCCGCGCTACGTGGCTGCCGATGTAGCCGGCCCCGCCGATAATGAGAATTCTCATGCGTGTTCTCGTCCCCCTATTTCTTTTTTCCATCGCACCGCGCTTTTCTGCGCGCAGCTGCACTTCATGTGATATGTGCGCACTAAATAACAATGGAGCAGTGGAGTGCTGGAGTGTCGCTTAACTAATAACCATTTCTCCAATACTCCACAAGAGTTACCGATGCGCCTTTTTTTCCAAGGCGGCCTTCAGCATCTCGCCAAACTCACTCGATTGCTGTGTTTTCGTCTCTTTCTGGTTTGCGATAAACTCCCGCGCATCCTGCTCCTCGCGGCGCGCCGGCGAAACGCCCAGCGAAAGCGATATGCGCCGGCGTTCGTCATCAACGCTTTCAATGGTCACATCGATCGTCTCGCCAGGCTTCAGTGACTCTTTCTTGTCAACGGCAATATTGGCAAACGGCAGAAGCCCGGTTATGCCGTCGGCGAGGTCAATAAAATAACCGTACCGCGTCCGGCTCGCGACTTTCCCGACAGCCGAAGACCCCGCTGCAAACCGCTGTTCGATATCGTTCCACGGATCGCCCGCAACATCTTTCAGGCTCAATGAAACGCTGCGCTTCGCTTCGTCGACCGCCACGATGCTGACGGTCACCAACGTGCCTTCGGATACGACCTCGGAGGGATGGTTGACTCGCCGGCCCCAGCGCATCTCCGATACATGGATAAGGCCTTCGATCCCGGGAAGCACCTGCACAAAGGCGCCGAAATTGGCAAGGCGCGTCACCTTCCCTTCAACCACATCGCCCGGCTTGAGCTTCTCAGCCACACGCGCCCACGGATCCTCACCGGCCTGCTTTATCGACAGCGAAATCCTCGTGTCGCGCAGCGGC
>Ga0129299_1003570_pt1 | contig 10142 bp, 7 predicted proteins | sample ConPoolayeCmetaG_FD_94477 | JGI IMG/M metagenome (GOLD analysis project Ga0129299, IMG submission 94477) | Hot spring microbial mat communities from California, USA to study Microbial Dark Matter (Phase II) - Cone Pool mat layer C metaG ... | reverse complement strand
GCGCGGAACATGATCAATGCCTCGAACTCCATATTGAACATCGGCGGCACGCTCCGGTATAACGACACCAACGCCAATCCCGCCTCGTTTCGGCGCGTGGGCATCTACGGCAATGCGAACACGGTGATCAACCTGGACGGCGACTTCATCACGAACACGAAACCGCTGGCGAACGCGAACCTGTACCAGGCCAACCTGAACGTCATCGGAGGCACGTCGGGCGCCCCGCGCAGTTACGAGATCGGCGCCGACGCGTCTCAGACGGTGGCGACCCAAACCTATGCGATCGGGCTGATGGGCATCGGCACCGCGTCGCAGGCGGCGTACGTCCGCTTGACGAACGTTTATCTCAACGACGGCAGCAGCGGCGACAAGAACAACGAGGTGCTGCTGGCGGGCACGCTCTCGATCCGCCCCAACAGCACGCTCGACCTGAACGGCCTCAAGGGGAAAGTCGTTACGGCGCTGGCCATTGACAGCACGGGATGGCTCGATCTGAACACCGGCCTTACACTCTCCATCGGCCAGCGCGTGGAGACCTTCTGGGGCGTCGGCGACCAGGCGGCGACGTGGGCGGGATTCCAGACCCGGGTCAAGGACGCCTCGAACCCCGGCTTTGCGTTCCAGCCGACGCTGTTCGAGGGCAACACCTACTGGATGGCGATCCCGGAACCCGGCGTCGCCGGCCTGCTGGCAATCGGCGCCGTCTTGATGGGCATCCGTCGCCGGCGCGTCTGACCGTTACGCCGGCGAAGCCGGCGCGATCCTCGATCCGCCGGGTGTGGTCGCGCCGGCTCCGTTTTCTCATTCCCCGGCGTTTGGGGCAGGGCCGGGCGGCCCGCCCGGCCGCGTTCATCAGGGTCGGGGTCGCTATCGGTATCGGGGTCGGCATCGGGGTCGGGGTCGGCATCGCTATCGGTATCGAGATCGAGTCTCGTGTGCGGTGGCGACCCCGATGCGGACCCCGACCGGTTCTCCGGCAGCCTCCACCCGTGCGAAGGCGACGGCAGGAGAGGAGAACCCGCTCGCCGTCGGCGCGGGAAATTGGAGCCGGGGGGAAGTCGTTTTTCGCTCGCCGCCCGCCCGCTCCTGCCGCGTCGTTCCCCGCGGCGCGATTGGCTCCGCCACCTGCGGTTTTGAGCTCTGTTTTCAAGGGTCTTTCAGGCATTTCGTCCGTCCGAAAAAACTTCCGTTCCGGATGTTTTTTCGATAGATTGGAAGCGCCATTTCCGGAGCGAAAAAATGCCCGAAAAGACCCCTGAAAACGAAGCCTCCGACCTTCGCGAGAACGCCGCGGCCGACGCCCCGGCGGGCGCCTACGACGCCGGCTCGATCACCGTCCTGGCGGGCCTCGACGCGGTCCGCAAACGGCCCGCGATGTACATCGGCGACACCGGCGCGCGCGGCCTGCACCACTGCGTCTTCGAGGTCGTGGACAACAGCGTGGACGAGGCCCTGGCGGGCTACTGCCGGCACATCGCCGTGGCGCTGAACGCCGACGGCTCGGTCACCGTGGACGACGACGGGCGCGGCATCCCGGTGGACCTGCACAAGACCGAGAAGCGCTCGGCGCTCGAGGTCGTGATGACCGTGCTGCACGCCGGCGGCAAGTTCGACCACAACTCCTACAAGGTCTCCGGCGGTCTGCACGGCGTCGGCGTCTCGTGCGTCAACGCGCTCAGCGAGTGGATGGAGGTCGAGGTCCGCCGCGACGGCCGGGTCTGGCACCAGCGGTACGAGCGCGGGCATCCGGTCGCGCCCGTCGAGCCGATCGGCAAGTCGCGCGCGACCGGCACGAAGGTGACGTTCTTCCCGGACGCGCAGATCTTCCAGACGCTCGCCTTCAACTGGGACATCCTGGCGAACCGCCTGCGGGAGCTGGCGTTCCTGAACCGCGGCATCGAAATCTCCCTGCGGCAGGAGGAGCCGGCCCGCGAGGAGGTCTTCCATTACAAGGGCGGCATCGTCGAGTTCGTGGACCACCTGAACCGCAACAAGACCCCGCTGCACCCGAAGCCGATTTTCCTGCAGGGCGAGAAGGACCGCATCGGCGTCGAGATCGCGCTGCAATACTGCGACGCCTTCAACGAGAGCGTCTTCAGCTTCACGAACAACATCAACACCGTCGAGGGCGGCACGCACCTGAGCGGGTTCCGCTCCGCGCTCACCCGCACGATCAACGCCTACGCGAAGGCCAACAAGCTGCTGAAGAGCGAAAGCGACGTCATGAGCGGCGACGACGTCCGCGAGGGCCTCACCGCCGTCATCAACGTCAAGGTGCCCGACCCCCAGTTCGAGGGCCAGACGAAGACGAAGCTCGGCAACAGCGAGGTCGAGGGCATCGTCGCCTCGATCGTCAACGAGCAGCTCGCGACGCATTTCGAGGAACATCCGAGCGTCGCGCGCCGCATCATCGAAAAGGCCGTGCTGGCGGCGCGCGCGCGCGAGGCCGCCCGCAAGGCCCGCGACCTGACCCGGCGCAAGGGCGCGCTCGACAGCGGCGGCCTGCCCGGCAAGCTCGCCGACTGCTCGGAGAAGGATCCGATGAGCTGCGAGCTGTTCATCGTCGAGGGCGACAGCGCCGGCGGCTCGGCCAAGCAGGGCCGCGACCGCCGGTTCCAAGCCGTGCTGCCGCTGCGCGGCAAGGTGCTCAACGTCGAGAAGGCGCGCGACGAAAAGATGCTCAACAACAACGAAATCCGGACCATCATCCAGGCCCTCGGCGCCGGATTCGGCCGCGAGGAGTTCAAGATCGAGAACCTGCGCTACCACCGCATCATCATCATGACCGACGCGGACGTGGACGGCTCGCACATCCGCACGCTGCTGCTGACGTTCTTCTACCGGAAGATGGCGGAGCTGATCGAGCGCGGCCACGTGTTCATCGCGCAGCCGCCGCTGTACCGCGTGAAGCGCAAGAGCCGCGAGGAATACATCGAGAGCGACGAGCAGCTCACCCGGCTGCTGCTGGACATGGCGGTGGACGAGGTGAAGGTGGCCGACGCCGGAGGCCGCGAGCTGCTCGCCGGCAAGGCGCTCGGCGAGGTGCTGCAATGGGTGTCCGAGATCGAGGCGCACGCCGACCGGCTGCGCCGCAAGGGCATTGATTTCGCGGACTACCTGCGGCGCCGCGACCCGAAGACCGGCGCGCTGCCGAAATACCGTCTGACGGCGACGACGCCGGACGGCGAGGAGACGCGGTACGCGATGTCGGACGAGGAACTCCGCGCGATGACCGAGGAGGCGGAGCGGCGCAGCGGCGAGCAACTCGAGCTGCTGACCGCCAACGGCGCCCCGGCGGCGGCGCCGCGCGCGGGCCTCCGCACGGTGGAAATCTACAGCGCCGGGGCGCTGGCCCGCGTGCTCACGATGCTGGAGAAGCGCGGGTTCGGCATGGAGCAGATCCAAAACAACGGCGGACCGCCGCCGTTCCGCCTGCTCAACGGCGAAGGCGGGACGCCGGTCGGCTCGCTGCTGGAGCTGCTCGGCCGCGTGCGCGAGATCGGCCGCAAGGGGCTGAACATCCAGCGCTACAAGGGGCTCGGCGAAATGAACCCGGAGCAGCTCTGGGAAACGACGATGAACCCGGAGAACCGCAAGCTGCTGCAGGTGATGCTGGCGGACGCGGCGCGCGCGGACGAGCTGTTCACGATCCTGATGGGCGACGTCGTCGAGCCCCGCCGCCAGTTCATCGAGGACAACGCCCTCAACGTCCGGAATTTGGACGTGTAAGGTTCACCGCTGAGGCGCCGAGGTCGCAGAGTGCATCCCAACGAACTTACCGAAATCATTATTGGCGGGGCGATCGAGGTTCGCCGCGTTCTGGGGCCGGGCCCGCTGGAATCCGCCTGCGAGACCTGTCTTTGCCGGGAACTGGAACTGCGGAGCGGGCCCCAACAACGCCAGGTTCAGCTGCCCGTCTGTTATAAGGGAATCAACCTGGACGGCGGGCATCGCCTGGACCCGCTGGCGGCGGACCGGGCGCTCGTCGAAGGGAAGGCCGTTGATGCGCCGCTCCCCGTGCATGAGGCCCAGTTACCGACCTATCTTCGCCTGACGAACCGGCCCGTCGGGCTCTTGGTCAACTTTCATGCGCCGACGCGGAAGCAGGGCTTGCGCCGGCTGGCGAACAACCTTCCGGAAGACTCCGCGTCCTCCGCGCCTCTGCGGTGAGCATCATTTTATGTACGCACAGAACGACAGGATCGAAACGGTCAATCTCGAAGACGAGATGCAGCGGGCCTACATTGACTACTCGATGTCGGTCATCGTCGGGCGCGCGCTGCCGGACGCGCGCGACGGGCTGAAGCCCGGCAACCGCCGCATCCTCTTCGCCATGCGCGAGCGCGGCTGGACGAGCGCCAAGCCGTTCGTCAAATGCGCGAAGGTCGTCGGCGAGGTCATCGGCAACTACCACCCGCACGGCGACAGCGCGGTGTACGACACGCTGGTGCGCATGGGGCAGGACTTCTCGATGCGCTACCTGCTCATCCGCGGGCAGGGCAACTTCGGCTCGATTGACGGCGACCCGCCCGCGGCCTACCGGTACACGGAGTGCAAGCTGCACCCCCTCGCCGAGGAGCTGCTGGCCGACATTGACAAGGAAACGGTGGATTTCCAGCCGAACTTCGACGAGTCGCTCCAGGAGCCGAAGGTGCTCCCCGCGCGGCTGCCGAACCTGCTGGTCAACGGCTCGACCGGCATTGCCGTCGGGATGGCGACGAACATCCCGCCCCACAACCTCGGCGAGATCGTGGACGCCGCCGTCGCGCTGATTGACCAGCCCGAGGCCACCGTCGCCGACCTGATGCGGCACGTGAAGGGCCCGGACTTCCCGACCGGCGGCACGATCTGCGGCACCGCGGAAATCCGGCGCATGTACGAGACCGGGCGCGGCCTGCTGAAAATCCGCGGACGCGCCGGCATCGAGGAGGGCGCGCAGGGCAAGGACAGCATCGTCATCACCGAGATCCCCTACGCGGTGAACAAGGCCGCGCTGATCGAGCGCATCGCCGAGCTCGTCAACGAAAAGCAACTCGAGGGCATTTCCGACCTGCGGGACGAATCCGACAAGGACGGCATCCGCATCGTGATCGAACTGAAGCGCGGCGCCGTGCCGCGGGTCGTGCTCAACAACATCTACCAGCACACCGCCCTGGAGAGCACCTTCGGCGCGATCCTGCTGGCGATCGATCGCGGCCGGCCGAAGATTCTCAATCTCAAGGAACTGCTGCTGTGCTACCTGGACCACCGGTTCGAGGTCTTCCGCCGGCGGTTCGAGTTCGAGTTGAAGAGGGCGCGGGCCCGCGCGCACATCCTCGAGGGGCTGAAGATCGCCCTGGCCAACCTCGACGCGGTCGTCCGCATCATCCGGGAGTCGCGCGACCGCGACCGGGCGCGCGCCGCCCTGATGAGCCGGTTCGGCCTGTCCGAAATCCAGGCCAACGCCATCCTCGACATGCGCCTGTACCAGCTCACCGGCCTCGAACGCGAAAAGATAGACGAGGAATACGAGGCGCTGATCAAGGAGATCAACCGCCTCGAGGACCTGCTCGCCAACCCGAAGAAGATCTACGGCGAAATCCGGGCGGACCTGCTCGACCTCAAGAAGACCCATGCCGACGCGCGCCGGACGGACATCGTGCCCGACGAGGGCGAGATCGCCATCGAGGACCTGATCGCCGACCGCGGATGCGTGCTGACGATCAGCCACAGCGGGTACATCAAGCGCATGCCCGTCTCGACCTTCCGCCAGCAGCGGCGCGGCGGCAAGGGCGTCATCGGGATGGATACCAAGGAGGAGGACTACGTCGAGCACGTGTTCACGGCCTCGACGCACGATTCGCTGCTGTTTTTCACCGAGCAGGGGCGCGTGTACTGGAAGAAGGTGTACGAGGTGCCGGAGGCCGGCCGCGCGACGCGCGGAAAGGCGATCGTCAATTTTCTCGAAATCGGCGCCGAGGAAAAGATCGCCACGCTGATCCGCCTCCGGGATTTCCCGGCCGACCGTTTTCTCGTGTTCGCCACGGAACGCGGCACGGTCAAGAAGACCAGCCTGGCGGCGTTCGCGAACCCCCGCGCCGGCGGCATCATCGCCATCCGCATCGAGGCGGGCGACCGCCTGATCGGCGTGCGCGAGACCTCCGGCAACGACGAAATTATGCTGGTCACGCGCCAGGGCATGAGCATCCGCTTCCACGAGGAGGAACTGCGCGACCAGGGGCGCGACACCATCGGCGTCCGGGGCATTACGCTGGGGCGCGAGAATGACGGGGTGGTCGGCGTCGAAATCGTCACCGCCGCGGAAACCCTGCTGTGCGTCTCCGAGAACGGCTACGGCAAGCGGACCGCGTTCGACGATACCGGCGCCAGAGCCGCGGCGGCAAGGGCGTCATCGCGATGAAGACCGGCGACCGCAACGGGCCGCTGGTCGCCGCGTTGAGCGTCCACGAGAACGAGGCGCTGATGCTGATCACCGGCGGCGGCCAGGCCGTGCGCATGGCGGTCAACGACATCCGCACGATCAGCCGCAACACGCAGGGCGTGCGCCTGATCAACCTCGCGGAAGGCGACCGCCTGGTCTCGGCGACGCCGGTGGAACCGGAGGAGAACGACGCGGCCGGGACCTCGGGCGCCGCCGCGGAGGGCGATGCTCCGGGCGGACCCTGAGGCCGGCGGAGCGGGCGCCCGCGCGCCGCCGACGCCCGGCGAGTAAAGATTGACGCGGCCCGTCGGCCGGGGCAACATGACCCCTGACGCGGGGTTCGCCCGCCGTTGCGGGAGAACGAGACATGAAGCAGCAGACGCGTGCGTATGGCGTCGCCCGGCGGGGATTTACGCTGATCGAGTTGCTCGTGGTGATCGCGATCATCATGCTGCTGCTTTCCCTGGCGTTCCCCGGTCTGATGTCGGCGCGGGAAACGGCCCTGGCTACGGTCTGCAAGTCGCGGCTGCGCGAATTCATCGGCGCGTTCGATCAGTACGCGACCAACAACCGCGACCACTACCCGGCGCCGTGGTACGACCTGCCCAACAGCCCGGGCCTGAACCAGTGGCCCTATCGCATCTCGCAGACGTTGACCGGCGTGCGCATGGACGCGGACCCGACCAAGCGCATGAGCCCGGCCTCCACGCCGCAGGCGTTCTGCCCGAAGATGCTGAAGCTCGACGTCTGGTGGTGGTGGAAATCGCCCAAGGAAGCGGCGTACACGACCTACGGATACTCGGTGCTGCGGCTCGGGAGCAACGGCAAGCCGAATCTTTCCCTGGAGCCGCGGCGTTCGTTGATCCCCAATCCTTCCGGAACGGCCATCCTCGGCGACGGCGACGCGCCCGCCAGCGAATACCCCGGCTATCCCTGGATGAATGCCTGGATGTATGCCGAGAATGTTCGCGTGCATCCGCACAAGAAGAAATCCAATTACATTTTCGGCGACTACCACGTCGAGACGATGGGCGACGCCGATATTCGCGCCGACATGTTCATCGCCTACTGATTGAGCATTGAGGAACCATGACCGGATTCATCGCCACGCTGCTGCTGCTCGCCGCCGGCATCCTCGGCTGGCGGTTCTACCGGCGCCGCCCGGAAACGGGGCGCTGGGCGCTGGTCGGATTCGTCCTGCTGGCGGTCGCGCTCTCCGTGGCGCGCGTCCGCAACGAACTCCGGCCGGAAACGGCCATCGTCCCCCGCGGCGTTCATTACGCCTCCGGCTTCCGGCTCGGCGAGCTGGTCGCCGAAACGGTTCCCGACGGCGCAACGGTGCTCGTGATCCGGCCCATCGTCGAGCATCCCGCGCGCGCCGAAGTCGGGAACGCGCAGATCGAGGGCATCCGCGCCGCGCTCCGCGCCCGGCGCGCCCGGGTCGAGGTAGGCGAATTCGACTTGTTTGCCGGCGAATTCGCCACGATTTCGGTGCCGACCCTGCCGGTGGCGTTCGTGCGGGATCTGCTGTCCCGCCATGCGGAAGCCCGGGCCGTGATCTCGTTGTGCGGCGCCCCGCTGGTGACCGCGGCGGACAACGTCGAGGGGCTGCCGCCGATCTTCGCGCTCAGCTTCACCGACGCCGAGCAGTTGCGCGCCGCCTTCGCGTCCGGCTGGCTGCGGGCCTCCGTGAAGCAGCACGGCATCGGACGCGACCTGAATCTCCGCGCCCTCAAACCGCGCGAAGTGTTCGATGCGACATTCTCCATCGCCACGCTGGAGGACGCCCGATCCGGCCGGATCGCGTTCGAGCGCTGACGCGACGCTCCCGGCCCGACGGCGCGCCACGCCCTCGCGTCCGGACGGGTTTGACGGGCGGCCGGCGGGAACGCATATTGATCCGATGAAACTGGTTTCCTCCGGGATGGCCGCAAACGCCCTGGACGCTCAGATCGAGCGCGTCAACGACCTGATGATCAAGCGGGCGCGCCGGACCGCGCTCGCGGAATCCGACGTGGATCCGGCCGCGATCTTCGGCGCCGGCAAACGCTTGCGGGCGAGGCTGGCGCTCCGAACGGGCGCCGCCGTGGGAATGCCGCACGCGGCGGTCGCCGTGGCGGCGGCCGTGGAGATGGTTCACGCGGCCAGCCTGCTGCACGACGACGTCATTGACGGCGGCGAGCTGCGGCGCGGCGCGCCGGCGTTCTGGGTCGCGCACGGCGTCCAGGGCGCCATCCTGGTCGGCGATCTGGTGCTCTGCTCGGCGTATGACGTGATCCGCGATCTGGACGCGCCCGCGGCGCTGCACGCGCTGGTGGAGCATACCCGCGAGATGTGCGAAGCCGAGATCGAGCAGGAGCTCATCCGGCGGGGGCGGCCCGCGGACTGGGCGGCCGCGGAACGCGCGGCCCGCCACAAGACCGGCGCGCTGTTCGCCTTCGCCGCGTATGCGGCCGCCGGCGCCGACGGCCCGCTCGCCGACGCCCTGCGCGAAGCCGGATACCTCGCCGGAACGGCCTATCAGCTGTCCGATGACGTGCTCGACCAGGTCGGCGATCCGGCCGCCGCCGGAAAAACGCTCGGCCGCGACGCCGCGCGCGGGAAAAACACCGCGGCGACCATCAACGGCGGCGATCCCGGCCCCGCCCTGCGCCGCATTCCCGCGCTCCGCGAGCAGGCCGAACGCCGGCTGGCCGACTGGCCGGACGCCCTGGACGCGTTCCGCGAATACTGGTCGCTCGATCTCCAGCCCGCGCTGGACGCGAATACCCGATCTGCGCGAAGATAGTTCCCGTCGGAATTCCCCCGATGCAGAAGTCCGCGATGGGCCTCAAGAGAATGCTGCCATGACCGCTTTCATCATGAACTGTCCGCAGTGCGGCCAGGAATGCGAGGTGTCCGAACGGCTGGCCGAACGCGCGCTCCCGTGTCCGACCTGCGGCCGCGGCCTGCCGCCCGCCGCCACGGTCGCGACGGCGCTGAACTTCGACTGCCCCGCCTGCGGGCAGAACCTCGAGATCGAAACGGCGGACGCCGGCATCGAAACCGAGTGCCCCAAGTGCAGCGCCTCCATTCGGACTCCGGCCCGCGGACGCCCCGCCATTGCGCTGTCGCCCGGCGCATCGGATCCGAACGCGCGGCCGGAGCAGAAGAAGAGTTCGACGGCCAAAATCGAACGCCTGGGGGGCGCGATCCCGACGCCGCACGCGCGGATTCTGAAAATCAAGCGCCCCGGCGATGCCGAAACGAATCCGGGGCCCCGCTAGCGCATGGCGTCGTTTCGGTTCATCCGTCCCGGCACGATCGAGGAGGCGTCGGATTTCCTCCGCGAACGGCCGGGCCGCGCGTTCCTGCTCGCCGGCGGCACGGACCTGATCGTCGAGATCCGGAAGGGGCGAAAACGGCCGGACTGGGTGCTCGACGCCAAACGCATCCGCGGCCTCGACGGGGACATCGTCCTCCGCGACGGCGCGCTGCGCATCGGCGCGCTGGCCGCGATGACGGACCTGCTGGAGCGCGCCGAGGTCCGGACGCATTTCCCCGCGCTCTGCGAGGCGCTGCGCGTCATCGGTTCGGTGCAAATTCGCAACCGCGCCACGATCCCCGGAAACCTCTGCCATGCGTCGCCCGCGGCGGACAGCGCGCCGCCGCTGCTCGTGTACGACGCGCGGATCGCCGTGTTCAACGCGCGGAACGGCCGCCGCACCCTCCCGATCCG
>Ga0129299_1003569_pt1 | contig 10144 bp, 5 predicted proteins | sample ConPoolayeCmetaG_FD_94477 | JGI IMG/M metagenome (GOLD analysis project Ga0129299, IMG submission 94477) | Hot spring microbial mat communities from California, USA to study Microbial Dark Matter (Phase II) - Cone Pool mat layer C metaG ... | reverse complement strand
GATCTTCCTCTTCCTCACCGCCTTCCAACCTTTGGTTATCGGAGTGCTCAAAATGAGGGTGCCCGAATTGCCATGACGGTCTATGAAGATGCGCGTACTAGCGGGAACTGGTTTATCGTCTCGATGATGGGGCGGGAGGCAGGGCACCTCGCATGGGGTATTGGCACAGCGTGCCATTACCCGCTCATTATTATTCCCGAGATGTTTACGAAGGTTCCGATCACCTTTGATCGGATTATCCGGATGATGGTCGGGACGATTGTAAAGCGCAAGATAATGGGCGTAAACTATGGGGCGATAGCCATTTCCGAGGGAGTGTTTCACTTCATGACCGATGAGGAAGTGAAGAGTTGTGGCATCCAGTTTACCTTTGATGAACACGGGCATCCGGAACTTGGCAATGTGAGCAAGTCTCACCTCTTCAACACACTTCTCGGCAGCAAACTGAAGGAACTCAAGGTAAGCGTAAAGACTCGTCCGGTCGAAATAGGATATGAGATTCGCTGCAATACACCTATTGCTTACGATCTCGAATACTGTACGGCTCTAGGCCTTGGGGTAAAGCGACTCTTTGAGCAGGGGGCGAGTGGATGCATTGTAGTAGTTGATCAGCAGGGGAAGGTGATGCCTCTTTATCTCAGCGATATCGCGGGAGCCGACGGAAAAGTCAAAACGCGTATGGTTGACACAGCGAGCGATGATTTCACCATGCTTTTCGATGCAATGCATTTCCTGCGGCCTGCAGATTATCAGTTGGCTGCGAAATATCTACCCGATCCGGAGCGATACGATCTCGTGAAGATCCTAGAAGGGGGTTCGTAAGATCGTAAAAAGATGATCCGTAAGAAAAGCGTGAAGGAGAAAAAAGAAGAATCGTCCTTCTCTTTACTTTGTAGTTCCTCGTGTTAAAATGTCTCCTTGCGAGGTCGGCGTTTATCTTTCCGAAGGAGGTGCCATATGAAGTGTCGTTATGGTATTGTAATGTCTGTGGCGTTTCTCCTTGTTGCTTGCGGGGGAAAAGATTCCTCGTCGGCATGTCCCGGCGGGTGTGACGAGGGATTCGTTTGCAACGAAGAGACAGGTACCTGCGAACCAATAGGGGCGTCCGATACCGATGGTATGGATTCCGATACACTGCCTGATGGCAATACCCTCCCTGATAAAGAAGGACTTCCCGATACCGAAACAATCTCTGACACCGATACAAACGATGGCGATGAAGACGCCACCGACAGTGATAGCGATACTAATGGGATGGAATGTATACCCGGCACAGAAGAATCTTGTCCCTACACAGGGCCTGCGGGGACAGAAAATGTTGGTACCTGCAAGGCAGGAAAACGAAAATGTAAGCAAGACGGTACGTGGGGCTCGTGTTCGGGTGAGGTCTTGCCGACATGGGACCTCTGTGACGACGGCATTGACCAAGACTGTGACAAAACACCCGACAACCTCGATCAGGATGGCGACGGTGTCACCGAATGCGGCAACCTCGACTGCTGTTTTACCACGGAAGGTGAGGATGGCTGTCCCGATCCCAAGAGCGTCTATCCCGGTGCCCCTGAGATACCGAACGGCCGTGACGATAACTGCAACGACGAGATTGATGAGGGGCTTTACGACTGCGATGCCGAAATTTCGACCTCCTCGACCGATCCGATCGATTTTGCCAAAGCGATTGGCATTTGCAAGACCTCAAGCGATATATTTGCCCCTGTAGGCGGCTCCTGTAGTGACTGGGGCATCATCAGCGCCGAGTTCCTCCTCCCGACAGGGAGCGGAACACCACATCCCCAGAGCCATGCGATTTTCTCCAAATTCGGATCAGTAATTACTCCGAAGGCGGGGTCGCGGCTCATCATGCTCACCACCGGCTTCGCTACCGATCCCTTCGACAGCAACAAGTTCGGCGGCAAACAACAGACGACAAGTGCTGCACCGGGCGATTGGCTCACGGCAAACAACAATCAGTTCCCTACCTCGCCTGCCTGCGGCGGCTCCGGCATCACCGGCTCGGTCAATGACGCGGTCATGTTCCGCCTACGTCTCTGCACACCGGCAGCGGCTAAGTCGTTCAGTTTCAACCTCTACTTCTTCTCGCAGGAGTATGTGAAGTACGTTTGCTCCGACTACAACGATTTTTTCCTGACACTCCTCGACTCGACTTACACCTCGGATGACCCCAAGTTGCAAAATCCGGCTGACAAGAATCTCGCGCTCTGGTTCGATGCCAATGGCAACCCCAACCCGGTCGGCGTGAATCTCGCTCCAGCCGGTCTCTTCAAACAGTGCACGAACGGCACGAGCGACAGCGGCACGGTCATCACCACCTGTGTCAGCACCAACGAACTCCAAGGAACCGGCTTTGAGAACTACGGTGGCACTGGCTGGCTCACGACCCGCGGCAATGTCAAAGGTGGCGAGGTAGTCGAATTGCGTTTCGTCATCTGGGACACCGGCCCATGGGGTTCGACTGATTACATCTACAACTCGGCTGTTCTTATAGATAACTTCCAGTGGCAATACGAAGAATTTGAACCGGGGACCACACCATCCTGATGAGCAAAAAACAGATTCCACCCGACGAGAAAAAAGTACGCAAGCGCCTCAGGGAAGTTGTCCCACACCATATCGTGGATCTTCCCGAGACGCCGAAAGAGCGCATCCCGGCGCTCATTGCGCTCGGCACCCGCCTACGCGGCAAGGAGCGGCGTGAACCGATCTCGTTCGATCATTTCCTCCGTTTTACTATCGAACACCCTGATGTTGTGTTTCGTGATATCTTCCGTCTGTTCCATGACATGGTTTACTACTATGTCAAAAACGGGCGTGATGAATATCGAGGTGACCCCGAATCGGTTGGTTTCGTCAACTGGGACTGTCACGACCTCTTTGTTAAGGGTCTCGACAATCCGTTTTTTGCCGATCGACTCTTTGCGAACCGTCTTATGGCGCTCGTGAAGTCTTTTGAGAAAGGCATTCAAAATAATCACCTCATCTTGTTCGAAGGGGCTCCTGGAAGCGGGAAGAGCACTTTTCTCAACAACATCCTTCAGCGTCTTGAAGAGTATGTCAGAACGCCGGAGGGTGCTTATTTCAAGACCTATTGGAAACTCGACATCGACCGGTTAGGAGGGTTCCAGAACGTCGAGCCGCCGCTCCGCCGGGCTGCCGATCGTGCAGGAAGTGAGGAAATTGAGGAACGGCTTAGTGAATGGAAAGAGACAAGCCCTCGTTTTCCTAAACGTTTTCTCAGTTTTTCCTGTCCCAACAGCGACCACCCGATTCTTCAGATTCCTAAAGCGTATCGGCGGGAGTTTCTCGATGATCTTCTTCCCAAGGGGTCATTCAAAACGAAACTTTTCCAGCGCAAAGAGTACGAGTGGGTCTTCAAAGAGAGTCCCTGTGCCATCTGCCTTTCCCTCTACGAAATACTGCTCGATATCCTCGGTGATCCGCTTGAGGTCTTCAACATGATCTATGCACGGCGCATCCACTTCAATCGACAGTTCGGCAGCGGTATCTCCATCTTCAATCCCGGCGACCCGCTCGTCCGTAAGCCGCTCACCAACCCACGCCTCCAGCGGATGATTAGCGATCTGCTCAAGAACGATGGTGTCGAATTCATCTATTCAGTGCTCGCCAAAACAAACAATGGTGTCTATGCCCTCATGGATATCAAAGAGAACAATATCGAGCGGCTGAAAGATCTCCATGGTATCATCAGCGACGGCGTGCATAAGATAGAACTGGGGGAGGAGCACATCAAGTCACTCTTCGTCGGCCTCGTGAACCCCGAAGACAAAGTCCACTACGAAAATGTGAAATCGTTTCAAGACCGCATTATCACGGTACGCATCCCTTACATCCTCGACTACAACACCGAGGTTGCCATTTACCGGAACAAATTCGGTAAAATGGTGGACCGCCTCTTTTTGCCCGGTGTTATCACCAACGTTGCCAAGATTGTCATTTCATCGCGGCTTAACCGGGAATCGCCGGTTATTCGTGAATGGATACCCGATATTGATAAGTATCGGAAGTACCTCGACGATGATGCTCTTCTGCTCAAGATGGATCTTTATACGGGACGCATCCCCGAATGGCTCTCGGAAGAAGATGTAAGAAAATTCAATCGTTCGCTGCGCCAGCGACTTCTCGAAGAATCGGAGCATGAGGGGGAGAAAGGCTTTTCGGGGCGTCAGTCGCTCAATCTCTTTTCGTGTCTTCTTACAACATACGGCGAATCAGGGCGTCCAATTACGATGGATATGGTAATGGAGTTCTTTAGCCGTACTGATGAACCGCTCTTCGCCGAGATACCAGACGGTTTCATCGAGGCAGTCGCCGACCTCTATGACTATCACATCGTGCAGGAAGTGAAAGAGTCTCTTTCACTCTTCAACAAAGAGCAGATTCATCGTGATATCATAAACTACCTATTTGCGCTCAACTATGATGTCGGTGCCACTGAAAAGTGTCCGACAACAGGGGATGTCATTAGGGTAACTGAAGAATATCTTCACGGAATGGAGTCTTTCCTCCTTTCACCTGAGGCGTCAGAACGGAGTCGCGCCGAATTCCGTGCCGAAACACGATCTGAATACATTTCGACGACGATTGCCCAAGAGATGCAGGTCGAGGGAAAACCACTCACAGAGACGGTTCTTTTCAAGCGGCTCTACGATCGCTATATGCGCCGTCTCCGAGAGAACGCTCTGAAGCCGTATGCAGCGAATGAAAACTTCCGCCGTGCGCTCGTTGATTTTGGAACGCCAGCGTTCAATGCTTACGACGAGCGTCTTCGACGCGATGTGACACTTATGTTACAAAACCTCAAATCTCGTTTCCATTATACCCTTGAAAGTGCTCGGCAGATTGTTCTCTACCTTCTCGATAACCGTCTTCACGAGAAGTACTAATAACCTTTTTCGACGTTCTCGTCCTAACTAAAAGGTGTTCGAAGAGGGATACCCTAAGAGATGAGAAGAGTGATTCTCAGTGTGTCAGCGGTGAGACAAAACAAGGAGCGGGTTAGGCCCCGCAGGACCTAACCCCTTGAAAGTAGTGGCGCGCCCGACATGACTCGAACATGTAACCTTCTGATCCGTAGTCAGATGCTCTATCCAATTGAGCTACGGGCGCACAGTGGCGGAGAGGGAGGGATTTGAACCCTCGGTAGGATTTTAGTCCTACACCCGCTTAGCAGGCGAGTACCTTCGGCCAACTCGGACACCTCTCCCCGCTATCGAATGGCGGAGGAGGTAGGATTCGAACCCACGGAGGATCTCGCGACCCTCAACGGTTTTCAAGACCGCCTCCTTAGACCACTCGGACACTCCTCCGTTGTGAAAGAACGAACCGAGGGTTATGTTGATGAAAACAGCCTATTTTGTCAACTTATTTTCTGCTTTCCTTGCGAATCTTCTCTTTCTTGCTACGATAACAGCGAATCTGGTGGAGATCGAAACATGCGGCGTATGCTCGCGGGGGCGGTGGGGGTTGCTCTTCTGAGTTCCTGCGGCATGATTCAACACGCCGGGACAGCACGCCAACCTACGTTTGAGGCAATCCGCACCGATCTTCGTATGTGTGAAGAGAGAGATTCTTCTGCAAACTGCGAAGAGCGAACGAGGTCTTATTTGAAAACACCGAGGAACGTCGAAGAGGAAGGGGAACTGCGCTACTTTCTCATTCGTTTCCTCGCAAAGCAGAGGAAGTATGATCGCGTCCTCATGCTTCTCGACACCTTGCCGGCACAGGCATCGTATCTTCGTGAGGCGCGCCGGATTGGGGCGGAGGCCGCTTTTGCGCTTGGTGAGTATGGAAGAGCACTCGATCTTGCATTTCTTGTTTATCTGTCTCTTTCCCCTTCCGAAAAACTCTCGATGTCACGCATAGTGTTTCTTTCGTACCTGTATAAAGGTGATATTACGAAAGCGGCGCTTTGGTACTCGAAATTGGGGGAGGAAAAACGTGCACTTGTCAAAAATGAGATGATGGTTTTTTGGGAAACTCGGCCAGAAGCGAAGCGCGTGTTCGATGAAGAACTTTCTCGGTTGGAACAGGCAGAATCCGTCTCGGGAGAAATCGTTGACAAAGCCGAGAAGGAAGAACCCGACTTTCCTGGTGAAGTGCTTTCTGAAATGGCTCCACCTGGTGAACCGGCATTCGATATAAGTTTCAGGCCGAACTGGGATCGTGTGTGCCTGTTTCTCTCGGAGGAAGAAAGGTGGCGTAAGGTCAATGGAGTAGTCGAGGTGTTCTTCGAGTGGTTTTTCAAAGAGTATGCCAAGAGTAGTGTCGAGATAATCGTGCTGCGCTATTTGACTCATGAAGATCTTCCTGCCCTGTTTGCTGAGGCGCGTTCGCATGGTTGTTTTGCCGGTATAGGACCGCTTTTTTCCGATATTGCCGTCGAACACTTTGCATCCCTTTCGAGAACAACACCCCTTGTGCTTTTTTCGTATACCGCCTGGAGCGGATTGGACCATGGTCTTTTGTTCAACTTCAAATATGTCAAAGAACAAGAGGCAGACGATGTCATAAGATGGCTTCTTGCGCGTGGTAAGAAACGTATTGCTTTTGCGTATCCTGATGATCGTAGAGGGAGACGTCTTCGCGACCTTTACTGGTATAAGGTCGAGGAAGTGGGAGGGATTGTCTCAGACGCTTTGGCGTTTGGTCCTGGTGACAAAGCGCTCCTTGACGATGTAGAAGATATCCTTTCTCTCCCTGATGGTTACCATGCGTCGTTGTATCGTTTCAAGCAGGAGAATGCTGAGAAGTATGCAAATCCAACGCTTATGAAACGAGCACTGGATCGCCTCGTGAAGATGACTCCTATGCAGCCTGACTTCGATGCGCTCATCATTCTTGGATCTCCTGAGCAAGTGGCAATGCTCCTCCCAACGTTTCCGTACAAAAATGTCGAATTCGAGTATGTCTCTCCTTCTGAGAAAAATCGTGTAAGAGAAAATCAGCGGAAATTGAAGGAAGAATTCTCCATTTCTTGGCCCATCGCTATGGTGCTTGCGGTGGCGCCATCTGAGGTGAAGGGAGATGGTTCTTTCGAGAAGCGGATTGACAGACTTATAGATGGACTGATTGTCGCCGCGCCTGCGCAGGATCAAGGGGAGGCGAACACCGCATGGAAGACGTTCGTTGAGGCTTTTGCCGCGAAATTCAAACGCCAGCCGTATGCGATAGAACAGCCGCTTGCCGAGATAGGTTCCTTTATTACCGTAGCACGGGAGAAGAGTGGGAAAGGAACAATAGGGGATTTCGTTTCATGGATCGAGACTTCTTCATTTACTACGCTGAGTAGTAATCGGCCGGTGAAATTCGGAGAAAAAGGCTTTCTCAGGGGACTCGGCGATATTTTCGTAGGGGTAAAGAACCGCGGTTTTGTGCCCGCCCGCGAGATCTTCAAGGAAACAGACGAGAAGGAAGAGGGGAAAGAAGAGAACTCCGCACTACAAGGGGGTTCTGTGCCATGATACGTCTCTTGTTTTCACTTCTTCATACCATTCTGTTTGCGTTGCTGGGACACATTATCTATCCTCTCTATTTCGTTGGTGGAGAGAAGGTATCCCGCCGTTTCTTCGCAAACTATGCGCGTATCCTGTTCTGGCTGAATGGCATCACTATCGTGACCGAAGGGCTTGAGCATATCACAGTGACGGAACGGTATCTTATCGTTGCCAACCATCAGAGCCTATTTGATATTCCTGCTCTCTTTGCCGCACTTCCCATTAGCATGCGCTTTTTTGCCAAGCGCGAACTAGGATGGATTCCGCTCTTCGGAAGCATTCTCATCCTATATGGTAATGTCGTGGTAAATCGCGCCGATGCACGGGGAGCGGTCAAGGCACTTGGTAACGCGCGGCGTCTTCTCGCACACAGTAACCTCGTCATCTTTCCAGAAGGGACACGGAGCCCGGATGGTAGAGTTTATACTTTCAAAACGGGAGGACTTTCGCTTGCTTTTGACACAGGGAGACAAATTCTCCCTGTTGCCATCGAGGGCACGGGGCGTCTCTTGCCGAAAAGGAGTCTCTTGCCGTGTCCGGGAGTAATCCGCATCAAGGTTTTTCCTCCAGTGAAAGTGGATGGAATAACCGACCGTAAGATTCTTGCTAAACAACTCGAAGAGGTCATTCGTTCATTTGTCGAAACTAGTACCAAAGGAGGTTCTCATGGCTAACATCTCAGTAAACCCTCGAACAGTTCACACTATCCTCGGTCGTCATATCCTTGCCGATGGCTACCCCATGGTAGTTGACACCGTAAAAAGTCGTGGTTCGTACATGTACGATGCGCGGAGGAGGAGATACTACCTCGACTTCTTCTCGTTTTTTGCCTCAATGCCTCTCGGATACAATCATCCCCGCATGCTCAAGGGGAAATTCGTGAAAGACCTCTTTTTTGCGGCGCTTCATAAACCTTCTAACAGTGATTTTTACACCGTTGCGTACGCCGAATTCGTCAAGACGCTCGCTGAGATAGCGGCACCCCGCTGGGTGAAAAAGATGTTTTTTATAGATGGCGGTGCCCTTGCAGTCGAGAATGCGCTCAAGACTGCGTTCGACTGGAAGATACGAAAGAATTTTGCAAGAGGAGCAAAAAAAGAAATCGGTACGAAAGTCATCCACTTCCGCCAGTCTTTCCATGGCCGTACCGGTTACACGCTTTCTCTTACTAATACTGCCGACCCCCGCAAGACAATGTATTTTCCGAAGTTCGATTGGCCCCGATTCGATAACCCGAAACTTTCTTTTCCGGTCACGGATGATATCCTCAAGAAAGTGGCGGCACACGAGGCGCAGGTTGTGGGGGAGATAGAGGAATACTGTAAGAGAGACAGCGCTGACATCGCGGCGCTCATCATTGAGCCGATTCAGGCTGAAGGTGGAGACAACCACTTCCGCGCCGAGTTTTTCCGTGAACTAAGGCGACTCGCTGATACGTATGATTTCCTCCTTGTGTTTGACGAGATTCAGACAGGGTGCGGGATTACGGGGAAGATGTGGGCATACGAACACTTCGGAGTTGCCCCGGATATTCTCTGTTTCGGTAAGAAGTTTCAGACGTGCGGTATCATGGTTGGTGATCGGGTACTCTCGGTTCCCCAAAATGTCTTTGAAGAGGAGTCGCGTATCAACTCGACGTGGGGAGGGAACCTCGTGGATATGGTGCGTTGCTCGCAGTATCTCAAGATCATCCGTGATGAAAAGTTGGTCGAAAACGCCGCTGCAATGGGGAAGGTGTTGCAGAAGGGTCTCGCTCTACTTGCGAAGCGCCATGGAGTGGTGAGTAATATCCGCGGCCGCGGTTTATTCTGTGCCTTCGATCTCCAAACGCACGAGATGCGTAACAAATTTCTCACCGCCTGTTGCGACGATGAATATCTCATTGTACTGCCGTGTGGCGATCGTTCAGTACGGTTCCGTCCATTCCTCGACGTTGATGAAGAAGCAATAGCCGACTGTATCGATCGGATGGACCGCGTATTGAAGAAGTTCTGAGTAAGGTACCTGTGGGCAGAGGAGTTATCCGACAATGTCTCTAACTATCAATTCGAGCGTTTTTCTGAAAGCCCGCGGACCGTGGGTGGTGTCTATCACGTAAGTGGCACGGTCTATCTTCTCATCCTGAGGCATCTGGGCATGGATAATGCGCAGTGCCTCTTCGGGGAGACATCCCATCCTTCGCACGATCCGCTCAACCTGCTCCGATTTATGACAGATTGTGAGTATGGTAACAGGGAACTCTTTGTCCCACCCAGCCTCGAAAAGGATTGCTGCTTCGAAGAGAACACGGTGCCCTGCATCGAGAAGCCGATGAACCTCCTCGCGCGCAGCGGTCAAGATACGCGGGTGGGTAATTGCGTTGAGACGGGCGAGTTTCTGAGGATCGCCGAAAACGAGAGTACTCAGCACCTTCCGGTCAACGGTTCCCTCTGCCGTAAAGGGTTTCGTACCAAACGCCGCACGTATGTCATTTTTGACTTCCTCTTCGGTGAGAATGTGGTGGCCTATCTTGTCAGCATCTACGTGAGCAAAATCAAAATCGCGTCGGATGATTTCGGCGACGTAACTTTTGCCGGTGGCAATGTTCCCCGTGATAGCGGCAAGATTAGTTG
>Ga0129299_1003567_pt1 | contig 10147 bp, 7 predicted proteins | sample ConPoolayeCmetaG_FD_94477 | JGI IMG/M metagenome (GOLD analysis project Ga0129299, IMG submission 94477) | Hot spring microbial mat communities from California, USA to study Microbial Dark Matter (Phase II) - Cone Pool mat layer C metaG ... | reverse complement strand
TTCCTCGTCGGCCACCAGGGACTCGAAGAGCTGTTTGGAGACGGAATCCGAGTTGGAGCTGCACTCCAGCGCGGAGGCGTTGTAGTCGCGGGCCGCCTGCTGCTCCATTTCCGCGGCCCGGGTCAGGATGTTGGCCGCCTCGGTGATCGTCTCGACCGGCCCCGCCGGCACCATCTTGACATCTCCCTTCAGAAACAGAATCCGTTCCGCCAGCCGCTCGATGTGCGTCATCTCCACGATGGCCGTGCGCTTCAGCAGGGCCGCCAGCGGGGCGAAGCCCTGGTCGTCGAGGTGAAAATGCCAATACATGTATTGGTGCACGGCCTGGAGTTCGTCCGCGACCGCGTGATTGAGTAGATCAATGCTTTTTTGTTTGTTCATGGCTGCTGCTCCTGTTTTTCCGGATCCGACCACGATGGCCGGTCCCGGGCGGCGGGTTGATCTTTCCGTGCTTCCGCTCGGCCGGGTTCGCTTCATAGCTCCTCGAACCGCGCCGTGAAATGCCGCAACGCCGGCGGTTCCTCGACGATCCGCAGCCCACGCAGCGACTGCCGCTTCCGGTGCAGGTCGATCGTCGCCTCGATCACATAGTCGATATGGCTCTGCGTGTACACCCGCCGCGGAATCGCCAGCCGCACCAGCTCCATGGCCGGCGGCGGGCGGCCCGGCCCGCCGAACATCACGCTGCCGATCTCCACCGCCCGAATGCCGCCTTCGCGATACAGGCCGCACACCAGGGCCTGGCCCGGGAACCGCTCCGGCGGGATGTGCGGGCAGAACTCCTTGGCGTCGATGTAGATGGCGTGCCCGCCCGGCGGCTCCACGATCTGGATGCCGGCGGCGAGGAGTTTTTCGCCGAGATATGCGGTGCTGCGGATGCGGTATTGGAGGTAGTCCTCGTGGAGGACCTCCTCGAAGCCCTGGGCCATCGCCTCCAGGTCCCGACCGGCCAGCCCGCCGTAGGTGACGTAGCCCTCGGTGAGGATCAGCAGGTTCGAAGCGTTTTGGAACAGCTTTTCGTCGCGGACCAGGAGCACGCCGCCGATGTTGACGATGCCGTCCTTTTTGGCCGAGATGGTGGCGCCGTCGGCGAGGTCGAACATCTCGCGGACGATCTCCCGGACGGCCCGCTTTTCCTGGCCCGGCTCGCGGAGCTTGATGAACCAGGCGTTCTCGGCGAAGCGGCAGGCATCGAGAAAAAACGGCAGCTTGTAGCGGTCGCACACGCGGCGGACCTGCCGCAGGTTCTCCAGGCTGACCGGCTGCCCCCCGCCGCTGTTGTTGGTCACCGTCACCATCACGACCGGAATCCGCTCCGGCCCGACGCGGCGGATCAGGTCCTCCAGGGCGGGGATATTCATGTTGCCCTTGAAGGGGTGGCGGTTGCGGGGATCCGCGGCCTCGGGAATCGGCAGATTGACCGCCTCCGCCCCGCTGTGCTCGACGTTGGCCCGGGTGGTGTCGAAGTGGGCGTTGTTGGGTACGACCTTGCCCGGTCCGCCGACCAGCTCGAAGAGGAGCCGCTCGCTGGCCCGGCCCTGGTGGGTCGGCAGGATGTGCTCGAAGCCGGTCACCTCCTGAAGCCGGTCCTTGAAACGGTAGAACGAGACGGCCCCGGCGTAGGATTCGTCCGCCCGCATGACGCCGGCCCACTGCTCACTGCTCATGGCCCCGGTGCCGGAGTCGGTGAGCAGATCGATCAGCACGTTTTCCGCGCGGATCAGGAAGACGTTGTAGGAGGCTTCGCGGAGATAGACTTCGCGCTGTTCCGGGGTGGTCATCCGGATGGGTTCGACGACCTTGATCTTGAACGGCTCGATGATGGTTTTCATGCCGATGTTGTCGCTTCGTGGCGGGCCGGCGGCGGCGTTCGCGGCGGCGTTCGCGGGCCGCTAGGCCACCTGGACGTACTTCTCCTCCCTGGCCCCGCAGATCGGGCAGGCAGCCGGCGGCTTGCCAAACTCGATATGCCCGCAGATCGGGCAGAGGTAGAACTTCGTCTCCGCCAGATCCCGGCCCTGCTGGGCGGCCTCCAGGGCCAACTGATAGAGGCGGGCATGGACGGCCTCGGCGGCGACGGCGTAGCGGAACATCCGCCCGGCGGCGTGTCCGTCAGATTCAGCTTGGCGGAGCATCGGCGGGTACATCTCGGTGAACTCGTAGGTTTCCCCGGCGATGGCTTCCTTCAGATTGTCGGCGGTGGATTTGATACCGCCGAGGGCGGCGAGGTGGCCGTGGGCGTGGATCGTCTCGGCCTCCGCCGTGGTGCGGAAGAGGCGGGCGATGTTGGGGAAGCCGTCCTTTTCCGCCTGCTTGGCAAAGGCCGTGTACTTGCGGTTGGCCTGGCTTTCGCCGGCGAAGGCTTCCTTGAGATTGTGGGGGGTGTCGGCCATGTCAGGACTCCGTGAGGCGTCGGCGGTCCGCCAGCCTGAGTAAAACACGGCCGACAGACCGGGCGACGGCCACAGCGGAGATCATACTCCGATGGGGCAGGACTGAACAGGGCGGCCCGCGGGGCCGCGGCCGCCGCTCAGCGGCCGGGGCGTTCGCCGCGGAAGAGCGCCGCGTAAGGGGACCGCGGCGTGTCAGCGGGCGGCTGGGCGGGTTCCGGCTCGTTGGCAACGGGTGAAGTGCCCCGAACCGGCCTAGCGGTGGAGCGGGCTGCCTGGCTGGCGGCGAACGAGGTCGCCAGGTCCGACAGCGTTCGCCGGCCCGGCGGAACGGGGTGGTCGCCGACACGCCCGGTCAGTGTCTGGGTCGGCAGGCGGCGGCTTCCTTCCGCAACAGGGGTCTCGCGGCCTGATTCGGGAGGCCGGGCGGTCACGCAGGGATTGGCGGCCGGCTCGGTCCGCCGCATCTGGTGCAGCTCCTGTTCGAGGATCGTGGGCGGGCCGGCCGGCATGGGTTTGCCCAGCACGGCGCATTCATAACGTTGCAAGGCATCGGCCCAACTGTAGTTGGCCGCCACGCAACGATACCCGCCGTTGCCGATCTGATCGCAGAACTCGTCGGAGCGGAACAGGTCCAGCACGCGGGCGGCAAAGGTCTCGCCGTCGCGGGCGACGAGGAGATGCCGGCCCGGGACCGCCTGCAACCCCGCCGCCACCGCCGGCGCAACCACCACCGGCCTCCGGAAACACATGGCCTCCAGCACCTTGTTCTGCAACCCGCGGGCGATGTGCAGCGGGGCGATGGCCACGCGGAGCTTGAGGACGCACCTGGCCACGTCCTCGACCTCTCCCGTCACGGTAATGCCCGGCTGTCGGCCCAGTCGGCGGACGGCCCGCACCGGCGCTCGGCCGATGATGTAGAGCCGTGCGTCGGGAACTTCGCGGATGATGTGCGGCCAGGCGACTTCGGCGAACCAGCAGACGCCGCGGACATTGGGGCGATAGTTCATCGCCCCGACGAAACCGACCACCGGGCCCCGCGTGGAAGGCGGCGGGGGCTGCTCGTCGGGCAGGACGATTCCATTGGAGACGACGTGAAGATGACGGTGGCGGCGCTGGGGGTCCAGCAGGGTCCGCTCCCGTTCGGTGATGACCAGCGTCGCGTCGAACTTGCGGAGGCAATGTTCCTCGAACGCCCGGAGGCGTCGTCCCTCGTAGCGGTAACAGGCCCCCGCCAGCGGTCCGGCGTCGCGGGCGTAGTCCATCCATTTTTCGCTGTCGGCATCGCAGAGATCGAGCACGCGGCGTTTGGTGGGGACGGCCGCGGCATAGGGCGCCATGGTGGAAGAAAAGGCGACGACCGCGTCGAAATCAACCTTTTCCGCCCAGCGGTCCAGCGCGGCGAACATCCGCCGGTCACGGTAGGCACCGATCGTAAGCGGCAGGCCCCGCCGCCAACCGGCAACGGCCTGGAACATCCCGCGGCGGCGGCTCCACGGTATGGCGACCAGGTCCGCGCACCACCGGCGGAGTGACGACGCGACGGCCTGCTCCCGGGGATTCTCCGCGAAACAGGCGCAATAGATGTTGTGGGTCAGGGCGAGGTGGTCGAGCTGATGGAAGGTGCGGATCTTGTCTCCTTTGTTGGGGGGAAAAGGGACGCGATTCGCGAGAAACAGGATGTTCTTCCTCTCAAGCACACCGGCCTCCTGCCCATTACCCTGGAATCGACTTGGCCAGCCACGCTCCCAGCGGCCGGGTCAGCGGCAGCGGCAGCGATTTCCAGACTCGACGAGCGGCGGCCCAGCGGGGCGAACCGGCCGAAAGATCCGGCGCCACTCGTCCAGGGGGGACGTACCGCTGGTACTCCAGATCCCGCGGCTCGAACCCGCAGAAGCGTTTGAAATCCATCCCGCCGATGTTGTCCGCCCTGGTCCGCCCGAAATCGTATTCCCGATAGCCGCACTCCACACCGTGCCTCATGGACTCGGCGTAGAGGTAGTTGTTAAGTCCGTAAATATCTATTCTTTCATCGATCCCAGCAAAATAAGGATATACTACACCCTTATATAATAAAGTCAGTAGCCCAGCGACGGGGCGATCCGCCTGGCGGACCAGTTGAATCGTCACCTGATCCCCGAATGCGGCTACCAGTTCTTCAAAGAACCTCATCGGATAGTTAGGCGAACCGAGGCGACGCATCGAGCGGGCGTACAGACGCCAGACAGTGTACCATTCGTTTTGATCGAAGGTTACGGTGAGTCTGCCACGCTCTGCGGCTCGGCGGGCCGCAGCCCGCGCCTTTCGGGGCATGGTGCCCGCGACGTCCTCCGGCCGCTCCGGCAAGGGCTTACGAAAGAATACATGACTCTTCACAATATCCGCATTGGGCACGGAGGCCCGGATCGAACGTAATTCGAGCGTTACCGCGCCAGATTGTCTCGCCATGCCCGCCGCTCGGTCGAAAAGGGCTTCGGCGGTCGCGGAGTCATCCGCCAGGATTCCGCCATAGGTGGCGTAGGGCACGCTGATGAGCATGCGGCCGGCCAGCACGCTGCGGACTTCGAACAACGGGAGCACGCCGGAGAGGACTTCTCCGCGTCGGGCGATCAGATAATGGGAGAGGTGGCCGAAGGTGCGTTCGACGGCCCGTTTCCAGGCGAGGCTGTGAAAGGGGGTGGCGTCGGCGTGGGCGTCCACGTATCGGCACCAGGCGGCGGCCTGGGCCGGATCGCGGGGGTCGAGGGTCGAGATCCGGATCGAGTCTTCCGGCATGGAGACGCCACTCCGTCGGCATGAGTCCCGCCAGCGGGCGGCGGCGGCACTCAGGGCTGGGCTTCGCCGAGGCTGTAGCCGGCTCGGGCGCCGGCCGACCCGGCGCAGGAAGCAATGCAGCCCATGACATTGAGGTTGTTGGCCTGGAGGCCCTGCACGGCCTGGCGCACCACGTGCGAGGGCGTGCTGTTCATCCTGACCACCAGGACGATGCCGCTGCACAATGCGCCGATGACGCTGGTGTCGGAAAGCTGACGCACTGGAGGTGTATCGACCAGGATGAAATGGTACCTCTCGCGAATCTCGTCGAAGACGCGAGCGGAGGCCGTGGAGTTGATCAGTTCGGCGGGGTTGAGGTTGAGGCAGGCCCCGGCGGGCAGGATCGCGAGATTCGACACCGGGGTCGATTTGATCGCGTCTTCCAGGGTGGCCCGTCCGGCGAGGACATCCGCCAGCCCCGGCGAGTTGGGGATTTTGAACAGCGTGGCGAGTGTTCCTTTGCGGAAATCGGCGTCCACCGCCAGGATGTTGAGGTGCCGCACCTCGGCGAGGGCGGCGGCCAGATTGGCCACCGTCACGCTCTTGCCTTCGCCGGCGACGCTGCTGGTGACGGCGACGCAGGGATGGGCCGCGGTGGAACTCCGCCGCAGGAACCAGGTCCGCACCGAGCGGTATTGTTCCGTCACCGGCCCGCCGCGATCCCGCACCACCACCACGGAGGGATCCACGTCCCAGACGGGAAAGGGTGCCGGCGAGGCGGGGCCGATCCGCATGGTCATCGAGGGGATCAGCGACCGCAGCCCGCGGCGGGCCGGCGAGAACCTTTCGTTTTCGCGGCGTTCGGTTTGGACGGCGGCCGTTTCCTGGGCGATGGCGGTGGCCGGCGAGCGGGGAGGAGGGACCGTGCCCAGTCCCAGCCGGATCTTCTCGGCCCGTTCCTGCTGAGCCTTCTTCAGAGCTTGTGCGATTCGACCCATGGTGACATCCAATCTCTGCGGGGCAGCGGCCTAGAGGCCCGCCCCGACGTCCGCCAGTGGCGAGTCTTGTTGCGGCACGATCTGCGGCGCGTCGTCGATGCGGCGGCTCTCTTCCGGCGGCCCCACCGAGGCCAGACGAAGCGGCCAGGTCCGCAGTCGCGCGTAGCTGGCCGGCTGTTCGATACTGAGGTAGGCCAAGGCCCCGGCGGCCAGCATGGCGGCGATGCACGCGGCCGTGGCCACCGGCAGGACGACCCACCGGCGGAGCATCCCCCGCCGCCGCGCCGCCGCGGTCAGGATTTCGTCGATGCCTTCGATGACGGGAACGCCGACCGTGCCCTTCAGTTGCTTGATGGTCCGGAAGGAGCAGTCGAGCAACTCGCTGAGCAACACCACGAGGACTCCGGCGGCCGCGCCGATGCCCAGGCAGGCCAGCGTGACCAGCAAGGCACTCGGGGAGATCGGTTTGGTGACCGGAGCGACGTCCTCGACGGTGGCGAAGTGAATGGTGCGGTTGGCGTCCTCGACGAGGAAGATGCGTTCGATGGGGCCGATGTTCTGCTCCCAGTTCTGGAGTTCGTCGGCGGTTTGGGCCGCTTTCTGGCGGAGCCGGACGTAATCCTGGCGGTGCTCGACGGCCTGGATGCGTGCTTTTTCCAGGCGGGCGAGGGTGTCTTCGATCGCGGTCAGGCGGGCCTGGTGGGCGGTGATGGTCGCGTCCGCCTCGCGGACCTGCCGTTGCAGGTCGTCCACCAGACCGGCGACGGCCTGGGCGCCGGCGGCGCCGGCTTCCGCCGAGATCGGGACTTCGCGGGGAATGCGGGCGAGTTCCTCACGGCGCATGGCGACCAGGTTCTGCAACTGGACGATGGTCGGGTGGAGGTCGGTCATTCCCCGCAGGGTGCGATTTTCGGTGATCTGGTTGAGCAGGAGGTTGATCTCGCGGTTGATCTCGGCGTAGCGCGGGTTGGGCTGCATGAGCGGCCCGGCGGATTCGACGGCCTCGCTTGCCGCCGGGGCCGTGAGAGCGGCCAGCCGTTCGGCGAGCCGCTGGCGCTGGTTTCGCAGCGCGTCGAGTTTGCGTTCGATTTCCAGGCGTTCGATGACCAGACTGGTCTGTTCGGTTCGGCCGGGGTCGGCCGTGTCGGGGTTGATGCCGGGGTACTTCAGTTCGTATTCGAGGATCTGCTGTTCGAGGGCCTCGAGTTCGGCGCGGCAGCGTTCGGATTCGCCGCGGAAGAACTGCTGGACGTCGCGGAGCAAGGCGATGGTCCGTTGTTTTGCCGTGGCGATGTAGCGGTCGCGGAGGGCGGCGAGGATTTCCTCCATGTGGCGGTTGTCGGCCATGACCAGGCTGATCGACATGACGTCGCTGTCTTTGAGTGAAGAGAGGGATTTCACGGACAATCCGGTGGAAATGGCGTGGACCAGCCGGCGGCGGCGGCTTTCGGCGGCGGGGGTGAGGTCGCCGTTGTCGAAGCGTTCCAGGCCCTCCGGCAGATTCAACTCGTCGAGCACGGCGGCGATGGTGTTTTCGTCCTGCAAGTCGGCGAGCATGCGGTTTTTGATTTCCGTGTAGGGGTGGGTCCAGGCCTTGCCGACCATGGTGGAGAACACCGGGTCGTGCTCGCGTTTGATGACGGTTTCGGTGGCGTACTGCCGCGGCAGCCACAGCGATCCGGCCAGGGCCGCGGCGCTGACCAGACAGAAGGAGAAAACGAACCTCCAGCGACGATGGCCGGCGATCCGCAGGACTTCATTCAGCGTATGCCGCACATCAGTGGCGGAAAACTCTTCGATGTGCTGTTGCATGTCGGGTCACTCGCTTTCCACGGCGGCTTTTCCGCTCCGCCGCGCTCACCAGCCGCGAACCGTATCCACATCCGCCCGGACCCCTTCCGTCACCTGCACCGGGTTGGTCACCGTGTCGGCGATGGGGGCGAACGGCCAGAAGATCTCCCGCAGCCGCATGGCTACCCAGGCCAGCGGGGTGGGCGGGACATAGACGATGTCGCCTTCCTCCAGCAGGATGTTCTGCTCCAGCTTGCCCTCTTTGATCATGCGTTCGGCATCGACGGTCATCACCCGGCGGCGGCCTTCCTCGTGGCTGGGCCGGATCACCTTCACCTGGCTCTTCCAGGCGGCGAAGGTAGGCTGCGACTGGGCGAGGACGTTCAGGAGTGTGTCGCGGCCCGTATAACGAAAAGCCCCCACTGCCGAGACCTCGCCGAAGACGTAGTACCGCTGGCTGTTGGTGGCGCTGACCCGCACGCTGACCTGGGGGTCCACGTAGTAGGTCCGCAGCAGCGCCTCGATCTTCCGCGCCGCCTCGCTCGGGGTCAGTCCGGCCACCTTGACATCCCCCACCAGGTTCAGCGTGATTTTGCCGTCCTGGCGGACGAGCTGGCTCTGTCCGTCCAGCTCCGGCGCGGTCGGGGACCGGATCTCCAGCCCATCCGGAGGCTGTAGCCGGTATTCGGGCGAGGAAACCGACGTTTCCCAGGCGTGGATGAAGGCGTTGATTTCCTGATCGCTCGGGCCGCACCCGGCCAGGGCGATCAAGACCGCCGCCGCGAGGGCCGCGGCGACGGCCCGCCGTGCTATCGGAACCCTGTCGAGGCTTACACCAGAGTGTCGCTCGCGTGTCATGCCGGTAATCCTCCGACCGCCGCAGCGTCGCGGGCGGGTCGTATCGGGCGGGCGATTCCTTTCGCCTCGCCGCCCCGTTTATCGGGTGAGGGGATAGCGGACTGAAGATACGAATCGCGATCGAAAACGGGCGGTGCTCCGGATGGGGACAGGTCCGGTAATCACCATGGCCAAGGCAAATGGGCCTATGTGATGGCCGGCCGGGTAATTTTGCGGAAGAAATCCCTCGCGGCGATGGCTATAAGAAACAAGCGCGGGGAATGAGCAGCAGGCCGCGTTCGATGTTCTATAATGCGGGCCGTCGGCAGGTCATCCGTGATCGGGCGGAGGGAGGACTTGCCGCCGGGCTGGCCGGGGCCTGGCCGATATGAGAGAATGGCCGTCGTCGCGTTGGGCACGCGGCGATCGGGCCGGACCATCACGACGGGTAAGGAGCTGTGGCCCCAAGGCGGCGGTTGCACGGGGCAAGAGAGAGTAGTCGCTAACCCCCAAGGCCGTCCGCTTGCGGGCGGGGCGAGGCATGGCGTATCGAAAAACACGATTGATTCTGGCGGCCTGGAGTCTGGGCCTCGTGTTGGCGGGTTCGGGATGCGCGGTTCCGCAGCCCCGCGGCCTGGGTGAGTACCGGTACGTTCAGGAGCCGACCACGGGTGCCTGGTATCACCTGTACCTGCCGATGGACTACGCTCGGACCGGCGGGGTTCATCCCCAGACCCCGAACGGGCTGTGGCCGCTGGTGATGACCTTTCACGGCATGAAGCCCTACGACAATGCCCTGCCGCAGGAGCGGGAATGGGAGCGAGAGGCCGATAACTACGGCTTTATCGTCTGCGCGCCCGAGCTGATCACTTCCGACTCTTTCATGGAGTACCCCCTCACCCGCGAACACAGCTACGTTTTGCGGGACCGGGAGAACGTGCTGGCCATCATGCGGCACGTCTTCAGCACGACGCGGGCGGACCGGGAGAAGGTGCTGTCGACCAGTTGGTCTTGCGGGGGCTATCTGGCCCACTACTTCCCAAACCGCTTTCCCGAGCAGTTCGCCTGCATCGCCACGCGATTGTCGAATTTTTCCCCGAAGCTGATGCTGGACGAGACGGTTCCGCGGTATCGCGACCGGGTTCCGGTGGCCATCTTCATCGGCGACGGGGACTTCCCCGCCTGCAAGACCGAGTCGGAGGCCGCCGTCGCGTGGTACAAGACGCGAAAGTTCGCGGTGGTCGAGGGCAAGATGATCGACAACATGGGGCACCGGCGGATTCCGCAGGTGGCGGCCGCCTTCTTCGCCAAGCAGATCAAGCTCCAGCCGCTTCGTCCGGTCGAGGCGGCGGAGACGGTGGCCCAGGTCCGCATGAC
>Ga0129299_1003565_pt1 | contig 10148 bp, 9 predicted proteins | sample ConPoolayeCmetaG_FD_94477 | JGI IMG/M metagenome (GOLD analysis project Ga0129299, IMG submission 94477) | Hot spring microbial mat communities from California, USA to study Microbial Dark Matter (Phase II) - Cone Pool mat layer C metaG ... | reverse complement strand
TTTTAATACTTAGTGGTAGTTTTTTCTTTTTGTCTCGGATATTTAATCATACTGCTGTTCCTTCACGGGCCGCAAAAACATCCTTGAAAAAACTAGAGATAGTGAATGTTTCGCCTACTCGAGTCGGGGTGTTTTGGCAGACGTCAACTAAAGAAACCGGTTGGTTAATGGTGGGAGAAAATGAAAATAACTTAAATCAAACTTATTTTGATGAACGAGATTTAACAACTAAAAAAAATAAATATTTTTATCATTATGTTTTAGTCAAAGATTTGCTTCCTAATAAAAAATATTACTTTAAAATCTTCAGTGAAAACGGAGTAATTAGTAATAAAGGCAAAGCGTTTATTTTTAAAACACCAGCTAAAATACAGCTTTCTGCCGCTATCAAACCAGCCTATGGTAAGGTTTTTTTACCCAATAATCTTCCAGCAGAAAACTCTTTTTTGATCTTAACTTATGATAATAATAGTTATCCGCTACTGACTATGACAAAAAGCAGCGGAGAGTGGTTGATTCCTTTAAATAGTATTATTAATAAAGTCAACGAACAGAATATAGTGCCACAGATTAATGATAAGGTCAAAATTACGATAGTGGGTGATTTTAGTTACCAAAGTAATATTGAATCACTGGTGGCTAATTTGAGTCCTTTACCGCAGATAATAATTTTAGGTAAAGATTATGTATTTTTAGACCAGCAAGAGATTTTAGGCGCTAGTAGTTTAGCCGCGGTGAATTCATCTAAGACGATTGATATTTTTTATCCTAAAGAAAATGCTCTTTTACCTGTTTCCTCACCCTTAATTAAAGGGATGGCTTTACCTAATCATCAGGTAAGTTTAGAATTGACAGCAGCGCAAAAAAAATATTATTTTAAGGTACAGGCTGATACTGATGGGCTCTGGAAAGTAGCTACCGAAGTGCAACTACCACCTGGTTCAGCGCAATTAATACTAACCACTCTGGATGAGAAAAATCAACCAGTGACATTAACGCGTCACTTTACTGTTGCCAAATCAGGCGAACAAGTTTTAGGAGAAGCAACTGCCTCAGCAGTAATTACGCCAACTGTGATTATCTCACCTACCTTAGTGCCTACAATAGCTCCTACTACAGCTTTTACTCCACTTCCTTCTCCTACGATCAAAGTAGCCGGTAGTAGTTATTATCATTTAATTCTTGCTAGTTTTTCCTTAATTATTTTAGGAATAGGAGTAATGGCGATTTTTTAATATGAGTTTAGTTGATCTTATTGTTTCTATTAATAAAATTAGTCTTTTGGCATTTTTTATTACGTTGGGATTTTTAGGCTATGAATTCTACTTATTTAAAAAAGAGAAAGAGAGTAAATCAAAACCAATTGTGCCTAATTTTAATGAAAATTTGACATTAAACAATACCACTGATACCAATAATTTTTTCCGTCAAAATAAGCCAAAAAAAATTTTTAAAACTAATCCATTAATTTTGATTATTTTATTGATTTTGCTGCTTATTTTTGGTGGTTTATCTATTGTGGGGTTTATAAGCATTAAAGAAACTTCAGTTAATCCAGCTGTAATTTTAACTCCTACGCCCAAGATCATTTATAAAAGAGCTAGTGGAATTAAGATTTTTGATGAAAATTTTATTCCATTAAATGAAGTAGAGATGGTCAAAATAAAACCACAAACCAAACTAATTATTGGCATCGATAAAATTAGTGGTATGGACATTGATAAAGCTCGAATTCGTGTTAATAAAAATCAGTGGGAATTAACCGATATTACGGAAAAATTTGACAGTAGTAAGAATATTTTTTATATTGAATATATTATTGCTTCTGAAGAAAGTCAATTAAAAATTGAGGCGCAGTTGCATTCTAAGAGCGAAGGTTGGTTAGGAAATTAATTTATGTTATTTAAAAACAAATCGCAACTAATTACCATCGGATTATTAACTCTGACCTTAGTTTTAGTGGTAGCGATTATTTATTTAAGTAGGGTAATTACGAGTGAATCAGATACTGGAGAAACTCAGAATCTGACGACACAAAAGATTAAAGCGGCTAATGTTACTTATAATAAAACCATTGCTTTAGCTTCTCCTTCTCCTTCTCCTACTCTTACTCCTTTAGTTTCTGTATTGCCAACAGTAACTGTTACTGCTGGAGTAAGTCCGACGCTGAGCATACTTGTTTCTCCAACAGTGAATAATTTATTAGCTTATAATAATGAAGCCAGTATTTCGCCTACCGAGATAATTTTAGCCTATAATAATGAACCTACTCAAGAGTTGGAATCAAGCAGTCTTTCCGGTACTGTGGTAAAAACCAATACCTTGCCTGCCTCAGGATTTATTAATAATGCCATTATTATGATTACAGTAGCGGGTTTACTTATCTTCTTTTCATTTATGTTTTAGGTTAATAACAAGGAGCTTTTAATAATTTCATAAAATTGGTAGGGGTCAAGTGAAGCTTTGCCTATAAGAAAGCCATTGATGGTTTGGGTGTTAAGATAAGAGAGGAGATTGTTTTCATCTACGCTGCCGCCATAGATAAAGGTGGTTTTTGGTGAGAGCTTTAAGTGATTTTTAAACGCTACTACCTGAAGAGGTGATTCATTTTTACCGGTGCCAATAGCTTTAACCGGTTCATAGGCAAGGAAACGACAGTTGGCAAATACCGGATCTTTTAAATTACGCAGACAAAGAATAGGTTCAATTGCATATTTGAGGGCCATAAAATATTTTTTCTTTAAAATAGTGGTAGTTTCTTTAAAATACTGGCGTCTTTCACTATGACCGATAATAACATATTTAACGATAGTTGCTAAGGATTGGGCGGTAACTTCGCCGGTATAACTACCTGTTTCAAAACGCGAAATATCTTGAGCGCCTAAGTCAAGATTAGGGAGTGAGGGGAGTTGGTTTTTAAGTGGTATGAGAAAAGGAAAAGGCGGACAAAGAATAATTTTGATTTGATTATTAGCCAGTTGTAAAAGTAACTCTTGATTTTGAGTAATTTTCTCAAAGAATATTTTATTCCAGTTAATGAGTTGGTTTAAAGAGAGATTTGCTTTCCAGTTGGCGATGAAATAAAGCATATGCTACTATTATAATTTAGTCAGCTATTAAGTTACAAGTGGAGAAATCAGTCAAAAAATTAGCGTTAATGAAACAGATAAATTTTCATCAATTAAATGTTCAACAGCAAAAAGCTGTAGCTAAAATTAGTGGTCCATCCCTGATTTTAGCTGGTGCTGGTAGTGGAAAGACCCGAGTATTGGTTTTTAAGGTAATTAATTTAATTCTTCAGGGAGTATCTCCGGAAAAAATTTTAATGATTACCTTTACTAATAAAGCCGCTAACGAGATGAAAGCGAGGATTAATCAGCTTTTGCAGCAAGATTTGGGATTTGTGGGAACCTTTCATGCTTTTTGTTGTTTATTACTGCGTCGTTATGGTAGCGAGATTGAGATTGATCCTAAGTTTATAATTTATGATGAGGAAGACCAATTAAGTTTGCTGAAAAAAATTCTTAAAGATAAAAAAATCGATAAATACTCACCCGCATATTTTCTTAACCGTATTTCCACTGCCAAGAATATCTTGGTTTCTCCACAAAAATACTTGGAGGTTTTTAGCGATCATCAAGCGTTTATTACTGCAGAGATTTATTGGCAATACCAAAAAGCATTATTGAAGAATAAAGCCTTAGATTTTGATGATTTGCTTGTAAATACAGTTTTGCTTTTCCGAAAGAAAAAAGAGATTCTGAAAAAAGTACAGCAACGTTATTTATATTTATTAGTAGATGAATTTCAAGACACTAACTATGTACAGTATGAATTAACTAAACTGATTGGTGCGCGTTTTCAAAATGTTACAGTGGTAGGTGATTTTTCTCAAAGTATTTATTCTTGGCGAGGGGCAGATATTAAAAACTTAGCGCGATTTCAGGAAGATTTTCAGAATGTGACCCTTTTTTCTTTGGAAGAAAATTATCGCTCCACCCAAAGAATTCTGAATTTTGCCCATCAGATTATTTCTCAAAATGAAACCCATCCGGTTTTGCGGCTTTTTACCCACAACGATGAGGGGGATGAGGTAACAATCTATCAGGCAGAAAATGAACAAGATGAAGCACAATTTATTGTTGATCAACTTTTTCGTTTGAGTTATCAGGGTGATTATTCCCGAAGTGCGGTACTTTATCGCACCAATGTCCAATCGCGAGTTATTGAAGAAGCCTTGCTTCATGTTGGCTTGCCTTATATTTTAATTGGTGGGACACGTTTTTATGCTCGAAAGGAAATAAGAGATATTTTAGCTTATTTACGCTTAATTCTTAATTTTTCCGATATAGTTGCTCAAGAGCGCATTAAAAAACTGGGTAAGCGGCGATTTAAGATTTTTATAGAGTTTTATCGTCAGGAAAAAAATAATCTTATTAATCTTACTACCACGCAAATTATGGATAAAGTTTTGACTGCAACAAAATATTTGCAACTTTATCATCCTCAGCTTAAGGAAGATTCTGACCGGTTAGAAAATATTAAAGAATTAAAATCGGTAGCTAATAGTTATCCTCGCCTGCAGGATTTTTTAGAACAGGTGGCATTGGTGGAGGCAGAATATTTTGAGGGCGAAAAAAAGAATACTCGTCAGACCGGGGTAAGATTAATGACACTGCATCAAGCTAAAGGGTTGGAATTTGATTATGTTTTTGTTGTTGGGGTTGAAGAAGGGCTTTTACCACATTCTCATTGTTTAGAAGATCCATTTCAACTTGAAGAAGAGCGGCGGCTGTTTTATGTGGGGATTACCCGCGCCAAAAAACAATTATTTATTACTTATACTAAACGCCGATTTATCTTTGGTCGACGCAGTGAAACGGTAAGATCGCGTTTTTTAGTCCTGCAAAAAGAAGATAATAATTGGTAAAAAGGATTTTCAACTAGGTAATATATGTTATGATTAAACATTGGAAGTATTTTAGGGTAAGTTATTATTAATTTTTTTTAAATTATATGGTGGAGGAAAATGAAAACCACAATGATGTTTGTCCTAAGTGTGGGGCTCAATTAGGGAGGATTGTGACACTAAAATCCGGCCGGCGATTGCGGCGTTGCAGTCAAGGTATGTGGGATCAGGAGAGTCGTACTTTAACAGGATGCAGTTATGTTAAATGGCTTCCTATTGAACCAGAAACTTTAGAGGAAAGATGTCCAAAATGCCATGCACCGTTATTATTGGTTACTACGCGTTTTGGCAAAAAAATGAAAAAGTGTTCAACTGCTACGTGGGATCCTAAAACAAGAGTTGCTGGCGGTTGTGATTATATTGAGTGGTTAAAGGGAACAGTACAAGAGTTAGAGGAAAAATGTCCTAAATGTCAGGCTAATTTAGTATTAGTTACTACTGCCAACAACAAGCGTTTAAAAAAATGTTCTACCAATAGATGGGAAACGAAGACACGTCAGGCAGTAGGTTGTGATTATATTGAGTGGTTAAAATAGCGTTTCTTACTTTATAAGTTACATTTCATTAGTAATATGGTTGATACTAATAGTCAGACTCATACCTCTGAGGTAAAAGAGGTAATGGATTTAACCAGTTTAATTAAGCGTTATTTAGTTGATATTGAAAAATTAAAACAAGAATTAAAAACTCAAAATGAGATGCTTAGTGATGCAATTAATAATGACAAAAATTATAGTGAACATAATCAACAAGTAAAAGATTGGTTAAAAAAAAGAAATGCCGTTAAACAAACTCTGATTAAACAGCCGGCAGTTGAAGCGATTGTTGCCAAACAAAAAGAACTAAAATTTCAAATTAAAGATTTTCAGAATGCTTTATCACGTTATTTGGAGCGTTATTACCAAGTGGCAAAAACCAACATTCTAGAAGACGATAATGGTGATTTAAGGGAGATTATTCCTGTTTATAAACTAGTAAAAAAGAAGGGTTAATGGTAAAATAAGACGATTTAATTTTTATGGAAATTAGGAATGTTGCCATTATTGCCCATGTTGATCATGGTAAAACTACTTTGGTAGATGCGCTTTTAAAACAGACGCATACTTTTCGTAGTAATCAAAAAGAAATGAGCGCGACTTTAATCATGGATTCTTATGATTTGGAAAAAGAGAAAGGGATTACTATTCTTGCTAAAAACACCTCCGTTTTTTATAAAAATACCAAGATTAATATTATAGATACACCTGGTCATGCGGATTTTGGCGGTGAGGTAGAGAGAGTATTAAATATGGCCAGTGCTGCTATTTTACTAGTAGATGCGGCAGAAGGACCTTTGCCACAAACTAAATTTGTGTTAAAAAAAGCTCTAACGGCTGGTTTGAAGGTCATATTGGTAATAAATAAAATTGATAAAAAAGATGCTCAACCTTTAGTAGTAATAAAGCAGGTAGAGAATTTATTTTTGGAGTTAGCCGAAGATGATTCGTCTTTAGAATTTGTTACATTATATGCGGTGGGTCGTGAAGGAAAAGCTTTTTATCAACTGCCAAAAAAATATGATCCTCAACAACCCGGTAATCTAGAACCTCTTTTTGAAACAATCTTAAAAGAAGTTCCCAATAGCGCTTGTAGCGAATCCGCTCCTTTTCAACTTTTAATTTCGACTTTAGACTATGATAATTATGTAGGCAAGCTTTGTATTGGCAAAGTTAATCAAGGCAAGTTAAAAAAAAATGAGGAAGTAGTGTTGGTTGATGATAATAAAATTATTGGCCGTTATAAAGTAAATAAGCTTTATACTTTTACGGGTTTGACCCGACAGGAAGTCGAGATAGTAAAAGCAGGTGATATTGTAGCTATTGCTGGAATTCAACAGTTGACTATTGGTCAAACAGTGACACACCCAGATTTTCCTTTCAGTTTGCCAAAAATTACAGTAGAAGATCCTACCATTAAAATTACTATTGGGCCCAATACTAGTCCTTTTGCCGGTAAAGACGGCAAGTTTTGTACTTCACGCCAGATTAAAGAGCGCTTATTGAGAGAAAAAGAGACTAATTTAGGATTGAAGATTGATGTAGAACGGGAAGATTTAGGGTTTGTAGTTTATGGTCGAGGCGAATTGCATCTAGCGGTTTTACTGGAAAATATGCGGCGAGAAGGGTTTGAGATAGAGATTTCACAACCTCAGGTAATTTATAAAACTATTAATGGCATAGTGTGTGAGCCTTTTGAGGAGTTAACGGTCGATATTGATAAGCAATATGTGGGGGTAGTGAGTGAAGAGGTAGGAAAACGGAAAGGACAACTGCTTGATATGCTATTTAACGCTCAAACTAATCAAACCCGTTTAATCTATAAGATTTCAGAACATAATCTGTTAGGTTTAAGAAGCATATTATTAACAAAAACCCGTGGCACAGTATTAATGAGTACTTATTTTTTAGGTTATTACCCTAAAACTCAACTTAAAGAAAAAATAAGAAATGGCGCCTTAGTAGCAGTCAAATCAGGAATTTCTTTATCTTTTGGTTTAGCTAATGCTCAAGAAAGAGGGATTCTCTTTGTTGGTCCGGCAGAGGAAATTTATGAAGGAATGGTGGTGGGTTTGGCATCAAGAGATTTTGATATTGAGGTTAATGTTTGCAAAGCTAAAAAACAAACTAATGTTCGCTCGGAAACTGCTGATATTGCTATTCAGCTTACTCCTCCAGTGCGTTTAACGCTTGAGCAAGCACTGGATTTTATTAATGACGATGAATTGCTTGAGATTACTCCTTCTCATCTTAGAATTCGTAAAAGATATCTTAACACCACTACTCGACGGGTTAAAGCGCGTCTTTTAGATAAATAATAAGATTAATTTTGAGCGTAATATTTTTTTGGTAATAAAGTATAATAAATTATATGCTAGACAAAACCGGCAGGCAGTTATCCTTAAAAGAAGTAATAGAAAAGATGTTTCAGCGTTTATCCAATATCCTATTGGAATTAGAAATTTTTTTGCTTCATCTGGTTGGTTCTATTCCTTCTCATCATTTTAGACGATGGTGTTATCGTCTAGCTGGGGTAAAAATTGGCAAGGGTTCAACTATTCATATGGGAGCGGTTTTTTATAATCCAAGAGGAATAATAATAGGCGAGGATACAATTATAGGTGAAAAAGCAGTTCTTGATGGACGGGAAAAAATTATGATTGGCAATCATGTTGATATAGCCTCTGAGGTAATGATTTATAATTCCCAACACGATATTGAAGATGAAAATTTTCAAGCGGTTAATGCACCAGTAATGATTGAAGACTATGTTTTTATTGGTCCGCGAACAATTATCTTGCCGGGAGTAAAAATTGGTAAAGGCGCAGTGATTGCAGCAGGAGCGGTGGTGACTAAAGATGTGCCACCATTTGCTATTTGCGGTGGTGTCCCAGCTAAGATTATAGGTGAGCGCCGTTTAAAAACACTTAAATACAAATTAGGAAGAGCAAGATGGTTTAGATAAGTATTTAAAATCTCAAGTGTCAAGATTCGTTCAGATTAAAGATCTAATTTTATTCCTTCGTTCCAACTAAATAAACTGCTGCCCAAGGACGGTAGTTTGAGAAGAATTTTTTTTGTGTTAATATTTGCCCATTTAAACTCACCTCATAATCAAAAACAGCTTTAGCACCGGAGGCAGCAAAGTCAATTTGCTTAACTATTCCTTTATTTAAAGTAGGATCTTCTTGATAAACATCAGGTAGAGCCGGTACAATATCATAGATTTTTGCCGGAGAAATATTAATTTTTCGTCCGTCTTTTTTTCCATAAAGATGAAAAAAAAGCTGATTATTTTTTTTGTTATTTTCCACCTGAATTAAGATATAAGAAGGCGTATTATTTTCTATTTTTAAGTCGGCGCTAGGAGAAAATACAGTGGCATCAAGACCAGCAGGAGAATCATTTTCATAATAACTTACTCGGTAAGCATGGGCATGGCGTTCAATAATCGGCAAACCCGCATTTAAAGCGGCGCGGAAAAGAGTAGTAGAAACTTGGCAGACACCTCCACCATCACCTAAAATAGTTTTTCCTGATTTAATAATATAAGCGGGTTGATAACCAGTAGATGATGAGATATCGCCGACGGTTTCATTAAAAGAAAGAATTTTACCGGGTGGAATTAAAATGCCATCAAATTTAGCAGCAGCAAGAGTAAGATTATGAATTCTTGCCGGTAGAGAGTGAGTGTAATCAGATTTGCCGGTAGCAATTTCTTCTTCTATGCCATAATTGTTAATTTTGTCGAGAGTAATTTCTGGTTTAACAGGAGAACTTTTTAGCATAATTTTTTTATCGGTTGGGTTAACTTTAAGAGCAAAGATTAAATTATCAAATTCTTTTAAAAACTCGGTTGAGTTTAGTTTTAAACCATAAGTTTCTTTGCGAAATTCAACCACTTTACCTTTTTCAAATTTAAAACGAGCATTTGTAGCGGGCTGATTATATTTCTGTTCACTATTTTCTACTAACTCTTGAATGATTTTTTTATCATAGCCTAGCAAGGTAGGCAAATGATGCTCTTTCATATGAAAAATAGTGCTGATTTGTTCGTTTAATCTTTGCCATTTATTCATTGCCCGGCCTATTTTAAAGGCATTGTAGCTCATAGCAGGAATGTCGTAGGCAAGTTTTAGTTGTTGAGCAGAATAGGTGGCGAGAAGAGAATCCTGATAAAAAACTTCAATTTTAATTGCGCTAAGTTGATTATTTTTTTCCCTGAAATAAGTCTCAAGTTCTTGTACGGTTTTGCCACCAAAGTTAGTCATATCTAAATAAACATGAGGATAAATGCGATCTTGATAATAATTAGTTTGTTGCCAGAAAAAACGGAGGAAGATAAAACAAGCAACAATAATTATAAGGCTAAAACCTAGAATGAAATAAAAGAGAAAATTGTTATTCGTTAATTTTTTTGCTACCATGATAATTATGAATGATAATAGCCCAAATCAGGTGGAAAATCAAACTATAAATCAGCCTATTTTTCAATCAGTTCCTATTGAAGAGGGATCAGAAAATCTTACTCCTGAGGAGATTAAGCCTGAGATTGAGGCACCAGCAATAGAGGAGAATATCGAACCACTGGGTGTAGATAGTACTAATAATAACAATTTTAATAATAATAGTAATCATTCCCC
>Ga0129299_1003564_pt1 | contig 10152 bp, 6 predicted proteins | sample ConPoolayeCmetaG_FD_94477 | JGI IMG/M metagenome (GOLD analysis project Ga0129299, IMG submission 94477) | Hot spring microbial mat communities from California, USA to study Microbial Dark Matter (Phase II) - Cone Pool mat layer C metaG ... | reverse complement strand
GTTCAATACATTTTCTTCCCATAAAAATAATATTCTCGATTAATCAAGAAAACCATGCCAAATTTATTACTTTTATGATTTATTTTTGGGGATGACTATAAAAATAGGTGAAGCCCTGCCCGTAAGGGGAAGTAAAAAAGAGCATGTAAAAGGCAGCATAATTAGAAGCAGGAGTCGAAGTTTATCATTCATAAAGTTTATAACCTTAAAAAAAAGTTAAATTTTTTTAAGCTTAAAATACCTTTTTGCTGTCAATCAGCAACGTTACTGGACCGTCATTTACGAGCCTGACGTCCATCATTGCCCCGAAAACGCCCTCCTGCGTATTTATTCCATAATGCTGAATTTTCTTAATAAATTTTTCATAAAGCGGAACTGCCTTCTCTGGCTTTGCAGCACTAGCGTAGCTTGGGCGCCGCCCTTTTCTGCAGTCTCCAGCAAGGGTAAACTGAGAAATAATCAAGGCGCTACCACCGACGTCCTGCACTGACAGGTTCATCTTTTCCTCGCTGTCTTGAAATATGCGCAGGTGAGCAATTTTTTCTGCCAGATAATCCAAATCACGCTCGTCATCGTCCTCCATTATGCCCAGAAAAACAAGAACCCCCCGCCCTATTGCGCCTACGATCTTCCCGTCAATACTGACACTGCTTTCCTTTACCCGCTGTACTACAGCCCTCATTATTACTCCTTGTCAAATACTTCATTAATTTTTTTATATATCTCTGGAAACTGGTTCCTTATATTTATAGGCTTATATTCCTCGTTAACAAAAACGTTAGTCGTAAACCCCGTGGCAAGAAGCTCACCGGCTCCTTTCCGGAAAAGCTCGTAGGCAAGTGTCAAGCGAACTCCTGTATAGTCGTACGGCTGAACTTTCACAGTAATGACATCCTCGTAAAATGCAGGCTTCAGTAACTCAACGCTGTATGCTACAACCGGTGCAAAAATACCGCGCCTCTCAATGGCAGCATAGCTTTTAATAAAATTCTTAAAAAGGGCAGTCCTTGCTACCTCAAAATATACGAGCACCTGTGAATGGTGAACTACGCCCATCTGATCAGTCTCCATGTACCTAACGGTAATATCTTCTTCCCATAATATTTTATTCTTACTCATTTCTTATCCCTAAAAATTTTTTTACACGGCTTAAATTAAGTTATTCAAATAATGGAAAACCCCTTTTTGTTAGTCCTGATATTACAGAATAAAAATAAGTTCGATCCGTTAAATAAAGATCCTATTTAATACAGCGTTTGGCGTGCATTTTTCGGGTGAACTAAAAAAATTAAGCATAAAATAAGTTTTTTTTATGCCGATATATACTAAAGTATGAAAAACGGAGGTATGTATGAAAAAAAGACTTATTACGGGCAGTATTCTTACTTCGTTGTCAATTATTATGTTTTTTTATTTAGCCGGCTGCGGCGGCGGCAGCGGGCCGATACCTCCCGAAGCCGATTGGACGAAAATCACAGTAGATTGCACGGACACTTTAAATGCAGTATGGGGCGCAGCTGCTGATGACGTATGGATTGTTGGAGAAAAAGGCGGAATTCTTCAACATTATAACGGCAAGATGTGGGAGCAAAAGTTCGCCTGGACATGGCGCATACTTTATGGAATATGGGGCGCTTCAGCCTCAAACGTGTTTGCAGTAGGCGACAACGGCGTGGTGACTAATTACGACGGGCATATATGGGCACAACAAGTAAACTTCTCCATTAAACAGCTTCACGACGTGTGGGGATCTTCAGGCACCGATGTTTTTGCAGTAGGGCAGGACGGAGCAATTCGTCATTTTTCGGAGTGCTGGGAGGCAATGCCAAGCGCAAGCAGAAACCTATGGGGAGTATGGGGAACCGATTCCAACAACGTTTATGCAGTAGGAGATAGCGGGCTTATCGTACACTACGACGGGACTTCGTGGACTGAAATAGAAAGCGGCACGTCCCGCAGCCTTTATGGGATATGGGGATCTTCAGCGTCAGACGTTTACGTGACAGGCGAGGCAGGCACGGTTCTTCACCTAAGCACGAGCGGCCAGTGGAACCCAGTCAACACAGGCTCAAGCGAAAACCTGACTGGAGTTTACGGCAGGAGTGCAAATGACATTATAATTTGTGGCTATGGCGGAACAATTCTACATTATAACGGAAGCGGATGGACTAATATGAGCACGGGAACAAACCTCAACCTCGAAGACGTCTGGTACTGCCCAAGCGGCGACGCTTACGCTGTTGGACAGTCAGGCCTAGTCCTTTACCATCGTTTTCAATAACACTAATCCTGCAGCTTTAAGCGGTGCCTTTCCCTAACCTGGGAAACAAAAGCAGAAATACGTGCCTCTCGTGCGTTGTCCTCAAAACCATCAAAGTCAATGTTCAGGAACGGTATCTTATTAAAGCTGTTTCTTAGGTCTTTTGAAAGGGCTGATACCACAAGGCTGGGCATACAGTTAAAAGGACCTACGGACACAATCCCGTCAAGCCCTCGGAGGGCAAAGTCCTCGGCTTTCCCCATACTTAGAATTGCCTCACCTCCGAAGAATTTTGTGACGTATTTGTCGCCAGCATCAACCACCTCACTAGGGGCGATATCGGGCATGTGACCTACGTACGGCTTTACAGCTTCGGCAAGCCTATGCTCGTGGCTCATTGCTATCTCGTTGAGCCACTTTCGTAGATTTACTTCTTTCATGGAGTCAAGGTTTGGGGCGTCATTCCATTGATCCTGCGCGTGAACGCCCGTAATGTAATTTGAATAGCCGAAAAACTCCGTGCCTGGAGCAAGCCAAACCTCACACCCCATCTTCTCAAGCGTTCTCACAAGACTAAAGTTGGACGGCTCGTGCTGCCGGACAAAAAACTCGCCGACTATTCCAACCATAGGGCGCGGTTCTCTTTTAACTTTAATACTTTCAAACTCACGCCTTGCATCTTCAAGGATCCGAACAAGGTAGCCCAAACCAGAGCCCGTAAGAACTCCCGCCATCTTCATAATCGAGTCCGGCTTGTTCTTTGGCTCCTGTGCCTCACGCTCAAGCCTGTCCACATATTTTATAAATACTTTATCGGAATCTCCCTCGTTAACTTCGTACGGCCTCGTGTGGAAAAGCATTTTCTGTAACAAGTCGTGAGTCACAAGTGCGTCCCAGACCATTATAACAAAAGTATTGCCGAGGCCGCCGTCTGTGTTTTTATTTCCAAGGGTTACAATGTCAACTTTTTTACCTGACAACTGATCCATTAGAAGCTTCTCAATCATAAAGTACATGCCATACCTGCATGGACCACCGGATTTTCCCTGGAAAAAAGCTTCCTTCTCAGGATCAAAGTCGCTCTGCGAAACCCGCTCGAGCATGTCCTGCGTAGTGTAAAGCATAGGAATGCATACGTCGCCTGCTATGCCGTTGCGAACGAGAGTCAACGACTTATCTTTCGATTGGGGAAGAGGTTGCGCGTCAATGCCGTGGGCGCGCATCACGGCGGCAAGAACCCTTACCGCTTCGTTCATCGTGGGAATCCAAAGCCGTTTTTTTCCTTTTATGTCCATAATTGAAACAGCGTTTGTGTCCACTTTCTTCACGGATTTAGGCTGCTTATGCTCAAACTTTGCAGAGGACAGATGAGCCTGGATTCTCGTCAATATACCGGTATCTGACGTGTGCTCGTCTATCTGAATCGTCAGGTACTGCCTACCAAGCTCTTCATGGAACATCTGGTCAATGAACGCGTCCGGCCCGCAGCCGAAATATGTAACGACAAGGGCATGAAGGTTCGGATGATTTTTTATAAACCTTGCTGCAGCAAGCTTTTTCTGCCCTTGAACAGAATATATATTGGGCCACGAGTCCGATACATCGTTCTCAGGGTCGCGAAGCGGCAACATGTCAACCGGAATTGCCATAAACCCTTCGTCCCTTACTTTCTTTGCAACGTTCATGTTAATTCCAGGATCATATATTGCGTAAGGCCTGCCAATAATTACAAATGCCAAAGTATCGTCACCAAGCTCTTTTAACACTTCCCTACCCTTTTCTGAAACTTTCCGCCTGAACTCTTCAAGTGCATCCAGCCCGGCCCTCAGAGCTTTTTTTACCTCGGCGTGCGTTTTCCCAAGCTTTTTGCCAACTTCCAACATCTTACGCTCAAGATGCTTATATCCCCGATCAAAGAAAATAACAGGAGCGATAAGTTCAGTTTTTGACTTTTTTATTTCAAGCGCAGACTTTATGACGTCCGGCGCAGTCTGAACGTAAGGGCATGTAACTGCAAGGTTAAAATTCCCATAAGGTGCTTCAGCTCTGATAATTGCAGGAAGAAAAATAAAGTCCGTTTCATCCCTCAGTAAAGCCTCTGCGTGTCCATGAGCAACTTTTATGGGAAAACAAGGCTCGGCAACAACTTTTTCAATTCCCATCCTTATTATTTTCCTGTCCGTCGGCTCAGACGGCTTTACGTTAAAGCCCAGCATCTTAAAGAAAGTACCAAATAACGGATAATACTCCGTAAACATCAGCCCGCGGGGGTAACCTATAGTTTTTGCCCCTGTTTTTGACTCGCCCTTAACCGAGTTTAAAAGGGCAACTTCTCGCCACTCAAAAAGGTCGGGTAAGTGCGTTCCAAGACTTTTTTTCTGTATTGCGCTGTAACGGTCGCATCGGTCGCCCTGATAAAAAACCTCAGAGCCGACTTTAAACGTATTTACGCTACACTCGTTCCCGCACTGCTTGCATACGAATGAAGACAACGTGTACTGAGAGTCAATAACTTCCCGAAAGCCCCTGAATTTCGAATCCTGTCCTGTCCGGTCAGCTTCTTCGTACACCAGCCTTGCGCAGCCTATTGCTCCAGTAAGATGAGGGTAAGGAGGCACTATAATGGGACGCTCAAGTATGGTCTCAAATGCACCCACCATGCCCCGGTTAAACGCAACCGCTCCCTGAAATGCAACTTTTTCACCAATCCGGCGGTTCCTGACAACTTTTATAACATAATTTCTTGCCGACGCAAGGCAAGCGCCCGCGCACAGGTTCTCCACGCTTAAGTTGTTCTGCTGGAAATACATAAGAGCTGCCTCAGAAAACACTGCGCAGGTGGAGTTAATAATCGGTGGCTTGTCGCCCGCAAGCGCATAGCCTCCAAATTCAGTTATAGGAATATTTAGGTTCTTAGCGTGCTTTTCAATTAATGCGCCCGTACCCGCCGCACAGGCCCAGTTCATCTCGAAATCATATATCACGCCGTCCCGTAACTTTAAAAACTTAGAGTCCTGCCCGCCTATCTCAATTACGGTCAGGTCTTCGTCCCTGATAAAAGTCGAAACACCTGCAGCCTGAGCAGTTATTTCGTCCTTGATGTCATTTGCGCCAATAAAGTAGCCCGTCAGGTACCTGCCGGAGCCCGTTGTTGCTGCAAACAGCTTGTTTATTATAATATTTTTTTCTTTCAGCTCCTGCTGGATATGATCCAATACATCCTTTACCGCTTCTATCGGGTTTCCCTCAGTTCTCCTGTAATACGAGGCAAGCACCCTGAACCTTCCGTCTATTTTTGTAATAACTGCGGCCTTGGTAGAGACCGAGCCAATGTCAACGCCAATGGAGGCAAGCTCTATTGTTATGTCCCGGATATTTGCATCCTCATCTTTGTAATCCATAATTACCGACTTTTCAAGCTTCAGTGGTTCGGTATGATCGTATTCAAACGGGGTTGAGAGGAAATCTTCAACCCGCTTTATAACAACATTTAGATCTACAAGCGTCTCTGCCCGCAATGCTGCTCCAATTGCCCCCATGTGTTGGGCGTACTCAGGAACTACAATTTGATCTTCGTCCAGCTCAAGTTCCTTCACAAGGTGGCGAAGTAAACAGTTGTTCTGTGCCACGCCACCTACCATAGCTACACGGCTACTCGGAGTGGTGCCTTTCCTAATAAGGTTTTTAAAAGAACGGGCGACAGCTTGGTGAATGCCGGCAACAATTTTATCGCGGGAAGTCCCCTTTTGATAGTGATGAACTATGTCGGATTCGGCAAAAACTGCACACCTGCCGGAAATTGCTGCCGGGTCTTTTACCTGCAAGCCCTTATTAATGAAATCCTCAAGCGAATCGTATTTCAGGCGCCTATGCATATATTCAAGAAAAGAGCCTGTTCCCCCGGCACACTTGCCTCCGGGGATGACGTCCTCCATTAATTTTCTACCTGTTTTTTCATCGGTAAAAAACGATAAATACTTTTGCGTCTCTGCCCCAATCTCAATTATGTGCCCAATGTCCTCACCCATCAAGTCAAGGGAAGCAGCAAGCGCATCAATCTCAGAGAGGGCTTCAAGTTCGAGAATCCCTGCAATCCTGGATGAGCCACTTCCGGTAAAGGCAATTTTTACCCGGTCAATGCCGCTTGTTTTTTCCAGGAGGGTCTTTAAAACGTCTCGGAGCTTTAAAACAGGCTTTCCCGATATCTTTACGGGCTCAATTTTGTCAACTTTATCGATTCCGCCCCCGTTGATAACCGCTGCCTTGATGGTGTCGGAGCCGATGTCTATTCCAATTTTTATGCTCATTTTATTGAACCTCGTTGTGAATTACAAAGTGCAGAGTGCGGATAATAGATTCCGCACGTAATTCGTTCTTCATAATAAACTAAAAATAATTTTTTTTCAAGTATGGTATAACTATTTGGATGTTATAATCTTTTTTATAATTTGTCCTGCTGTTTTTTACTAAAACCCCGCCCGGATCTAATTAATTCTTCATAAAGGGCAAGCATCTCGTCAGTTGTATTTTTTATGTCGTATTTTTTTCCCTGCTTAAGTGAAGCGGCCGACATTTCAGAACGCAGGTAGTCATCCTCAAGCAGCCTTAACATGTATCCTGCTATTTCATTATAATTACCAGGCTCTGCAATAAAACCGTTTTTGTCAATCATCTCTGGAACACCCCTTGCATTTACGCCTATTAGCGGCAAGCCCAACATGCATGACTCAATAATTGTCATTGGCTGATTCTCCGAGGTAGAAGCAGTTACAAAAAAGCTGGAAATCTCAAAAATACCTGAATCTATTAGTTCGTCATGAGGTACGTAACCTGATAGAATTATCGAATCCTCAACGCTCAGCTCTTTTATCAGCTTTTTTACCCTACCAAGCCCGGGGCCATCACCGACAATCAGCAAGGAAACGTCCTGACGTTTTTTAAATACTTCAGCGGAAGCCTTTATAAGTACGTCGAGACATTTTTCCTCGGAAACCCGCCCCACGAAAAGCATAACTTTTTCTTTAAGATTATATTTCTGCCTAATTAAAATTTTTTCAGCTTCACTTAAACTACGGGCTTCCTTCAGTGGAATCCCATTAGAAATTATCCGCACAGGGCTTTTTATTTTTTTCCGTATCAGCTCTTCAGCCGTAAATCTTGACGGACTGATTGTCACATCGCACCTGTTGTGATAAAAGTTTGAAAAAGCCCAGCCAAGTTCAACAAGGCCGGGAACCCAGTGCAAGTTGACTATCTTTAAATACTCGGTCTCTCCAAAATAAGTGTGAAAAGTGCCAACAAGTGGCTTTTTTAAAATTCTTGACGCAACTATTGCTTCAAAGCCCATCGTAAAAGGTGTGTGAAAGTGAAGCACGTCCGGCTGAAACTTTTTTAAGCGCGATATCACCCAAGGCGCTGCAGGGGGCGTAAGCCTGAAGTCAGGATAAAACAACGCCGGAACTCCGGGGATGAGCATAAACTCAAGGTCAGGGTTGTGCTTTTTTATCTCCTCGTCTTGTTCTTTTCTAATGCGTGGAGCAACAATCAGTACCCTATGCCCCCTCCTTATAAGCTCTCCCGCAGTATTTAAGACCGAAGTTACAATCCCGTCAAACTTCGGCAGGAACGTATCAGTAAAAAAAGCAACGTTCATGAATTTACCTTATAATAAGCGCCATTAAGGCTTTCTGCACATGCATTCTGTTTTCCGCCTCGTCCCATACTGCAGAGTGAGGGCCGTCGATAACTTCATCGGTTATTTCCTCGCCTCTGTGAGCGGGCAGGCAATGGAGCACTATAGCGTGCTTTTCTGCGTGCTTCAATAACTTTGAATTTAACTGGAAAGGCCTAAACTGCTTTAATCTCTTTTCTTTTTCCGCCTCATCGCCCATGCTTACCCAAACGTCTGTATATATAACGTCTGCTCCCGACACAGCCGATATCGGATCAGTTCCAAGCTCTATCGTCGATTCGGACATATGGGTTAACTTTTTTGTATTTTCAATAACTTCATCTTTTGGGAAAAACGCATTTGGGTGAGCACCTGCAAAATTAACACCAAGCTTAGCGCAGATGTACATAAGCGAGTGGCATACATTATTGCCGTCTCCAATATATGCAAGCTTCCTGCCTTTTAACGACCCGAATTTTTCTTTAACCGTGTAAAGATCGGCCAGCGCCTGACAGGGATGCTCCATATCGCACAAGCCGTTAATTACAGGCACCGTCGCATATTTTGCAAGCTCAAGAATTGTATTATGTGAAAACACCCTTGCCATAATACAGTCCAGATAACGTGAGAGCACCCGCGCTGTATCAGCAATGGTCTCTCCCCGTCCAAGCTGTAGGTCCTTGCTCGAAAGATAAAGACCAGTGCCGCCAAGCTGGTAAATTCCAGTTTCAAAAGAAACCCTGGTGCGGGTGGAAGGCTTCTCAAATATCATCCCCAGAACCCGCCCCGGCAACACACAGTGAGGCACACCTCTCATCCGCTCCAGCTTCAATATGTCGGTTACGGCAAATATCTCCTCAATCTCTTCAACTGATAAATCCAGAATTGACGTAATACTTTTTCCTTTCATATTTACAGACATACAAATCCTCCGTAAGTATTTTTTTCGAAGGTAATTTAATGAGCAATAATTAAAATCCTTTATTTTTATTAGTTCGAGATGTACGTACATGTCAGTAAAGTCTTTTATCTTTATTAACGTTGACCTACTGTCAATATCAAAGAACCGTCATCCTGGTTTCCTAATATAAAAACAAAAGGGAGATGGACAGAATAGCCGTCAGTATTCGTAATATACAAAATCAATAAAATTTCACATGATTTTCTGATTAAACATTGTCAAGCTACTTTATCAGAAAATCACATGCCGGTAAAACCAGGCAATTAAGCTGGTTACGGGAAAATTCCCCTCTCGAAGTAAACTTTTTCCAGCGTTGAGAGGGCTGCAACGTAAGCCGCCGTCCTGCGGTCGGTTCTAAATTCTTCCGCAAGCGCCCGTACTTTTTTATATGCGCAGACAATTTTCTTTTTAAGCTTGCAGTCAACCTCATCCAGCTCCCACGATTCGCTCCGCTTGTTCTGGAGCCACTCGTAATAGCTTACTATCACTCCTCCCGCATTACATAGTATGTCCGGAATAACGTCGATTTTCCTATCCTGCAGAACCTTATCGCCGTCAGGATCAGTCGGACCGTTTGCACCTTCAGCCACGAGTTTTACCTTAAGCTTTAGCGCCGTTTCCCGGGTAATCTGATTTTCAAGCGCAGCGGGAATAAATATATCCGCTTCCGTTCTTAAAAGTTCATTACTGTCAATTGCTTCAGCCCCTGGAAATCCTTTTACCCCTCCGGTAACTTTAACGTAGTCGTTTAATAGGTCGGGATCTATCCCTCTATCGTTCCTTATTGCGCCTGTTACGTCCCCGGCTGCGACCAGTTTTGCGCCTGTTGGTTTTAAAAGTCTGGACGTCCAGGAGCCAACGTTTCCAAACCCCTGTACAAAATAAGTTGCCTCTTTAAGATTAAAATACCTTTCTTTTGCCCATTCTTCAATGCAATGGACGACTCCCTGACCTGTCGCTTTATCCCTTCCTTGGCTGCCTCCTGATTCAATGGGCTTGCCCGTAACCACATGAATTGAGCGGTTGCGCTCATGTGGAGGCATGGTGGAAAGGTAAGTGTCCAGTATCCATGCCATTATTTGTGCATTCGTGTTAACGTCTGGTGCGGGTATGTCGTATTCAGGACCGATGTTCCCGCCAAGTGCAAACGTGAACCGGCGGGTTATCCTTTCCAGTTCGGCCTGTGAATACTTTGCTGGGTCAATCTGAATTCCACCCTTTGCCCCTCCGAAAGGGATGCCTACAATTGCGGACTTCCAT
>Ga0129299_1003563_pt1 | contig 10152 bp, 1 predicted proteins | sample ConPoolayeCmetaG_FD_94477 | JGI IMG/M metagenome (GOLD analysis project Ga0129299, IMG submission 94477) | Hot spring microbial mat communities from California, USA to study Microbial Dark Matter (Phase II) - Cone Pool mat layer C metaG ... | reverse complement strand
TTCGATACTCTGGGGACCAGGAACCACCAACGCGGTCGGAACAGCAACGCTTTCCTATTGTGATGTCGGCTCCGTGGATCCCTCCGTGGTTACCAACCGGTGCATGTTTCAGGACCCGCTGTTCGTGTCTCCCGCTGACGGGGATTGGCGCCTTCAGAAAAGGTCCATGTGCATCAATGCGGGGACGAACATGGAATGGATGGCCGCAGCAGTGGACCTGGCCGGAGCACCCCGCATCCAGAGCGGGATCGTGGACATGGGAGCTTACGAGGCTGCCTGCCCCGGCACGGTGTTCGTGGTGCGCTGATCACGTGCCGCCGTCTCCTCTCATGGCACAAGAACTTTCAGGCGGACGAAAAGGCCGGGTCTGAGGCGGTTCGGACTGCGGACTTTCACACGCACAGTTTCCGTCTCTGGATTTCCGTCGTCAATGACCGCATCTTCGCGGGCATAATCGCTTCCAAACCGCCATTCGACAAGATCAGCAGAGACCTCGACCCTGTAAATGACGCCGGCAGCCTGCCTGTTCCGCCGGTACGTGACCACCGCATCCTCCCACCGATCCTCGTTCCCGCCCGGCTCATTGCGCAGGGCCAGCGCCGCTCCGTCGTCCGGAAGTCTGGGGTCTCCGCCTATGGCAAATTCCCAGAGATTCGGCTGCCGGTCCCCGTCCGGGTCGGCATGGTCGCCGCTGACATCAGATTGCCGGCATTCCTCGGAGCTGAACCGTTCGTGACGCCAGATCTCCCAGCGCACGCGCGCCAGTCCTCCGGGCATATCGGCCACGCGCAATGCAGGATCGCCCATGAGATTGTAAAGATAAAGCATGGGATCGAATCCGCGCCTGTCACGGTAGCGGCGCGCAGCCAGCCGCACCGCATCGCCGAGAACGTTCACCCCCTCCTGGAATAAGGCCTGGTACAATTCCCTGGCCAGGATCGTTGCCTTCTCGTTTTGAGAGAGGCCGGTGGGAGCCCAGACGCCGATGGCCCCGCCGTCGGACTTCAGCAGCAGCGTCTTCCCAAGCGTGTCGAAGCCGGGCAGGGAGAAGTCTCCGACGATGCAGCTTACAGCCGTCACAACCGGTTCCCGGCCCGCGTTCCGGAGCTGCTCCACATCTCCGGCCGTCAACAACCGTTCCGCTGCCAGCACGTCAAGGCCGCCATGGCCAAAGTAGCTCAGCACTGCGCTGCCGTCATCGAGAGCGGCCATGAGCATCTGACGCGCCCTGAAAACGCTCGTTGTCGAAAGATGAATCCGTTCGCGGCCGTAATAGAAAGGCACGAGATCATCAATCTGCCCGCTCGAAATATCGAAATGTCCGCCCGCATCCGGGTTGTCCGCTGCAAGGATGACCCGTTCCCCCCAGTCCTGCTTATCCGCCTGTTCATACCGGATGATCTTATTGATGAGAGCGTCGAGCTCCTCAGGAGTCTGAGCCGGCAGCCTCCCCACGGCCACATCCGGCGCGCCGTCTCCGTCCGTGTCGGCCAGAGCCGTGTCCGATCCGAACAGCCCGTCGCATGTCGGCGTCATGAGCGTCGGCACCTGACTGTCGCCGTATCCCCACAAATTCCGGTAATCATAGGATCCTTCGCCGGCAAGCGCCACGTAGGCCGGCGGCTGTGCCCATGCAGCCGCCGCCCTGAGGAACGAACGAATGGCCTCGGGATTCTTCATTCCGTACGAAAACTGATCGTAAAGGTCTCCGACAAAAACCACCTGCGCCGAGAACCCCTGACTCCGGCGATAGTCCGCCAATCGTTCTGCCGGCCCGGCGAGTTCAGGCACGGTTATCACGACATAGCGGCCTGAACGGTCGGTCGAAGCCCAATCTGTGACGGCTGCCGGCCGGAGAGCCGCCGGAGCACGCACAGCGGCACGCGCGAATGCGTAATAAGGAACGTCAGGGCCTTCAGGCTGGAAGCTGACCCGATAGCGGCCGGCATCAGGCTCTATTCTCGTTCCAACGAGAACGCGAGGGCGCCGCGGCCTGGCCATGTTCAGGACAGTTATGTCGGCCGAGGAGAATCCTCTCACTGTTACGGCCGAATGACCGGCCCCGCGGAACCACAGCTCGTCCCTGTCGGCCTCGTACCGCCTGGCAAATGTCACATCAGCCGAATCCCACACAAGAATACTGTACGAAATTCCCTCGGACAGAACAGCCTTCAGGCCGATGCGGTTCTCTCCCGGAATCAAAACCCCGGATGCCAGCGGAATCGTCAGGTCCCACGTCCCGATGCCCTGCCCCCTGTACTGCCCCACCTCCGCGCCGTTCACGCTGACCACGAGATGATGCTCGTCCGCCACGCCCTCCCCGCCAACCCGCACGAGATGAAGTTTCAACTCGCCGGCCGTGCCCTCCGCCAGACCGGGCAGTTCGACTGCCTCCTCCGCCGCGCCCCACTCCTGGTCGCCGGCAATCAGATAGTGCCAGTACCAGTAGTCGTCCAGAGGATCTGCGGCAAATGCCGGCAAATCCCACACATCCTTCTCGATGTGAACCGTATCCGGGAACGTCTGATCCGCGGGAGCGGGATCCGCATTCATCACGCGCCTGGTTTCCACAACAGAGCCGGCAGCCCACTCCAGCCGGTACGCGTTCTCCTCCGTGTACACGGTGCGCAAGGCCTCGGCGCAGAACTCAACCGTTCCATCCTGGCTGATCCGGCGGTAAACTTCCCTTCCGCGGTTCAGAATCCGCGGCTCGCCCTGCACCAACCGTGCCCTGACTTCGTCCTCCGCCACGTTCATGGCGACCGCAAGTTCTGAAGCAGACACTCTGTGCCAACCGGACTCCCGCGCAATCACCCACAGAGGCCCGAACACGCCGCCGGACCCGCCGATCGTGCCGTCACCCCCTGCGCCCGCTGCGCCGGACGAAGGCCGCAACGAGCCGGCCATAGACACAGTCGAGCGGCTGGACCGCGCCGATGTCCGCGGCTCGACTGACGCCGGGTTCCTGTCGCCACCGCCTGCACCCATGGCTCCACCGGCGCGAGACTCCACAACAACCGCAAACGGCCCATAGACAATTTTTCGCCCACCGCGCTCATGTTCGATCAGGCGGTAAATCGCTGTCCCGCCCGGCCTCAATCCCGCATCCCGCACCCGGTAGGTCGCTCCGGCACGGGCATTCGGCCGCGCAGGTATCAGGCGCGGCGTCACGCGCGTCCACCGCCCCCCGGCTTCGCGCTCCAGATCGAAGCCGAGCGTTCCCACCTCCGAAGCGGTCTCCCATTCCACTCCCCCTGTTGCGCCGTCCGACCAGGCTTCAAGCCGAGTCACCACCACAAGGGTCATCAACTCAACCGACGATGTGTGATTGCCGGTATCCACGTCCCATGTGCGCGTGGCCACGATGCCCGCCGTGTTGGTAATTCCAACATACTTGGACGCGGCGTTCACCTCTGCGGTCACAACCGCCGTGGCGATCATGCCTGGGTCGAGGCTCTCCACGGTCCACACGTGAACCGTGCCAGCGCTGGCGTCGTAGCTTCCGGCAGAAACCCAGGCATTGCTGAACACCAGAAGTTCAGGCCAGAAATCGCGAACCTCGATGTTCCGCACCCTGTGCGGCCCATGGTTGGTCAGCGTCAGGGTGAACCAGATCACTTCATTGGTGTCCGGCGTCGGATCGCTGACCTCTTTCCAGAGCTCCACGTCCCCGCGCGCCACGCCGTTCGTCGCGCTCGAAGCAAGCGGCTGCGGAATAAGATCGCTCGTAACGGATGCGGTGTTCGTCACAACCCAGACAGCGGGCGGAGAAGCCACAATGCCGGTGAAGCACACAGTGAGGGTTTCGCCCGGCTCCAGCATGATGCCCTGCGCGAGCGTCGGCGGATCCCCGCCCGAAAAAGTATGCGCACGACGATCCGAAGCCTCGATCCGCACATCGTCGAACCACATCAAGTCGGTAGGCAGCATGTTCGTGGTGAAAAACCGCACCGTTACCTGAGTTCCGGAGAAGGGAGAAATATTCACATTCGTGGTCCGATAGGTCGCCGGAGCTCCGGCCGTCAGAGTGACAAGATTCGAGACAGAGGCAGCAAATCCGTCGGACGAAACCTGGACATAGAGAATTGCATTGGACGATATGCCCGCATTGCGGTAGTCGAACCTGAGCGTCCCATTGGTGAAGGCAGTCAGATCCGCGGTCCTTGCGATCCAGCTCGTGGCGCCCGCCCCCGCGCCGGAAAACGCAAGCGAGTACAGGGTGTGGCCTGGCCGATAGCCTGAGTCGTCACCCACCCGGATGACGCCGGATGTAGGTCCGTCCCCCTCCAGTTCCTGCCAGGGCCCCATGAAGTTCGTGTCTCCGGCATTCACGCCATAGGACTGGGAGGAAAAGTCATCGGCCCATATCCTGTTGGTTGGCACCGGACATGTCAGCACCGTGCTCCCCGATACCGCTGTCAAACCCGCCGGAAGCGGATCCTCCACCTGAATGCCAGCGTGAGCGGCAACGTCGTTGTTGCTCACCGTGATGCGATACGCGATCGGATCTCCCACGTCCAGGAGCTCAGGCGAATCAGTGATCTTGGCAATTTTCAGATGGGCCAGACGCGGCACGACCACACACGAGCTTTCGTTGTTCGTGATCTGTGTCTCGGTCTGATCGAGATGGGTAATGACGGCAATGTTCGTGATGCTTCGACCGTCCGTGTTCGTGGCCACATTCGCGGTGAGCCACAGCGTCGCACCGCCGCCGGCCGGAACTGATGGAATCGTCCACAATCCTGTGCCCGAATCATACGATCCGGCGGAAGCGGAGTGTCCTGCGTAACTGAGCCCATTGGCCAGAGGCTCGGAAACGACAACTCCTGTCGCGTCGTTCACGCCCAGGTTCGTCACAGACAGGACGTACTCTACCGTTCCGCCGACCCAGGGATTGGTGGTGTTCGCAGTCTTCAGAAGCGCAAGGTCCACGCTGAACACGCGCACAGCCTGGGACGCGACATTGTTTCCGGGCGCGCTGTCAGCCGGAGACATGCTGGCGATCTGAGCCACGTTCGTGATCCGCAGCCCGGCTGTGCCCGACTCCGCGCGCGCGCTCAGATCAAGCCTCGCGCTCGCGTCCACATCCAGGTCGCCGACCGTCCAGACCCCTGTGTTGGTGGAGTACGTTCCCTGGCTCGCCACGTGGCTCACGTAGGCCAGGCCGGCCGGCAACGCATCCGATATGTTGATACCACAGGCCCGGGTCGGCCCGGCGTTTGTAACCACGATCGCGAAGACAATGTTGGAACCCTCATGAGGATTGTCGTTGTCAACCGTCTTGGTCACCTCTAGATCGGTCTTCATCGTGGACACAACAACTGAGTCCGAACGCGGCACGGGTTGCTGGTCCGACGTGACCGACGCGGTGTTCGTGATCGCGCCGTAATACAGCGGATTGTCGGCCGTGACCGTATAGCGAACCGTCATGGTCTGACCGGCTGCAAGCATGAAGTTGGAAGCCAGAACCGGCGGAGCGCCGGTCGCTCCGGTGTAGCGGAATCTCACGGCCACATCATCGAAGTACAGAAGATCCTCCGTGTCGCCATATCCGCTGACGCGAAACCGAATCGCGGTGTTTGACGCGGCGTATGCCGCCAGCGGCATGCTTGTGCTCACAGGCCCGCCAAACTGGCCGGTCCATGCCGCGAGTGTCGTCCAATCCACGCCGTTGCTCGACGCTTCCACCAGCGCCGCGTCCGCGCTGGTCAGGTTCGGCGCGCGGGAGGTCACTGCGATGTTGTCAAAGAAAACCGATTCGCCCGGCCCTTCATAGTTGGTCACGGCCAGCCGCACCCATGTGGACGTTGAGGCCCAGGCCGAAATATCCACCTGCGTGCTCTGCCACACTGCCGAAACCGTACCTGTCAGGTTGAAGACCGGCGACCACGACAACCCATTCGAGGAGACAGAAACCGTGGCGATATCGTTCGACTCAAAAAGCGGGCTGACGAATGTAATTTGAACATTGTCCACCAAGGCGTATTCCGCGTTGTTCTGCCAGTTTCCAGGGCCTTCGGTCCAGAAGCGCACTCCCACATTCGTTCCCAGCCAAAAAGGAAATGTCGCTGTGACACTGTTAACATTCGTGTTTCCTCCATATTTTCCGAGCAGGGTCGCGGTGCTGTTCGATAAGGCATACACCGCAAGATATTCATTGGCATCCAACGCTGCTGTGGTCACTGTGAACGACAGTACCGCGCTGGTGGCCGAGCCTGAATTGGCCCAGCGGGAAATGCCCTGATTCGGCCGACAGGACTGGAAGCGCAGGACACCCCCAGCAATGTAAATGTGCCGATTGCCCGTGGTCGTCGCGCTCCCATCGTCGTTGGTCTCGATCCAGGGCGTGCTCCACATCCATGTGCCGTTGTTGTTCGTGTAGGTCGCGGCGCTGAACTGATCCAGGACAGTATTGGTTTCGGCCGTGGCCGGCTGCCTGAACCAGAAGCTCAAAAGCAAATTGGTGGCGCCCTCGCTGCTCAGCGCCCGCGACAGGGAACGGTTCGTGGCTATGACAGCATAGCCGGCCGATGAGACCTGCGCGGCGCCGGCCGAGGGCCCGTCCGCCTCACCGCCTTCCTGCCATGCGGCGAGCCAGTTTGTCGAGCCATTGTTGTTGGCGTAGGACACCGCGTTAAACAGGTCAACCCAGGAATTCGTGACCGTGGATGGCATTTCGCCGATACGGAACTCCAGAACCGCGTCCTGGGTATTGGCAAGATTCACTCCTCTTGTCAGCGATCGGCCATGGCTGAGGCGGGCCTGCTGATTGGAGACGAGCGCGAATCCGGACGCCGGGCCATCCGCTTCCCCGCCTTCCTGCCAGGGTTCGGCCCAACTGAACGGCCCGTCGTTGTTATCATAGGACACAGCCGAGAATACATCCTGCACCCAGCCAGTGGCCCAAAGGACCGTGGGCGGATCAAATGCGATGCTGACCGAACCTGTCACAAAACGCGTGCCGTCAGGCACAGGATCCTGCACCATCAACCTCGATTGCGCCGCTGCGCCGGCGTTCGAAACAACTATCGTGTAGGTGATGTTGGAGCCCGGCTCCGCAAAATCCGCGTCCGCGGTCTTGGAAACCCTCAGGACGCTCACGAAGACGGCTGCATGAGCCGCGTCATTGGTCGGCTGCCGGTCAGCCAGGTCGCTGTGCACAATGCGGCTTTCGTTGGTCACGCTGCTCCCCTGAGCGGCCGTAACCCTTGCCCAGAGCGTCAGCGTGGCGGATTCGTTCGCGGCCAGCGCGCCGACAGTCCATATTCCCGTCCCCTCATCGTATGCTCCGCGGGTCACCGAGTTGCTGAGAAGCTCCAGCCCTGCGGCCAGAGGCTCGGACACCACCACGCCGGTCGTATTGCTGGGCCCATTATTCGACACCAGGACCGTATAGACAACTGTTTCATTCGTGACAGGCGCAGGGTTGTCAACGCTCTTGACTACAGCCAGATCGGCATGCCACAGGCCTGTTACGGATGCTGACGCAGCATCGTCTTCGGACAGTCCGTTGCCCGGCGCGGAGTCAGGATCGTAAACGCCCGATGTCCAGACTTCAGCCATGTTGGTCCAGGCGCCGCCGGACAGGATTTCCACCTCGATCATCAGGCTCGTTGCAGCGCCGGCTGGAAGGGTTCCGATGGTCCAAAGCCCGCTGTTGCTGTCAAACGTCCCCCCGCTGTGGCTTCGGTAGGCCAGCCCGGCAGGAATGAACTCGCGCACGGTCAAATTTCCGGCCGCATCAGGGCCACGGTTGGTCGCCGAGATCGTGAAGATCACCGCGTCGCCCACGTATCCAGTGGCTGAACCGGCCTGCTTGGAAAGCTCGACGTCAGCCGTCACCAGCGTGACATCCTGCGTGTGGACATCGCTGTAGGCCTCAATCTGCCCTAAACAGACATTGTCCACACTGAAAACACCGGGCGGAAGAGGATTCGTGATGGTGGTCTGGAATGTCACGATTCTGGCCTCTCCGGCCGGCAGGTCGCCGAGCACGCGGCCACCCTCGTCAAAAGGATAGACCGTGGCATAAGGCGGCACATCATCGTCTGCCAGCGGTTCGCCGTCCACAGTGGAAGACCCTGCCACATAGATGGTGTTGGACGGCAGAGGATCCTCCAGCAGCGCGTTGTTCAGAGGCCGCAGCGTGCCGTTCACGAGCGTCACGGTCCAGCGAATCGTGTCGCCGGGATCAAAGCGGCTGTTCCCGTTCAGGTCGAAAAGAAGCTCAGCCGCCTTGCGGGCCCGGAACGTCGGCACAGGCACCACGCCTGTCCCCGCGTCAATGTACGGGAAGCCTGGGGCCGAGAGCGCCGGATCCTCGCCCCACATTGCCACGAGAGGAACCTCATTGGTCGTATAAGCACGCAATCCTGTCTGGCTGTTGTCGGACATATCCCTCAGACGAAGAGTCTGAAAGGCCGCAACCGCGTAGTTGGTGTCGTACCGATTGCCATAGGGATCCGTGTATGGCCCGGTGCTCGAGTCCCCGTCATAGTCAACCAGAACCACAGTGTTGCTCAAGGCCATGACCCAGAGCGGACTTCCGTTCTGGGTTCCGTCCCCCGACCCCTCCGCATATCCTGCGACGATCATGGGACTCCAGAGGCCAAGGGGAATCAGCGAGCCTCCCCAGTCATAATCGGGTCCGGCATCCACCATCAGGGCGGCCTCGAACGAAACGCCGTTTGTTGTCCAGAAAGCCGCGCCCGAATCGCCTCCGAGGTTGAACCGGGTCCATCCGAAGGCCGGAACGTTCGTTGTCCCGCTCGTGGCCAGGGTCTGGTAGGACACAGCAATGTCGGCGGCCGAGTCATTGTAAAGGAACACGGCAGCAGGGTAGGTATTAGTCGTGGCATAGACCGGCGTCGCATAGCGCGACGACCAGACCTCTTTGGGATACAAGGTGTACCATCGCGAGGCATAGTTGGCGCCGATCTGCCCGGTCAGCTCCTGCACTTGCACGGGTTTGGATGCGACTACACGCGCGCCGGCCCGCACACGGCCAGGCACCAGCCAGCCCTGCCCTTCGTTCAGGGTGTTCGTGACATCTAAAACGCTGTCAGCATTGGTGTCCACCATGACCACAGTGTTGTCGGACGCGGCCATGACGGCCAGCCGCGAGGAGCTGAACGTCAGAGGCGCCACGGTCACCGAATCCACGCCAACGGGCGCGACGAAATTGGTGCCGTAAATGGAGGTGTCATAGACTTCGCACCCCTCTGCGATCAGCGGTCCGCAGTTCGTCGGCCACAGGACCTCGGTCAGCGAAATTGGTTTTGTCGAGGCGATTTTGTCGCCACCGTCGTATGACACAACAGAGGCGGTTCGCGGGTAGATGTTGGTCACCTGGAGAATCACCCGGGTTCCGGCCTGAATAATGTCCTGGGTGAATCCCGGCGGAATGCCGTTGGCCGGATTGTTGTCGCCCCATATCTGCGTGCCCCCGGGGTTCGAAACACTCCAGAGATTGGTCGGATTGGCAGGGTCGGCGTCGAAGCCGTTTTCCCATTGGTCCAGGTAAAGAACCGTATTCGAAATGGACGCCACTATCGAGATGATCGTCAGAATATTCGTTGACGCATTGGGTCCGCCCTGCGCGGTGTATGCCAGATCCTGATAATGCCAGTACGCCTCCTCTACCGTAATCGGCACATAGTAGGTCTGCACCGGAGGCAATCCGGCTCTGGCAGCCAGGCAGAAGAAAGCCGAAACAAGAAGGCACAACGCCGCCCGTTGCACTTGCCCTGCGGCTGCCGCAACTGAAACATATCGTCTGTTCAACTTTGCCATGTTCCAATGCAAGCGTTCCACCTTATCAAGCTCTCGCAATAATCATGCCATTTTTACCGAAAGTTGGCAATTCTAATCCCTAATCATTAGCAGCGAAGCAAGGATGCAGGTGTTTTGGGTGAAAAAGAAGCGTGAAGTGGGAGGGGGGATGTACAAGATAGGGGCATGAGCAAACACTACACGATGCGTGAGAGGAAGTTCTCTCTTCGATTTGAACCCTCCGAAAAGGCCACCGTGCATGGCGGAGAACCGGCCGTAGCGGCGGTGTTGGAGCAATTCGGGTTGAAGAAGCGGGTGAAAGCCGCGCGAGCGCTGGATCCACGGACTGCGAAGGGCAAGGGGCACATCCGAGCGTTTTAG
>Ga0129299_1003561_pt1 | contig 10154 bp, 8 predicted proteins | sample ConPoolayeCmetaG_FD_94477 | JGI IMG/M metagenome (GOLD analysis project Ga0129299, IMG submission 94477) | Hot spring microbial mat communities from California, USA to study Microbial Dark Matter (Phase II) - Cone Pool mat layer C metaG ... | reverse complement strand
CTCTGAAGAACTTTTATGTAGAACTTGTCATCGATTGGCTTATAGAAAGCAAAATTTGAAGAAAGATAAGTTAATAAAAGAATTAATTAAAAATCCAGAAAGAATGGTAAATTATGTCAATTACGGAAGCTTTAAGCAAATTTTAGCAGTAATTCAAGCTACAGAGATAATTAAAAGAGCTAAATTAGAGGCTCAAAAAATATTTGACAAAATAAAAGGAAATAGTGTTACAATTTAATTAGCACTCAGAATTAAACGGTGGAGTTTTTTAATGCCCTCGTTGGACAGAACTTCACCGTTCTGAGTGCACCAGCGGGGGCATTAATTTTATATTATGGATTTTATAGTAAATCGAGAAATCGCCGGTAAAAAAACCATTGAATATTGTCGAAAAAGCACTGAATCAGAAGATAAACAAATCTTTTCCTTAGAAGATCAGCATCTAATCAACAAAAAAACAGCTGAACGATATAATCTCAAACTAATAAGAATATTTAAAGAATCAGCCTCAGCAAAAAAAAGAGGAAGACCATTATTTAATGAAATGATAAAAATGATTGAAGAAAGAAAAGCAAATGTAATTTTGACTTGGGCTTTAAATAGATTGGCACGAAACGCAGTTGATGGAGCTTTACTGATTGAACTAATGGATCAGGGGCTTTTATTCGCTATCATTACTCCAGGAAAGATATATTACAACAGCGGTGATGATAAGCTTCTTTTACAAATAGAGTTTGGTTTAGCAAAAAAATATTCTGATGATTTATCACCAACAATAAAACGAGGAATGCATAGTAAAGCCCAAAGAGGTTTTTGGCCAGGAACTTTAAAACTTGGCTACATGAACATTCACCAACCAGGAGAAGAACCAAAAACTGCTCCTGATCCGGAAAGATTTCCTTTATTAAGAAAAGCCATCGATTTATTTTTAACTGGCAACTATTCGGTTAATGATATTTTAAGAATCCTTAATGATAGATGGGGTTTTAGAACAAGAAAAAGTAAAAGATTGGGTGGTAAAAAGTTAAGCAAATCAGTTTTTTATCAATTTTTAAGAGATCCTTTCTATTATGGAGAATTCAAATGGGGTACGGAAACTTATAAACTTCATCCAAGCATCCCCCGATTAATAACTGAAGAAGAATACTGGAAAATCCAAGAACTTTTAGGAAGAAAAGGAGTAAAAAGACCGAAAAAATACTTTGAATTACCTTATCGAGGATTATTTAAATGTGGAGAATGTGGTAGAACTTGGCTTCCATATATTAGAGCAAAAAAATTAAAAAATAACCAAATCAAAGAATATCCATACATTCGTTGCAACCATAACCCGCTAAAGTACAACTGTCACCAAAAACAAATGAGTTTAGATGATTTAGAAAAACAAATATCAAAAATTTTAGAAATGATAACCATACCAAAAGAGTTTTGTGATTGGGCTATTAAGTGGTTAAAAGAAGAACATAGAGAGGAAAGCTCTAATCAACTAATATTTTTAAAAAATCTAAATTATGAATTGGAAAAAAACCAGATTAAATTAAATCGAGCTCTAGATCTGCATTTAGAAGGTTTAATCTCTAAGGAAGAGTATCTAAAGAAAAAAGAGGAGTTGGAAAAAGAAAGAGAAGAAATCAAAAAAGAATTAGCAACCTTAAACAATCGAACCTTTGACTGGATTAGTTTAGTTGAAAAAACCTTTAATTTTGCTAAAAATGTAAAAATTCATTTTGATAACGGAGATGCCGACACTAAAACCGCTATTGTTCGATCTCTCGGATCGAACTTTTATATAAAAGATGGAAAAGTATTGATAGAACTATCTAAACCATTTTTAATTTTAAAAGAAAATCATGAAGCTTTGAAAAATGAAGTAAAGAATATTGAACCTAATAAAGAGATTGGCACGATAACCCAAAACCAAAATTTCAAATATCAATTTCCGACTTTGTGGAGATGCCGGGAGTTGAACCCGGGTCCGAAGAAACACATTTATAAATGTTTAGCAAGAGATAGTTTATTTTTTACTCTTCTCTAACTTCTAAAATAAACAAAAATCGTTAGAGAGCCGGTTAAAATCTGTCGACTAATAAGCTAACCGAAAAATGAATATTAGTTCTACCTTGATTGGTTAACCTTAAATCTAAGTTAAACCAAGGAAAACTTAGATTAAGGCCGTTAAGCTTTTTTAGGCATATAAGAATGCAGGTTGCATTCTATAAGCAAAAGCTTCGGCTGCTTCAGATTGCTCTTTATCAGTTATTTTTTTCTATTTGACGGATAGATCCGCTCTCACCATTTGTAAATGTGCCAATTCCTCGTCGAGTCCCATCATCCCCAAAATCACTCTAAATTGAATTTGCTTTTTTAATTGAAAGCTTTATCTTTTTAAATATTCCTTTGCCTCAATCTTTGCCCTTAAAGCAATCTTTCTTGCTTTTTCTCCCCTGCGCTTTTCCCAATCTTTTTTCCCCTTAGATAAAGCAATAAGCAATTTAACAAGATTATGTTTAGTATAACATACTATAGGTATTAACGTCAACCCCTGTGACTTACTTCGGGTTATTATCCTAATTAGCTCCTTTTTGCGCAATAGGAGCCGCCTTCGTCTTTTACTATCATAGGAAACATCGGGTTGGGCAAATTTATAAGGAGAAATATCAGCATTAATTAAATAAGGTACACCATTAAGAATCTTAACATAGGCATCATCTATTTTTAGATTACCCGTTTTAATTGACTTCACTTCGGCTCCCGACAAAATAATTCCTGCCTCAAATTCTTCAATTTTGGTATATTCACGATTATACCTGCGATTAAAAATTTTCATATTTGTCTTAATTTTAGCAGAGCAGTCTGCTAAAATAAACCTATGCCAATTATTGCTGATTTACATCTTCACTCTAAATATTCTCGCGCCGTTTCACAAAAAATGGATCTTTGGGAAATCGCTCATTTTGCCAGTCTAAAGGGTATTGATCTTGTTGCCACCGGCGACTGGACCCACCCTTTTTGGTTAAGGGAAATTAAAAATAATTTAAAAGAAATTGCTCCGGGAATTTTTACTTTAATTAACCCCTCTCCAAAACAAAAAAGACCTGTTAATTTCATACTCTCAACTGAAATTGCTAGTATTTATAATCAAAATGGCAAAACCAGAAGAATTCATAATCTTATTTTTTCTCCTTCACTCTCCAGTGCCGAAAAAATTATTGCTGATTTAAGAAATCATGGCGCCAATCTTAATGCTGATGGTCGACCAATTATTGGTTTATCATCGCGAGATCTTCTTGAGTTAATTTTAGAGATTAACCCTAGCTCACTTTTAATTCCCGCTCATATCTGGACACCTTGGTTTTCTCTTTTTGGCTCTAAATCCGGCTTTAGCTCTATTGATGAGTGTTTTGGCGACTTAAGCAACTTTATCTTTGCTATTGAAACTGGTCTTTCCTCTGATCCAATGATGAATTGGCAAATTAAAGATTTACAAAAACGTGCAATCTTGTCTTTTTCTGATGCTCATTCTGGTCAAAAATTAGGAAGAGAAGCAACGGTTTTTGTCGAAAATAACGATTCTACTATTTCAAATTCATCCTATTCTTTTTTTGATATCTCAGACGCCATTAAACAAAAACCTAATGGAAAGTTAAAAATTGGTTATACAATTGAATTTTTTCCCGAAGAAGGAAAATATCATTGGTCCGGTCATCGCAACTGCAATATTCGCTATTCCCCTGAGGAAGTAATCCAAAAAGGTCCTATTTGTCCCATCTGTCACCAACCGCTCACTATTGGAGTAGAAAATCAAATCATAGCCATGTCTCAACTACCATTAAAAAAGGAAGATTTGCTTTTGAGTAAAAATAAAAATCAAGTTACCTTCGTAGGTGATCCACATAAAAAACATCGTCCTTTTGTTTCGCTGGTTCCTCTACTTGAAATTCTGGTTGAAATTAATCAAGGATCACAGACAAAAGGATTACATCAATATGAAGAAATTCTAAAACACAAAAGTGAGTTCGACTTACTCTTAAAAACTCCCCTTGAGGAAATTGCCAAAATTGGCGGAGAAAAACTACGTCAGGCGATTAAAATCGTCCGCAATCGAGAAGTATTTGTAGTCCCGGTTATGATGGTGTTTTTGGTAAAGTTAAAATATTCCCTCCCGAAAACAACAATAATGAAAAAACAACCAAAGAAGAAAAACAACAACTTAATCTTTTTTAAACTTAACCAAAGCCTACTGTTAATTTATCTCTTCTTTCTTCCTACTCAACTGGGCAAACATTTCTTTTTTAATTTTAGCTTTTTGCAAGGAGTAAGAAGTGATTATCTTGCACCCACTTTTTATTTCCTTGACTTTATCTTTTTGCTATTAATTTGTCTTAATCTTAAAACCATTCTGCGCTCTTTCTCTAACAAATATTTTTTACTCCTTATTTTAATGCTGATCTTTAATCTTGTTACTGCTTTGAATCTCTCTTTAGCTACGATTAAATCACTAAGAATTATACAGTGGTTAATAATATTTTTTCTTTTTAAACAAGCTGCTCTATCTCCTAAAAAAATTTTGTTGACTTTGTTTATAAGTGCTTTAATTCAGTTTTTTTTAGTTAGCTATCAATTCTATAATGGTCACGCCTTACAGGGAATATTCTATTTCTTAGGAGAAAGATATTTTCATCTAAGTACGATTGGCATAGCTAAAATTAATCTCTTAGGCAAAGAGTTTTTAAGACCTTATGGCACTTTTTCCCACCCTAACTCTCTGGCTGGATTTTATCTCTTACTTTATGTTTTTATCTTAACTAAAAAATATTTTGATCAAGCTTTTTGGTTAAAAAACCTTGTTCTTTTAATCTTTAGTTTATTAATTTTCTTATCTTTTTCCAAAACCGCAATTCTTGTCTTTATCTTAATACTATTTATTTTTTACCTGTCGCAAAAAAATTCCTGCCGCGTTTGCACAATTACTCATTTGTTTGTTATTACTGTCTGTAGTATTATTTTCCTTTTAGGTCAGGCTGACCCTTTATCTTTAGTTAAAAGATTAGTGCTAGCCAATCAAGCACTAAAAATTATTCAGGCATATCCTCTATTTGGCATAGGTTTAAATAATTATTTACTCGCTCAAACTAAGTTCAATAACCCCTTGCCTGGTTTGTTTAATCAACCCGTACACAATCTTTTTCTGTTAATTATCGCCGAGATTGGTCTTGTTAATAGCGGACTAATTTTGTGGCTCGGAAAACAACATCTGGGAAAACAGCTGAAGGAGAATTATCTTTTGACTTTAGTAATTATCTTAACCGGTATTACCGATCACTATTGGTGGACATTGCCACAGAACTTTTTTCTCTTAGCGTTTGTTTTAGGAAGTTTAAAAAAAGGCTAAAATTTTGCTAGTTGTTGTTTGATTTCTTGATTCATTTTCAGCACTTGATTAATTTCTTCACTGCTTCCTTGAGGAAGAATTTTTAAAAGTATCTGCCCCACTTCATAATGCTTACGATTACTCAAACGCAGATTATTAATAAATTCAGAATTTGGACTCGCACCTTGTTTTTTTGACTCGGTTAATAAACCGATAATTTTTTGAAAATATTTTTCTGCTTTAGAATAGGTGCTAATGGCTAAATTATCTTTGCCTTTTCTGGCTAAACTTTCCGCCATTGCCACTCTTTTGTCGGAGAAAAGCAAATAGTATTCAGCCTTTTTAATATTATCACGCGTTACCCAATCAATAATTCTATCTCTAACAGTTTTGATAAAATAAAGCGGATGATCCGGTAGAATTCCTGGATAGGGCAAAACATAAACTACCTCTTCTTTTTTAAAAGAGATTGACTGCGAATAATCAAGAAAATAAAAAGCAGGCGGGATCAAAACGAAAAGCAAGATAATCACTAAAGGCGTAAATAGCTTTTTAAGCATATAAACTATATTATACTAAAAACTATTGTCAAAAGCAACCCGCTCGAGTAATCCGTTTATTATCTTAAGCGAATCAATCGAGCGGGTTGCGGTTTTTTATAAAAATTTATTTGACAATTCTTTTGAGACTTTTTCCTGCTGTAAAGCCAGGAGTTTTTGTGGCTGGAATTTGAATCTCGGCGCCTGTTTGAGGATTGCGGCCTTTACGGGCAGCTCTCTTCCTCACTATAAAGGTACCAAAACCAGTCACAACAACCTTTTCACCTCTTTTGAGAGCATCGGTCATGGTTGAAAAAATAGTATTGACAGCGTCTTTGGCAGCCTTGGCGGTTAAACCAGCCTTTTTAGCTACTTGAGCTACTAAATCAGCTTTAGTCATTAATTATTCTCACCTCCATTCTAGGCTATAGAATAGAAAGTTTTGGGCTTCTTGTCAATCTATATTAAAACTATCTTATTATAACAATCTATATCAAATTTGACGCCCTATAACAAGATAAATTAAATTTTTGTTACCGTCTCTGTTCTTAGTTCGCGAATGACTGTAATTTTAATTTGACCAGGAAAAACATCAAATTTTTTTTCTAACTCTTCTTTAATCTTTTCTGCTAGAATTACTGCCTCATCATCACTAATCTCCTGTGGTTCAACAATTACCCGCAACTCCCGTCCTGCTTGTAAAGCATAAGCCTCTTTAACACCTTTTTTAGTCTTAGCAATATCTTCAATTGTTTTAATCCTTTTTAAGTATTCCTGCAAGTCTTCATGGCGAGCGCCAGGACGACCACCAGAAACTGCATCAGCAATATAGGTAATAACCGCTTCAATCGAATTAAAAGGTTGATCTTCATGGTGGCTAGCAACACAATCAATTGCTTTTTGAGGAAAACGATATTTTTTTAATAAATCAACTCCCAATTCAACATGCGATCCTTCTTTATCAGTAATAACCTTACCAATATCATGCAGTAGACAACCAAGTTTAACAATATTAACGTCAGCTTTAAACTCATGGGCTAAAGCAATGCCAATTTTAGTTTCCTCTAGCGTATGTAGGATCATATTCTGACCATAAGAATAGCGATATTTAAACCGTCCTAATAATTTAATAATCTCCGTAGGTAAATTAAAGATACCTACTTTATGTGTTAACTCTTCACCTGCTTTAAAGATTATTTTGTCCACCTCTTCTTTAGTTTTTTTCACTACCTCTTCTATCCTTTGTGGTTGAATTCTACCATCACGAATCAGCTTTTCCAATGATAAACGGGCAATTTCCCGTCGTACCGCATCAAAAGAAGAAAGACGGATTACTCCTTCTTCCTCTAAATCAACATCCACCCCGGTTGCCAATTCAAAAGCGCGAATATTACGGCCATCTTTTCCAATAATTCTTCCTTTAAAATCATCACTAGAAAGATTAATTACTGATAAAGTGTATTCTGCCACATAATCGGTAGCTCCATAGCGCATTGCATCTAATAAAATCTGTTTAGCCCGCTCGTCGGCCTCTTGTTTAATCTGCTCTTCTTTTTGTTTTATTTTTTTGGCAATTTCAGCTTTTAACTTTTCCTCCCAACCCTGAAGTAGGAGATGGCGCGCTTGATCTTTGGTTAAATGTGCTACTTTTTCCAATTTTTGTAAAATCGCCTCTCTTTTTTCTTCATAATCTCTTTTTAATTCTTCGTACTGTTTTTTGGCGGCTTCTAAACTCGTCCGCTCCTTATTAAGAAAATTTTCTCTATCTTCCAACTGTTGCTCTTTTTTTGCCAGCCTTTTTTCTGCCTCAACTGCACCACTGATTGTTCGCCGTGCTTCTTTTTCGGCCTCTTGTTTAATTTTTAATGCCTCCTCATTAGCTTTAACGATAATCTCTTTTGCCTGAAGTTTAATCCTCTCCAATTCTTCTGCTTGTTTTTGTTTATTAAAAAACAAATTTTGTAAAAAGTTCAACATAAGCCAAATAACAAGCTTTATTTAGGAAGTTAAATTAGTTATTGCTAAACAAGACTGATTGTGACCTTAAAAATTCCATAAAATTATTTTGTCAATTAGTATCCCTAAATAAAGCAATTTTTAATATTTATATTTTAGCACTTTTTTACCGAAGAACAATTTATTTTATTTTTTAGCAAAATATTTTTGTTCAATTAAACGAGCAATTGTTTGGCGCAACTTTTCCTCTGATCTTAAAGTTTCCTTCACCTGTTCTTTGCCTTGACCTAAAATTTTATCCCCATATTTGATAAAAGCACCACTTTTGGTCAGCAAACCAGCAATAATAGCTGTATCAATTAAACCCTCCTCTTTATCTATGCCTTGAGAATTAATGGTAAATTCTGCCGTTTTAAAAGGTGGTGCCATTTTATTTTTAACCACCTTAACTCGAGTTCTTGTACCTATTATCTCATTATTTTTCTTTAAGGTTTCAATCTTGCGAATATCCATCCGAATCGAGGCATAAAATTTTAAGGCTAGACCTCCCGGAGTAGTTTCGGGATTACCAAACATTACCCCAATTTTTAAACGCAGTTGATTAGTAAATACCACAGTCGTTTTAGAACGAGAAACTACACCGGTTAGTTTTCTTAAAGCCTGCGACATCAATCTTGCCTGTACGCCCACCTGAGAATCACCCATTTCACCCTCAATCTCAGATCTTGGCACTAAAGCAGCCACCGAATCAACTACCACCAAATCTACTCCACCGGATCGTATTAACGCTTCAGTAATCTCAAGCGCCTGCTCGCCTGTATCCGGCTGCGAAACTAATAAATCTTCTAACTTTACCCCCAACACCTTCGCCCAAGAAGGATCAAACGCATGTTCAGCATCAATAAAAGCAGCTACTCCACCAGTCTTCTGCGTCTCTGCAATTAAGGATAAGCAAAGAGTAGTTTTTCCTGATGATTCCGGCCCAAAGATCTCAGTCATTCTTCCTTTAGGAATACCACCGATACCCAAGGCTACATCAAGGGGCATAACGCCCGTTTTTATTACCTCAACTTGTACAGAAGGCGCTTCTCCTAAACGCATAATTGCTCCTTTACCAAACTGCTTTTGAATTTGCTCGATTGCTAAATTAATTGCCTGTTTTTTTTGACCAATTTCATCACTCTTCATAAAAAATATGACTGAAAAATTTTAATGTTAATATTATGAACTACTCTCTTTTAAAATACAACCGTTTATAAACTACAATTATTATTTAAAATACTAAAACAAATAAATTAAGGAAATAATTGCAACCCCCCAAAGAAAGATCATAACAATTAAAGGTAGATCAGTTGTTACAATCTTCTCTGGCTGTTCTCCCTGAGCTCTTTCATAAAGAAGTTGGGCATAACGAGCTATTCCATACACCACTAAAGGAATAGTAATCATCATCCATTTTCTTGCCTCAAAACCTGGGAAAATACCAGCAAAAAAACGACTGGAAAAGGTTTCAATCTGAGGTGGTTTTTCCATGTAGGTATAGGTAGCATAAGCAATAATAGTCATCGTGCCAAAAGTATAGGTTAAAAAATCAAGAAAATGTTCACTATAACGGTAAAGTGACTCACGCGCCTTACTACCGTGAACAACCAACTCCGAATGGCGTTTAACCGAAGCCATAAATAATGAACCAAAAAAAATTGTTAAGATCAACCAAATAGGAATATGATACCCCAAAATCACCTCGCCTGCATAAGCACGAATCATAAAAGAAAAAGAAATTGTAAAGATATCAGCCACTGGTTTTCTTTTTAAATAAATTGAGTAAAAAAAGTGAAGTAGAATAAAAAATAAACTTAAAAGAAAAAAATACCATGATAAAAAAATAGCTAAAAATAGGGAAACACCGGTCAACCCCAATGCCCAACCAGTAGCAGCAAAAATAGAGATTTGCCCCGAAGCTATAGGACGATTTTTTTTATAAGGATGTTTTTTATCGTAAGAATAATCAATAATGTCATTGATTAGGTAAGAAGCTGACGACAGCAGACAAAAAATAACAAATGCTTTAACTGTCAAAGCTAAGGAGTCATAATAAAAAAGCCTGCCGGAGAAAATAAGGGCGGTGAAAATAACTAGATTTTTAATCCATTGATTAACACGAAATGCCCGAAGGTAAATTCTTAAAAAATTCTCCTCGCTTCTTTTCATGATTAGCTAAATTATATACTACTTATTTTAAGTTTTACAAATCATTATTAAGATATTAAGATAAGAAATATGTCATT
>Ga0129299_1003557_pt1 | contig 10157 bp, 11 predicted proteins | sample ConPoolayeCmetaG_FD_94477 | JGI IMG/M metagenome (GOLD analysis project Ga0129299, IMG submission 94477) | Hot spring microbial mat communities from California, USA to study Microbial Dark Matter (Phase II) - Cone Pool mat layer C metaG ... | reverse complement strand
AGGTCAGCGCGTTTCAGAGCAACTTCGTGGGGTTCGCGAACGACCCCTTCTTCCTGGGCAAGGTCGCCATCTCGCCGATCCACATCACGCGGTTGCGGTACATCAAGCAATATGCCCCGACGCTCGAGTACGGTCTGACGTTCATGCCGGCCCCCCCGGACGGGGAGGTCAACAGCAGTTGGATCGGCGGGTGGTCGCTGGCCATCCCCCGGGGGCGATCCGTCGGCGAGGAGGCCTTCGAGTTCATCCGGTGGATGTGCGTGTCGGACGAAGGCACGATGGCGCTCGGCCGCAAGATGCACCAGTTCCCCGCGTATCGCAAAAGCCCTTACTTCCGGACGATCGGCGACGACCCCTATCTGTCGGTGTTCCACGAGATCGTGAAGCACTCCAAGCACGTGCGGACCCTGATGCCGGCCCAGGGGTACCTGATGGACTTGCTCAAGCGCGGCGTGGAAGAGGCGCTGTACGGCGGGCGGGAACCCAAGACCATTCTGGATGAGGTGACCGTCAAGGCTCAAGAGCGGCTCGAGCAACTCATTGCGCAGCGGATGCGGCGGGGGGGTGAGCACGCGTCATGACATACGACGTGGAATTCAAGCCCAGAGCGGTTCGGGACCTGGAGTCTTTGCTTCCGAAGGTTTCGCGTAGAATCTTGGAGAAGATCGGATCGCTTCAGAACGACTTGGCAGGGGACGTCAAGCGACTGACGCACTTCACACCGGAGTACGTTTGAGAGTGGGGGACTATCGGGTACTCTTCGAGGTGGAGGGTTCCAAGCTCGTCATCTATCGCATCAAGCACCGGCGCGATGCGTACAAGGGTTGAAGGAGTCCACGATGATCAAGCTTCATCCCGAGATCCTGAGGAAGAACGGAAAGGAAGAGTTCGTGGTGCTGCCGTATGAGGAGTTCGTGGCACTTCAGGAGCTCCTGGCCGACGTGGAAGACGTGCTCGAGCTGCGACAGGCCAAGCTCCTGGAAGGGAACGAACCCGGCGTGTCGCTCGAGGAGATGAGGCGTCGGTTCGGCCTAAGCGAATGAGCATGGAGCGGGTTTCACCCGTCACGGCGCGCCCCGACGGGCGGACGGATCATGTGAGGTTCTCGTGTGAACGGTCGGCCCCACAGCCATCGCTGGCCGGTCGGTGTGGCGTTTTGTCTGCCGCTGCTCGTCGGATTGTGTGTGCTGACGATCTTCCCGGTGGGCGCGTCGTTCTACTTCAGCCTGACCGACTACCCCATCTTCGATCCACCCCACTGGCGGGGGCTGGGCAACTACGCCGAGCTGCTCCGCGACCCGCGGTTCTACCTGTCGATCTGGAACACCTTTTACTTCGCGATCTTCGCCGTGCCGCTGGGAATGGTCGTCGGGCTGATGTTGGCGATGCTGCTGAACCTGAAGGTCCGCGGGATGGCCTTCTACCGCACGATGTTCTTCCTGCCGAGCATCGTGCCGCTGATCGCCACGTGCGTGCTGTGGAACCAGATTCTGAACCCTCAGTTCGGGCTGCTGAATGAGTTCCTGCGGTTCATCGGGTTGCCGGAGGCGTGGATTCCGGGCTGGTTGGTCGATGAGCGGTGGTCCAAGCCGGGGCTCGTCCTCATGTCGCTCTGGGGGTGCGGGGGCGGCATGGTCCTGTACCTCGCGGCTCTGCAAGACGTACCCCAGGAGCTGCACGATTCGGCAGCCATCGACGGGGCAACGGCCTGGCACCGCTTCCGGCACATCACGTTGCCGATGATCAGTCCAATCCTGTTGTTCACCCTGGTGATGGGCATGATCGGCACGATGCAGTACTTTGCCCAGGCCTATGTGATGACGGCGGGCGGGCCGTGGGACAGCACGCTGTTCTACGCCCTCAACCTGTTCAACACGGCGTTCACCGAGTACCGATTGGGTTACGCGTCGGCCATGGCGTGGATCATGTTCGCCATCATCCTGAGCGTGACGTTGGCCATGATGAAACTGTCGAATCGGTTCGTCTACTACCACTCATGATGCGACTCCGATCATGGCAGATGTTGGCGGCGCACGGTGTGCTGATCGTGCTGTCCGTGCTCTTTACGATGCCCTTCGCCTGGCTGCTCAGCACGTCGGTCAAGGTGGACGAGAAGATCCAAGCCGCCCACACGGAGTTCATTCCCCGGGCGCCGTTCATTGAAGACGCCGGGGAGTGCCTTCGCGTCCGACCGCTGATGGTCAAGGAGGGCAAACAGGAGGTCCAGATCTACCGTGGCAGCCGGTTAACCGAGGAGACGCGGCTGGTCGATCCCGATGCGGTGCGCGACCGGATCTACCTCGACGTCGCCAACTACACCGAGGCGTTTCAGTGGTTTCCGTTCCATCGCTACCTGTTCAATACGCTGGTCATCTGTGCGATCGCCGTGACCGGGACGATCCTGAGCTGTTCGCTGGTGGCCTACGGGCTGGCGTGCGTGCCCTGGCGGGGGCGAGAGGTCCTGTTCTGGATCATGCTCAGCACGATGATGCTGCCCGGACAGGTCACCATGATCCCGCTGTTCCTGACGTTCAAGTGGCTGGGTTGGATCAACACCATCTTGCCGCTGACCGTCCCGACGTTCCTGGGCAGCGCGTTCTTCACGTTTCTGTTGCGGCAGTTCTACCGGTCGATTCCGACGGACCTGCTGGAGGCCGCCCGGCTCGACGGGTGCGGCGAACTGGGTATTTGGGCACGGATCATGATGCCGCTCTCCAGGCCCGCGCTGGCCGTCGTCGGCCTGTTCACGTTCATCGGCTCGTGGAACGACTTCCTCGGCCCGCTGATCTACCTGATGGACGAGGACAAGTACACGCTCTCGATCGGCCTGGCGATGTTCCAGGGACAGTACGGCAGCGACTGGGGCCAAATGATGGCGATGGCCACCCTGATGACCCTGCCGATCATCCTGCTGTTCTTCTTCACCCAGAAGACGTTCATCCAGGGGGTAAAACTATCGGGAATCAAGGGATAAGAGCGACCGGGCCCCTTTGTGATCGGAGACCGAAGGAGTAGGCCGGCGCGTTCGCGTGAAACACGATCAGACCCATGCCAGGGGGCACTTCGCAGAAAGGGGCGTCCTAAGGAGAGGCCCCCTCGAATCGCAGCACGTCGTAATACTCGTAGAGGTGGTACATGATCTTGGGCAGGCGCGCGGTGCTCGAGTACTCCAAGGCCTGCCCGCCGATCTCGCCCGGCGGCAAGTGCACCGAGTAGTTGTAGCGGCAGACGGCGAAGCGGACCGTGTTCCCGGATTGGGGCGGGACGGCTCCCAAGCCCAAAGACCGCAGCGGGATGGACATCTCGGCCGTCCAGCCCTCGTCCGCATCCTCCCAATAGTTGAGGGTGCCTTGGACCGTCGCTGCGGCCCGCATCCCGGAGTGGTAGGGAAGGAACCGGGCGTCTGTCCCCGCCCCTCGGCGGGGGAACATCAGGTCCAGGGTCGCTCCCTGCGGGGTGACGTGGAACTCGTAGTAGGTGAATTGGGCGTCCGACGGCTTGATGAAGACCTCAAACACGTCGTCATCCCACGTCCTTACATCGTGTCCCTGCACCATGGCATAGACGTCCTTGTCGCGCAGGCGGGCGCCGACATATAGGGACCGGTCGTCCCAGAGCATTCGGACTTCGGCGCCGTCGCTTGGCGGCTGGAGAGAAACGGGCTGGTAGAAGCGGGTGATGGCCTCCGCTTTCTGCCAGGCGGGCTCGTCCAGCCTCCCATCAATCCGGATCGGACCGGTGGCGCGACGGCAGGGGTAAACGACCGGCTGGGCCTTGGGCCATCCGGCGGCCTCTTTGACCGGCGCCGGCGCCTGGCAACCGGCAGCGACCAGAAACGCCGCTAAAACCAATACCATCGAACGATTCGCCCGTGTCATGGCTGAACCTCCGCTTGACCGAGGTTTTCCCGCTGGCATTCCCGGAAGATAGGGTACCCCCCCCTTGGCACACCGAGCAACGCCTTCGCCGACAAGGCGAGTCGCTCGTCGTGTTCGGGTACCCGCGTCGGATCAGGGGAGGTACGTGCCGTACGTGTTTGTTGGTAAACCCCGGCGATCGTATCTCCATCGGTTCGACTTGCAATTTGCAGGCAATATCTTCCTGCCCCGGCTCGAAGCTCTCTTGCTGAGCGTGGTGATTTTCGGTAGGTGTGGTGACGGAATTTTGGCATGCGGAGGTCATTCAGATGGGCGGCCTCTTCGGCCTGGTGTCCACGAGCGATTGCGTGCGGGATCTTTTTTACGGTACGGACTATCACTCCCATCTGGGGACCAAGCGCGGCGGGCTGGCCGTGGCGAACGGGGCCGGCTTCGACCGCGTCATTCACGACATCACCACCTCCCAGTTCCGGTCGAAGTTCCAGACCGACGTGGAGCAGATGCATGGGCACCGGGGCATCGGGGTCATCAGTGACACCGAAGACCAGCCGCTGATTATCGGCAGCCACCTCGGTCTGTACGCCATTGCCACCGTCGGGCGCATCCGCAACGCCGACGACCTGGTGAGGAAGGCCTTCGGGTACCGCCGCGCGCACCTGTCCGAGATGAGCGGCGGCGAGATCAACCCGACCGAGCTCGTGGCCACACTGATCAACGACGAAGAAACTTTCGAAGACGGCATCCGCAACGTGCAGGAATCGATCGACGGGTCGTGCTCGCTGTTGCTCCTGACGAACGACGCTCTGTACGCGGCTCGGGACAAGTATGGCCGGACGCCGCTGACGATCGGGCAGAAAGCCGGGGCCTATGCCGTCACGCTCGAGACCTGCGCCTTGCCGAATCTGGGCTACCAGGTGATGCGGTCTCTCGGGCCGGGGGAGATTGTGCGGATTACCCCCGACGGAGTCGAGCAGCGGGCACTGCCGGGCGACCGGATGCAGATCTGCTCCTTCCTATGGGTCTACTACGGCTACCCTGCATCCAGCTACGAGAACATCAACGTGGAAGTGGTTCGCTATCGGTGCGGGGCATTGCTGGCCCGCCACGATAACGTGGACATCGACATGGTGGCGGGCATTCCCGACTCCGGCACCGGGCACGCGATCGGGTATTCGAACGAGGCGCGGGTTCCATATGGGCGGCCGTTCGTGAAGTACACGCCGACGTGGCCGCGAAGCTTCATGCCTCAAGACCAGGCCACCCGCGACCTGGTGGCCGCCATGAAGCTGATTCCGATTCGGGAGCTGATTGAGGGCAAGCGCCTGCTGTTTTGCGAGGACTCCATTGTCCGCGGGACACAGCTCCGCGACACGATCCGGCGGCTGTATGATTGCGGCGCAAAGGAAGTCCACATGCGGCCCGCCTGCCCGCCGCTGATATACGGCTGCCCGTTCCTGAACTTCTCGCGGTCGAAATCGGAACTCGACCTGGCCGCCCGTCGGGCGATCCAACACCTGGAGGGCAGCAGTGAACCCTGCCTGGGTGAGTATGTCTGCTGCCGGACCGAAAAGTATCATGCCATGGTCGACGTCGTCCGGAAGCAGCTCGGTTTGACGACGCTGCGATACCAGCGGCTTGAACACCTCGTGGAGGCGATCGGACTGCCGAAGGATAAGCTGTGCACCTACTGCTGGGACGGGGTGGACCATCGGGCGAGCCCCGTTGCGACACCGACGGTTGCTCAAGATGACTGGGTACCAGGCGCACAGGCAGAACCCAAGGCCGTCCCATCGGACACCACCTCGCTTTGGCGATCCGTTCGCCGGCCGACGCCGCAGCACGGGGTGAGTTGATGCCGCGGAGAATATGGAACGAGGCCCCAGAACTGTGTTCAAATGCATGCGGCGATAAAGAACCGAGCCGGCGTGCGGCCGCCCTCTCCATTTCACTCCCGGTCAGGGGTCAGGTCTTCTTTTTTTTTTTCTAGGACGGCAAAGTTTGCTTGATGCCCCGCCGGACAGCCTCAAGAACGGCACCTTGAAGGGCACGCACATCCGCTTCTGTACGGGATAGCCACCTTGTCAAGCAAACTTTGCCGTCCTAGTTTTTTGAGCGCGGAGCGCCGAGGACGGCGACGCGTTGTGGGTCATCCAAGCGATTGAAACGCATGCTCGACAAGGCACCAACTCGGCTACCCAGCGGGACGCCACCAGACAGCACGTCCGCATGTCAAGTGTCAAGAGTTGACCCCAGATCCCAGATCCTGCGAAACGGAGTTTGTCAGAAGGGGGCGTCCTGGTAATCGATGGGCACCTCGGCCATCGAGCCGACCGGTACGGGTTCACCGTGCATTGAGGGATTGTTGAACCGCGTCGAGCGGGCGTCCCAGACGAGGTCGATCTTGCCGACGGGACCGTTGCGCTGCTTGGCGATGATGATCTCCGCGAGATTCGTGGGGGTGTAGCCCGGACTGCCTTGGTGGTAGTAGTCCTCTCGGTGGATCAGGAGCACGACATCGGCGTCCTGCTCGATGGCGCCGGATTCCCGCAGGTCGCTCATACGGGGTCGATGCCCCTCGCGCCCTTCGGTTTGCCGGTTGAGTTGGGCGATCACCACGACAGGGATGTTCAACTCCCTGGCGAGTGCCTTGAGGGCCCGACTGATTTCGGCCACTTCCTGCTGGCGGTTCTCGACGCGCCCGGAGCTATACATCAACTGGAGATAGTCGACGAAAATGGCCGCCAAGTTGTGCCGAAGGAACAGGCGGCGAGCCTTGCTCCGCAGTTCCAGGGCGGTCATGCCCGGTGTGTCGTCGATGAACAGGGGCTTGTGCTCCAATTCGCCGGCAACCATGCTGAGGTGGGCGATGTCCCGTTCGCTGAGTCGGCCGCGACGGAGTTGGTGGGAGTCGATCCCCGCACGGCCGCAAAGGATTCGCTGCGCCACCTGATGGGCGCTCTGTTCCATCGAGAAGAAAGCGACGGGCTTGTTCTCGTCCGCGGCGATGTGTTCCGCAATGTTCAACCCCAGCGCCGTCTTGCCCATCGACGGTCGGGCCGCCACCACGATCATCTCGCCGTTCTGAAGCCCGCTGGTCCGCTCATCAAGCTGGTAAAACCCCGTGGGCAATCCGCTGATCACGCCTTCCTCGCGGAGTTGGAGGCGCTCGTAGACCTCCTTGAGGATGGTCTTGAGGTTCTGGGCCTCGCCGACGACCCGTTGGCTGACCACGTCGAAGATCCGCTGCTCCGCCTGATCGAGGATTTGCCGGGCGGGTTCCGCCTCGTGGTAGGCCAGCTCCATGACCTCCCCGCTGGCGCGGATCAGGTCGCGGAGCATCGACTTGTCGCGGACGATGCGGGCGTAGTACGGGGCGTTGGCGGGCGAGGCAACCGATTCGACCAGCTGGACGATGTACTCCACCCCGCCGATCTCCCCGAGCACGCCCCGGCGCTGGAGCTCGTCACGGCACGTGATCGCGTCGATGGGTTGGCGGGCGTCGTACATCGACACCAAGACCTCGTACAGTTGTCGATGATCGTTCCGGTAGAAGCGCTGTCTGCCCTCGGGCCCGAGGATCTGCAAGACCTCACCGATGACTTCGCTGTCGATGATCATCGAACCGAGCAGCGACATCTCGGCTTCGATGCTCTGCGGGGGGACGCGCTCGATGCGATCAGCGCTCGGGGTCGTCGTCGGGGTTGGACCCTCCATGGCCGGACACCTCCTCGGTCGTTTCGTGATGCTCACCGGAGGCCTCTTCGGCCCGGTCGAGCTGCTCACTGGCCCGCTCACGGACGACCCAGACCTTCACCTCGGTGGTCAGGTCGTCCGCGAACACCACGGGAACCATGACGGAATCAAGCTGACGAATCGGCGTGTGAAGCCGAACCTGAGCCGCCTCGATCGGATACCCCTCGTCACGCAGTGCCGCGGCGATTTCTCGAGGACCGACCGAACCGTAGAGGTGGCCTTCTTCGTTCGCCGCGGCGGCGATCGTAACCTCGACATTCGCCAGCGCGGCCGCCTGGGCCTCCAGCGCCCGCCGCCGCTCGATTCGCGCCGCCTCGGCACGTTTCTTGTCCTCCTCGAGGGCCTTGAGGTTCGCCGGCGTGGGTTCCGTCGCCAGGTGGTGCGGAATCAGGTAGTTGCGCGCGTAGCCTTCGGAGACCTCCACGACGTCTCCGATATGTCCCAACGCGGGCACGTCTTTCCGAAGAAGCAGTTTCCTCATCGTTTTCTACTCCGGCTGCCCGCGGCGGAGCCCGCAGGGCGTGTCGTTTCCAGGCTCGAGCGTGCCTCTTCCTGCGGTCCTTGGATTCTACCGGTCGGACCGAACGCGGCTAGCCCTGAAACGCCAGCAGGGCAAGAAAACGGGCCCGCTTGATCGCCCGTTGGGCCGACCGCTGGTGCTGGGCACAATTCCCGCTGCGCTTGCGGGAGAAGATCTTTCCACGGCTGCTGATCAGTTTCGTCAGCGCCTGAAGATCCTTGTAGTCGACCTCCACGACCTTCTCACGACAGAATCGGCAACTGTCCTGTTCGCGCCAACGCTTGGCGCCTTTCGCAGTGGAAGCACGCATTCGGGTGGTCCTCACATGGCTCTGTCAACCCACCGTCCGGACGACACTCAAAACGGTACGTCCGCGTCGCTCGGAGGCGGAAGGCCATCTTCATCATAAGCCGCTCCCGGCTGTTCGTCCAAGGGCTCACCTGCCCCCTGGGAAACGGCAGGGGTCGCCGCGGGTCTCTGGGGTCTCATCGGGGCCGCGACACTCGGACGAGCGGCGGGCACGTCGCCTCGGGGGCCGGCTTCCGTTCGGGGTCCGCCGAGAAACTGGAACTTCTCCACAATGACCGAGAGCTTGTTGCGTTTCTGTCCGTCCTGTGCTTCCCACTGTCGGTACCTCAAGCGACCTTCGACCAAGACGGGCCGCCCTTTGCTCATGTACTGGTTGAAGACTTCCGCACCGCGCCCGTACAAACTGCAGTCGACAAAGCAGGTTTCCTCATGGTCTTGACCGTCCTGCCCGCGCCACTTGTGCGTGGTCGCCAGGCCGAACTCCGCGACGGGCGTGTTGTTATTGGGCGTGTAGGACAACTGCGGGTCGCGGGTCAAGTTGCCGACCAGGATCACCCGGTTGTACGCCGCCATTGCAGGCCTCCCTCATTTACCGCCGGATCAACGGCACGCCCAGTCCTCGGACACCACGGGTCGGATGCGCCAACGTTCCGGCTGCGTTCTACTTCTCGGATTCCTTGGTTCCGTCGTCCCGGTCGGCCCATAGGGCCTCGGCCTCCGCGCGGGTGACCTCCTCGCCGATCCCATCCTCCCGATCCAAGGTTCGGTCGGGGCGTTGTTGCTCGGCGTCCGGCTCGCCCGCACCGGGACCAACCTCCGCCTCGGCTTCGGTGCCCGGTGGGACCTCGGCGGGGGACTTGGTGCCTTTGCCCACTCCCGCCGCCGCCCCGTTCCGGAGCAACGCCGACTGCTCGGCCGACTCGCGCCCGAAGGCCGCGAGCTCCTCCTCGCTCAGATGACACCGCAACACCAGCAACCGCAGGATCATCTCCGACAACCGGGCATCCCGTTCGATGCCCGCGATGTTCGACGCGGGACTGCGAAAATACGTCAGCACATAGCATGCCCGCTTGCGGTGCTTGATCTCATACGCCAACCGACGCTCGTCCCATCGCTTGATCCCGATCAACTCGGCGCCGGCGCGTTGCATGATGCGACCGATCTCTTTTTCGACCGTTTCCCATTGTGTGGCCACGTTCGGGTCGAACAGGAACATCCCTTCGTACGTGCTTAGCCTCAAGGTTACTTCTCCTCTGGTCACTCCGGTGCTCGGCCTGCCGACTCGCCCCGGGGTTCGTTGGGGTCCGACGTCACCGGCAGACCATTGAACCGGTTCATGGTTTCCTGAACGCCACGGCGGACCCAACAGGCGACCGCGTCTGCGGCGGTCGCGACGGCCTTCGACAGGAGGAGACTTTCCGCCTCATCGGCCCGACTCAGGACGTAGTTCACCGCCTCGCCGCGAACGGCCGGACCAATGCCGATCCGAACGCGAGGGAACTCCCGACTGCCCAACCGTCGGATGATGTCCTCCAACCCCTTGTGCCCTCCCGCCGAACCCCCGGCCCGGACCCGGACGCGACCGACCGGCAAGGACAGGTCGTCCAGCACCACCATCAGGTCGGCGAGCGGAACCTTGTGGAACTGCCACGCACTCAGAACCGATTCGCCGCTGTGGTTCATGAACGTCGTGGGCT
>Ga0129299_1003554_pt1 | contig 10163 bp, 10 predicted proteins | sample ConPoolayeCmetaG_FD_94477 | JGI IMG/M metagenome (GOLD analysis project Ga0129299, IMG submission 94477) | Hot spring microbial mat communities from California, USA to study Microbial Dark Matter (Phase II) - Cone Pool mat layer C metaG ... | reverse complement strand
GTGGCTCGACGAGAAGCTCAATTTGCGCGGCCGTTTCGAGCGGGAGGATTGGGCCGGCCAGGCGCGCGCGCTGATGGCCGAAACCACGGTTGATGAAGTTCCCGAGCTTGAAGACAAGGCGGAAGACGCCAAATCCTAACCGACCTGAACCATCCGAGAGCCGCCGGGGAGGCTCCGCTCCACCCGCGGTAAGCCGGGCCGTTCTCGGGTTCAGCCATTTGCACGGAGTTGACCGGATCATGGCCTCTGGACAGCCGAAAACGCTATACGACAAGATCTGGGACGATCATCTCGTCGATGAACAGCCGGACGGCACCTGCCTCATTTATATCGACCGTCACCTGGTGCACGAAGTGACAAGCCCGCAGGCATTCGAAGGCCTGCGCATCTCCGGGCGCAAGGTGCACGCTCCGGCCAAAACGCTTGCCGTGGTGGATCACAATGTCCCCACCACCGACCGCAGCAAGGGCATCGACGATGCAGAGTCCGCCCTGCAGGTTGAGACGCTGGCCCGCAACGCCGCCGATTTCGGCGTCGAATATTACAGCGAGCGCGACATCCGCCAGGGCATCGTGCATGTCATCGGCCCGGAACAGGGTTTCACCCTGCCCGGCACCACCATTGTCTGCGGCGACAGCCACACCTCCACCCATGGCGCATTCGGCGCGCTGGCGCACGGCATCGGCACCTCCGAAGTGGAGCATGTGCTCGCCACGCAGACGCTGATCCAGAAGAAAGCCAAGAACATGCGCATCACGGTTGACGGCACCTTGCCGGAGGGCGTGACCGCGAAAGACATCATCCTCGCCATCATCGGCGAGATCGGCACGGCCGGCGGCACCGGCTATGTGATGGAATATGCGGGCGAAGCCGTGCGTAATCTCTCGATGGAGGGGCGCATGACGATCTGCAACATGTCGATCGAGGGCGGGGCCCGCGCCGGGCTGATCGCCCCCGACGAGAAGACTTTCGCCTATCTGAAGGGCCGCCCACGCGCGCCAAAGGGCGCCGCATGGGATGCGGCCATGCGCTATTGGGAAACGTTGCGCTCCGACGATGACGCCCACTTCGACCGCGAAGTGCGCCTCGACGCCGCCAATCTCCCCCCGCTCGTCACCTGGGGCACCAGCCCGGAGGATGTGGTGGCAATTACCGGCAGCGTGCCGGACCCGGCCGCGATTGAAGATGAAAACAAGCGTGCCGCCATGCAGCGCGCGCTCGCCTATATGGGCCTCACCCCCGGCACGAAGATGACCGATATCGCCATCGACACGGTGTTCATCGGCTCCTGCACCAATGGCCGCATCGAGGATTTGCGCGCCGCAGCCAAAGTGCTCAACGGCCACAAGGTGCGTGAGGGGCTCAGGGCGATGGTGGTACCCGGCTCCGGCCTCGTCAAGGAACAGGCGGAAGCGGAAGGGCTGGACAAGATCTTCATCGGCGCAGGCTTCGAATGGCGCGAGCCGGGGTGCTCCATGTGCCTTGCCATGAATGCGGACAAGCTGCGGCCCGGCGAACGCTGCGCATCCACCTCGAACCGTAATTTCGAGGGCCGGCAGGGTTTCAAGGGTCGCACGCATCTTGTGTCGCCTGCGATGGCGGCCGCAGCGGCGATTGCCGGTCGGTTCGTGGACATTCGCACCTTCCACTAAGGTTTCATGCTGTTCGCCGTCATCTGCCGCGACAAGCCGGGTAATCCGCCGCATTTGCAGCCGGAAACTCGCCCTGCTCATTTGGCCTATCTGCAAAGCCTTGGCGACGCGGTCCGCTTCGGCGGGCCGCTGCTTGCTGACGATGGCGAAACACGGGTCGGCAGCCTGATCATGATCGAGGCAGAGTCGCTTGACGCGGCTCGGGCCATCGTTGCGCAAGACCCTTACGTCTTGGCGGGAATTTTCGATGCGGTCGAGGTGCGGCCCTGCAAGCAGGTGACGGGCGCGGCTAAGGTGGCTTAGGCCACGAGGCCATGCGCAATTTGCTTGCATCGTGCCGCCCGGCCGCTGCTTAAAGGGATCTGGCAACACGCAAGCCGATCGTCCTGTCGCGGTAGCCCACATCTGCGGGACGCCGCGAGGCAGCCCTGATCTCGCCCGGACCATCGCGCCACGAGCCGCCCTTCAACACGCGCTTGGAGCAATCGCCGGTGAGCCGGGGTGAGCCGTCGGCCGGAAGTCCGTCATGGCTTTCGTTCCAGCAATCCGCAACCCATTCGGCCAGATTGCCGTGCACGTGGTGCAGCCCCCATTGATTGGGCAGACCGGCATCAACCATGACAGAGCCCAAATCTTCATCCGTAAAAACACTGGCATAGTTGGCCTGGCTCGGCGAAATCCAGTCGCCCCACCAATAGGCGCTGGTAGAATTCGCGCGCGCGGCATATTCCCATTCGGCCTCGCTCAGCAGACGGTAGGACTTGCCGGTCTTGCGGGAGAGCCAGGCAACATAGTCTTGGGCGTCCCGCCACATGATCTGCCCGGCGGGGTCTTTGGCTCGTCCCTTCGGCCCGCCGGAACATCCCTTTTCGGCAACGCAGGCAGACCACTCCGCCGCCGATATTTCCATGCGGCTCACCGCAAACGGGTTGCGCAGAACGATCGTGCTCTCCGGCCCTTCCGCAAGCTGACGTCCATCCTCGCTGTTGCTCGCGCCGATTTTGAAACTGCCCGGCGGCAGCACGGTCATTTCGGGGCATTGCTCGCAGTCTTTGAAGATGGCGCGCACGCCTCCCCCCAATCGCAGCGTCTCAACGCGCTCGCGGCCCAGTGTGCCGACGGTGATCTCTATGTGGTCCGGCGACACATGTCGCATGCTGCTCCCGTTGGCATCACTGTGCTCGCGCGGGCGATCGTCATCGAGCTTCAGCGATGCGATGCGGGAACTGCGCGATGGAACGGGATTGGCGTCCGCCAGGTGAAATCGTTCCGCAAGCGGCGGCTGGCTTGCGCGCTGGTCTTCGGGGAGAACATCATCGATTCGGCTCCCCGGCGGGCTGACTGCTGAGACACTTTCCGGTGCCGCCGTTTCCGTGCGTCTTGCGTCATCCGTGATGCCGTGTGCATCGGCTGGGCCGGTGATGCTCCTGACATCCGCCTCGGCTGGCGCCGACATTTGCGGAGCGACCTTGTCGGGGGCATTCGCATCAATTGCAAAGGGCGCTGGCAATGCCGTCTTGCCGACATCGGTGCTTGCCTCCCGCCGCAAAGCTTTTGGCGGGATGGATCCCGTTGCCAATGCATCGGGGTCATCATTTACATCATGCAGCGCGGGCGTTTCACTTCGAACCACCGCCGACAAATGCCGCGGCGCTTTCGCGAGCGCGATGAGCACGGCGGGCACGCAAACAATGGCGGCCATGGCGGCAATCGAAAGGGAAAAGCGAATCCGTCTCGCGCGATTCCAACCGCGCTTCCTGAGAAGTGTGTCGTAATTCTGACGTCGCGCGGCATCCTTCAAGGTTTCGTAGGCCTCGCTGATCTGCTTATAGATCGCCTCGGCCTTCTCGTTGCCCTGGTTCCGATCGGGATGGTATACCAACGCCAAAGCGCGGAACGCCCTAGCTATATCAGCATTGCTGGCGTTTTGCGATACGCCGAGCACTTCATAAAAGTTTTTTCCAGCCATGGGACGACGCGCTACGTTTACGCCTTTCAGTCAAACTTTCAATCAAACACTCAATTTAAAATTGGCAACGGGGGGCATATCAAGAGAACTGCGCTTGCAGGCGAGGCTATGCACAACTCAAGGCTTCAATTTTGATTGTTGTCGATAGTGGTTTTATCGATAGTGATTTTTTTCATGGCAACGACAATATCCAAATCACGTTACCATGAAACCCTCTCCTTCGTCGTGTATTGATCATTATGCACAAGTATAGAATATTTCATCTTGGAAAGTGTGCCATATGGTCTTGCTTGCGTGAAATGTGCAACGCATGACAGGAAAATGGGGGAAACCTCTCCTGATCGCGCTAAAATGCAAAGGCGTGATGCAAAGTTGGCCCTGGCACACTTCCGGATTGATCTGTCGGACTGCAAGACTTCGAGCTTAACACATGCGGTTGCGCTATCTCCTTCCGATCGTCGCCGTGGTTTTCCTGGCCCTGCTGATCAGCCCGGAACGCATCATGGCCATGCTCACCGGCGACTTCGGCTACAAGCTTGCCGCCGCCGCCATCGACGACACGCGCAACGTCGTCATCTACGACGGCTCGTACCAGAAAATCCCCTATCCGCGCGGCGATGTGGCGCCCAATCGCGGTGTGTGCACGGATGTCATCATACGAGCCTACCGGCAATTCGACATCGACCTGCAGGAGCGGGTGCACCGCTCGCTGGGCGGCGACCGCAACATCGACCATCGGCGCGTGCCCAATCTGATGCGCTATTTCGCCAAACACGGGCAGAGCCTGCCCATCAGTCAGGATCCGAAAGCATACAAACCGGGCGACATCGTCACCTATTCCATGGCCGGTGGCATTTCGGACCATATCGCCATCGTTTCGGGCCGGTGGTCATGGGATTTCAGGCGGCCGCTGATCGTACACAATGAAGGCTTCGGCCCGAAGCTGGACGACAAGCTCTTCGCCTACCGCATAACGGGGCATTATCGTTACAGGCCGAAATTATCGCAGGACTAGAGACGGATCATTAGCGAGTGCTCCGGCCAGCAACACGGATCAGAAATACTTCATCTCGATGCTGACCGCCGTGTCCCCCTTGACCAGGAAGCGGGCGTCCTCGAAATCGGGCTTGCCCAACAGGATCGGGTTGTTGGAAATGCCGATGCCCTCGCGAGGAATGGGCATGGTAAGGCCCATCATGCTTTTCATCGTCATTCGGCCGTCTGCGTTCTCGTCGTGGAACAGCGAGATGGCGTAGACGCCGTCGGGCAGATCGGCGATCGAAGCCTGCGCCGTGTGGGCGGTGACGGCAATCTCCAGCTCCTTCACCGGGCGGCCAGCGGCGCAATCCGGATACACGCTGGGAACGGACGCTTTCGCCGAGAACACGCATAAGCGGATCACGCCAATGGGGTTCTTGATATTGGTGATGGTCAGCGTGAGGGTTGCAGCCGACGCAGGCCTGGTGAAGAGCAGCATCGCCGCAGCAAGGATGAGGGCAGAAACAAATATCCGGGACATGCATCCTCTGTGAGGATTATTGAACGGGAAGGGGTCACTACTCTTGGTGCAGCGAAACATGGCGCATTCAAGTCGGGATTGAAACGAACCGATCACGTCGCCGCGAGTGAGAACAGCGGCAGGGTGATTGTGACTTTGGCGCCGCCGCCGCTTGCCTCGCCTATGGCGATTTTTCCGCCATGGGCCTCCGCGATGTTCCTGGCGATGGCCAGGCCAAGCCCGGCGCCCCCGGTCTTGCGGCTGCGCGATGTCTCAAGCCTGACGAACGGCTGCATCACCTGCTCGCGCAAATCGGCTTTGATGCCGGGCCCCTTGTCCTCGATGATGATGGTGGCTTCTCCTTCCACGGAGAAGGCGCGGATCAAGGCGATCCCTCCGTAGATGATCGCGTTGTCCGTAACATTCGCGATCAGCCGCCGCAGCGAAAGCGCGTCGCCCAGCACCTGCTGGCCTTCGTTCCATGAGGTGGAGAGCGAGACCTTGGCGCCCTGCAACCGCCGATCCTCCACCTCCCGACGCAGCACCTCGCCGATGTCAACCAATTCGAGCTCCCGTGCCGCCTTGCCCTCCCGGATGGCAAGCAACGCATCATCCAGAAGCGCGATCATCTCGTCGATGTCGCGCACCGCTTTCTCCCGCTCCCGCTCGTCGGGGATCAGTTCGGCGCGCAAGCGCAGCCGCGTGGCGTAGGTGCGCAGATCGTGCGATATGCCCCCGACCAGCGCCATGCGCGCCTTGAGCAGACCCGCAATGCGCTCGCGCAGACGGTTGAACGCGGCGATGAGCGCCTGGATCTCCGGCGCGCTCCGGGGCGCAGGCGCAATCGGGGTGGTGTGGGTCGAAAGCTCCATCGCATCGACAGAGCGGACGAGCTGGCGCAAGGGCTTGGCCTCGCGCCGCACGATCCAGATGGTGAGCACGGAGATGGCAAAGCCCAGCACCCCGGCGAAGAAGCCGAGCGGGACGCCAAAGATCGTCGGTGCCACCACGCCTTTGGTGTGGATGACAAGCATTTCACCCGTCTTGAGGCCGACCTGCACCTCGATGGCGGCGGAGGAGACATAGGACAAGGGCCGCTGCCACATCAGTGGGCCATGCACGGCCTCGATGAACACGGCGACATCGCGCTCGCCCAGATCGACGAGATAGGATTTGAGCACCATCTCGACATATTCCATTCTCGCCCAGCCCTCGGGCGAGGGCATCTGCGGCTTGCCCCGCTTGATATGCACGCGGAAGTTGGTGTTGTTGAGCGCGCGCAGAACCTTGCTTCGCTCATCGCCTTCGCCCCCGGCAGCCTCGATCAGTTCGACGATGGCGGCCACCTGATCCGGGAAAGGAAGGCGAAAGCCCGTCTGCGTGTCGCGGCTGCGCTGCGCAAAGAACACCAGGATGGCAATCAGCTGCATGGCGAGCAGGCTGAAGACGACGATGATGGCAAGCCGCGCGGCAAAACTCAGCCGGATCATGGCAGCAACTGCTTCACGGCCGGCACGAAGAGATAGCCGTTATTGCGCACCGTGGAGATGAGATTGATGCCCGGTCTCACCGCCTCCAGCTTCTTGCGCAGGCGCGAGACCGACATGTCGATGGTGCGGTCGAGCGGATCGGCCATGCGACCGCGCGTCCAGTCGAGCAGCTGATCGCGCGAGAGCACCCGCCTTGGCCTGGCGATGAAGCAGGCAAGCAGATCGAACTCCGCGCTGGTCAGGCCCACGGGCTCGCCCGAGGCAGCCATGAGCGTGCGTGCGTCCAGGTCGATGATGAACCCCTCAAAACTGTAGCGGCGGTTGCCGTTGGTGTTGACGGGAGCGCTGCGGCTGCGGCGCAGGATGGCGCGGATGCGCGCCAGCAGTTCGCGCGGGTTGAACGGCTTCACCAGATAATCGTCGGCACCCATTTCCAGCCCGACGATCCTGTCGATGGGGTCGCTTTTCGCCGTGAGCATCAGGATCGGCAAGTCGTGGGCGCCGCGCAAGCGCCGGCAGATGGACAGGCCGTCCTCGCCCGGCAGCATCAGGTCGAGCACCACGAGGTCGGGTCGATGCCGCGCCAGCTGCATCATCACATCCTCGCCCGTCACCGCCGTTTCAACGCGAAATCCTTCCCGTTTCAGCAACCCTGCAACAAGTTGCCGGATCTCCTCGTCATCCTCGACCACGAGGATCATCGCATCGCTGAGCGCAGACATGAACGCAATCGTCGCAGCCGGCCATGGCGAAAGCAAGCCGAAAGGCAGGCGATGACACTTTGTTACAGACCTGAAAACAATTCGGAAAATTCGTTGCCGGCACGGCAAACGGCAACAACAAAGCGGAGCTAACTTCAGTTCTGTCTTCCCGAAAGGTTAAACCCAGAAAACACGGAGACCGACATGATGAAGCTTGCAACCGCTGCAGCTGCGGCCACGATTGCCACCGCCTTCATGGCCGATGCCCAAGCCTTGGAGCGTCGCGGCACGGCCTATGGCCCCTATGGCGGCACGGCCACCGTCGATCGCCATTGCAGCGGCGGCGCCTGCGAGACGACCCGCACCTATACCGCACCGAACGGCAATACCTGGACCCGTCAGCAGCGCGTGACAACCGATGGCCAGGGCGGCTGGCACCGCAAGGGCACGGCAACCGGCCCCTATGGCGGCAAGGCGACCTTCGGCAGCTCCGGCACATGCTCCGGCGGCGTCTGCAATTATTCGGGCGGACGCAACGGCCCGGCGGGCGAGAGCCGCTGGCAGGGAAGTTTCCGCCGCCACTGACTGTTTCCCCTGTCACTGAACATCAGGTTTCGGTCGCCAACCCAGATGGCCGGCCGAATGGAGCCGCTGTCCATGCCTCGGTCGACAGCGGCGCTACCTCCACCGTATGGGCCCGGCATGATGGAAAACGCCCTCCGGACATTCGCCAGCGGCAACCGGCATTTGCTAGCACCGAGCGATCGCATGGACGCACTGGAGGCGCAGTGCCGCGAGGCTGTAGCGATGGACTTCGACCTGTCTCGCCGATGTTCAGCGGCTCTGCCGGGCACCGGTTGCGGTTCAGCCGTGACGGCCTGCTTGAGGGACAAGGCCGAGGCATTGAGCGAAAGCTGCCGGAAAGTGATGCTATCGCTTCCGTCCGTGCGGTGAGCCCCGTTGAAGAACTGTTACATCTGCCGCAATTCCGCCGGGATCGCGTCGAGCTTCCGCTCGAGTAAGGGCCTAGAATTCAGGGCATAATTCAAATGGAGAAAAAAATGAGAACCATCCTTAGATCCCTGCTGACCGCGGCCACGCTCGCCCTTGCAAGCCTGCCCGTCGCGGCCCAAGCCTTGCTCGAAGACGCGTTTGAAATGGTCGAGGCCTGCCGCTACGATGCCCGGCGGTTCTGCTCGGACGTTGCCCCGGGCGGCGGCCGCATAGCGCTGTGCCTCTCGCTCTACCGAAACGAGTTGAGCCCAGGCTGCTACAAGGCCGTTACCCTCGGCACAGCCATCCGCGCCTGCCGCAACGATTATCTCCGCTTCTGCCCCGGCGTGTTGCCCGGAGATGGCCGTGTGATTGATTGTCTCAGCGTCTATGCCGAGGAAGTGAGCACAACCTGCAAGAGTGCGCTGAAAGCGGTCCTCGCGGCATCCGGCTTCAACGAGTATCAAGGCGGCTATCGCTCCGATGGGTATCGTTACGAGGATCGCGACAAGCGCTACGGTCACGAAACGTATCGCCGCCCTTACGAACAGGGCGACGGTCGGTACGACCGCGACGATGATGACGACGACGATCGCGAGGAGACAATCAAGTAATCATCCGCGCAAGATCCCCCAAAGTGAAAACCCGGCGCATTTGCAGCCGGGTTTTCTCATGCCGTCAAAGAGCGTGTGGCGTGCGGCGAAGCAAACGTCGGACTTCGTCAAATGTCGGAATCGCCGAAGTCGCCAAAGCCGCCGAACCAGCCGCCATCATCTCCCGCCGCCGCTTCTTCGAGCTGCGGCTCCTGATTGGCGTTGTCGTCATTGCTCGCCGGTTGCGCTTGAGCCTGCTCGGCGGGCTGCGCGGCTGCGGCCTGGGCTTCGTTACTGCCCGAGAACATGCTGGCGATCATGTTGCCGAGGAGCAGGCCGCCCGCCACGCCGACAGCCGTTTGCGCCGCACCTGCCAGGAAACCGCCACCCGCGCCGGTGCGCTGATAGCGGGAAACCGGGCTGTCCTCCTGCCCGTCAGCGGCGGTATTGCGCCCCGGATAACGCATGCCTGATGCAGAACCGGCACGCGGCACCGAACCGCTGGCTGCTGGTTTGGAGCCGCCGCCGAACAGGCCGCTGAGGAAACCGCCGCTCGACTGCTCCTCTTGCGCACTCTCAAGTTCCTGTTCCAACTCGGCGATGCGGTTCTGAGCCTGCTTGAGCGCATATTCCTGCGCAATAATCGCTTGCGCCATGTAATAAGGCGCGGCCGGCTGGCGGCCTACAAGCGCCTTGATATGCTCCTCGGCGCTTGCATCGCGCCGGCCGGATTTCTGCTCGACCTGCTGTAGGCGGCCGAATAGCTCGTCGATGACCTGTTTCTCAGTCTGATCCATGTGCGTGGTCCGTCGTTGAAGGTTTCAGTTTACCAAGTCAATGGCGGTACAAAACGCACTTAGTCTGCGAATACTCCTCTGCCAGACCTTGAATTCCAGAAATTATGCCCTAACAGGTGCCGCTTTGCGGCGGGCAAACAGCGCCCGCACAGCCAGAAACATCAGAAAACCGACCGGGCCAAGCATGAAGGTGAAAAACAGGCAGGGCACGACGGCGAGATGGGGAATGCGCTCGTCGCGGGCCGTCCTGACCTCCCATGCGCCGACGAGGAGATCGAAGGCCAGGTAATGCAGCCAGCCGGCGAGCAGCGCCCAGCGGCTGCCCTGCAGGCTCGCGATGCCCTCCAGTGTCGAGAAGGCCGAGAAATCAAGATCGCCCCCAACGGCGAAGATGAGGATCGCGGCATAGGCAAAAGCGAGCAGTGCCGGCACGATGCCGCGGGCGATCCGCTCGACCGCGATCCGGCTGC
>Ga0129299_1003553_pt1 | contig 10163 bp, 9 predicted proteins | sample ConPoolayeCmetaG_FD_94477 | JGI IMG/M metagenome (GOLD analysis project Ga0129299, IMG submission 94477) | Hot spring microbial mat communities from California, USA to study Microbial Dark Matter (Phase II) - Cone Pool mat layer C metaG ... | reverse complement strand
CCGGCGAATGCGAGTACGGCGCGCCGGCGGGCCTTCGCCGATCTTCGGCTGGGGGACGGCCCGGACATGAGCCCCATCTTGCGCGGCGGTTCCGCCCCGCGTCAAGCGGAGGCGCGGTGTTGCCGCGCCGATTTCGCTGGCCAAAACAGCGCACTTCGGTCATACTAGCCGTTCAACGATAGTGTGCGAGGAGACGACCATGGCGAAAGTCTGCGATGTGTGCGGCAAGGGGCCGATGACCGGCAACCGGATCGTCCGGCATGGATTGGAAAAGAAAAAAGGCGGCATCGGCCTGCATACGACGGGCGTCACGCGCCGGCGCTTTCTGCCCAACCTGCAACGCCTGCGCGTGAAAATCGGCGACCGGGTCCAGACGCGCAACGTCTGCATGTCCTGTCTGAAGGCCGGCAAAGTCGTCAAGGCCTGAAACGGGCGGCCGATTCCGCGACGGGCCGCGCCGACGCGAACCCGTACATCACGGAGATCTCATGCCGAAATCGGTCAACAAAGGAACCGCGGAGCTCCGCTTGCCGGAGCGCACGATCCAACTGCCCATCTGGGAGGGCAGCGAGGGCGAGCGCGCGCTGGACATCTCCGCGCTGCGGAAGGAAACCGGCTACATCACGCTGGACCCCGGTTTCGTCAATACCGGCGCCTGCGAGAGCGACATCACGTTCGTGGACGGCGAGAAGGGAATCCTGCGCCACCGCGGCTACGACATCGAGGACGTGGCCGAGAACTGCCTGTTTCTTGAGGTCGCCTACCTGCTGATCCACGGCAAGCTGCCGAACAAGGCCGAAGCGCAGTCCTTCTCCCGCCTGATGAACCGCAACTCGATGATCCACGAGGACATGCGGAACTTCTTCAATAACTATCCCGAGGGCGCTCATCCGATGGCCGTGCTTTCGGCCATGGTGGTTTCGCTCTCTTCGTTCTATCCCGAACTGGAACGGGAGACCGGCCGCGAGGACATTGACATGACCGTGACGCGGCTGCTGTCGAAGCTGCGCACGATCGCCGCGTTCTCCTACAAGAAATCGGTGGGCGAGCCGTTCGTGTACCCGAGCCACAAATACACGTATTGCGAGAATTTCCTGAACATGATGTTCTCCTCGCCGGTGAACGATTACCACCCGGATCCGGTGGCCGTTCGCGCGTTGAACCTCTTTCTCGTGCTGCACGCGGACCACGAGCAGAATTGCTCGACCTCCGTCGTCCGTTTCGTCGGCAGCGCCGGCAGCAATCTCTATGCCTCGATCTCGGCGGCCATTTGCGCCCTGTGGGGGCCGCTGCACGGCGGGGCGAACGAGGCGGTCATCAAGATGCTCGAGGAGATCCGGCGCGACGGCGGCCGGGTCGAGCGCGCCATCGAGCGCGCCAAGAGCCGCGATCCGAAGTTCCGGCTGATGGGCTTCGGGCACCGCGTGTACAAGACTTACGACCCCCGCGCGCGGATCGCCAAACGCGCCTGCCGCCAGTTGCTCGACAAGTTCGGCATGGCCGGCGACCCGCTGCTCGAGATCGCGATGGAGCTGGAGGAGCGCGCGCTCCGGGACGAGTACTTCATCTCGCGGAACCTGTATCCGAACGTGGATTTCTATACCGGCATCGCGTACCGGGCCATGGGCATACCCACCAGCATGTTCACGGTGTTGTTCGCGCTGGGCCGGCTGCCCGGCTGGATCGCCCACTGGCTCGAGCAATACGGCGACAAGGTGCAGAAGATCGGCCGGCCCCGCCAGATCTATACCGGGCCTGCGCGGCGCGCGTTCGTGCCGATCGACGAGCGCGAATGACGGCGGCGCGGCCGCCCCCGATCCGGAGCCCCTCTCCATGAACCTCCAGACCTTGTTCGCCGAGCGCATCGGCGGCGCCCGGTTCGGCCAGACCGGCGTCCTGTACAAGTTCGAGAAGATCAAGCGCGCCAAGGCGGCCGCGCGGAAGGCGAGGCCTGCGGTGGAACTGCTGGACTTCGGCGTCGGCGAGCCCGACCGGATGGCGCCGGCGCCGATCCGCGCGGCCCTGCAGCGGGCCGTGGACGACCCCGCCAACCGCGGGTACGCCGACAACGGCATCCCGGAGTTCCGCCGCGCGGCCGCGGAATACCTCGAACGGTTCTTCGGCGTGACCGGGCTGGATCCGGACGCGGAAATCAACCACAGCATCGGCTCGAAGCCCGCGCTGGCGATGCTGCCGCTTTGCTTCGTCAATCCCGGCGATGTCGTGTTGACCACCGTCCCCGGTTATCCGGTGCTCGCCACCCACGCGCGCTATCTCGGCGGCGTCGTCCACCCCGTTCCGCTGCGCCGCGAGAACGGGTTCTTTCCCGACCTGGACGCAATCGCCCCGGCCGTCGCCGACCGCGCCAAGCTCTTTTACGTGAATTATCCCAACAACCCGACCGGCGCGGTCGCCACGGCGGAGCAGTTCGACGCGTTGATCGCGTTTGCCCGCCGGCACCGGGTGCTGATCGTGCAGGACGCCGCCTATGCGACGCTCGTGTATCGCGGAGAGCCGCTCTCCATTCTCGGCCGCCCCGGCGGCCGCGAGTGCGCGGTCGAGCTGCACTCGATGAGCAAGAGCTACAACATGACCGGCTGGCGGCTGGGCTTCGTCGCCGGGGCCGCGGCCGCCGTCAAGGCGTTCGCCGAGGTCAAGGACAACACGGATTCGGGCCAGTTCAAGGCCATCCAGCTCGCCGCCTGCGCGGGCATCGCCGACCGCGCGCTCGCCGAGGAAATCCGCGAGCATTACCGCGTCCGCCTCGAGAAACTCGTCGCGGTGCTGCGCGGCGCCGGCTTCGACGCCGCGATGCCCGGCGGAACGTTCTACCTGTACACCCCCGCGCCGCGCGGCGCCGGCGACCGCGACTTCGCCACGGCCGAGGACGCCTCGCAGCACTTGATCCGGGAGCATTCCATCTCCACGGTGCCGTGGGACGATTGCGGCGCATTCCTGCGCTTCTCCGCCACGTTCGAGTCCGCCGGGGACCGCGACGACGACCGCGTGCTCGCCGAGCTGGCGCGGCGCCTCGACGCCGCGCGGCTGCGTTTCTGATGCGCCCCTCCCGCTTCCGAGCGCCCGACGCGCGCGGCGCGATTGACACGGTGTCGCGGCCTCCTTATCCTGTCGCGTTCACGGCGGCGGCGGGCCGCCGAAAGGCGTGCATTCCATGATGCGAACACATACCTGCGGGGCGCTGCGCAAGGGCGATGTCGGCGCGCGCGTCGCGCTGTGCGGCTGGGTCCAGACGGTGCGCGACCACGGGGGTCTGATCTTCATTGACCTCCGCGACCGATTCGGCGTGACCCAGGTGATCTTCGACCCGCGCGACTCGAAAACCGCCTGGGACCTCGCCCAATCCACGCGGCCCGAGTATGTGATCCGGGTGGAAGGCGCGGTCGAGGCGCGGCCCGGCGACATGGTCAACGAAAAGTTGCCCACCGGAGAGATCGAGGTGCGCGCCGACCGCATCGAACTGCTCAACCGCAGCCGGACGCCGCCGTTCCCGTTCGAGGACGCCGAGGCCGAGCGCGTTTCCGAGGACCTCCGGCTGACGTATCGCTACCTCGACCTGCGGCGCCCCGCCATGACCCGGCGGCTCGTGTTGCGCCATGCGATCGCGCAGGCGGCGCGCGCCTACCTGGACCGGAACGGATTTGTGGAGGTCGAAACCCCGATCCTGACCAAGAGCACGCCGGAAGGCGCGCGGGACTACCTGGTGCCCAGCCGCGTCAACCCCGGCGCGTTCTACGCGCTGCCGCAGGCGCCCCAGCAATACAAGCAGTTGCTGATGATCGCGGGCATGGACCGGTACTTCCAACTCGCGCGCTGCTTCCGCGACGAGGACCTGCGCGCCGACCGCCAGCCGGAATTCACGCAGATTGACCTGGAGTTCTCGTTCGTCACGCCCGACGACATCATGGCCGCGGTGGACGGCCTGGTCGTCGAAATGCTGCGGGCCGCCGGCCGCCCGGTCCCGGCGCTGCCGCTGCCCCGCATGACCTATGCCGTCGCGATGGAGCGCTACGGCAGCGACAAGCCCGACCTGCGCTTCGGCATGGAGATGGAGGATTTCAGCGAGACCTTCCGCGGTTCCAACTTCAAGCTGTTCGCCGAGGCCGTGCGCCGGGGCGGCGTCGTCAAGGCCCTCAACGCGAAGGGATTGGCGGGCATCTCGCTGAAGATGGCGGACGACTGGACGGCGCTGGCCAAAGAGGGCGGGCTGGCCGGTCTCGCGCACATCCGGGTGCAGCCGGACGGCGCCTGGAAATCGCCGATCGCGAAATTCCTGTCCGAGGGCGAGCGCGCCGAACTGGCGCGGCGGCTCGATATCCGGCCCGGCGACCTGGTGCTGTTCGCCGCGGATGCCGCCGCGCGCGTGAACCCGACCCTCGGCCGGCTGCGGCTGCTCGCCGGCGAGGCCGCGAAAGCGACCGAGAACCGGCCGTTCGCGTTCACCTGGGTGACGGAATTCCCGCTGTTCGAGCGCGGCGCGGACGGTAGCCTGGCCTCGATGCACCATCCGTTCACCGCGCCGATGGCCGAGGACCTGCCGTTGCTCGAGACGGCCCCGGAACGGGTCCGCGCGCAGGCCTACGACCTCGTGCTCAACGGCGTCGAGCTGGGCGGCGGCAGCATCCGCATCCACGACCCGGAGCTGCAGGCGCGGATGTTCCGCGCGCTCGGCCTTCCGGCGTCCGAAATCGAATCGCGGTTCGGCCACTTGATCCGCGCGCTGGAATACGGCGCGCCGCCGCACGGCGGACTGGCGATCGGTTTCGACCGGCTGGTCATGCTGATGGCGGGCGCTTCGAGCATCCGGGACGTGATCGCGTTTCCGAAAACGCAGAAGGCCATGGACCTCATGATGGGCGCGCCGGATCGGGTGGACGAACGCCAGCTGCGCGAGGTCCACGTGGCCTCGCTGGCGGGGCCGGCCGCCGGTTGACTGACTGTTGGGAATCGGCGGTTGATTTGAATTGCATTTAGGCGCGTCCTTCGGAAAATAGGGCGCGGAATCGAAAACGGCGCGGGCGTTTTTGTGGCTTGCGCGGAAATCGGGCGGACGGTATGGTGGCCGAAAGATTGCGGAAGCGCTTCCGCGGAAGAAGGAGCGAGCGGGCAGAATGAAAACGAACAGCGTGATTCTGGCGGCGACGGGATTGCTGGCGATCGCATTGGTCGCCGGGTGCGAGTGGTCCAGCGGCGGCAGCGCCACCTACTTTTCCGACCGCTACAACTGGGTCAGTTTCAACGGCATTTACCGGCCGGTTCCCCCCAATCCGTTGATCAGCGACTACGACCAGAACCCGGGCGGCGACATCTATTCGTTCACCGTGATCCAGGAGGGCGAGCGGCTGACGATCAACGATAACAACGGCGCCGTCTATACCGGCACGTTGAGCCGCGTCGTCACCAACGCCGGCAGCAGTCGAGATACCCCGCAGGGCGAGCTCCAGCCCACCGAAGGTACCGAAGTGACCGCGCACTTCTCCGTCACCGGCCGCAGCAAGGCGAATCAGAACGTGCGGATGACGGGCATCTTCCAGGGCGTCGTCTCCGTCAGCACCAACAATTTGGTCACCATCACCGACCGCATCATCACCGGCACATGGCTGGAATTGCCCAACGGCAAGACCGGCGACGTGTACGGCGAAGCCATGTAAGCGTCGCGCGCAACGCGCGGTTTGTCGTAGGGCGGCGGGGTCAGACCTCGCCGCCCTTCGCGTTTTCGCCGATCAGCGTGAACGGGCCGGTCCAGCCGATCTTCACGCGGACCAGATCGCCCGGCCGCGCGGCGGGATCGTCGAAGAACACCAGCCGGTCGTCCGCCGTCCGCCCGCGCCACCGGCCCCGGCGTTCGTCGCGCCCGTCCACCAGCACCTCGACCGCGGCGCCCCGCAACGCGGCGTTGCGGCGGGCCTGGATCGCGACCTGAACCTCGTCCAGCGCCGCGCGGCGCCGTTCCTTCTCGGCGTCCGGAACGTCGTCCGGCAACCGTCGCGCCGCATAGGTCTGCGGCCGCGGCGAGTATTTCGCGATGTGCACCTTCCCGAAATCCATCTCCCGGATCAGACGCACCGAGTCTTCGAATTGCGCCTCCGTTTCGCCGGGGAAGCCGACGATGATGTCCGTGTGGATCGTGGCGGCCGGAACCGCCGCGCGGACGCGCTCGACGAGCCGGCGGTAGTCGTCCGCCGTGTAGCCGCGCCGCATCGCGGCAAGAATGGCATCGTTGCCGGACTGAACCGGCAACTCGAACACCGGGCAGATCGCCGGCGTTTCCGCCACCGCGCGGAGGATGCGATCGCTCAGGAAGGACGGGTGGCTGGTCAGGAAGCGCGCGCGCCGCAGGCCCGGAACGCGGGCGACCGCCGGCAGCAGGTCGGCCAGGTCGCCCGCGCCGCCGAGGTCCGCGCCGTAGCGGTCCACGATCTGCCCCAGCAGAACGATTTCGCGGACCCCGTCCTCGGCGAGCCGCCGCGCTTCCGCGATCACGGCTTCCGGAGCGCGGCTGCGCTCGCGGCCGCGCCGGTAGGGGATGACGCAGTAGGTGCAGGCGCGCGAGCAGCCGAGCACGACGGGCAGGTGCGCGACCGGATCCTGGCGGCGGGACGGCGGACGCACGGCCTGTTCGGCCGCGATCGCCGCCCGAATCGCCGCCTCGCGCTCGTCGTCGGCGCGGCGGATCGCGGAGCCGCCCGCGGCGTCCTCCTCCGCCGCGCCGTCCAGGAACCGCAATAACGGGCCCAGATCCGAGGGCGGCAGAAACACGTCCACGAAGGGGAACCGCGCGGCGAGATCGGGCGCCGGCCGCGTTCCGACCAGACAGCCCATCAGCGCGACGCGCAATTCCGGCCGGCGCGCCCGCAATCCCTGAAGCTCGGCGAGGATCGCATGGGCCCGGTCCTCGGCCGCCTGCCGGACCACGCACGTGTTCAGCACGACGAGGTCGGCATCCCGCGGACGGGCCGTCGGCGCATAGCCGCGCTGTTCCAGCTGCGCGGCGGCGTAACGGCCGTCCGCCTCGTTCATCTGGCATCCGATGGTCAGCAGGCAATACCGGGGCATGGATGAACGCCGTATCCGTTGAAAATCGCTGTGAATCTCAATCGGCGGCGGAGCGCTTCATGGGATTCTCGACGGGCGATGGGGCGGCCCGGCCTGGGGCCGGACGCCGGCCAGCGGATGTCCCGCCGGTTTGGCCAACTGATCGAGGCCGATCTCCGTTTCGGTTTCCCGACCGAGGAAATTCAGCAGCACGCGCACGCGTTGGCGCGCCGGCAGCACCCGGAGAATCACTGCTTCCAGGCCCCGGAAAGGCCCGCGCACGAGTTCGGCGGTGTCGCCCGCCCGGAACGGTTCGGCGCAGACATGGGTTTCTTCATCGCCCAATTCCTCGCGCAGCCGCGCGATCGCATCGTCGGGCACGACGGCGGGGCGGCCGCCGAATGCGACGATGCCGGTTACGCCGGTGGCGTAGCGCACTGCTTTTCCATCGGCCGCCAGGTCGAAGCGTGCGAACAAATAGCTTGGAAAAAGGGACTCTACGAACCAGACCGTGCCGCGCCGTGTCGGCTTCCGATACCGGATGCGCGGTCCATACACCTCCAGGCCGGCCTGCTGGCGCAGCGCGCGGGCGGCCTGCAGTTCCTGCCGGTTTCGGGTGCGCAGGCAATGCCAGCGGCGTTCGGCCGCCAGCCCGCCGGCCGCCCCCGCCGGTCCGTCCTTCGCGCCGGCGTTCATGACGGCGCCGCCCGCGTTCCTTCGACGGCGACCGCCAGCGCGCCGTAGTCGCCGATGTTGGCGCCGAAGACGGAGGCGGCGACCCGGACGCCGTCGCGCGACACCGCCCAGGCGTAGCGGGGCAGGGCGGCCCGCAGCGGCGCCAGCAGGCGCTCGCCGAGGTGCACGGCGATCGTGCCGAGGATCACGACGCGGGGATTGAAAAACATCAGGCAGGTGCCCACGCCCTGCGCCAGGCGCTCGACGAATTCGTTCCAGACGTCGCGCGCGAGACGGTCGCCCCGCCGCTCGGCGGCGGCGATGGCGCGGAAATCCAGCCGCGCGGGATCGCCGCCGGCCTCGTCCAGCGCGGCCGACCGCTCGCCCGCCGCCAGCCGGGCCCTCACGCGGTTGGCGACGTTGAGCCCGCCGCAATAGATCTCGAAGCACCCGCGCTGGCCGCAGGGGCAGGGCGGCCCGTCGGGATCCAGCACATGGTGTCCCACCTCGCCGGCCAGGTCGCTCGCGCCCTGCAGGACGCGCCCGCCGGAAACGACGCCGGCGCCGACGCCGGTGCTGAGCGTCAGAAACACCAGGTCGGGCGTGCCGCGGTATTCGCCGAACCGGTATTCCGCCAGCGCGCAGGCGTTGGCGTCGTTGTTGATGAACACCGGCCTTCCGAATTCCGCGCGCAACGGCGCAACGACGGGCACGTCGCGCCAGCCGGGCAGGTTGGGCGGCGCGATCATGACGCCGCGCGCGACCGACATCGGACCGGGCGCGGCGACGCCCAGCGCGGCCACCTCCGCCACGGCGAGGCCGCGCTCGCGCAGCATCGTTCGCGCGAGGTCCGTCACGCGCGAGCGCCAGCGGTCCGGTCCCTCGTGCGATTCCGTCGGAATCCGGCGCGTTTCGAGCAGCGTTCCATCGGCGCGTCCGAGACTGACGGAGGTCTTGGTGCCGCCGATATCCAGACCCAGGAAGATGGGGTCGCGGTGGCTCATGCGATGGCGGCGGCGCGCGTCACCGCGGCGCGGCGGGCGAACGCGAGATTTCGGCGAGCCGCTCCTGCGCGCGGCGGCGCTCTTCGCGGCTCATGCGGCGCCGCACGGCTTCCAGGTTCGCGGGCGCCTTGGGGTCGCCGGCGGCCGCGGCGCGGGAAAGCCAGACCCACGATTCGACCAGATTCTGCGGGACCCCCGCTCCGTCGGCATAGAGCACGCCGAGGTTGTTCTGGGCCGCCGGCACGCCGCGCTCCGCCGCGTTCAGGTAACAGATGGCGGCCTGCGTCAGGTCCATTTCCACGCCCTGGCCGTTTTCGTAATGCCACCCCAACAGATACTCGGCCTCGGCGTCGCCTTTCGCGGCCGCGCGTTGAAACCAGCGCGCCGCCTCGGCCGGATCGGCGGGCGCGCCCGCGCCCGCGGCGTAGGCCCGACCCAGCGCGGTCATGGCGCCCGCGTGCCCGGCGGCGGCGGCGTGGCGCCATAGCGCGACGGCGCGCTCGGCCGACCGCGGCGCGCCGCGTCCTTCCGCGACGGCGTTGCCGAGCGCGAAAATGGCGCCCGGATGCATCTGGCGGGCGGCGGCCGTCCAGAGTTCGACGGCCAGCGCGGGTTGCATCGCCGCGCCCCCCGTGCCCTTCCAATGCCGTTCGCCGAGCGCGAACTGCGCCGCGGCGTCGCCGGCCGCCGCCGCCCGTTGCAGCGTCGCCAGGTCCGCGGCGGCGCCGTCGTCCGCGCCCGCGCCCGCGGCGGCCGCGGCCGCGATCAGCGCCGCCGCCGCGCCGCAGGCCGCCATACGGCGCGGTCGGCGGCCGACCGCGAAACGGTGTGAAAATCGCAGGTTCATGGTATCGTACACGCCCGTGACGCCGCCGGCCTTCCCGACGATCGTCGTATGGGATGTTATCGCAGAGCGCGGGCGGCGGCAATACCCGTTGACGGGAAACGATCATGCGCGCGGATTATGCCGAGGTGATCTGGGACTGGAACGGCACGCTGTTCGACGACGCCTGGCTGTGCGTGGACGCCATGAACGGGCTGTTGCGACGCCGGGGGCTCCCCGAACTGACCCCGGAGCGCTACGCGGACATCTTCGATTTTCCGGTGGAGCGCTACTATCGCCGGCTCGGTTTCGACTGGTCGCGCGAAACGTTCGAGGCGGTCGGCCTGGAATTCATGCGGGTGTACGAGGCGCGCCGTTTCGAGTGCCGCCTGCGGTCCGGCGCGGTCGAGGCGCTCGCCCGCTGGCGTCGGCGCGGGGCGCGCCAGCACCTCATTTCGGGCTATCGCCGGGACACCCTCGAGGAACTGGTGGCGCGGTATGGCGTGCGCGGGTGGTTCGAGGATGTCGTGGGCGCGGAGGATGTCTTCGCGCGCGGCAAGCTGGACCTGGGCGCGCGGTGGCGCGCGGCGCGCGGCGCGGGTACGGGG
>Ga0129299_1003550_pt1 | contig 10168 bp, 9 predicted proteins | sample ConPoolayeCmetaG_FD_94477 | JGI IMG/M metagenome (GOLD analysis project Ga0129299, IMG submission 94477) | Hot spring microbial mat communities from California, USA to study Microbial Dark Matter (Phase II) - Cone Pool mat layer C metaG ... | reverse complement strand
CATCTGATAAGACCGAGATTCTGCGCAACGATGGCTTTCCTCAAACCCCCTTCTTCCGTCCGGGCAGAACGGCAACTGGCCTCGAGCGCGCGCATCCCGCTGCCAACTGGGACGAGGGTGACCTCGGCGCGCTCGCCGGCGATCTCGACAACGACGGACGAATAGACCTCTACATTCTGAGTTCCGACTACCCTGGTACCTATGCCCTTCTCTTCCAACAGCAGAAGGATGGAACCTTCGCCGAGGTTGGCAAGGAGGCAGGTGTCCGGGTCATCCGTGCTCACGGAGGAGCACTGATTGACTATGATCGTGATGGAGATTACGATCTTCTCATCGGCTCTTCTCTCATGCGGTGGAGCGACACAGATGTCCCACCGGCGCCAAGCCAGCCATGGGTTACGTTGCTCCGTAATGACACAGGACAAAACGCAAACAAGGTCATTCTCCTTCTTGAGGGGTCTGCTCCCCCCGACGGCGCGAATCGAATGGCGATAGGAGCACGTATCATATTGAAAGTACAGGGGAAGACATTCATCAGGGAGGTGCAGGGAGGGTATGGACTCTTTGGTTTCCAAAACGACCCCCTTATCATCATTGGCATCGGAGAAGCCTGTATTGCTGATGAGGTGACGATTTGGTGGCCAAGCAAGAAAGGAACAAGGAGTAAATTCGAAAACATACGGGCAAACTACCTCGTGCGAATCCACGAGACAGAAGGGCTAACTTACCACCGACTGGAGAATCTTGCCATCAAGCCGCCGAACCCTTCCAAATAAGACTCTGGTTACCACAGGAATCAACTAACAGTAACATACTGTTATCAGGCGTCTTTTGTCATCTCTTCCCCGTATTACCTTTCTCTATGTGCTTCTCTTTTATTGAACATAACGCATATCATTGTTGGCACAACCTTTTGAAAAATAAGAAGTTTTTTGCATTTTTTCTTGACATGCAATGCAGCAATTCGTAAAGTAGAAGCGTTCTTACGAATCTCTGAACGGAGGTTCCCGTGACCACCTTCAAAAAAGGCGACTTGGCGGTTTATCCGAACTATGGAGTAGGGAAGATTGTCTCCATTGAGGAAAAATCACTTGGCACTGACACCGTCAAGTGCTATGTGGTTACCATGATGCACTCTGGCTCAAAGGTGTTCGTGCCAGTCGAATCGGCAAGCCGCATGGGTCTCCGGAGCATCATGGAGCGGTCGTCAGTAGATGCAGTCTACTCTTCTCTCCGTGAACGTAACCCCCTCCTCTCAAAGATGAATTGGAACAGGCGCTTCCGCTACTTCCAAGAAAAGATGAAAACCGGCAAGGCAACCGATATCGCGCTTGTTATTTCTGACCTCCTTTCTCTCAAGAAACGTAAGGGACTCTCCTACGGAGAAGAGAAACTTCTCCATGACGCTGAAGAAATCCTTACCACCGAACTTTCCATTGCCGAAGCGACTGACAAAGAAAAAATTCGCGCAAAGATCTACCGCATTGTTGAGGATTCTCTCACGAAATCTTCTGCTCATCGTTCCGTGCCCTAGCGTCTTTTACCTTCTTTCCCTCTCGGAGGTAGCAGGTGTTTCGCAAGGTAGGTATGGTTGTAGCGCTCGTGGGGGCGTTCCTGTTTTCTGTTTCAGAGCGGCCGGCGAGCCGTTCTGGCGATGCGCGGGAGCGGCTCTTGTCGATCTTCTCGGCATGCGCCGAGGGGGCGAAGGCAAAACCGGGTCCCTGCCAACTCTATGGCAAGATCCAGTTCGTCGAAAACTTCCCCGATGTGACGGTGAGAATCGTCGAGCGCTTCCCCGATCTCAAGGTAAAAATTGTCGAGGATTTCCCTAACAAACCGGGGCTTTGGAAGATTGTGCAGAATTTCCCCGATTACAAGGTCAAAGTGGTCGAGAACTTTCCTGACATCAAGATTCAATTCGTCGAAAACTTCCCCGGGTGCGGGGGGAAGTGAAGGTCAGATTCACGCGCATAAGAGTTTGATACAGGGACAGACCCGGAGATTCCTTCCGGTGTCGGCTGGTCATTCCCTCTCGAAATGGGGACGGTAAACAGATGGTGGAGCCAACAGAATTCGCGATCGTCCGGTAGTGTTTCCATGGCATCTAGAACGTGGTTTTTCTCCACAGAAAATGAGCCGGGAGTATCTCCTCATCCGTATCGTTTATTGACAATCCACTGTTGCAGAATACCGAGAAGTGTATTGGCAAGAATGTAGAGGTTGAGTCCTGCCGGCAAAAAGAGCATGAAACCGGCAAACATGACTGGCATCACATAGAGCATGATTTTCGCCTGCTGACTGTCCACCTGTGACGGCGTCATCTTCTGCTGAAGGAACATGAAAACACCGAGAGAGACTGGCAGGATGAAGTAGGGATCTTTCTCGGAGAGGTCGGTGAGCCAGAATGGCAGGAACTTTGCGTTGTAGAGTTCGACCGCATTGTTGAGCATCGAGTAGAGGGCAATGTAGATTGGCATTTGGATGAATATCGGCAAACAACCGCCGAGCGGATTCACTCCCTCTTTCTGGTAGAGGAGCATAATCTCCTTGTTGAGCGTCTCTTTGTCCCCTTTGTGCCTCTTTTTAAGTTCTTCGACCTTCGGCATCAATTTCTTCATTTTTGCCATTGACTTGTAGGAGGCGTCGGAGAGCGGCCAGAGGAGTACCTTAACGAGGACAGTGAGGAGGATGATGGCTATGCCATAGTTCTTCACGAAATCGTAGAAGAAGTTGAGTATCCACAAGAGAGGCTCGGCAAGGAACCCGAACCAACCGAGACTTGCCGACGAGCGGAGGTCATGTCCCACCTCGTCAAGGACGCGTATCTCCTTTGGTCCGAAGAAAATGGTAAACGATGCCTCTGCCTCCTTCCCTGGGGCAAGGGTAAAGGGGGCATAGGCGGTCGTGAGCACCGTGACGTTTTCCTTCGGATCTATCATACCCTCCACGGAAAGCGGCGCTGTGTTTGCAATCACTGCATAGAGGAAGAAACCGTAGTTAATCCCAACCCACTGGATTCTTTTCCCCTGAACCGCCTCCGCCAGTTTCTCGCCGCTCGAGGGCTCCTTTAATCCTTCGTCTGCTACTTTCACGAGGAATTCGAACTGCTTGCCGTACGAACTGAAAACCTCCTTGTTCTCGTGTACCGAACGATAACGGAGGGCGGGACGCCACTCGATTGGAGAAGGACTGTTGTTCTTCACTCTCTTTGTAAAGGTAAACAGGTAGTCGCCGGAGATGCGGATTGTCTTCGTTTCGGTCACATTCTGTTCCTCGTAGCGGAAACTCACTGCGGTGTCGGTTACCTCCTCAAGGAGGTAAGAAGGTTCCGTTTCGAAGGGGGAGGACATTTCCGGGAAAATGGTTCCCTCGACGAGCGCCGCGAGCATGTCGAGATTCTTTTCTCGATACTTCTCTCCCGTCACTGCTATGGTAGTGAGCCTTCCTTTTTCTGTCGAGTAACGCGTGGTCACCGAAGCACTGGAAAGCGCTCCCTCCTGTGCCGGGTTTCGGAGAGTCGGCGTGATCGTACCTTTTTTGAAGAGGTGTTCTTCCCCCATGGGTGGCGGTGGAGGAGGGGAAGGAGGTGCCGGTATGCTTTCTGGCGAGGCAGGTTGTTCAGGAGGTTGAGATGGTTTCGGAGCGAAGAATTCTCCCCACAAGTAGAGCACAATGATTGAGAGGATGACTGCGAATATCACATTCTTGTTCATAGGTACCTCACCTCAGGGGATCGAAGCCGCAGTGGCGGTTCCAAGGATTGCATCGGAGAATACGCCACATGCCGAGAAGAAGTCCTTTGATGACGCCTTTTTTCTCGATTGCCTCGCGGGCGTACGCCGAGCAAGAAGGATGGAAACGGCATCGTTGTCCGAGGAGGGGAGAGAGGTACCGCTGGTACAACTCAATGAGGGCGACGAGCAACTTTTTCATTGTACCACCGGACGAAGAAAGCGAAGTCACGTACAATGTCACGGTAAGAGTACGAGGACGCCTCACTGCGCGGCACGATCACAAGGTCGAGCGGCAGTCCGAAATGAGCCTTGTTGAGGCGGAAGGCTTCTCGGAGCCAACGTTTTATCTTGTTGCGCTGTACGGCACCGCCCGTCTTTCTGGTCACGACAAGCCCCAATCGGGTATGAGGAGCCCTCGGCAAAAAATTGAAAAGCAACTGCCGCGTCTTGAATACCAACCCTTGTGTTTTCAGCGCTCGAAACTCCGGCTTTGCCCGAATCCTCTCCGTGCGTGAGAAAGAATAGGAACCCACGATAGCGGAAACTTACTTTTTGTATATCTCAACCGCGACACGCTTGCGCCCTTTCCGGCGTCGAGCCTGCAGGATCTTGCGTCCGTCGGTAGTGCGCATCCTTTTGCGGAATCCGTGAGTTCTCTTACGCGATACCCGGCTTGGACGGTAGGTTGGCTGCATACGGATCCTCCTTCTCTCGGTCAAGAACACAAAACGGGGTGCACTATACCTGCGAAATGATTGTTGTCAACTTCCTTATTGCCTTTTAGGACGAAAGTAGTTTACTGTATCTCGAATCAGCACCGCCGAGAGGAGGTTCCTATGGTGTATATGCGCCCGGCTCAATTTGCTGGTAAATGGTACGAAGGAGAAGCAGAGCGTCTTGCCGCCGCTGTTGCCCATTTCTTGAACACTGCCGAGAAGGCTCCTTTCAACGCACGAGGAGCGGTGCTTCCTCATGCAGGACACACCTTCTCAGGGCGCGGTATAGCCCCCTTCTTCAGAAACATTGCGCCTGAGGTTACATGGATCATCATCCTTGCCCCAAGCCACTATGCGGCGCTTCCTGCAGGACGACTGGGATACAGTTCGTTCGACGAATACGAAACTCCGCTGGGAACGGTACCTGCCATTGTTGAGCCGTTCCGGCGCGATGATACCTTTCACCTCATGGACAGCGCTGTTGCTGCTGAACACAGCGCCGAGATGTTCTTGCCATTTATCAAGCATTCCCTCCCTGACGCGGCGGCAACGATCCTTCTCGTGCCTCGTGTAAGCGATGAAACGACGATCAGCCGTTTTGCCGATGCAATAGATAGAATCATACCTCCGCTCGATCGGGGGAAGGTAGCCTTCATCGCTTCCAGCGACTTTACCCACTACGGACCTCGCTTCGATTTCATTCCTTTCGGAATACGCGATGTTGATGTGATTCTCTCGAAAACCGCCATACTCGACCGAAAGTATGCCGATCTTCTTGCGCGGCACGAACGTGCCCGCGTGCTTGCCGAACGACGCCGCGATGAACCGACTATCTGCGGACTTGACCCTGCACTCCTCCTCTCGGCGCTCATGGAGCGGAGAAAACTCACCGGGACGGTTGCAGGATACTACACCTCGTGCGAAATCCTCGGAAAGAGCGCTGATTTTGTGTGCTATATGACGATACTCTACCACTGAGGGGAAGGAGGCTTTTCATGGTACTGTCGAAAGAATGGCGCCGCAATCTACTGCTGCTTGCCCGTGAACGAATAGAAGAAAAGTTGTTCCGTCGTTCGTCGCTGACATGGGAGCGACTGAAGGACGATCCCCTTCTCACTGAGAAGCGGGGGCTTTTCGTGACCCTGAAAAAAGGCGGCGACCTGCGAGGGTGCATTGGTACAATCGTCGCTGACCGACCGCTCGGCGAGACGGTGCGCGCCATGGCGATACAGGCCGCCTTCTTCGATCCGCGTTTCCCCCCTCTCGAAAGAGAGGAACTTCTCGAGGTCACGATAGAGATATCGCTGCTCACCGTTCCAACGCCCGTTTCCTCGTGGTGCGACATCGTCATCGGGCGGGACGGAATGATTCTCTCGCTCCGGGGACGACAGGCGCTCTTTTTGCCGCAGGTGGCGCCCGAACAGGGATGGGACCTCGAGACGACGCTTTCTTACCTTTCTCGGAAGGCAGGTCTCCCACCCGATGCGTGGCGTGACCCAGCGTGCAGGTTCCAGACATTTCAGGCGGAGGTGTTCGGAGAGGAGGAACTCCGGGAGCACCTCTGATACGAGAGGGTGCTTTCCCCCCTTTGTATCACCGTGACAGTGGCTTTTGTGGATGAGGGGATCTCTTCGGCTCTGGTTCGCTTGCCCATTTGAGTTCGTTTCGTATCTTCTCGGCATCTTCGGTTGGAGCGCGCCGGTGATATTTCTTGAGATCGTAGTTGGTGTATGTCGCCGGGTGGCGCGCCGGCAGATCCTGCTGCTCGTTGAGGCGCCGAATATCCTCTTCGGTATAGACCTTTTCACCCGGTCTCGGTCCTGGATGAAGGCTCTTTACCTCTCCACTCATTGCCGACTGCTCCGTCTCTGTTTCGGCTGAACGGAAGGAGAGCACCGTTGCCACTACACGATCTCTCTCGATCCAGAGAAGGAAGACGGCGACGAGTAGCACTCCAATGAGAAGCCACTTCAGCATACCGCGTTGCCTATTCCTCGGAAAACCTACTTTTTTTCCCGCTTCGACAAGAACAGTATATTCTCATTTCAGCCGAAGATCAACTACACTGAAACTTTCTTGTGGTAGCAAGGGGAGAGCATCTACGGGCATGTCTCGGAAAGAGAGTCTCTTCTCACTCACTAAAGAGCGAGAATGCCTTTGCGATGAACGTGGGCGGCGGGCGGAGGGTATGGATTTCGGGCATGTCGATGAGAAGGTCTGCGCGGATGTCGGTTTTTTGGAGGAAAGAGCCATCGCGTTCCATGAGGCATACCGCCCGTTCGCTGGAAAAATCGGGGAAACGAGAGAGAGAAAAGGCATAGTAGCCGGCGTTGTGAACGGCGCATATCTGTCCCGGTGGATAGATGCCGACAGCCGCGACCAAAGCCTCGGCGATGACAGAGACGAAGAGGTTCTCACGGCGCAGGTCGAGAATCAACTGGAGTGTTCGGAACATGCTCAATGGACTCTTCCGTCCGCTGAAACGGGATGATCGTCGGTGAGAAGTCATCTCGAAGAAGAGAGCAACACGCAGTATTTCTTCGGTGACACTCCCCCGTTTACTTGCCTTCAGCCGGGCAATCTCTGCGGGAGAAAAATCCCACACGCGAAACGCGGAACAGAGGGCAGCATCCACCCGTGAAAGGGAGAAGAATTCCATTTTGGAGGTTGCGAAGAAAAGGTCACGTGCAAGGTTGGAAAGATCATCATCGCTGGCGGTATCGCTCGCCGGGCGGAGGAGACCGTGTACGCATATCGCTGTTCCCAGCCGCTTGAGGTGCTCGCGGGGGAGCCCCAGCGTTTTTCCTATTGCGAGCGCATACAGTGCGGTGTTGATGATGTGGGTGGCATACTCTTTTCCCTGGAATGAGTCGAGAGATGCGAGGAGGAGAAGGTAGTTGTGCGCATCTTCACGTCCCGTTTCCGTAAAGAGGTCGGTAAATATCTGCATGCGCCGGTCGAAGAGTTTGAAAGGAATGACATCTCCTGAAGCAACACTCTTTCCTATGTCATCGTATCCCGAAACGAGGGCACGATAGTTTTCCCGCGCCATCTCGAAGCGACCGAGAATCGGTGCGCCTCCCGATTCTTCCGGGTCGTATGGTGCTGTCGTGATGTTCTTGACGAAATCGGGAATCTTTTCCTTGAGTCGCTCGTACGCCTCTTTCTTCGGCTCCCGTCCTACGGGGAAGAAGGCGAGTGAACGGAAAAAGGCGAGAACCTCTTCATCAGTCACTCGCCGGGAGAAGGTGACTTGCATGAGGCACAGGGAGAGAAAGAGGTCATAGAGGTCTTCGAAGTACTTGTCTTCCTGGCGGCGTCCACGGATGCGCTCTTTGTCCACTTTCAGATCGATACCGTCGAAAACGATAGTTACCTGCTCCTGGGTGGCGAAGAAAAAGTTGAGCATGTCGCGCATCTTGGCGATGCTTTCAGTGACGCGCTCATTCTCACCGCCGTACATCTTCACCGTCTTCCAATAAGTGAAGAAGTTCTTCAGCAGGTTATACCGCCGTTTCCGCGGCATATTTTCGCTGCCGGGGAGATCACGCCGTTCTTCCATTGCCGCTCACCGTGATACCAAATTTTTCGATGACATTCTTCGTTTCGCGGTTCCCTTCGAGATAGGCTTTCTCGAGCCACCTCTGGACGAATTTTACTTTGCGGAACCTCCCTATGTGGCCAAAGGTAATCTCCTTCAAGAAACGGTACTTTCCGCGGTCGAACAGACCTCCCTGAAGCGTGAAGAGGTATTCGAGAGAGGGAAGGATGGTGTGGACAGCATCCTCACGAATGAGGAGGACGGTACGTTCGATCTCTTCGTGATCGAGGTCGCGGAATTCCTCGGACCCTACCCGTTTTGCTATAATCCGCCAGACCGACTCTGTCGGTGGCATCTCTCGTATCGCGTTGATAGCCGCCATGCGTAGCGGACGTTGGGGCGCAAAAATGTGTACGGCGACGAGGTCGAAAAACTCAGGACGCTTCGAAGAAACAATGACACCGAAGAAGGCGATGACCTCGTCGAGAGGATAGGCGCCGATATTCTGGGGACGCAGAATGCTGTCGAGAATTCCCTTTGCTTGGATGTCCTTTATTCGCACCACATTCTTCATTGCGACGAGACGGATTTCTCGGTCCGGACTGAAAATGGCTTTCTGCCAGTAAGGAAGGTTGTCGTCTGCATTATAGGAAGAAAGAGCAACCACCGCTTCGAGACGCACCTGTCGCTGAGGATGATTCATGACCTCTCGTATCAACGGCACGAAATATTCGTTTTTGACGAACCTCATGAGGTACAGCGTGTTTCTCACGACACGCCAATCTTCATGCCCGAGGAGGCGCTTGGCAACCGTGATATCCCCAAAGTCTTTTGCTACGGTTTTGAGGCAGAGGAGGCGCAGTTCGCGCACGTTGAGGCCCGTGATCCGCAGAAGCACCTGCTCGAAGCGAAGGGGGGAAACGACTCCGACGAAAGAAGAAAACCCTTCATACTCTTCGGAGGGAGCCTTCACAGCGAGGTCGAACATCTTGTCTGTAAACTCGGGGGAGGTGATGCGTGTTATCTCGGTGGCAACCCGTTCGTGGAGAGGGCTGCGGTTCTCGGCGAGTTTCGCCCCGATATCCGAAAGCGTAGCAAAGAAATCCATGCCGTAGGTGAAACGACGAGAGAGGAGGAGGAAATGGGTATAGTCGATGATCTGTGTTAGGAAGCGAAGCGTCGCCTGGTGGTCCTCATCGGAGAGGATAAGACGCGAAAGGATGGTGAGGTAGCGCTGAACGCTGAAGCGTTCCCCATTTGTTTGTAGGAACTCTTTGAACGTCTCGGCGCCGCCGCGGAACACCGAATCGAAGGTGCGGGCGGTCTGGGCCATTTCTTGGAGGTTCATCGGCGCCGGGGGAGGAAAGGGGGAAAACGCGTTCTCGAAGTCGGCGGGAGCAAATGGCTCGCCCTCGCCGGTGTCTTCGCTTGCGAGACAGACGATGTGTGAAATGTCATGGTCCCACAGCATGGTGTTGAGATCGTACTCCGATCCCGTATAACTAATCGTTTTTCCGATGATACCAAAGAAATCTCTGATTTCTTGAGGAGTAATCCCCTTCAGAAAGGCGAGTTCTCGCGTCTCGTTGGCCACGAAGAGATTCCGAAGGTCCTTTTCGCCTTCGTCGAATATCTTCAGGCGCTTTTCGACATAGTAAAACCCCACCTTTTTTACGTTCACTGCGCATACGGGGAGCGTATTCGCCACCGCATCGAGGTTTTCTTTCATTGTTTTCACCAGGTCATCGTACACCGGATCGTCCATGGGGTAGAGAGTGGTCAGTTTTGCAATCTTGACAAGTTGGACAATCACCTGCCGGATCTGGCGATAGAGCGCTTCCCGTTTGGCAAGTTCGACCGATTTGAATTGATCGAGGATCTCTCTCTTGATGGCCGAGTGCACAAGTCACCTTGTTTACAAGTTCTAAACGGTGTTATCATAGTAAACCCTGCAAAACGGTCAACTAAATTGCCATTATTCGTAGTCTATCGGTTTGGCTCAGGACATCCCCCAATAATTCAAGGCGCTGAGAAGAAGCGGTCAAGGAAAACAAAGACTTATCGAAAGAAGCAGGTGAAAATGGGGGAACTTTTTGTGAGGAGGTAGAGACAAAAGGGTCCCGACCGGTTAGTATTGTAAGTGTAAGAAAACAAAACCGAACCGGGAGGACCCGATG
>Ga0129299_1003549_pt1 | contig 10170 bp, 8 predicted proteins | sample ConPoolayeCmetaG_FD_94477 | JGI IMG/M metagenome (GOLD analysis project Ga0129299, IMG submission 94477) | Hot spring microbial mat communities from California, USA to study Microbial Dark Matter (Phase II) - Cone Pool mat layer C metaG ... | reverse complement strand
GGGTAGGCTTAATATAATGGGTTCTCATGCTATAAAAATCAGCAGAACAAAAATTTAAGGAATTTGTTATGAAAAAATTACTTGTTACTGTCAATGGGATTAGATTCGAAGTCGAAGTTGAAGTTATTGAAGATGATGAACTTCCTTATCAGCCCTCACAGGGAATTATTCCTGTGGGAGCAAAACCAAGCGAACATTTAAGCAGCAGTCATCTCAATACTTTAATGAGAACTCCCATTTCGAGACAATCCAAAACTTTAACTATTGACCAGAAAAAACTATCCTCTCCTATAAACGGGAAAGTAATAGAAATTCCCTTCTCTATCGGTCAAAAGGTCAAAGAAAATGATGTGCTATTTGTGCTCGAAGCAATGAAAATGAAAACTAATATTTCTTCGCCGGTCAGTGCTGTTATTAAATCAATTGAAGTGAAAGTCGGGGATAATATCGAAGCCGGACAATTACTTATGACATTTGAATAATATGAATTAGTACTATGATAGAATTCTTCGAGAAATTTGTTTCTGGTATGGGCTTCTGGTCGCTGAACTGGGGTCAGGTGATAATGTTGAGTATTTCAGTGCTGCTTATGTATCTGGCAGTTAAGAAGGGTTTTGAGCCCCTTCTTCTGTTACCCATCGGATTTGGAGCCTTTTTAACAAATTTACCCGGCAACGGGCTTCTGTTGCCTCCTGTTGGAGAAACTGCCGGCGGCTTATTTTACTATATTTCGAAAGGCGTGGAGTTGGAAATATTTCCTCCACTAATTTTTTTAGGCATTGGAGCAATGACAGATTTTACTCCATTGCTATCAAATCCTAAAACATTTCTTCTGGGTGCTGCTGCCCAGTTCGGTGTCTTTATGGCTTTATTTTTTGCCGTTATGCTTGGTTTTAATTTGAATGAAGCTGCTGCTATTGGTATTATTGGCGGTGCCGACGGTCCCACAGCAATATTCCTTACTTTAAAGCTTGCACCACATCTTCTCGGACCCATAGCTGTTGCGGCTTATTCTTATATGGCTCTTGTTCCTTTGATACAACCTCCCTTGATGAGATTATTAACAACAGAAAAAGAACGCTCCGTAATTATGGAGACTCCAAAAAAAGTATCAAAAAAAGTGAAAATTATTTTTCCTATATTAATTATTTTCCTCGGGATAATGATTGTCCCTCCGGCAGCTCCTCTTTTAGCTATGCTGATGGGTGGTAACCTGCTGAGGGAAAGCAGGGTGGTCGAAAGACTAACAAATATGGCTCAAAATGAACTAATAAATATTGTTACATTTTTCCTTGGGGTTTGCGTTGGCTTGACAATGACAGCCGAAAAATTTCTTCAAATTGAAACAATTAAAATAATTGGGCTTGGTGTTATTGCATTCGGATTCTCTACAATTGGTGGATTGCTTCTTGGTAAGTTAATGTATATAGTAACAAAAGGGAAAGTTAATCCTTTGATTGGTTCTGCTGGTGTTTCTGCTGTGCCAATGGCGGCTCGGGTTTCGCATAATGTTGCACAAGAAACCAATCCAAATAATTATTTATTAATGCATGCAATGGGACCAAATGTTGCAGGAGTTATCGGGACAGCTATTGCCGCAGGTGTTCTTATAGCAATTTTTGGGTAATTGAGAATTCTTTAGCCTTCATTTGTTAATGATAAACTTAAATATCCTTTAAAAATCCCTTTTTTTATCAAAGAAAAGAGGCTATCATTTACAGACAGCCTCCAAAAAATTAAACATATAAAAAGAAATTTTAGCTTTCTTGGGTTTCTGTTGTCTCTGCGGCTTTTGATACTGCTGCTCTTGGCAAAACACATGATACGATGACTGTCTCGGGTGATAATTCTATCGTTGCATTTGGAACACTTGCATCTTTAACATGTATTGCTTTACCGACCTTTAGATTTGTGATATCAATCTCAACGTGGGAGGGAATATCCTTTGCCATACATTTTATGGGTAGTTTGTGCAAAGTATGCTGAACGATACCACCTTCTTTGGCTCCGACAGCCTGTCCCACAAGTACAATGGGTACATCCACATTCATAATTTCATCAGAAATGAAACCAATCATATCAAAATGAGTGATTCTGTCTGTTACTGGATCGAATACAACATCCTTCAAAACACACTCCCTTGGTTCATCATTATCAATGAAAAGGTTAACGAGTTTTGTATCATTTGTATATACAATTGAACGAAGAGATAGTAAATCAGATAATATTGGTATTGAACCAATCCCGTGCTGATAAAAAACGCCGGGCACCAAACCTGAATTTCTTATTTGTTTGACATTTTTTTTGCCAGTGTCTCTTCTTTTAACTTTTAAGTCTATTTTTTCCATTATTTCCTCAAAAAAAAATTAATTATCTTTCTATCTCGAACAAAGAGTTGATAGAACGATTATCGTGTGTTCTTATTATAGCTTCTGCAAGTAGCTCTGCAATTGAGATTACAGATATTTTTTCGGATCTTAAGCGGAATGGAATTGTATCAGTTATATAAAGTTTTTTTATTGCAGCTGAATTCTCGATCTTCTCAATCGCATTACCCGAAAAGACAGGATGCACACATACTCCATAGATATCCAGCGCTCCAGCATCCTTCAGGGCTTCTGCGCACTGAACAAATGTCCCTCCTGTATCAATCATATCATCAACAATCAAAACCGTTTTATCTTTCACCTCACCAATGATATGAACAATTTCAGCCTGATTGTGGGCATAGCGTCTTTTGTCAACAAGGACAAGGTCAGCGTTCATATTTTTTGCATAAGCTCTTGCAGTTTTTATTCCACCAACGTCAGGGGCAGCAACGGCAAGATTCTGAAGGTTTAACCTCTGTAATGTTTTTAAAATAACCGGTGAAGCGTATAAGTGGTCGAGTGGTATATCAAAAAATCCTTGAATCTGTGAAGAATGCAAATCTATCGTGATTATTCTGTCAGCACCGGAGCGAACCAATAAATTTGCAACAAGCTTTGCTGTTATGGAAACTCGTGGCTGGTCTTTTCTATCCTGCCTTGCATAACCAAAATATGGTATAACAGCTGTAACTCGTTTGCCAGAGGCTCTTTTGGCAGCATCAATTAGCATCAACAACTCAAAAAGATTCTCGCACGGTGAAAAAGTGGATTGAATAATGAAAAGATCTACACCTCTAATATTCTCTTCATATTTTACCCAAAGCTCCCCATCACTGAAATTTTCAATCAAAACCTTTGAAAGGTTAATGCCAAGATATGAAACCACTCTTTTAGCTAATTCAGGATTGGATCGACCACATGCAACCTTAAAATCAACCATCTTTGTTCTCGCTTTTAAATGCTGGGATGGAAGGATTCGAACCTTCGAATGTCGGCTCCAAAGGCCGATGCCTTACCACTTGGCTACATCCCATTTATAAAGAATACAAAATTAACTGTTATTTAATTAATTTACAAATTTTTATATACTTTGATTCTATAATATTCAATATTCTTCTTCAAACAAAATTGCTCTTTATTTGTTCTTGGAAACTGCCAGTTCGCATCATCCTGAATTATCTCGTATCGAAATTTTTTTGATGAACTCAGAATCTCTAAATGATAATCATTTATAGAACTTACATCAGTTGCAAGATACAATTCTCCATCTTTTATTAATATTCGAAAGATATTATCTAGAAATTTTTCGTTGAATGCCCTTCTTTTATTATGTTTTTTTTTGAACCAAGGATCCGGAAACAAATAAAATACTTTGCTTATAGTCTCACTTCCAATAAAATCAAGACCATTCACAACGCTATACCACAGAACCGCAGCATTCGGAATTTTCTCTCCTTTTATAATTCGATCCAGCCATTCAACAGGACCTTTTCGGAGTTCTATACCAAGTATGTTTAAATCAGGGTTAAGTTCAGCAAAATCAAGCAGAAATTGCCCTTTGCCACAACCAATATCAAGAACATCAGGAGGCATACCGTTATCAAAATATTTTTCCCATCTTATCTCCTTAATCAAAGGAGGATAATATTCCGGGATAGTTTTTAGTTCAGACAGAGGAAGATACTGATTTGCTGAACTATGATGCCTGAACCTTGCTGGTAGAGGATATTTTGAGGAGTCAATCTTCATCAGAAAATTGTCCCGAAAATAGCATCAATGATTAGTATTGTTGCAGCAGATATAGTATAGGCACGAACTGTGCTATTGCCAACTCCTTCAGCTCCTCCGGTGGTTTTGAAACCAACATGACAGCCAATCAATGCTGTAACTCCTCCGAACATAAATGATTTTACAAGTCCTATTATAACCTCATTCAGCTTGAAAAACCTTTGAACCGAATCAAAAAATAAAAAAGTGGAAAAGTCAAACTTAACAACTGTCAGAAAAAAACCTCCTAACAAAGCTACAACATTCGAAAAGACAGCCAAAACCGGCATCATTATCAATGCTGCAAAAACTCTAGGCATACCCAAAAAGCGATTTTTGTCAATTGCCATCATTTCAAGAGCATCCACCTGCTCCGAAACGTTCATAGTTCCAATTTGCGCTGCCATAGCTCCTCCAACCCTGCCAGCAATAACAAGAGCTGTCAGAACAGGAGTCAGTTCAGTAAACACAACTGTTGCAATTGAAGAACCAATATAAGGCCTTGCAAGACTGATTAAATTAAATTTTTCGAAAAGACTTGTTGCCTGAAGTGCAGCTATCGCTCCAGTAAATGAACCAATTAGAATTACAAGCGGTAATGAGTCGGCACCAACAATAGCCATTTGCTGCAAAACCAGACGCCGATCTTTGAATACCCGGGGAAAATAAAACACAACATTCAATAATAAGTTTATTACCTCTCCAAACTCCGCTATGAAATTATATACTTTCCGCCCGAGAAAATTTATTATGTTTTTCATTTAATTAAAAAAATTTAGTCAAGATTACAAATCTAAAATATTTTCATTGGAAATAAAATTACTAAATTTGTTTTAATCATAGATTTTTTGGCTTTTCATTGAAACTTTTTCAATTATTTGATGTCTTTTATTATGTTAGATTTTCAAAAAAATGAAATTATTATGGATAATATTTTTTTTAAATATATTCTTTTGTTCAATTTATTTTTTTTATGTTTTAATTTTTCTACAAAAGCACTTGTTCCAAAAGACTTTTGTGTTTTGCCCAATATTATTACTCTTTCTGATTCGAAATCTGCAATATTAAGCTGGAACAATGACAGTCTTGCAAATACATATCAAATATATCGTAAAAAATTTGATGATACTATTTGGAATTTTAGAGGTAGTGTCTTTGAAAAAACAAACTTTTTTATTGATACCGATGTTCAGGATGGAATTATTTATGAATACAAAATAATTAAATTAAGCAAAGATTTTAAAGGATATGGTTATATTTGCACTGGAACTAATATTCCTGCAAAAGAATACCGGGGACGTTTATTACTATTGATAGACAAAACAATAGCTAACCATCTCGAAACAGAGCTCGAGAGATACAAAATGGATTTAATCGGAGATGGCTGGGTTGTTAAAGATTACCTCGTTCCAAGAAGCGAGGAATTCGATCCGGTAGCTGTCCAGAATATTAAAAATTTAATTGATTATGAATATCATTCTTACCCAGCTGATCTGAAAGCAGTGATTCTGTTTGGTAGAATTGCTGTTCCTTATTCAGGAAATTATGCTTTCGATGGTCATTTTAATCACAATGGTGCATGGCCTGCAGATGTCTATTATGGGGTCATTAATGGTCAGTGGACTGACATATTTGTCAATAACCAGAACGCTGATAGCAGCTTCAATCACAATACTCCATTTGACGGGAAATTCGACCAGACTAATATCCCTGAAAAAGTAAGACTTCAGATTGGAAGAATTGATTTTTATAATTTACCGGTATTCAAGGAAAGCGAAATAGAGCTTTTAAGAAATTATCTTGACAAAAACCATAATTTCCGTCATAAAAAAATTGATGTCCCATTTCGGTCAATAATTGATGACGGCTTTGGAATGTATTCTCCCGAAGCATTTGCCTCAAATGCATGGATGAATTTTTCTTCCCTGATGCCCGCAGATAGTATTTTTGAGGGTAGTTTTATGCAAAGACTTAAAAAAGAACCCTATTTCTGGGCTTATGGTTGCAACTCTGGTGCTTTTGACAATATCCTTAGCATTGCATACGCCGACCAGTTTGCTTCGCAGAATGTTAATGCAGTTTTCACTATTTATCTGGGTTCATGGCTTGGGGATTGGAACACCAAAAATAATTTATTAAGGGCTTCTATTGCTTCTTCTCCCTCAATTTTGGGTAGCTTTTTTTCTGGAAGACCATTCTGGCATTTTCATCAAATGTCAATGAACCAGAGTATAGGTTATTGCACTTTAATTAGTCAAAATAACAGATACATCTACGAGTCTTCAGGCACTAATGGTTACAATGGCATACACATAGCTCTTATGGGCGATCCAACCATTAGAATGTTTTATGTTCCGCCGCCTGAAAACCTCCGGCTAGCTCTCTCGTCAGTATCAGGAAATAAAATAATTAATCAGATTAGCTGGGATGAATCCAGTAATGATATAATTGGTTATAATATCTATAGAACTACTGATTTGACTTCAAAATTCCAAAAATTGAACGAGCTTCCCATCAAAGGAACCTTTTATGTTGATACGGTCGTATTTTCAAATAAGTATATTTATATGCTTAAGTCACTCAAACTTGAAAATTCATTCACAGGCAGCTTTTACAACGAAAGTCAGGGCATGTTTCTAACTGTGGACAAAATTAATGATCTTTCAGACCAAATAATAAAAAATAACGTACTTAGAATCAGTCCCAATCCATCCTCTGAATTTTGTAATGTCGAATTTGAATTGATTGAACCGAACTTTATCGAATTAAGTATTATGGACATCAACGGAAAAAATATTAAAACTTTTTTCTCTGGATATCTAAACAGCGGAAAGCATAAATTTAAACTTGATTTTGACGATAATATAAATGCTGTTTTTAGTTCAGGTTTTTACATTATCAAATTAAAAACAAACAGGGAAATTATTTTTGGAAAAGTTTGTATTATCCATTAAATTATAATATTATTAAATTGTTTATATTAAGAATAATGGGATTTTAGTATGACAAAGTTTTTAACTATCTTAGTTTTTTATTTTCTTTTTAACTGTATAACAGACTCTGAAGTATTAGCTCTAAGAAGAGTTCAGCCTCAAGATCTGGCTGTGATGGCAACAGCCCATATTCAAACCAGTCCTCCGGGAATTGTCCTGCGCTGGAACAAGCGAGACAATGCTTTGCGATATCAGATTTCCAGAAAAATGAAAGACGAAACGAACTGGTCTGCACCAATAGCAATTCTTGATAGCGATGCAAGTACTCTTACTGATCTGGGTGTTTCAGATGGTAATGCTTATGAATATGAGATAGCTGCTCTAAGCACTGGGCAAATCTCAGCAAAGACCCAAGACAACAGGGATACAATAGTCCAGATAAATTTTATTGCTTATGGATATGTATATGCAGGATACAACAAAGAAGTAGATGGTAATATTGGCTCTGTTATTCTTCTTGTTGATAATAAATCAGCAGATGAATTAGCCGCTGAAATTGACAGGTTAGAAAATGACCTGGTTTCGGAAGGCTGGGGGGTTATAAAAAAATATACTCCAAGGGCAGAAAAATTCGACGGTGAAGCTGTCATAAACACTAAAAGCCTTATACTCGAAGAATATAATAAAGATCCTGAAAATATAAAAGCTGTGTTTATCATAGGTCGTGTGCCAGTACCTTATTCAGGGCTTTTAAATCCCGACGCACATCCTGACCATCGTGGTGCTTGGCCTGCCGATGTTTATTATGGAGTTACAAATGATGCTTCATGGACCGATCTGTATGTTAATGATACAACATCAGCCTCAAGAAAAGAAAATAAAAATGCAAGAGGCGATGGGAAGTTCGATGTTACAACTTTAACCACTCCGGCAAAACTTCAGGTTGGCAGAGTTGATTTTTACAATATGCCTGCTTTTTCAAGCACGGAGACCCAACTCCTCAAACAATACCTTGATAGAAACCACAAATATCGAAATGGTGAAATCCCTTATGAATATAAAGGTTTAATAGATGATAATTTCGGTATGTACACTCTTGAAGTATTTGGAAATAACGGTTGGCGTAACTTTGCTCCACTTGTTGGTGATTCAAACGTCAAAGGTGGTATTGATTGGTTTGGAACCTTGAAAAATGAAAGTTATCTCTGGGCTTACGGTTGCGGTGGTGGTAGTTACACAAGTTGTGGTGGTATTGGCTATACAAAAGACTCTGACACAAGCAGAAAAAATGATTTTGTGAATAATAAAGTGAATGCCATCTTTACTATGCTTTTTGGCTCATATTTCGGGGATTGGGACAGTCAGAATAATTTTATGCGGGCATCATTAGCAGCAAAAGGCAATGTTTTGACCTGTGCATGGGCTGGACGACCCTCATGGTATTTCCATCACATGGCTTTGGGCGAAAATATTGGCTTCTCTACTATACTTACTCAAAATAATTATACAACTTACAAACCGAATGCGTGGTACACTACTGCTAATCCGACGATTTATCAGATTGGTATGCAACAAATACATATTGCATTACTTGGCGACCCAACCTTGAGAATGTATATGGCAGCTGTTCCTCAACCGAAAAATTTAACTGTTACTCAAAATTTCAAAAAAATCAATTTAAGTTGGGAAAAACCCTCCGAAAATGTTGCCGGGTATAATATTTACAGAGGAACAAGCCGAACCGGTCCTTTTACAAAAGTGAATAACAAAATGATAAAGGAAACTTCTTTCGAAGATGATTTCATTCACGAAGGAATGGTTTATTATATAGTTAAAGCTGTTAAGCTGCAGACTACATTTAGTGGAACTTTTTATAATGAAAGTAGAGGTTTGGTTCAAAATGTTCTGGCAACCGATGTTCCTGAGTTGGTGGAAAATCTTGATATCGAAGTATATCCAAACCCTGCAAGTACTAACGTTAATATAACTTTACCGGTTGATTATTCTAAAACTGTTGTTGTTGATATTCTTGATATACAGGGTAGGGTAATAAAAAATATTTATAATAACCAGTTAGGTATAGGCACTCATAAACTTATCTGGAATCTGGAAGATTCGCAGGGTAATAGAGTTGCTTCGGGAGTCTATTTCCTGAGAATTCTATGTAATGGAAAGTCAAAAACTGAAAAAATCGTTGTTTTCTAAAAAATTGCACTGAGGTAATTCAATGAAATACAATATAAAATTAAAAATATTAATCTTTTTTTTGATCTCATCAAGATTGTTTTCAGCATATCTTGAATATGTGCCACAAACAGTTTTGCAGCCTGATGGGACAGTCCTCGAACTATTCGCCAGCGGTGACGAATATTATAATTGGCTGCATGATAAAGATGGTTTTACAATTATGCGTAATCCTGAAGACGGCTATCTTTATTATGCTGAGAAAAAGGGGGATATTTTAGTTCCCGGAAAACTTCGTCCGGGCATTGATAATCCTGTTGAAGCTGGTTTAGAGCCATGGCTTAAGTTTTCTTATGAGTATATTAAACCACGTATTGAAGAATTTATTCAATACAGATATAAACCCATTGATGACTCTAAGAAAGACTTAATTCAAACCCCAAGGACAGGAAACATTAATAATATTGTTATCTTTATTAGATTTTCTGACGAGAGCGAATTCACAGACCAAAAATCAACTTTCGATAATATGTTCAATACCGAGAGCGGAAATTCAATGAAGAATTATTTCCGCGAAGCTTCTTACAACAATTTGTCCATTCAAACATATTTTTATCCCGAAACGAGCGGTTCAACTGTTATTTCCTATCAAGCATCACAGCCAAGAAATTATTATCGCCCCTATGACGCTAACACAAATCCCATTGGATATCAAAATTCAACCCAACGAAGAGATAGGGAACATACTTTACTCGCAAATGCTGTCAATGCAATAAAGTCCCAGATTCCTACATCTTTAAATATTGACGGGGATAACGATGGATATGTTGATAATGTTTGCTTCATAGTATCGGGAACCCCCGACGCATGGGCAAGTTTGCTGTGGCCCCACATGTGGTCGCTCTATAGCGTTAATG
>Ga0129299_1003546_pt1 | contig 10174 bp, 8 predicted proteins | sample ConPoolayeCmetaG_FD_94477 | JGI IMG/M metagenome (GOLD analysis project Ga0129299, IMG submission 94477) | Hot spring microbial mat communities from California, USA to study Microbial Dark Matter (Phase II) - Cone Pool mat layer C metaG ... | reverse complement strand
GTTGTATAGCGCCCAGAACGTGCTGTCGGCTCCGCGATACCAGGGAGAAATGCCGCCATGCAGGTTGAACGTGCGGGCGGGCGCCAGGCTCAGCAAGGCCGGATTGCGCAGGACCGAGGTCCCGAAGACGGCGATCGTGTCAACGTGCTCGGCCCGCAGCAGCTTTGCCACCGCAGTCGAGTTGATGTGGCCCACGGGATGCACAAGCTGGGGATAGCTGAATGCGGGCGACCGCTCCCCGAAGAAGAAGCGAGCTTCATCGACCGTGGAGGGAAACAGTCGGGGCCGGAGCCGGCGGTAGAGCCTGGCTCGGAGGGTCGCCCAATGCAGGTTCTTCCGCAGCTTGCGCCAGGAATACTCGCGGCCGGTTTCGCAGACGATGCAGACCACCGGATGGGCCGCGCACAGGGCGTTGGCCACATAGATCGCCCGGGCCGATCGGCCACATAGCACGGCTAGACGCATTCCGGCGCCTCCGTCGGCTTCAGACCTGCTCCGCCGATCGCCTCCAGCGCGGCCACCGCGTCCACGAAGAACTTGGCGGCCCAGTTGGGAAACTCAAGCCGCGCATATTCGCCCCAGATCGGGCAGGAGCCGGCGATGGCCCCGCGGACCTCCGGCGGACCGGCCAGGTGTTGGGTAGCCGCCAGCCGGCGAACCACCCGTTCGGCGGCTTCTCGGAACAGGGCGCGCCCGGTTCTGGCAGACAGGCGAGCCCAAACGATCGCCATCTGCGCCTCGCCGGTCAGACAGCGATAGTGCCCCGCCGCTCGCCAGCCCCGGTCGTAGGCTCCCGCCAGCTTGTCGGTGAGGACCAGCTCGCGTGCCAACGGTTCGGCGGCGGCACGGGCGGCTTCACAAAGCTCGTCGGCCTTGAGCAGCAGCCCAGCTTCCATCAGGCCGTCGATCGTGTAGGCGATGGTGTGCAAATATGGCGGCACGTCCGGCCAGAACCCGGCGTGTTCAAACCAGCCGTCGTCCCGCTGCTGCGCTAAAGCCCAGCGGAGGTTGCGCATGCCGGCTGCAAGGAACCGGTCGTCGTCGAGCAGCCTGCCGGCCCGCAGCAAGGCGAATGCGGTGCGCGTGTTGTAGGTGTGCACGACGCCGGCGTGCGTGCAACGCCGCCAGCAGCCGTCGTCATCCTGCACGGCTGTCAGCCACGCGGCGGCTCGGGCAATCGAGCGGTGCAGGTCCCGGTGCGCGGGGTCTGATTCGGCCGCACGCACCAATCCGAGCAGAATCTGGCCGGTGTTGAAGACGATTGGCGGATGGGCCAGGTCGCCGAAGTGCCCCGGGAAGCCGCCGTCCGGATACTGGCAACCCAGCAGCCACTCGATCATGCGCCAGGCTCGGGCGGCCAGGTGTGCGTGCGGTGGCTGCCGGGCCAAGTCGAAGAAGGTGCAGGCAATGTAGCCGGTCGTTTCGGGGTAGCTCGGCAACCAGCCGTGCAACAGGTGGAAGCTGGCGGCGACGCCGCCGTCGTCGGTCGCGTCCTGCGCTCGGCAGAGCCAATCGACGGCGGCGGACTGATGCCGGCGGAGATCGCGGGGATTGGTGCTCGGCCGGGCGAGCAGGTCGCGGATCAGGTGCTGTCCGGCCAGTCTTATTCTGGACAGAGTCGACACGCAGTCAGCCCCGCAGACCGCCGAGTTTCCCGATATCTCATCGGTCCGCCGACACGGCCCCTGAATGTTTCCGTCGTTCGGAGCGGCAGGACGGATGCGGCGGCATGGGACTACGGGTCCGGCGTGAAGCCGGTAAGCAAGAGCGGGCACGGACGGCGCGATTTGGCGGGATCAGGCCGGCGGCGGGCCGGGCACGGCTTCGGGCCGGCGTTGGCGGCGCCAGCTCAGAAGCAGCCAGCCGGTCACCCCCAGCAGGATCAGCGGACCGCCGGCCAGCGTGGCCGCCGGCACCTTCTCGCCGACCAGCAGGAACGTCCAGAGCGGATTGAGCACCGCCTCCAGCAGGACGATCAGCGCCGCGCGGTGCGCTTCCACGCGCTGCAACCCCCAGGAGAAAAGCACGTACGGCAGCGTGAACTGCACCAGGCCCAGCAGCAACACCAGGAGCCAGCCGGCGGGCGTCAGGCCGAATCTGCCCCACAGAGCCACCCCGGGCAGCAGCAGCAGCCCCGAGCCCAGCGCGTTGGTCGCCGCGACCACCAGCGGGCTCACCGGTCGAAGGCCGCGCAGCGCGACGGTCAGACTCCCGTAGCCCAAGCCGCTGGTAAGAGCCACGATCAGGCCCGGCAAATCCGTCTGCCGGTTCCCCAGGAATATCACGCCCACGCCGGCCATCGCCACCAGCAGAACCAAGCCTTCTGGGCGACCCGGCTTCTCTTTCAGCAGCAGCGGCGAAAGCAGAAACACCCAAATGGGCGACGTGTATTGAAGGATGATGGCGTTCGCGGCCGCGGTCTGGGTGGTGGCGATGCAGAAGCACGCGGTCATCAGCGTGAAGGTCAGCACCGAGCCGATCGGCCAGGCGACCGGGACTTCGGCCAGCGAGCGGCGTCGGCTCCAGGCGAGCGGCAGAAAGACGACCCCGCCGATAAGTGAGCGATAGCAGGCAATGGTCACCCCCGGAACGTGCTCGGCATCGAGCAGCTTGATCAGCGGCCCGTTAAGGCTCCACAGGGCGGCGCACACGAGCAGCGCCACCACGCCCAGCCAGGCGTGCGAGTGCGAAGTCGCCGACATGGTCCGCATGCGGGCCTTATATCATCTCGCCCGGGCCGGGCAAGAAACCAACAAATCCGGCGACGACGGGCGCCCACCAACCCCGACGCGGCCGGAGCAGGCTTCTGGCGGCGCGCCGACCGCGGCGGCCGCGGCCGATCGGCTACTTGAGCTTCTGCTCCACGCTGCGAACCTTGTCCTCCATCGTCTGGTCGCGATCGGTGCGCGTGCCGATCCGCAGCGTCGTCGAGATCCGCGGCGCACCCATGGCGTGCACCACCTCATGGCAGCGCCGAATCGCCGCGAAGACCGCATCCCACTCGCCCTCGATATTCGTGCCATAAGCGTGCAGATGCGTCTTCAGCCCCGCCTCGGCCAGGATGCGGCTACAGGCGGCGACGTAACTGGATACGGACACACCCACCCCCAGGGGCACCACGCACAAGTCCGCGATGACTTTCACGGCGGCAACCTCCTTTCGTCACGATTGTATCGCCTGCTCGCGGCGGAGCTTACGGCGCGGGGGCGGAGGCCGGCGGCCCGAAGCCCGCGTCCGTCAGTTCACGCCAGTGATGCTCGATCAAGGCCCGCTCGACAGGACGCAGCCGCTGCACCTCTTCCGGCTTGCGGCGGGCGTCGATGCGCAGGGCGGCGGCGAAATGCTCCGCAGCCCGGCGGCCGGCCTGCGGCTCGCGGGTCTCGCGCCACCATTGCAGCCAAGCCTGGCCGGCGGCGATGCGCTTCCGCGGATCGGTCGGGTAGAGCGAAACGGCGTGCTCCCAGTGGTCTGCAGCGCTGTGCAGGGCCCGAACCGACTCGTCCGCGCGCGCCATGGCCAGGCACGCTTCCTCGATGAGCTCGTAGATTCTCGCCAGACGCACATGGGCGGCAGCAGAGCGCGGGTTGCGTTGCAGGGCCACCCCGCCGAGAGCCTCAGCTTCGCGCAGCAGCGCCAGCCGGTCTTCTGCTGGCAGTTGAACGTTCGAACCCAGGGCCCACGCGAAGGCGGCAACCTCGCGGGCGGCCCCCGGGTCGAGCGGGTCAGCGGATAACGCCTGCCACCCGTACGCCAAGGCCGCCTCACACGCCCGCACGTCCGCCGCGTTGAAGCTGGCAGCTTTCATTCGCCGCAGCCAAAAGCCGGCGCGCATGGTCGGCACCGTCACCAGCACCACCTGCGCCGCAACCAGGGCCATTCCCGCCAGCGCCAGCCCGGGGGCAACTCGAGTGGCTGCGGGCACCGGCCGCGGCCGACCGAGCGCAACAGTCACCGCCGCCAGCGAGACAAACACACTCAGTCCTCCCGGCGTCAGGAGGGCGAAGTCGACCAGTCCGTGGACCAGGCCGGCCATCAGGGCAGCGCAAAGCCCGGCCAGCAGCCAGGGCAGGCCGCGCTCGCCGTCAGGGATACGGTCGATGAGCCGAGCCGCCAGCACGAGCGATACGGTCCATATGCCGGCCGGCTCCACGCTCCAGAGCAGGGCCGTGGCCGCGTCCACGACGACGGATGAGAACAGCGCGTGCAGCAGCAGGACGCCGATGGCCGCGGTCGCCAGGTTCCCAACCGTGATCTTCTGCTGCGACGGCGGCGGCGGTGGCGCCGGGACGAGGCCGGCAAGGCCGGCACGCAGCGTGCCCGCGATCAGCACGACCGCGCCCAGCAAACCCAGCGGTCCGAGCTCGATGAGCAACGTCAGCCAGACGTTGTGCGGGTCGCGCACCTCTTCGGTGCTCTCGGCGGCCTTGTGCCGAAGATAGGCGTCGCCGAAATTCAGCCTCCCGACGCCGGTCAGCGGGGCTTCGCGAAAGACCTGGGCGCCCGCGGTCCAGTAGTACCAGCGAAACTCCAGCGACGGATGCGGCAGCGTCCCGCGCCGGAGGCCGTAGCCCGTCGCCGCCGCGATCACCAACACATACGCCGCCGCCAGTATCGAGACGACCATCGCCGGATGACGCGCAATCCTGCGTCGCAGCACGCCGAGCAGTACCAGCAGCAGCACGCCGCAGGCCGTCGCAACCATGGCTCCGGTACTTCCCGTAAGCCACAAACCCGCACCCATGACCAAGCAGACCGCGGCCGAGAGCACCAGGGCGGCCGCACGCTCCTGGGGGGCGATCCGCCTGCCCATGGCGAGCCAGGCGGCCAACAGCCCCCCCGCGGCCAGCAGCCATAGAACAAGCAGGCCGCCGGTCACGTTGGGATGCGCCTGATAGCCGTTGGCTTCGCCGGAGCGCAGGCGGCGCTCGAAATTGATGACCGTCGGGTCATCCGGGTCCAGGCCCTGACTTACCAGAGCTGGCTTGTGCTCCTCCCAGTATTCGATGGTGGTGTCCAGTTCGTAGGCCCGGAAGAGCAGGCACTTGCAGGCGGTGGCACAGCCGCTGGCCAGCAGCGCGGCCAGCAACAGCCGCGACATCCAGGGGGCGCGCATCAGTTGAACCAGAGCCACTCCGACCAGCACCCCGATCAGCAAATTGAAGCCGGCATTCAGCGCCAGACGTTTGTCGTCCGCCGCCAGCGACGAGATTCCCACCGCGACCGCCAGCAACGTGACTGCGGCTGCGATCCAGCCGCGACCGCGCCAGCCGGTCCAGCCGCGGGCCAGCGCGGCGGCGGCCGCAGTGAGCGCCAGTGCATCCATCCAGGCGGTGGCGGCGGGGGTGGTCCCCAGCCCGACGCCCAGTGCCGCCAGGAACGGCAGTTCCACGCGTTCGAAGGATTCGGCGATGAGCGGGCGCACCGCCACCAGCGCCAACAGCACGAAGAACAGCACACGCTCGTAGAGCGAATCCGTGCGGGCTGACTCGCTGGTCGCGGGCGAGCTTTGCGCGAACTGACCGGTCATGCGTTCTTGCGCAGCGGCGACTCGAGGATGGCCACGATGGAAAGCACCATGAACACGATGACCGCGACGGTCACGGTCTGACGCAGGTCGGCGTCCGGCAGAAGCGTCGCGGCCAGGCCGGTGGTCGCCGTGGCCAGGTAAATCGTCAGCACGGCCTGACGCCGACTGAGTCCGCGATCCACCAGCCGATGCGAGAAGTGCCGCTGATCCCCCCGCATCGGGTTGCGCCCCTCCGCGATCCGGATGGTCACAACGGTCAGAAAGTCATACAGCGGTATGGCCAGCACGACCAGCGGCATGGCCAGCGCGTACGGCGGAGCCCCTGCCCCGCTCTGGTAGTACGTGGTCATCACCGATACCACCGCGAGCATGTACCCGACCACCAGGCTGCCGGCATCCCCCATGAACAGGCGCGCGGGCGGGAAGTTGAAGAACCAGAACCCCAGAATCGCGCCGGCAAACACCGCCGCCAGCGCCGGCACGAACACCTGCCCGGCCATCAACCCGCAGACGCCAAAGAACAGCAGGCAGATCCAGGCGACGCCGGCGCTCAGCCCGTCCATGTTGTCCAGGAAATTGAAGGCGTTGATGATGATTACGAACCAGGCGACGGTCAGGATCGTTGAGATCGTCGTGCCCCACATCAGCCCGACCAGCAACCGACCGTACAGGGTCACCAGCAGGCTGACCCCCAGAATCACCAGCAGCTTGGGAACCGCCGCCAACGGCCGCACGTCGTCCACTATGCCCAGTGCGTGCAGAATGGCGCCGCCCAGCAAGATCACCAGCGCCTGGCCGCTGCGCTGCTGCAACCCGCCCAGGTACGGACGGAAACCATCGCCCAGAAGTTGCGACAGCTCGCCCGCCGAAACCACCTTCAGCAGCAGGACCACCGCCAGCAGCGGCACCCACGCCGCCAGGAATATGGCCACACCCCCGCCGTACGGCACGGCGGCGGTGTGCGACTTGTGCGCGCCCGGTCGGTCGAGCCAGCCGATTCGCCGGGCCAGCGGTACAACCAGCGCGGTCAAGGCGCAGGACAGCAGCAGCGTGCCGGCCAGCGCCGCCGCCAGCAGCAGTGACAAGCTGGCGTGAGTCATGGGGGTGCGTCACCCGCGGTTTCCATCAACCGCTCCAACTCGGCTCGTTGATCCCGGTAGCACGCCCGCACCCGGGCGAAGAAGGCGTGGTACTCGGGCTTGTGGTAATCCGGATAGGTCCAGGGCCAGGGACGCCACGCGCCATCGGCGTAGTGGAGCGTCACTTCGGCGTAGATGCCCTCGCCCAGGTATACGCGGTGGCTGCGGTCCTTGGTCGTGGCCAGGACCAGCTTGGCCAAGTCGAGATAGCCCGGGTCGATGTTCACCGGGCGCGGATATCCCAGCGGCTGGCAGTCATCGGCGATCTGCTGCTCCAGACGGTTCGTCCGGCACTTGATTTCGGCCAGTGCGTCCGGGCGAATCAGGCGAGCAAAACTCAGGAACTGCCGTTGCAGCCCCGGTCCCATTTGGGCCTCGTAATAATCCGTCCGATCGAACGGCCAGAGCTCGCTTTCCAGGTCCACCGGCCCGAACTCGTGGGCGAGCTTCTGTCGGGCGCGCCGGAGCAGATCGACGTCGCCGCCCAGCAGCCCCGCAATCAGCTTCACCGGCTTGGCCGGCCGAGGTCGCGCCATGGCCAAGAGTGTAGCATCCGGCTAGGATGCCGGCGACGGTCGGGCCGCTGCGGCTCGTGCCGATCGGCAGACCCAACCAGGTTACGCCCGTGAACGTCGGTCTGTTCGAAGATGGCGGCTACCGGAACCTGCTGCCGCTCACCTGGCTGCGCGCGTGCTTCGAGCTGCGTTGCGGGATCGACCGGCTGATCGACAAGGTCCGGACGCACCTGGGACCGGCGGTCGCCCGCCTATGGCTGCGCCCCGAGCTGCGCGAGGTGGTCAGCGAGCGCATAGACCTGGATCCGCCCAAGCCGGATGACGATTGGTGCCTGCTTAACGGCCGAACGCTCCTGACCGCACCAGTCGCACCGCCGGCGGTCGGCACCGGCTGGCAGATCAACGGGGCGTTGATCGCGGCCGGCGTGCGGGCTGCCGACATCCACGCGCTCTCTGACGAATTGTTCCTGAGCGAGGAGTCGCTGGGAGAATTCCTGCGCCAGGGCGGCTACCGCCTGGGGCCGCCCCCCGCGTCGGTGAGCCTCATCAATTATCCCTGGGAGCTGGTGCTGGCCAACGAAGCGGAGCTGCGGCGGCAGTGCCAGTACGGGGGGATACAGGAAGGCCGGGTGTACCCGGGGGTTCACCTGCTGAACCCGACGGCGATTCATGTGGCCCGCGGGGCGGTGGTCAAGCCGGGGGTGGTCCTGGACGCGGAGGAGGGACCGATCCAGATCGACGAGGGTGCCCGGATCGAGCCGAACGCGGTGATTCAGGGTCCCGCTCACATCGGTTCGCAGGCGCTGGTGCGGCCGGGGACGGTGATTCGACCCGGCAGTAGCATCGGCCCGGCCTGCCGCGTCGGCGGAGAAATCTCGCTCAGCGTCCTGCACGGCTACAGCAACAAGCAGCACAACGGTTTCCTGGGGCACAGCTACGTGGGCGAGTGGGTCAACCTGGGGGCGGATACGGTCACCAGCAATCTGAAGAACACGTACGGCACGATTCGGGTCTACATCAACGGGGTCGGGGTGGAGTCCGGGCAGCACTTCGTCGGGTCGATCATCGCGGATCACGCCAAGACCGGCATTGGGACACTGCTGCCGACCGGAGCGGTCGTCGGGGTGGCCTCCAACGTGCTCGTCGCGAGCGGCGTACCGAAGTTCGTCCCCTCCTTTGCCTGGCTGACCGAAGCGGGGCTGAGCAGCTATCAGGTCGACAAGGCGATCCACATCGCGCGCACGGTGATGGCTCGACGGGAGGTGCACTTGAGCGATGCCGAAGAACGGTTGCTCAACTGGGTGGCAGGTGCGGCCCGGCAGACGGAGGCCGCCGGCTGGAAGTAGCCTCGGGTAGTTGCCACCACTGGATATGATGGTAGACTTCGAATGCACCACGGGCGCGGTCGAAAAGCCACGGACCCACGGAAGGGCCGGTACGACCAGCCGAGGAATCGCAGCGAAAGGACGGAACCATGCGGGCAATTCTGAGAGCTTCAATCTGGTGCGCGGGTCTGGCACTGGTGGTCGGGTGCAGCGGCAGCGGAGCGGCTCACTCCGGCTTCCACATCGGCAAGAACCTGGCGCGCAAGGACAGCCATCTGAAAATCATGCTGGCCGGCCAGGTGGCCCGGCAGGACAAGGTCAAGAAGGCAGCCACCGGTTATTCGCGCTTCACCATAAAGGAGCCGGTCGGCACCGCCCCCAGGATCCAGTTTGAGATCGAGGACCCCGATCGCTTCGGCCGCATCAGCATGGTCAGCGTGCAGATCCACCAGAAGTTCGAAGCCGACTACTCCGACCACGCCGAGTACGTCATCACCGCTCGCGACGTGAACAATCCCGACGCGCAGATGAAACCCGGCGTCGAATACGACCTCGGCCACCCCGGTCCGAACTTCAAGGTGATCAACTACAAGGGCGAAGAAGTCGACGGTGTGCGCCTTGTGCCCGGTATGAAGTATATGCTAGTCTTGACCGTGAAGGCCGACAGAAGCGAGACGGCCCAGATATTCTTCCAGACCAACTAGCGCCACGGCTGGAAACAGCCGCGGATGTGGCGGGGCGATCGACACCAGTCGGTCGCCCTGCGTGTTTCCTGCTCGCCCGCTTGCACGCCCGCGACGCTTGCGATATCAGGAGCCGCAACGATAGCCGGGCGCCCGACTTCCGGCTAATCAGGAGGTATCCAGGGAGCTTCTGATGGCCCAGCCGCGTGTGCTGCTTGCCAGACGCATGCCCCCGCCCGCCGCCGATCTGCTGCGCGAGGCGGGATGCCGGGTGGACGTCATTCCCACGGATGAGCCCACGCCGCGCAAGGAGTTCCTGCGCCACTTGCCCGGGGCCGCCGGCCTGATCGCCATGCTCAGCGACCGCGTGGACGAGGAGGCCCTCGATGCCGCCGGCCCCCAACTCAAAGTGGTCGCCAACTATGCGGTGGGGTTCGACAACATAGACGTACCGGCGTGCACGCGGCGGGGGATTCGGGTGACCAATACGCCCGACGTGCTCACCGACGCGACCGCCGACCTGGCCTGGGCACTCATCCTGGCGACGGCCCGGAACGTCGTCGCCGGCGACCAGCTCATGCGTGCGGGAGGCTGGTCCGGCTGGCAGCCGCAGCAACTGCTGGGCCTGCAACTGTCCGGCAGCACGCTGGGGATTCTGGGAGCCGGGCGCATCGGGACCGCGGTAGCTCGCCGCGCGGTCGGTTTCGGCATGCGGATCATCTACACCGATCCGAACCGCAACCTTGCGCTGGAGCAGGAAACCCAGGCCACGCGCGTAGAGTTGGATCGGCTGCTGGCCGAGTCCGACGTTCTGAGCCTGCACCTCCCGCTGACGCCCCAGCATCACCGCCTGATCAACGCCGAGCGACTGGCCGCGATGAAGCCCACGGCTATTCTGATCAACACGGCCCGTGGGCCGCTGGTGGATGAAGCGGCGCTGGTCGCAGCGCTGCGGGACGGCCGGCTGGCCGGAGCGGGCCTGGAC
>Ga0129299_1003543_pt1 | contig 10178 bp, 7 predicted proteins | sample ConPoolayeCmetaG_FD_94477 | JGI IMG/M metagenome (GOLD analysis project Ga0129299, IMG submission 94477) | Hot spring microbial mat communities from California, USA to study Microbial Dark Matter (Phase II) - Cone Pool mat layer C metaG ... | reverse complement strand
CATCGCTATGCTGCATAGGTGGTTGCGACTAGTATGGCATATTAAAGTCTGCATGTTAAAATAAGTGACATACCTACCTTTCCACCGCACAAAAAAAGAGCGGAAGCGCCCGCGTGCCGCGCCGTTTTGACACACTACGACGTACAAAATGTCTAAATTCAAGAGGAGCGTAGTTCCCAGCCGGCGACTTGCGCAGGAACAAAGCATAAGAGGTGACCCATCAGTATGATACATTTCGATATGCTGAGAAGTTGGGGGCAACGAGTGTGCGCCGCGCCAGCTGCGCTAACGCTCGGAAAAGCGGGAGCCGCGCTGCGCGCCACGCGGAGCGGGGCAAGCACTCTCCAAAGCTAGTCGCCGCAACTGGGTAGTTTGCCGGGCAAGCGCTATCCAAAGCGATCCGCCGTACTCGGGGTGATGATGACGCACACAAGCGTACAACGAAAAGCAGGATGTTGCACGTGCGGTTTTTTTGTATAATATGCCATTGAGCTGCAAACCGAATACACAACGTTCGTACACGCAGGCGTGTGGCGCGAGTACGGGATGCCCGTTGAGGAACAGCGCGGCCGGCAGAATGTCATGACCTGCTGCGGCGCCGGAGAAGAGCAATGACGGGTGCAATGGCGGCGCCGCGTGCCGGGCGGTGGCTGCCACATGCGGCCGCGGCGCTGGTGTTTGTTCTGTTGATCATCTGGCACTTCTGGCCATTGTTCCCCGTGATGGCGAGCAGCGTGCCGGACAGCCAAGACATGTGCAACAATACCGTCGAACTGCTTTCGACGATGCGCGCGGTGCTGCGGCATCCATGGGCACCGTTTGCAGGGCAGTACGCCTATCCGTATCGCTTCAGCAATGCGTTGCTGAACATGAATGTGCTGCTGGGCATGCCGTATTATGCGCTCTACACCATGAGCGGGAATGCGTGTGTGGCCTATAATGGGATGCTGCTGGCCGAGTTTTTTCTGAATGCGTTTAGCGTATTTCTGCTGGTGCGGGCATGGACAGGGTCGTGGCTGGGAGGGGTGGTGGCGGGGGCGCTGTGTGGGTTTTACACCCACCGTTTTCATGATCTGCAGGATTATCATTATCAACAGACATTTTCAACAATTCTTGTTGTGTGGGCGTGGCATGAGTTTTTGACGCGCGGGCAGCGCGGATGGTTGCTGGCGTTTTTTGGGCTGTTAGCTGCCAAAGCGGTTACGTTGGATTACCAGACGGTTTATTTGCTGGTCGTGCTGCTGATAGTGGTACCGGTGGGGGCCGTGGCATACCCCCGCACTGTCTGGCGGTACAAGTGGCTGTGTGCGGGGCTGAGCGCAGCGCTGGCACTGGCGCTGGTTCCGTTATACTATCCGTACTGGTTCAACGGATTCTGTCAGCCGCCGACTGGATGGGTCAACACACCGGGAGTGGGGCGGCTCGATTTTTTGACGTGGCGAGAGTACAGCGAGCTGTGGCGCAACTTGGCGCACAACCTCACGCACGTGCGCGAGCGCACCACGTACATTGTTGATGCGCCGCGGCTGCCCGGGGCGCTCTCTGCCACGCTGAGCATGCTTGGCGCGGTGTGGGCGCTGGTGGTGCCATTCCGGCGGGGCCGGGCGGAATGGATGCGCGCCGGCCTGGCAGGCGCGGCGTTTGCCGCAGCGGTGCTGTTTATCGGCCCGCTGATAAATTATGGCGGCACGTTTTACGGGTATACGCCGCTGGCACGCTATTATGTTGCGCCGCCGGTGCTGGCGGTGGCGCGCACGTCGCGAGCATTTGTGCATGCGATGATGTGCATGAGGTGTCTGCTGGGCGGGCTGCTGCTGGGCGACGTGCTGGCCTGGGCGCGGCAGCGGGCGGGGTGGCGGTGGCTGGCGCGCGCCGCAGCGGTTGTGCTGTTGGTGCTGATAACGTTGGAGCATTCACCGCGGCCGAATGCCTACGTAACGCACTGGGTTCAGCCGCGCGCCAGCGAGGTGTACGAATGGCTGAAACACCAATCCCGGCCCAGCCCGGTGATAGAGACGCCATATGAACGCGGCGGCAACAGTTACCGGCGTGCCTGCGATGCGCTGCTTGCTGACCAGCCCACCGGCACGTCCGTGGGGCGCGCCTAGCCGGCTTGGTCGTATTTTTTGTTGCAGGAACTTGAACAGCCGCTGACGCCGCGCGGCCTGCGCATCCTGGAAACGCTGCCGTACCGCTTTTGGATTCATCACGGGCTGAGCAGCAGCCAGCTGCACTGGGTGACATCGCACTCGTCCTTTGTGCATGTCACAAATTTTGGCCAGGCTCATGTATTCGAGAATCCCCGGCCCGCCCGTATTGCCCGCTGTGAACTTGCCATTACGCAGGACTGGATGTTGAGCTTTCCGCACATCTATGTTGTCCGCGGCACGCTGACGTTCAGCAACGAGTTTTGTTTTGTGCCGCGCGGGCAGCGGCGCCTTGCCGCCCGCCTTGTCTGCCGCGACAGCAATGGCGTCGCTCTCGCGCGCTTCCGCCTGCGCGCCGAGCTGCCCATGATCTTGGAGGGCCCGGCCAGCTCCTTTGCCCTTTCAGTGCAGTACAACCCGGCCAGGCGGCGCGCAACGGCGGCATATCATGCATCAGGGATGTTCAGCAACGATAAATGGCCGGGAGACAGCGTGCGCTGCGGCGAACGCATTTTTGACACGCGCGCGCTTGACGTCACGGTCAACGTGCCGGGCATGGCACAGCGCGCGTCTTACACTGCCGTTCTGCGCGAACCGCCGGCGTATTGGCCATACCGGTGGGGCGTGCCGGAATGCATGCCCTGCCTGGCCGGCGGATTTGAGCACTTTGATGTCGTGGGCGGCCTGCCATGTCAAGCCACCCGCGGCGCCGCATCGGCCGTATGCCTCGGCGCGCCGCCCCTGCCGGGAAACACGCTTGTGCTTATGGCCCGTGCCGCGCCGGGCATACCGCCGCCGTTGTGGCTCTCGCTTGCGCTGAACGGTTATGATGCCGGCCAGGTTCTCTTGTCCAACGAATGGCAGCCTTTTTATTTCACCGTTCCTACCAACATTTGGCGCGCCGTCAACTCGTTCGTGTTCCGCTATCCGCGCACGGTTATTCCCTGCCTTGTCCAGCCTGAATTAAACGACACGCAGCGCCGCTGTGCCGTGCTCGCATGGCTCGACGTCACCAACCTCGTGCACGCGCCAGCGGCACATGTTTCCCACGATCGGCAAGAGCCGCATGTACACGGCTCCGCGCCGGCTCCGTGCCGCACCGTGCCCGCGGCGCCTGTAGCGCATACTCAAACCGCCACGTTGCCGCCGCGCGCGTGTGCACCGGCCAGGCGGCGCGCCTGCAGCCCTGCGCGTGCAGCTGGCATACCCGGCATGTTCAGAACCTTATGAGCATCAACCTGATTTCCGCGCAGTCTTTCTCACGTTATTGATTACCAAATAGTTAGATAATTTTTGCAGTATAAGCTGAATTTCCGACATTACCGCAAGGTATTTGATACTAATTGTACGTCAAAATATAGTATTGAGCCAGTCACATAGTGTCGTTGATTTGACCAGAACTGGTTTGCGGGAGAGCCCACGAAGGCCATCACAGACCGTCTGCTCTACAGCATCGAGTGTAGCACATGCGGTAGTGCGAAGCCAGTTTCCCTCTAGGTGATCCAGATATGCTCTGTTGGGTTACGTTCAGGACTGTAGGGCGGGAGCCAGAGCAAGCGCATGGAGGCCGCGATACGCAAGTGTGCCGTACGATGCCAGCCCGCTTGGTCAAGAACCATGATGCAGATGTCATCAGGATAAAGGCTGGCGGTGTGCGCTAACCTGACTTCCACATTATTGTAACGAAAGTATCTGCGGACCTGTAGTGTGCGTATTTTTCTATCAACTACTAACTAGAACGTTTTTTTGTACAAAACAACCGTACTGTGTGAGATTTTTCATGAAAAGTCAAGCTTTGCTTATACTACAACATTTATCTAACTATCTGGTAGTCAATAACGTGCGAAAAAATGTGCGTAAGTCGGGCTGGGAAAATGGACACCGTTTCGTAGTCGCTGCGCGGCAGGAGCAGGCTCGACCAGCTGCCGTCATGTGGGCACACCGCCGCACACGCATACATGGATTCGCGCACGGTCTGCCGTGACGTCTGTGGCCGGACGTGGTGTGGCGCCCAACACCGGCGGGTGTCATTGATGCGCCCCAAGCGGCCTTCGTCTTGGAACAGCAGCCGAATACGCACGGGATGTGGCTGATCGGCAACCAGATCTACCAACAGATGCGGAAGTTTTTTTATATGCCTCTTGCGCGGCGGGATCATCGTTGACATGGTGATGCCGTGGCGCAACCGTGTGCCAGCCATGACGCTTCATCAACCGGTACACGTAGGCTAAGGAAACCGCGCGTCTCACGCGCGTGCGCACATCCTCGAGCAGCTGTGTCGCAGTCACCACATCGCCACGTGCTGCCCGGGCATGCCACTCCTCCAAGAGCTCCTGTTCCTCGGCTCACCCGAGAAACGCCCAACGTCGCCCGCCGCGCCCTTTGCGCTCCAACCCGGCAGGCCCACAACGATTGTATTCGCCAATCCATTTCCAGACGCTGGATTGTGCCACCTGCAAGAGATCGGCAACTTTTTGCGCGTGGAAGCCCGCATGATGTGTCATCCAGATGGCCAGACGTCGTTGATAACTCGCTCGATCAGTTGGTTCTCGAACCCAATCACGCAGTTCTTCATCACTCAAGTACGGCTTAATTGAGGCAGCTGATCTCATAGTATTCTTTGCTCGAGCCTCTGTTATACGAAAACTATATGTGTGATGTCAAATTGGTATCAGAGCCATCGCGACTACCGTCTCCTTTCATCAAATTGTAAATTGTAATTTGTTCTTTGTACATGCTTGAAGGGCGCGATAGCCTCGGCGCCCAAATGCACGTATGAGAAAGGCCGCCGTGGACGGCAGCCCTCCAATCGGCATGTCGTGCCGTTTGCAATCAACATAAATTGTACATTGTAATCTATAGATTGCAAAAGATTGCAAATCGCAAGTCGCTTTCTATGTCCCGAGCTGCTCCGGGCCGAAACTGGCGGGCAACAGTTCACGCACGGTGTGAACCGTGTATGTGCCGCGTGTTGTGGCGCTCAATACAAGTATCTCCTCACCAAACTCCCGCAAGACTTGCCGGCAGGCGCCGCACGGCACGGCTTTTTTGCGCGCATCATACACAACCGCGATCGCCACAAAGCGTTTCGCGCCGTGGGCAATCGCGTTGCCCAGCGCTACGCGTTCTGCGCACATGGTGAGACCATACGACGCATTTTCCACGTTGCAGCCGGCGAACACACGCCCGTCAGCGCTCAATAGCGCCGCGCCCACGCGGAATTTCGAATACGGCGCATAGGCATGCTTGCGCGCCGCGCACGCCGCCGCAATGAGCTGCCGGGCCTGCCGCGCATCAATCTTCACTTCGCCTTTCTTCATGGCGCCAGCCGTGTGATGATCCAGCGCGAGCCGCGGCCGCGCGTGTAGACAAAGCGGTCGTGCAGCCGGTCCCTCCTCCCCTGCCAGAACTCGATTTCTTGTGGAACAACGCGATACCCGCCCCAGTACGGCGGGCACGGAATCGTGCCGGTGCCAAAGCGCGTTTCGCACGCAGCATACGCCGCTTCCAACTGCTCGCGTGATGCAAGCGGTGTGCTCTGTGCCGAGGCCCATGCGGCAATCTGGCTGCGCCGCGGCCGCTGCGCGAAATAGGCTTGTGATGCTGCCCGGCTGAGCTTTTTCGCCACACCACGCACGCGCACTTGTCGTTCCAGTTCCAGCCATACAAATGTCAACGCCACGTGCGCATCTGCCGCAATCTCGCGCCCTTTGCGGCTCTGATAATTAGTAAAAAAAACAAATCCGCGCTGATCGAGTTCTTTCAACAAAACCACACGCGACGACACGCCACCGTCTTCAGCCACGGTCGCCAGCGTCATCGCATTTGGCTCGGGCACCTGTGCGGCAATCGCTTCATTCAGCCACTGCTGGAACTGCGCCAGCGGGTCGGCCAACAGATCGCTGCGGTGCAACGGCGGGCGCGAATATTCGCGCCGCATGCTCCGGAGCTGCGCTCCAGACTGTGTGTCCCTTTTGTTCATGCGGTCCGCATCATCCATTTCCTACGAAGTACAAGGCCGGCTCTCGCGAGCCGGCCTTGCATCATGCGGTTTTACTTCTTCTTGCTTTGCGCTTCAATCGCCGCCTGTGCCGCGGCCAGCCGCGCGATCGGCACGCGGTACGGCGAGCAGCTTACGTAGTTCATGCCCACTGTGAAGCAGAACTTGACGCTTTCCGGCTCGCCGCCGTGCTCGCCGCAGATGCCCACCTTCAAATTCGGGCGTGTCATGCGGCCGCGCTGGACACCGATCTTGATCAGCTCGCCGATCCCGCGCTGGTCAATTGTCTGGAACGGATCGGCCGGCAGGATATTCTTGTCGAGATACTCACCCATGAAGCCGCCGATGTCGTCGCGCGAGAAGCCGAAGCCCATCTGCGTCAGGTCGTTGGTGCCGAACGAGAAGAACTCGGCCGTACGCGCCATTTCATCCGCCGTTAGCGCCGCGCGCGGAATTTCGATCATCGTGCCATACAGCACCGGTATCTTCTTCAAGCCGCTTGCCGCCAGCACGTCTGCATACACCTGATCGAAAATCTTCTTCTGCGCGTCCAGTTCCTTCACGCAGCACGTCACCGGGATCATGATTTCCGGCAACGCCTTTTTGCCTTCCTTGATCAGCTCGGCTGCCGCTTCCAATATCGCGCGGAACTGCATCGCGCTGACTTCCGGATACGTGATGCCCAGGCGCACGCCGCGGTGCCCCATCATCGGGTTGGTCTCGTGCAACGCTTCCCCGCGCTTTTTCACGTCTTCTACCGGGATGCCCAGTTCAGCGGCCAGCTCGGCCTGCTTGCTCTCGCTCTGCGGCACAAATTCATGCAGCGGCGGGTCGAGCAACCGGAATGTCACTGGCAGGCCGTCCATCGCTTCCATCGTGGCCTTGACATCGCGCTTGACAAACGGGAACAGCTCGTTCAGCGCCGCCTTGCGCTCTTCGACTGTTTTCGAAAGGATCATCTTGCGCAGCTTGGCCAGCGGCTCGTCCGAGCCTTTGCCATAGAACATGTGCTCGGTACGGAACAACCCGATGCCTTCCGCGCCAAACGCCCGTGCCACCCGCGCGTCTTCCGGTGTGTCCGCATTCGTGCGCACGCCCATCGTGCGGAACTTGTCCACGATCTTCATGAACTCTTGGAAGCGCGGATTTTCTGTCGCATCCACCGTATCCAGCGCGCCCGCATACACATGGCCTTTGCTGCCGTTCAAACTCAGCACGGCGCCTTCTTCATATTCGGTGCCGTCAATCCGCAGCTTCTTGCCGTGCACGTCAATGTGCAGCGCCGCGCAGCCTACGATGCAGCACTTGCCCCAGCCGCGCGCTACCAGCGCCGCGTGCGAGGTCATGCCGCCACGCCCTGTCAGAATACCTTTGGCTGCGCGCATGCCTTCCACGTCTTCTGGGTTCGTCTCTTCTCGCACGAGAATGACGTCCTTGCCCTGCTTGGCCCATTCGACCGCGTCGGCCGCCGTAAAGACAATGTGCCCCACCGCGCCGCCCGGGCCGGCCGGCAAGCCTTTCGCGATCACTTTCGCGTTCTTCTCGGCGGCCGGGTCGAGAATCGGATGCAGCATTTCATCCAGCTGCACTGGCGCCACGCGCATCACGGCCGTCTTCGCGTCAATCAGCTTTTCGTGCAACATGTCCATCGCCATGTTCAGCGCGGCCACGCCCGTGCGCTTGCCCACCCGGCACTGCAGCATCCACAAGCGCCCTTCCTGTATCGTGAACTCGATGTCCTGCATGTCTTTGTAATGCTTTTCCAGCTTCTTCTGAATCGCATCAAGCTGCTTGTACACCTGCGGCATCGAGGTTTCCAGCGATGGCAAATGTTTGTTCTGCTCATTCTTCGTGGCTTCATTCAGCGGGTTCGGCGTGCGGATGCCGGCCACGACGTCTTCACCTTGTGCATTGACAAGCCACTCGCCATAGAAATGATGATCGCCCGTTGCTGGATTGCGCGAGAACGCCACGCCCGTCGCCGACGTGTCGCCCATGTTGCCAAACACCATCGCCTGTACATTCACCGCCGTGCCCCAATCATCCGGAATCCCCTCAATGCGCCGGTACGCCACCGCGCGCTTGCCGTTCCACGATTTGAACACTGCGCCGATGCCACCCCACAGCTGCTCCATCGGATCGTCCGGAAATTCTTTGCCCAGCACTTCCTTAACGCGCGCCTTGAAGTCCACCACCAGTTTCTGCAAATCCTCCACCGTCAAATCCGTGTCGCTCGCATAGCCCTTTTGCTTCTTGACCTCGTGCAGCATGTCGTCAAGTTGCTTGCGGATGCCTTTGCCCTCGGCGGGCTCAATCCCTTCAGCCTTTTCCATTACCACGTCCGAATACATCATGATCAGCCGCCGGTACGCATCATACACAAACCGCGGATTGTTCGTTTTCTTAATCAACCCTGGAATCGTCTTCGAGCACAAACCAACATTCAACACGGTTTCCATCATGCCGGGCATCGAGCGCCGCGCTCCCGAGCGGCACGACACCAGCAGCGGATTCTCCGCATCGCCAAATTTCATCCCCATCACTTTCTCTGTCTTCGCCAGCGCGGCTTTCACTTCCGCTTCCAGCGTCTTTGGATACTTCCCGCCGTGCTTCAAATATTCAACACAACACTCGGTGGAAATCGTAAAGCCCGCCGGCACCGGCAAGCCGATGCGGCACATCTCGGCCAGATTCGCGCCCTTGCCGCCCAGCAGATTCTTGTCATCCGCACGGCCCTCCGCTTTCCCCGCGCCAAACCAATACACATACTTCACGCCTTTTGCCGGCGCCGACTGTTTCACCGCCTTCATTCCCTTTGTGGCCGCCTTTTTCACCGCACTCTTGACTTGTTTCTTCTTCGTTGCCATACGCTGTCCCTTGTGGTTAAGGAGTTACAATAGCCAAACTATTACAAACCGCCAAATTATAACAACATACCCGTCGAAAGTCAAATCACCGCGCTCGCCTAGATCCGGCGAATAGTGACATAGAATTGGAGGGGCAGCGGCCTCGCTGCCCTTGTGCCCCGCGCGCACAAGGGCGCCGGGGGAGCGCGCTTCGTGTCAGCGCAGATTGTAGCTTGTGCCCCGCGCGCACAAGGGCGCCGGGCCGGCGACCCTCCGTAATGATTCCTATACCAATGATGGGAGGGGCAACGGCCTCGTTGCCCTTGTGCCCTGCAGCCATCAGGCCGCCGGGGCCGGCGGTCCTCTCTAGTCGCCGGATCTGGGGCTCGTGACTCGCTGCTCATTCGACACAACGTGTCGCTTGCAAATGACAGCATTTGGTGATTGAGCGCGTTGTGCTCTGTGCGGTCTTCCCGGCTGTACTTCAGCGTTAAACACACCAACATTCAATCAGCATTCTGTGCCGTCTGCAATCAACACAGATTGCATCCGCAGCGCCACATCATGGCAGCTTCAGGTAGTGTTCGCCGATGAGCCGCATCAGCGCAAGGTTTACCGGACTAGCGCCCCGCCCCTCGTGGTACAGGGTTGAGCGTGCCAGCCCCAGCAACCGGCACTGGCGAGCGATACTGGCCGGTGCGTGCTACCTTTCGCTCAAGCTCCGCCGTTCAGTGCTGGAGGCGCCAAGTTTTTTAAACTGCGCCACATCCATTGTCGTCTCGCCGGTCTTTTCATATAAGTGCAGGCGCTCGGCCTGCCAGGCGCGCTCGCCCTTCAGCGCCTTCACGGTTTGGTTTTTGTGCAACGCACTGTGCCTTCAGGCGCGGATCTACAGCATTACGCGCCGATCAATATGATGTTTCGACACATTGACAAATAGATGGCAACGGCGGCATCGCCGTGGAGAGGCAGCAGCCTCGCTGCTCCTTCATTTTTGTGGAGGGCCGCCGGCCCCGGCGGCGTGATGGCTGCACGGCACAAGGTCAGCAAGGCCGCTGCCTTCATTTTTGTGGAGGGCCGCCGGCCCCGGCGGCCTTGTGTGCGCGTCGCATGAGGGCAACGAGGCCGTTGCCCCTCCATTTTTGGAACGCCGCCGGCCTCCGCGGCCTTGTGTGCGCGTCGCAT
>Ga0129299_1003542_pt1 | contig 10182 bp, 7 predicted proteins | sample ConPoolayeCmetaG_FD_94477 | JGI IMG/M metagenome (GOLD analysis project Ga0129299, IMG submission 94477) | Hot spring microbial mat communities from California, USA to study Microbial Dark Matter (Phase II) - Cone Pool mat layer C metaG ... | reverse complement strand
CATAATTTATATATATATTACGAAAAGGGATTTCAAATAATCACCTATACTGAATGTATTGAAATACTTCAAAAGGAATACTCACTAAATATAAACTGGGGAGATGATTTAAAATCAGATCACGAACAGATGTTAGTTAAGTATTTTGACAGTAATTTAATGATAACTCACTATCCTGAAGTGATTAAGTTTTTCAATATGAAATTGACCAGAGACTGTGACCCATCAAGACAAACATGTGAATGTGTAGATGTAATTCTTAAGCATTCTGGTGAATCTATCGGTGGCTCTGTCCGTGAGTATGATTATGAAATTCTGAGAAAAAGACTTTACGAAGGCACAATGATAAAACAACTTAAAGAATTAAAAATATTACATGATAATAAGCCAGAAGAAATAACTGACAGTTTCGAGGAATATCTGAATCTTTTCAAAAATAATCCTGTAGAAAGATCAGGAATGGGATTAGGTTTTGGTAGGGTAACTCAATTTATTCTTGGTTCTGATGAAATTATTCCGTTCTAAAAACAATAAAAGGAAAAAATAATGGCATTAATTCTCGATGGTAGCGGCCTGACAACAGAAAAGCTTGAACAGATTGCAAGAAATAAAGAAAAAGTAGAAATTTCGAATGATGCACTTGAAAGAATAAAAGCTTGCAGAGCTATGCTTGAGCAAAAGATTCAGGCAAAAGAAATAATGTATGGGACTAATACTGGTATAGGAGAATTTTCTGAAATTGTTCTCTCTGATGAGCAAGTCAAGAATTTTCAGAAATATTTGATTTATAATCATTCTGCAGGTATTGGCGAGCCAGTTCCAATTGAATTTGTTCGTGCGGCTATTGCCTCGAGAATTAATGTCCATGCACATGGGAATTCAGGATGCAGACCTGAAATAACCTTAACTCTGATAGAAATGCTGAATAAGGATGTAATTCCTGTGGTATGCCAGAAGGGTTCTGTTGGAGCCTGTGGGGATTTAGCCCCAATGTCCCAGATAGCTTTATTAATGATGGGAGAAGGCGAAGCATATTATAATGGTGAAAGACTGCCGGGAAAGTTAGCATTCGAAAAAGCCGGGATCAAAATACCCGGACTCGAAGCAAGAGATGGTTTGGCTATAATTAATGGTTCTAATCTGTTAACTGCAATAAGTGCACTTCATATTAATGATTTTAAGCGTATTATAAAACATGCAGAAATTGCCGCTGCAATGACTCTTGAAGCATTATTGGCGAATATGAAACCCTATGATATAAGGCTGCACAAGTTAAGAGGGTTTATCGGAGCTATTAAGAGTTCAGCTGCTATAAAGAAGTGTATTGAAGGAAGCGATTTGTTAACTGGTAAGGTTAAAACAAAGGTTCAGGATGCCTATTCAATGAGGTCAACTCCTCAGGTTATCGGTGCAGCAAGAGATGCAATAGAATATGCAAAAAAACAAGTTGAAATTGAATTAAATGGTGTTGGAGACAATCCGATTTTTATCCCCGAAGACCAATTGACACTTACAGGGGCTAATTTTCAAGGGACCCCGGTCAGTCTTCCAATGGACTTTGCCGGAGCCTCAATAACAATGGTTTGTGTTCTCTCTGAAAGAAGGTTGAACAGACTGTTAAATCCAGCATTAAGTCAGGGACTTCCGGCTTTTCTGACAAAAGAACCCGGCTTCTATTCCGGATTGATGTTAAGTCAATATACAGCTGATTCTTTGATAGTTGAGCAGAGAATTCTTTCGGCACCTGCATCAATTCAATCAATACCTGCCGCAGCCGATCAGGAAGATTTTGTATCAATGGGTATGAATACAGCCCTTAAAAACCAACAGATTCTGGAGAATTCACATGGGATAATCGGAATAGAATTTATGGCTGCAGCTCAAGCACTCGATTTTAGGAAATTCACAAATGGGCTTGGTGTCAGGACAGCACATAATACAATAAGAAAATATATTGATTTTTTAGATGTTGACAGACCACTTTACCCCGATCATAATAAAATGAAGGAATTAGTAAAATCCAATGAGATATTAATGAATGTGGAAAGTCAGATTGGTTCTCTTGATGATTAAAGAAAAAGCAGTTTTGAGGTATATATGGTGATCAAAAATTTAAATTATTTTATTGAAAAAGCTAAAAATACGGATACAAAAAAATTAGTTGTTGCTGCAGCAGAAGATGAACCTGTTCTATCAGCAATATCCGAAGCTAAAAAAGAAAATATAATTGAACCAATTTTAGTAGGTAATGCAAAGAAGATAGAAAATATATCTTCAACTCTTAATTTTTCTTTAGATGGAATAGAAATAATAAATGAAGAGAATCCGGCAAATTCTTGCAGAATTGCTGTCAAATTAGTTCGAGAAGGAAAAGCCCAGATATTAATGAAGGGATTAGTTGGAACAGCTGATTATTTAAGGGCTATACTTGACAAAGAAAATGGTCTGAGGAAAGGAGACTTACTCAGTCATATCGGATGTTTCGAATTGAAAAACTACCATAAAATTTTATCTCTGACTGATGCTGCACAAAACATAGCTCCAACTTTGGAAGAGAAAGTCTCCATAATTAACAATTCAGTTGATTTTCTGAGGCATTTAGGTATAGAAAAGCCGAAAATAGCCTGTGTGGCAGCAGTTGAAACCGTAACAACAAAAATGCAGGCAACTGTTGATGCAGCATTGCTTACCATGATGAATCGAAGGAATCAAATAAAGGGCTGTATTATTGATGGTCCGCTCGGTTTTGATAATGCAATATCACTTGAAGCAGCTCAACACAAAGGAATAATAAGCGAGGTAGCGGGTGACCCTGATTTGATACTTACCCCAGATATTCAATCAGGAAATGTTTTATATAAATCTTTTACATATATGGCAGGAGGAACAGTGGCGGCAGTAATTCTTGGTGCAACAGTTCCTGTAATTTTAACTTCGAGAGCTGACACAGACAGAAGCAAACTGACATCTATAGCATTAGCAGCGTGTTATTGAAATTAAATAATGGAATAATATGAGAATATTAGCAATTAATCCGGGCTCAACTTCAACAAAGATTGCCGTCTATTATAATATTGAGGATATATTCACAAAAACACTTCGACACAGTGTGGAGGAATTAGCAGAATTTCCAAGAATAATTGACCAATATGAATTCAGGAAAAAAATTATAATGAATTCACTCGAATATGCTTCAATACCACTTGATAGTCTTGATGCTATAGTAGGTCGAGGTGGGTTGATTAAACCAATTCCCGGCGGGGTTTATAGGGTTAATGATTTAATGATTGAAGATATTCGAAAAGAAATTCTGGGCGAGCATGCTTCCAATCTGGGAGCTATTCTTGCCAAGGAATTAGCAGAAGAATCAGGGAAAAAAATCGGGGCATTTATAGTTGACCCTGTTGTTGTTGACGAAATGGAGGAGCTTGCAAGATTTTCCGGGCATCCTGAGTTACCAAGAATAAGTATTTTTCATGCATTAAATCAAAAGGCAGTCTCGAGACGTCATGCACGAGAAAAGAAACTTGATTACAATAAATTGAATTTAATTGTAGTTCATCTTGGAGGTGGGATTACTGTTGGTGTTCATAAAAATGGAAGAGTGATAGATGTAAATAACGGGCTCGATGGTGATGGACCTTTCTCTGCTGAGAGAACTGGTAGTCTACCCGTTGGTGCCCTTGTTCGATTGTGTTTCTCCGGCAAATATCAAATCAACGAAATCAAGAAAATGATAACTGGCAAGGGTGGTCTGGTTGCATATTTAAACACTAACAATGCATTCGAAATTGAGGAGAGAATCAAATCGGGTGATAAATATGCTGAAACTGTGTATAAAGCAATGGCATATCAAATATCCAAGGAAATAGGAGCCTGTGCTACTGTTTTGAGTGGAGATGTTGATGCAATTCTTATTACGGGTGGATTAGCAAATTCTCATAAATTAGTTAGTTGGATTAAAGATAGGACAAGTTTTATAGCACCTATATTTGTTTACCCCGGAGAAGATGAAATGAAGGCTTTAGCTGAGGGGGTGTATTATGCCCTGACTGGTGAAATCCCAATCTATGAATATAATTAACCTTTTAACAGTCTCTAATAATGGATTTACAAAAAAAAATTGAAATGTATTTGAAATTTCAGTTTTCAGAACATGATTTAATATTTTTAGAAAAGAAAATTATACCTGTATTTCAAAATACAAATCTAAAAGAAGAATTAGCAACGGAAAAAATAAATCAAGAACCCACAAGAATTAATCTGTTCAAGGAAAAGCCTATTTTAATGGAAACTGACCTTTTTACCGAAGAATCAAACTGGCTCAAAGCAAAAAATTTAGATGATTTATATAATAATATTAAGGACTGTCAAAAATGTCCATTAGGGGTTACCCGAAAAAACTTTGTTTTTGGAAGTGGCAATCCTCAAGCAGATATAATGTTTATTGGCGAGGCACCCGGTGCCGATGAGGATGAACAAGGATTACCCTTTGTAGGAAGAGCTGGTCAACTGCTAACCAAAATTATTGAGTCAATCAATCTCAAAAGAAGTGATGTTTATATTTGTAATATTCTGAAATGCAGACCCCCAAATAACCGAAAACCACTGGTTAGCGAAACTGATGAATGTGAGCCGTATTTATTCAAACAAATTGAATTAATTAAACCAAAATTTATTATAGCCTTAGGTTTAACAGCCGCCGAAACCCTACTCAAAAAGAAGATAAAAATGGGAGAAATTGAAGGTAGAATTATTGACTTCAAAGGAACCAAAATGCTTGTAACATATCATCCGGCAGCCCTTCTTAGAAATCCGGAATGGAAAAGAAATGTTTGGGAAGTTATGAAGCAATTAAGAAAGCTTTATGATGAATATCTGCAAAACATTTCAAATTCTTGATTAAATTGCAAATTCTAAAAAAACATTATTTAATTTTTAACCAAAACTTAAATTTATGAATATTGCTGTTTTAATGGGTGGTATTTCACCTGAGAGAAATGTATCATTAAATGGAGGTTTATCAGTTGTAAAAGCCCTTAGAGAAAAGGGGCATAATATTGTAGCTGTTGATCCTACCTTTGGAAAAAATGGTATAATAAAAGATTTCGAATTGATCAATATGTCAGTTTTTCCTGATATTGAAGAATTGATGAAATTTGACACAAAAAACTATATTGAATGTATAAATTCAGAGATATTTGATAACATTGATCTTGCTTTCATAGTTTTGCACGGAATAAATGGGGAAGATGGTAAAATACAGGCTTTATTAGAATTGAGAGGAATACCCTATACGGGTTCAGGAATCAAAGCCAGTTCAGTAGCCATTGATAAATTATCCTCCAAGATGTTGTTTCTGGCGGCAGGAATATCAACACCTCCTTGGTCAGTCATTCGAGAAAAAGATTACAATAATTATGATTTTTTTAAGGAGATAAGAAGCGAACTTGGAAATAAGCTGGTTATTAAACCGAATAATCAGGGATCAACAGTTGGTATAACAATAGTCAAAGATGGAAATTTAGACGATATACATCATGGAATAATTAATGCCTCAAAATATTCTGATATTGTCTTGATTGAACAATTTATAGAGGGACGTGAGATTACAGTCGGAGTCTTAAATGGAGAGGCTTTGCCTGTGATAGAAATAATTACAACAGAAGGTTTTTACGATTATAATCACAAATACACAAAAGGTAATACACAGTATATTTGTCCCGCTGAGATAAGCGAGGATATCGAAGAATTTACACAAAGTTTAGCTGTTTCTGCATATAATGTGATTGATTGCAAAGGAGTTGCAAGAGCAGATTTCAGACTTTCAGATGAAGGGCAACCATTTTTATTGGAGATTAATACAATTCCGGGATTCACCGAGACATCTTTGGTTCCGATGGCAGCGAAAGAAGTGGAGCTTGATTTTGCAGACCTTTGCGAAGAATTAGTTAACCTTGCATTAAACAATAATTCAATCAAAGGAAAGGACAGTGAGTGATAAATTAGAAATATGTGGAATAGGGAATGGTTTGATTGACCTTCAATATGAAGTTACTGATAACGATTTAAAGCAACTGAATTTAATAAAATCTCAGATGAGAATCGTTTCTGAAGCCGAACAGAAGGAATTACTCGAATATCTGAAAGATAAGCCATGTCATATTTCAAGCGGTGGCTCTGCAGCTAATTCTTTGATAGCCTTCTCAAAATTTGGCGGGAAAGCCGGTTATAAAACTGTTCTTGGAAAAGATGAATTTGGAGAGTTTTATTCAAAAGAATTTGAAGAATTAGGAATTGAGCTTAGTGCTGATTTCATTGATGAGTATCCCACAGGGACATGTGTAGTATTGATTACCCCAGATTCAGAAAGGACAATGATGACCTGCCTTGGAGCTACAGGGCAGTTCAATGTCAATCACATTGATGAAAATCTGATAAAGAAATCGCTGCTATTATATACAGAAGGATATAAGTTATCATCTGAAAAAAGTGCTGAAGCGGTTATTAAATCAGTCGAAATAGCGAAAAAAAATGATGTTAAGGTAGCTGTTACTTTTTCTGATATTTTTATTACTGAGAATTTTAGGAGTAAACTTGATCTGGTTGTAAACAACTCAGATTTTGTATTTTGCAATGAACAGGAAGCAATCTCTTATACAAAAACTACAAATGTAGATCAAGCTGTAGATGAACTGAAAAAGATCGTCCCAAATTTTGCTGTAACACTCGGTAGAAAAGGTTCTTTGATATATTGGAATAAAGAAATCATAAAAATACCAGCAATAGAGGTGAAAGCCATTGATACAACTGGAGCAGGAGATATGTTTGCAGCTGGTATTCTTTATGGAATTGTTAAGGGGTTATCAATGGAAAAAGCAGGAAGACTTGCTTCATATTTCGCTGGTAAAGTTGTTTCTCAATTTGGAGCAAGGTTAAAAGAAGATCATTTTAAAATAAAAAATCAGATATTTAATGAATAAGCAAAATTTTATAGTCAGGAAATTATTTTTATTGATGATTATCACTTTTTTTGTGTTTTCATCAGAAAATCTAATGTGTCAGACAGGAATGAAATTTTCTGAGTTCAGGAAAAAGCTTACTTCCTACTTTGATGATGAACTAATAAATGATATCGAAAAATTAATGCCTCAGGGAAGTGCTTATAATGTCTGGGGTTGGGATGTAGGTGATTTTTCGAATGACGGACACAATGATGTGGCATTCGCTGTAAGGATATCTGGCGATAAGAGAAAAGTTGTTCAGGTTTTTCTCTTTGTTGATATAGATGGTTTTCTCGTAAATGTTGGTACATATCCCTATAATTATGTTGAGATACCTCTTGAAGTGGGTGTTGTCATACGGGATAATACTTGTTATGTAACAAAGAAAAATGAACAATATAATTGGGAAATAATTGGTTATCAATATAGAGATGGTAATTTGAATCTCAAGGAAAGTTACAATACACAAAGAATATTAAAATATACATATGAAAATACAACTGACTTTATAAATTTAACGGGAAAGAAAAGATTTATAGTAACAAGCAACAATCAAGAAGAATTTATTGCGAAATACCAGATTTTACCTTCCTACCCGAGAGGGCGACAAATATATAAAGGTTTTTCTAATGAAATAATTGTTGATAGAGTTGAAAACGTTGGAACAGGAGCTTATTATTGGAGCGGTCCAGAAGATGCATCCTTTTCTGCAAAGTCGGCTTATGATAGTGATAATCTTTTTATAACTGTCAAGATTTTTGATGACAAATTTGTTTCATCTGTTTGTGAGAATTGTTATTCTGATTTTTTGGAGATTTGGTTTGATGCAAATATTTATCAGCAAAATCAATCAAGGTTTTTTAAGATAGTTGATAAAAGTGTTGAGTTTGTAAAAAAAACAGACAAAGGTGTTTATTCTATAAAAATATATCCCGGAGATTTTACTGAGACAAAACCTTATGTCAAAGAGATTAGTTCTACTGATGATCTGGATACATATCAGCATGAAGCAGCCAAAAGGATAAGGGTTTCAGCCTCGCTGAATGAAAAATATTATATACTAAAATTTAAAATTCCATGGTTACTTTTTGGATTTGAAAAAGCTCCTGTGGATGAAAATAAATTATCAGAGTTCGGAATTACCATTATATACAACGATATTGATAATGAGTATAGACCAGAAGAATTATCTCAGATAGCTTCATCTGAGAACTTTATGAATACAAACCCATCAACTTATAGCTCACTTGTTCTTATACCTGAAGATATGTGGTTCGGTGAATCAAGAAACATATTTGTAGAAGATATTATGAAAACTCTTATTGATTCAGGTTTTTAAAAATACAAAGGGGTTCATCTTTTAAAATGAACCCCTTAACATAAAAAATATAGATGACTTATCGTTTATCTGGTAAATAAATCAATTTATACATCTCATTTCTGTCTTTTGTTCTTAGTGTGCAGAAGTATGAGCCTGATGGCAGATTTTCGGGTTCTAAAGTAAAGATATTTAAACCTGCATTAAGGATTCCATCAGCAAGCACAGTAACTTCTTTACCAGACATATCAATGATTGCGACTCTTGCGAATTCCTGCTCATCAAGATTAAATGAAATAAGGGTTTTCCCGCTGAATGGATTTGGGAAAGCAGAAAGAATGGGGCTTGAATTCATTTGTATTAAATCTTCAAGAGTTAATACATAGTCATTTTGTTCGACATCAGGCAGTTTTGGAACGATTCCAGATTCGTCAATGAGCTTATAATATTGGAACGAGGAATTATTTCCAAAAATAATTTTGTTTGCATAGACAGCTCCATATAGTCTTGATGAATTGTCAAAGGTAACTTCCGCATTCGGTGCTATGATAATTGCTTGAATATATCCATTATCAAATTTGATCTTATTTAAATTAAGATTATTGCTGCCTTTGTATCTGAAAATCGAATTTCCAATTAAACCATTCTCGGTAAGAAAACGCATGCTGCGATAGTTGTTAGTATTGAAGTACAGCACATTAACGTTAACAGCTCCTTGAGTGTTGTTATAATTTTGGTTAAAATATAAAATAATATTATTCCCAAGAAAATTTAGAGTATTAATTCGATAAGTTCCGGGGGAAAATATAATTCTTGAGTTTAAATTTAGGTCAATTCTGTTATAATTACCCGGCCTTAAATAAACAGTTGTCCTTGAAGGAACAGTAACATTTGTAGAAGAGCTGACCTGAGAAATATTAACTGACGGAAATTCAGGCAAATTAACACAATCAGAAGTGTCAGAATAACCACCATAAGTAATAAGATTTGAATTAGGATCAAGGAAAAGAGAACCGGCAATCATTGCATCATCAACATAAATATTTGAATTGTCAATGAATAAATGCTCATTGCTGATGATATCTCCTCTGATTGTGTTACTTCCTGAATTAATAGAAGTAGCCCGGAATTCCATCCTGCCACCAGAAATAACTGAACCTTCAGATTGAGAAAATGGTGGAATGAATTTAACATTTGTTCTGCCGTAAAGGGTTAAGTCATCGTAATCATTAATAACAACAGCTCCCATATTTGTATCAACGACCAGTGGATAATTTCCTACTAATTCGGGATAGAGTTCATCGTCGAGGCAGGGTTGTTTGCCATCCCAGACATGTCTTCCCAGAGGAGAAGTGCCCTCAGCAGTGGCTATGCTAACATATCTGACTTCTTCAAAACATCCGGATTCGTCTAAATCAGGAACCGCAGGAAGAACATCAACATAAATGTCGAAAATTCTGTAATCTCCTGAATCGAGGACAGTGTTTTCTGGTAATAAATTAACATCTTCATCGCCGTCATAATTCGGATTTACGTCATAACCCCAGCCTGAGAGGGAATGGATGTACCAGTCTCTTGAACCTTCGAAAATACTACCAAGGTCATAATAAAATCCGACATCGTGAAGAGGAACGTTACCGGTGTTTTCGAGTCTAAATCTGAAGCCAGCTCTACGGTATCCATTTCCGATATTATATAACTTTAGTAAGTGCATACGGGTTATCTCAAGCTTTGGTTTTTCAGGGATTAGACTAAATGGGTCTTCATCGAATCCTTCGATTCTGAAAGCAGTATTATCGAGGTTGTAAGTTCCATTATCAATAGGAGAGGGGCTATTGACTAAAATCTTAGCAAAAGTCT
>Ga0129299_1003540_pt1 | contig 10183 bp, 8 predicted proteins | sample ConPoolayeCmetaG_FD_94477 | JGI IMG/M metagenome (GOLD analysis project Ga0129299, IMG submission 94477) | Hot spring microbial mat communities from California, USA to study Microbial Dark Matter (Phase II) - Cone Pool mat layer C metaG ... | reverse complement strand
TTCTTCGCGTCGTTTGCAACCGGCTCGTCAAAGCTTGTACCGTATGTCGGTCTCGGATAGCGGATTATGTATTCAAAGACCATAAGCCCTCGGCTATCCAGGGCGAAGCCCGCCTGCGCGGGCTATACCGGATTATTTCTTCAAAGACCATTAGCCCTCGGCTATTTAAGGCGAAGCCCGCCTGCGCAGGCGAGAGCGGAATAATTACTTAAAGACCATAAGACGCCAGCCTTCTGCGCATCGCTCCGCAACCGGTGCGCATGTGACGGCGCACCTTTCGCTTCGATCGCAGTCAGCGGACGCCGTTTTTCTTTTCCGGTATTTTTCGCTATTCTAGCAGATGAAACTTGACAAACTTTCGATGTTAGAGTAATCTAACAACGCGGGTTAACCTTTGCTCAACAACTGCTGGCGCGCCAGGTTTTGCGCTGCAAGCACTCGATAGGGACGCTCTGCAGCGCCATCATTCGTCGAACGTAGTATGGCGCATACTGCTGCCCGGAAAGGAAGATAGTCACATGGATCGTCTCCCAGGATCACTGGTCGCACGTCTGATGACGCTGATCATCAGCGTCGCGCTGATCGCAGCATGCGGCGGGCAACCTGCTGCGACTCCGCCAACCGCTGCACCCGCCGAACCCACAGCAGCGCCGACGACCGCGCCTGCCGAACCCACAGCGGCGCCGACTGCACCAACGGCTGCACCCACCGAACCCGCGGCAATGCCAAAGGGTGAGGTGGTCGTCTACACGTCGCGCGCTGAGGCATTGTTCAAACCGGTCATCGAAGCATTCAATGCCGCCTACCCCGATATCAAGGTCACTGTTCTGAACGGAAGCAACAGCGAACTGGCGGCGCGGATTCTCGAAGAGCGCGCCAATCCGAAAGCGGATGTCCTGATCAACTCGGATATTCTCACGATGGAGAACCTGGCTGTTGAAGGCGTGTTTGCGCCGAATAACTCGCCAGCAGTGATGGCTGTTCCGGCTGATTATCGCGCTGATGATGGCAGTTGGGTCGCGTTGACGCTCCGTGCGCGTGTCATCATGTACAATACAGACCTGGTGTCACCCGAAGAATTGCCGAAAAAGATGGTCGATCTCGCCGATCCGAAATGGAAGGACGTGATCGGCTCGGCCAACAGCACCAACGGCGCAATGATGGCGCAACTGGTCATCATGCGCAATCAACTCGGCGAGCCGGCGACCGAAGCCTTCATCCAGGGGTTGCTGGAGAACAACACGCAGTTCTTCGGCGGGCATACCGATGTGCGCAAAGCGGTTGGCGCCGGCGAACTGAAACTCGGGCTGGTCAACCATTACTACTACCATCTCTCGAAGGCGGAAGGGGCGCCGGTTGGCATCATCTACCCCGATCAGGAAGATGGCGGATTGGGATTGATGGTCAATTCGACTAATGCCGGTATCATTAAGGGCGGACCAAACCCGGAAATGGCACGCATCTTCGTCGATTTCATGCTTTCGCCAGCCGGGCAGAAGATCTATGCCGAGCGGAACTATGAGTACCCGATTGTGCCGGGTGTGCCGCTGGCAGAAGGAGTCGCGCCGCTCGATTCGTTCAGGTTGAACCCTTTCCCGCTCAAAACACTGCGGGATGAACTGGAACCAACCAGGGCGCTCGTCCAGAAGGTCGGTATGCCGTAATGACGCCCTGGAACGTGTGATACGCTGCGCGTGGTTTGCTGTGCAGGGATGTGGTCTGTCGCATCCCTGCATGCTGAACAAACGAAGGATCGTTGCTGTGAAACCCGCCATTTCGCTGCCCTACAACCGCAGAATGCCGCGAACCGCCTTGCTGCAACGGCATCCATCCGCGCTGCTGAACGGCATAGCACTGCTGGTCGGCGTGCTGGCGATCATCCCGCTGGTCTATATTCTGCTGCGGGCGCTCGAAGCGGATGCCGCCATCTGGGAACGGCTCTGGTCGAGACAGATTCCGTTGCTCATGGTCAACACGCTGGCGTTGACCGCGACGACGGTGCTGCTGAGCGCGCTGTTTGGCATCGGCGCGGCGTGGCTGGTCGAACGCACCGATCTGCCGGGCGCGCGCGTCTGGCGGGTGTTGCTGGCGCTTCCGCTGGCGATCCCGGCGTATGTGGCGGCGATCTGCTGGCTGATCCTGTTCCGTCGCGGCGGCGTGGTCGATCAGGCAGCGATGGAATGGCTGGGGTTCGCGCGTGGAACATTCCCGTTACCGCAGATCACCAACCTGTGGGGCGCCACGATCATCATCAGTCTGTGTGTGTTCCCCTATGTGTTTCTGCCGGTCGGCGCCGTATTCCGTTCACTTGACCGCTCACTCGAAGAAGCGGCGCGTATGGCGGGGCATTCTGCATGGACGACACTCTGGCGCGTGGTGTTGCCGCTGGCGATGCCAGCTGCGGCGGGCGGGGCGCTCCTTGTGGCGCTGTATGTGCTCTCCGATTTCGGCACGGTGGCAATGCTCCGCTATCGAACGTTTACGCTTGCGATCTTTCAGCAGTTTGCCGGTCAGGTTGATCGGTCGGCTGCTGCAATCCTGAGTTTTGTTCTGATCGGTATGGCCGTGCCGATCCTGTACGCTGCGGCATGGCTGGCGCGCCGCGAACGCCAGATGACACGCCCGCGCTGGCAGCCGCGCCGCCTGGTGCGCCTGGGGCGCTGGCGACCGCTGGCATTGCTGGCAATCGGCGCGCTGACTTTTTTCGCGCTTGGGCTGCCGCTGTTGACCCTTGGCGGGCTGACATTGCAGGGATGGCTGTTCCCGACCGAGGTTGACCGCATTTGGGGGGTCAATAATGAGGGGATTCTCCGCTATGGAGTGAACAGCGTCGGACTTGCCGTTGCAGCAGCCACCGGCGCCACATTCCTGGCGATGTTTCCCGCGCTGGTTGCAGCCCGCCGACCGGGACGCTGGAGCAGCCTGTTGCTTGCGGCATGCCAGAGTCCATTTGCGCTGCCGGGGATCATTATCGGGTTGAGTTTTGTGCTGCTCTTCAACCGCTGGGCGCCGATGCTGTACGGTACTGTGGCGGTGCTGGCGATCGGCGTCGTGTTCCGGTTGTTGCCGCAGGCGGTCACTGCCAATGAGTCGGCGCTGCGTGCGGTTTCGCCTCCGCTCGAACAGGCGGCGCGCACGCTGGGCAACAACGGCTTCCGCACCTTCCAGCGCGTGACGCTGCCGGTCGCTGCACCGGGGTTGCTCGCAAGTTGGGTGCTGGCATTCGTTACGGCAATGAAGGAACTGCCAACGGTTGTTCTGCTTCGACCGCCCGGCTTCGACACGCTGCCGGTGCGGATCTGGGTGGCTGCCAGTGAGTCGGTGCATACCCAGGCGGCGCCTGCCGCGTTCGTGCTGATTGCGATCACTATCGTCACCCTGCTGATCATCATGCGTCAGCAGGCGGGGATGGAGCGCGTGCTTGCGCATGGTTGAGGCGGGTTGCGCCGATCATCACCATCCCCAGCGTCGCAACGGTCAACGCCGACTACAGGCGACTGACCCGCGCCGGATTCGTCATCTGGGTCTGCTGCCACTGCCAACCGCCACGTTTGGCGCCTTTGCCGCGCTGGTCGCACCAACTGCGCAGGGTGTCCCACGGCGCATCGCACCCGTCGGGATCCCGGTCGGTCAGCACCAACCACGGCTCGGCATGCCCATCGCTCCACCACGCCGCCAGCGTGCCGTCCAGTCGGCAGTCGGACGAGGCAAAAGCCGTGCCGCGTCCCCGCCAGCAGCGTCCCGCTGCCCCGACCAGCGTGGACCACCAAACACACCGCGCCTGACCGGCCAGCCGAAATGTGCCGCCCTGATTGATGCGCAAAAAGGGATGCCAGTCCAGACGCGCCATCCGGCGGAACCGCCAGCGGGCGTCCACGCGGCAGTCGAGTCGGCCAACACCAGGACCGTCCACGAAACGGACACGGTCGGGCGCAGGAGCCGCAGCATGCGGAACCACGCGCACCGCCACGCCCGTTTCTGACCAGCCGGCAGGATCGTCCATGCCACCGGTAGGGCGCACCCGCGATATACGACGCAGAGGGCCAACACGACCAGGCGGTCGTCCAGACTGGTCGCGTCGCGGGTGAGCGCCAGCGGTGCGCCAGTCCGCCGACGAACGACCCAGGCCTGCAGCGCAACAAACCATGGCGGCACATCCAGGGCAGCGCCCGTGCGACCGGCTGTATCGGGCGCATCCCGACACTATGCGTCCAACTGTTGTTCAATGTGGTCGACCTTCAGTTCCAACAGTAGGTCCAAAAACGTGGTGACCGTGCGTCGGCCACACGTGCGCGTGATAAGGAGATTCCATCCTATCAGCAGGAGCCGTGGCTCGCCACACGCTATCCAAAAAACCTACCTCCAAAAGGTTTAGGGGCGGACAGAACGTTTGAGCAAAGATGCGTTTTCTGGCGTTGCAATGGGCAATCTGCTATTCTGTCCGCTCCTACGCACCGCACTGACAGGAGCGGGTTCCAAACCTGCCCGCCATGGCGTTCTGATGCTGCCGGAAATGTACATCGCACATATTTTCTGTCCGCCCTTGAACTCCAAAAGGCAGAGGGTTGGAGGGATGAGGGGCAAAAGCGCACAGGAAAGCAGAAAATCTCACGCTTGCAAGGAGGGAGGTCAGGAGACGAGTGTTTCCCATGTGGGCAGCCTATGCATCACTTTCCTGCTTAACAGGAAGCTGCGGAATGATCGGTGCGTGACGTTCAGCGACCCGGCGATGACTCTCTTCGGGTGAATGTCCCTCCAACCGCAGGTAGGCGTATTTGAACAGGTCGCGGGTGGTGGCGACCGCCGGTGCAGCCAGCAGAATGCCGAGCAGACCAAACAAGGTACCCATCACGATCATGGCAACGGTCAGCACTGCCGGATGGACCCCAACACTGTCGCCAATGATACGTGGTACCAGCAAACTGTTTTCCAGTTGTTGCACAGCGATGTACAGAATGAGGACAGCAAAGCCTGCGGTTGGCGAAATGCCAAAACCAAGGATGACTCCCGGAATAGCGCCGATGGTCGGACCGAGCACCGGAATAAATTCGGTGACACCGGCAATCAACGCCAGCACCAGAACATAGTCGCCAAGCGGGAACCCAAGCATCTCCAGCCCCACCAGTCCGATGCCAACTGCCAGTCCCACCGCGACGCAGAGAATGATCTGCCCGCGAATGTAGCCGCCCAGCACGTTGTTGATAATTTCCCACACATTCCAGAAGTCGGCGCGGGCGCGCGGATGTACCAGTTGATTGAAGAAGACTCGCCCTTGATGCTTGTCGTACAACACGTAAAAGAGCCAGATCGGTAGCGAAATGAAACCCAGAATAAACGTTACCGTGTTGAGCAACTGGATCAGTTGATTGAGGAGAAATGCCCCTCCGCGCTGCAGATAGGTGTCGATGTTATTCTGCAACGAGCGCAGCAGGTTCGCCAGACTGTCCTCGATAGGTTGCTGCAACGACGGAGGCACCTGATCTCGGTACTGCTTGATGACTGAGTCCACAAACGTTTGCACTTCGCTAAAACTGGGCAACTGACGGATCAACCGTGCCACCTGCTCAACCAACGGCGGGATGATGAGTGCAAATGTCGCTGCGATGCCCAGCAAGCCCAGCGCATAGACGGCGAGGATCGCCAGCCAGCGCGGCATCCAGCGATCAAAAAAGTCAACCGCTGGCGCCATCAGGTATGCCAGCACCAGACCGATCACAAATGGGATCAACACCGGGCGGGTTGACCACAGCATTGAGCCAATAATATACAGTGCCAGCGCCACGAGCAACCAGCGTGCGATCAGTCGCAGAAGCGGATTGATTGCCGTCGTCGTGTGGGCGCTCTGGACTGTTTCAGGCGCACCATCCTCAACATTTGACGTGGTAGAGGTTTGTGCCGCTTCTTCCTGGAGTTCTTCCTGCGGTTCGACTGCTCTCATAACATCTCGTTATCCTGTATGGCACGCGATCTTTTCTTGCTGGATCACAGCGTATGCCGCCATACGTTACAATGTTGCATGCAACGTGTCAAGGCTTATTATACAGGGGAGATATGATCCGTCTTCTTCTCGATACCGATATTGGCACCGACGTTGATGATTGTCTGGCGTTGGCGCTCATTTTGACCTCGCCTGAATTCCGCCTCGAGGGTGTGACCTGTGTGTATGGCGATGTGCTGCTCCGCAGTCGCATGGTACGGAAACTGCTGAACCTCCGCGGTTCCGTCTCGACACCTGTTTTTGCCGGTGCAGCGCAACCGATCCTTGGGTTGCAGCCGGTATACTGGGAAGGGCATGAGGGCGCTGGCTTGCTCGATGCAAACGACCAGACCCTCGCGCCGGAGCCGGATCATGCGGTCGATTATCTGGTACGCACGGTCATGAACAATCCAGGGCAGATCCATCTCGCTGCGATCGGTCCGTTGACCAACATTGCGCTGGCGCTGAAGCGTGAGCCGCACCTGGCGCATGCGCTTGCCGGGCTGACGATCATGGGCGGTGCGTGCCGGGGCTACGACTCGCTGCATATTGCGTATGTCGAGCACAACATCCGCTGCGATCCGGAGGCAGCCCATATCGTGTTCAGTTCCGGCGCTCCCATTTCACTGGTCCCGCTCGATGTCACCCTTCAGACGCGCATCCGATCCGCTGATGTCGAACGGATCCGGGCTGTGGGGACGCCGTTTCATACAGCAGTCGCCGATCAGGTAGCGCTGTACCCGCCGTTTCGCGCGCGCGGGTTCACCTATCTGCACGATCCTCTGGCGGTTGCGACGATCCTGGCGCCCGATCTGGTCACCTGGCGCACACTGCACGTCGATGTGGAAATGAGCGGCCGTCTGACTGCCGGTATGACGCTTATGCGCGAACCGTCCGATGCTGCGCCTGCCAATGCCCGGGTTGCGCTCGAGGTTGATGCAGCACGCTTCGAGGAGTGGTTTTTGTCACGGGTCGCTGCGATGGAGCAAACATGACACGTTGAGGCATCATTCTTCACGCAGAATATACCCGACGCCGCGCACAGTATGGATCAGACGCGGTTCGCCGTGCGCCTCGAGTTTCTGTCGTAGATAACGGACGTACACCTCAATGATGTTGCTCTCGCCGCCGAAGTTGTAGCCCCATACGCGGTCGTAGATGACATCGCGGGTGAGGACCTGCTGCGGATGGCGCATGAACAGTTCGAGCAGATCGTACTCTTTGGCGGTGAGATCGACCCGGCGGTCGCCAATGGTAACTTCGTGCGCAGCCAGATCCATCGTCAGTGGACCGTAGCGCAGCACGGTTGCGCTGTCTTCACGCTGACGGCGACGGAGCTGGACACGAATGCGCGCCAGCAGTTCTTCAAAAGCGAACGGTTTGATCAGGTAGTCATCTGCACCGGCTTCGAGACCGGCAACCCGATCTGGAATGGCGTCACGTGCCGTCAGCATGATGATCGGCACATCCGACGCGGCGCGCAACCGCCGTGCAACTTCCAACCCATCGATGCCAGGCAGCATCAGATCAAGCACCACCAGATCAGGCGGCTGTTCACGGGCTATGTCGAGCGCCTGGCGTCCATCGCTTGCGATCTCGACCGTGTACCCCTCAAATGTCAGCCCGCGCCGGAGATATCCCGCGATCTCGGCTTCATCTTCGACGATTAAAATAGTGCTCATAGGGCAGTGCAGAGACGATGGCGGCGAACCGCATTGCCGGACAGGTCAGGTTTATTCTGCATTGTACCATAGACCGGAATGCTATTGGAATATCGCCTGAAGCGGAGAATCGATGCATGATCGGTGATGAATTGCGAGATCAGGTTGTACTCGTAACCGGTGCGTCGCGAGGGATAGGGCGGGCGATTGCACTGGCGATAGCGGCGCGCGGCGGGCGCGTTCTCGTCAACTATCAGCGTAATGCCGCTGCCGCCGTGGAGGTCGTTGACGAGATTGCAGCAATGGGCAGCGAGGCGCTGGCATTTGCTGCCGATGTGGCCAACGAGTCGGCCGTTAACGCAATGGTCACAGCGTGCCTCGACCGCTGGAACCGACTCGATGCGCTGGTCAACAACGCCGGTCTGACCGATGATGCGCCGTTTGTACGCATGCGTTTTGATCAGTGGCGATCGGTCATCGATGCCGATCTGACCGGTGCGTTTTTGTGTAGTCGTGCCGTGCTGGCGCCAATGCGCGCGCGCGGTTACGGGCGTATTGTGATGATCGGGTCGCTGGCCGGTCTGGCAGGGAATGTTGGTCAGGCAAATTATGCTGCTGCCAAGGCCGGGCTGGTTGGTCTCGCACGTTCACTGGCGCGTGAGACGGCGCGCGACGGTATTACGGTCAATGTAGTGGCGCCGGGGTACATCGAGACGGACCTACTGGCAGCGTTGCCGGAAGCGCGGCGACAGTGGGCGCTCGATGCCATCGCAATGGGGCGTTTCGGCACGCCGGCGGAGGTTGCAGCAGCCGTTCTTTTTCTGATCTCGCCAGCTGCATCGTATATCACCGGTCAGGTGCTGGCGATCGATGGCGGTTGGGTCATGCCATAGCACGGATCTGGCCGGTATTCGTGATCCATCTGTGGCTTATGGAGATTGAGCCTTGACAGATAGCGGGCAGCCGGTCTACCCTTTGCCAGTGCCTGGGAGCGCAGGCGACCCGCCTGCATGTGGAGACTGCGGGCTGAGCGCGTGGAAGCCCCTGCGGGGCTATAGCGTAGAGCGATGTGCAGCTGTCCTGGGAGCGCGGGCGTCCCCGCCCGCCCGCGCTGAAGAATAACCCACGGATGAGCACGGATGGCAGCAACCGGTCTGCCCTTCACCGATAAAATGTACGTATCTCCGCACCTTCGCGCCTCCGCGTGAGCTAGTCCGATACACGCGGAGACGCGGAGTACGCGGAGAGATGTCGCATGAGGCGTCTGCTTCCGATGGCATGTTCAATGCTGTCCAACCAACCGAATCTTTGTGAGAACCGCCATAATCCGGTATGCACCTCTTGCCGTCGGGCTAAAGCCCCCGGCTATGCGAGGCGAAGCCCGCCTGCGCGGACTATGGCAGATTATTTCTTCAACGATCATCAGCCGGGTAGCATGGTATGTAAGCATGTTGTCATGCACACCGGCGATGTTCTGATGTATCCTCGGCGCAGGTATTCGCAACCATGCTGAACACTGTCGCCCTGTATGACTGCTGCACTCCGAACCCTCCGACGCAATCGTGGATTGACCCTGACCGATCTGGCACTCCTTACCGGTATTCCGGCGCGCAACCTCGGCGCTATCGAACTTGGCATCCTGAGCCTCGATAGTGTTACCCGCGCACAACTGGCGAACGTCCTCGCGGTGGCGCCTGAAACGTTTCCCGGCGCGCTGCACGTTGCAGTACAACCTCCGCGTTTGTTCGATCTTCAGCGTCTGGTCGCGCCGTTTGCCATCATGCTGACGACCACCGCCCTGACCACGTCGCTGTTGTCTCACGTCGAGTTCCTGCCCGCCCCGTACCAATCGATTGAATCGCCGCCTGCTCCGCTTGCTGCGCCTGTTGAACGCCCTTTGGAAACGGCGCCCGTCGGCGGGGCGCTGCCGGGTGCGATGTTCGCTGCGGCGATCCTGGACACTGCCACTGCTCCTCAATCTCGTCACGAGACGCCGCCACCGCTTCCGATCAGACCGTCCGAGCCGGTCATCGAACCGGCGTCGCTGGCGCCTGCCATAACTATCGGCGCGAAACATGGTGATCGTGCTGCACCGCATGGGTACCCGCTCATCGCAGCGGTTGGACAGATCGTTGTAACGCAGGGGTATGGTGAAGGAACGCATGCGCCGGCAGCAATCTGGGGTGCGCTCGACTTCGCTATCGATAGTGACGGTGACGGATACGCTGAACCGGGAGCAACGCGCGGTGCGCCGGTGATCGCCACCCACGACGGGATTGCGCGGGTGTACCCGGCAGCTGGCCCGGCGGCAACTTCGTCCGAATCGAAAACCGTGAAACGGGATGGGTTACCGCATATGGGCATTTAGATAGTATTATGGTCAGCGAAGGACAGGTTGTGCAACGTGGTGGACAGATCGGCAGAGTCGGCAGCACCGGCTACGCGACCGGACGCCACCTTCACTACGAGAACTGGCGGCATTGGATCAACATCGATCCAACACTGTTCGTGTTCGGGCAATAGACAGCGCCCGTTTGCTTGTTCA
>Ga0129299_1003539_pt1 | contig 10183 bp, 6 predicted proteins | sample ConPoolayeCmetaG_FD_94477 | JGI IMG/M metagenome (GOLD analysis project Ga0129299, IMG submission 94477) | Hot spring microbial mat communities from California, USA to study Microbial Dark Matter (Phase II) - Cone Pool mat layer C metaG ... | reverse complement strand
GCAATACCGACCATGCCTTCTTCCTCGAAAATGGAGCCAAGATTATAAAAAGTGTCAGAAAATTTAGGGTTAACGTCTATGGCTTTCTGGTACTGTAGTTTTGCAAACTGGTTCTGGCCTAGCTCTGCATAAATTTCGCCAGCAGCGTTGTAAGCCTCCCACAGGTTCGAGTTAAGCTGTACTGCCTTGTTTAAATGAGCAAGTGCCATCTCTTTTTTATTAAAATAACGGTAAGCCATAGCAAGCTGATAATGCGCCCAAGCGTCGTCAGGCCTTATAAGAATAGGGCGCTCAAACGTGGCAAGTGATTCTTCAATTCTTCTTGTATAATAAGCCTTGTATGAAGGATCTTCAAAAATTTTATACACGTCAGGGTCAATTTCGTAAGCTTTCTGCCATTTTTTTATTGCAGGTGCAGTTTCATTGCCGCGGCAGTAGGCAAAGCCTAAATGCAAATGCCCTCTTGCATGACGAGGATTTAACCTGACTACCTGCTCATATTCCTTAAAAGCTTCTGCGTGAATTCCAGATTCTTCATAAGCCATTGCAAGGCCGAAGTGTGCTTCGGGGTCGTCGGGGTTGAGCCTGACAAGAGTATTGTATTTTTGCAAAGCATGAGACGATATTTCGGGCATCTAATTCACTCCTTCTTAAAAAGGCAGATCCTGAAGTCTGCGCTACTTTTGCTGCCGCATACAGCGGTTATTTCCGTTAAACCACCTTTTTTCCTTTATTTCTTCTTTCACAAGGATTTTCCTTGATTTTAATAAATTATAATCTAACAAAACATTACGAACGGAGGTGGAAATTTGATTCCGGGAAAACAAATTAACCTTTGGGCAATTGAAAAAGGAGACCTACTGCAAAATTATATATGGGCAAACGATCCTGAAATTAGAGCAATGGCGGGCATGACCCCGTTTCCCCGCTCGGCATGGGATGTGGACAGATGGTACGAGACGTTGCAGGGTAACCCTAATGTCAAGGCTTTTGCAATAAAGACCACCGAAGGGGCATATATAGGGAACGTTGAGATTGGCGATATAGAATGGCGATCAAGAACCGGTGAGATTGGCATTATAATAGGAGACAGGAAAAGCCGGGGTAGGGGATTGGGGAAAGAGGCCGTAATAATGGCGGCAAGATTTGCCTTTGAAGAGATGGGACTACACCGCCTTTATGCAAAAGTACTTTCTTTTAACCAGGGGGCGTGCAATCTTTTTAAATCCATAGGATTTATAAAAGAAGGTGTGGAGCGTGAGGCGTTTTACATCTGGGGCGGGTACAGGGATGTGGTTATTTACGGTATGCTTATCGGAGAATTCCTGGAAAAATACCCTTATAAGCCGCTTGAAGATCTGGAGGAGTCGCCGGCAGTCCAGTAGGAGCGGCTTTTAGCTGCGGGAATTTTTCCGCAGGCCGTGAGAGTAAAAGTTTGTTTTGTAATTATTTTTTTTAACCAGAGATTTATGAACTGCATAGAATGGAAGGACGACCACATAAGGATAATTGACCAGACAAAGCTCCCGTTGAGCTTGGAATACATCGACTGTTTCGATCTGGAGACCCTTGGGGAAGCCATAAGGCACCTGTCAATACGTGGGGCTCCCGCACTCGGTATTGCCGGAGCTTTCGGTATAGCCCTTGCCGCCGTGAAAGCCGATGTTAAAACAACTAACCAGCTGATTCCTCTCTTATGGGAGGCAAAGTTTTTCCTTGCTTCGCTTCGCCCTACTGCCGCTAACTTATGCTGGGCTATGGACAGGATGTTAAAGATTACGACTGATTTTAATGGCGATGTTAACGCTCTTAAGTATGCCCTTATCTCGGAGGCTAAGATAATAGCCTCGGAAGATAAAAGAACTTGCAGGTTAATAGGAGCGTTTGGCTCCAAGGTAATAAAAGACGGCTATAACATCCTGCATCATTGTAATACGGGCTTCCTTGCAACGGGAGAGTACGGCACGGCGCTTGGCGTCATACGTTCGGCGTACTACGAAGGTAAAAAAATTCACGTGTGGGTGAACGAGACCCGCCCGCTACTTCAGGGGGCAAGGCTTACTGCATGGGAGCTTTCACAGGACCGGATTCCCTACACTCTTATATCCGACAACGTGGCAGGCTTCCTGATGAAACAGGGCAAGGTCGATGTTGTCGTCGTAGGGGCTGACCGTATAACTTCACATGGTGACGTGGCTAATAAGATAGGTACGTATTCCATTGCCGTGCTTGCAAAATATCACAATGTTCCTTTTTATGTCGCTGCTCCTTTTTCGACGATAGATTTTAACATAGAAAGCGGCGACGCCATAGTAATTGAAGAAAGGCCAGCATACGAGGTTACCTGTATAAAAGACGTGCCTGTTGCCCCGCTCGATGCACCTGTGTATAACCCTGCATTTGACGTTACACCGGCGGAACTTGTAACCGGCATTATTACCGAGCGTGGAATTATTTCACCTCCTTACTTGGAAAATTTAAAAAAAAGCCTTAGTGCCCAGTTAACCCATGCCTGCGATGAAATGGAAGGAGGCGCCTGAGAATGACAGGCTCTTATTTAAAAACTCCTGCTTTTTCTTATATGGACGTCTTATCGGGCAAGCCGATTCCTGATAAAAGCTTTTACATTCTTAGCGGGACCGACCTTTTTATTTTTTCGGAGATGGAAAAAGTATTTAGGGAAAAATTTCTTCCTGACGACCCATCTGGATATAATTTCGCCCGTTATAACTGTGACGAAAATATAAAAATTGCCCCTCTTATCTCTATTTGCGAGGAGTACCCGTTCGGCTCAAAGCACAAGCTTGTTATATTAAGAAATGCACATAGCCTTAAAGTAGAAGAGGGAGAAAAAATAAGACAATACCTTGAAAACCCCTCTCCAGCTACAATTCTTGTGCTGACAGAGAATCCGGAGGAAGTTAAAACCCTGTCAGGCTCTCGTTTCGTCCCTTCACGCGACTTAAAAAAAGCAATGAAAAAATACGGGTTTAACGTGCAATGTAGCCTGACTCCCCAACAGATTCGTCAATGGACGCTTCTCAGATTTGAAAAGGAGGGTAAAAGCATAGACAGGCACGCCCTTGACGTACTGCTGGAATCCGTTGGAAGCGAGCTGTGGGACATTCACCAGGAAATAATAAAAATATCGCTTTACACTGGTAAAAAAAATAATGTAACCCTTGAAAACATAGAAGCGGTTACTTCACACAGGCCCCAGACCAAAATTTACAACCTTACCGAGCACGTAGGTGCAAAAAACTGCACAGGAGCATTATTTGCCTTGAGTGAACTATTAAAGGAAAAAATGACTGGGGTTCAAATCCTTGCAGTTTTGAACAATCACCTTGTCTTTTTAAATAAAATAGGAAATCTACTTGAACAGGGCGAAAATTCGGACTCAATTGCTAAGAAGCTGCACAGGCATCCTTACTATATAAGCAAATGCATTTCCCAGGCAAGAAATTACAACCGGAAATCGCTGGAAATGGCGTTTGACGTTATCGCAAGGGCTGACTGGGCGCTGAAGTCGGGTATTGACGAGAGATTGACGCTTGAGCTTGTCTTAATTCAGCTCTGCAGGTCAAAAAATTAACCTGACGGTATATAATTATGGAGGATACATATGGAAAAAGAGCCTCATGTAGTTGTTATAGGAGCTATCAATCTTGACATTAAAGGGCGCCCTTATAAAGTACTTCGCCCGCATACGTCCAACCCCGGTAGAATTGAAATAAGCCCTGGCGGTGTAGGTAGGAACATTGCCGAGAACCTCGTGCGCCTTGGAATAAAAACAACGCTGATATCTGCTATATCCACAGATCCATTTTCAAAGTTCGTGAAGGAAGAGATGGAAAGTGCAGGGGTAAACTTTAATAATGTGCTAATAACCGACAAGCACACGTCTGGCCTTTTCGTTGCTTTTATGGATCATAGGGGCGACCTTGAAAGCGCCATTGCGGACATGTCGATTCTTTCCACGATCACTCCTGATTTTTTAAAGCCAAGGGAATCAATTATTAAAACAGCCGACTACGTAGTTATGGACGCCGATATTCCGGCGGAAAGTATGGATTACATCTTAAACCTGTGCCGTTCCTGTGGGATTATCTCGTGCGTGGAGCCGGTCTCGGTTGAAAAAGCCGAACTTATGATTCCGTTCCTGGACAGGATTACAATGGTAACGCCAAACCGCGATGAGGCGGAAGTTCTTGCTGGAATGTCGATTGAAGGGGCAAAAGGAGTTATTGAGGCGGGAGCGGCAATCTTGGATAAAGGAGTAAAGTACGTTATTATTACCCTGGGTGCCGAGGGCGTTTACGTTGCAAGCCACGAGATGAACCGCTTCATATCTTCAATATCGACAGTGGTTGAAGACTCCGTAGGTGCAGGAGATGCCCTGGTGTCAGGCACAATTTACGGGCTATGCTCCGGTAAAAACATGTACGAGGCCATAAGGACGGGTATAGCCTGCGCCACGTTAACTTTGACGACTGAAAAAGCAGTTCATCCGCACCTTTCAAAAGATAGCCTTGAACAAATACTTACTCAAAAACATTGGTAAGGATTTGTTTATTGAGTAAAAAAAATATTCGGCACCCATAAAAAAGTAGCCGGAAGAAGAGTCGGATGTGAAAAAAAAAGAAAGCGTTATTAAAAAAGGTTTTTTAAATAAGCTTAAAATTGGGCACGTATTTTTTATCGCATTTGTTTTATACTGCCTTAGCATGACAATGTTTCCGATTCCCGGCGAAGATCTCTGGTGGATGCTCAAGACCGGACAGCTTTTCATGGAGACTGGACAGTTTTTTTATAATGAAATTTTTTCTTATACCGCACAAGGCAAGCCTTGGCTTCACCACGAATGGCTCATAGCCGTGCTTTTTTACTTGCTGTATAAAGCGGGCGGATTTCCGCTGCTTTATGCAATGAAATCCGTAGTCATCCTTTCATCATTTGTCTTATGTTCATACCTCGGTGTCAAAAGAACAGGCAGAATTGGCGCAGCGGGGCTAGCAGGGATATGGATGATTTTTGTAGCCAATAAGCATACAAACTTTGATATGCGAGCCTTTATTTTTACATATCTTTTCCTTGCATTTACACTTTATATCCTGGAAGAAGCCTATTATGGTAAAGGACAGAGGATTCTTTACCTGATGATTCCTCTAACTTTATTCTGGGTAAACTCGCACGGCGGGTACATTCTTTCATACGTGCTGCAGGCGTTTTTTATTTTTGTCCTGCTTTTTAAGGCTTATACGGTTAAAAATAAAATCAGGCTCCCTGACCTGATGAAAAGCTTAATGTCTGAAATCCGTTACGGACATAATCATCCCAGCTCAACCCTAATTAAGGATTCTTTAATTACTTTTGTCGGTTCCATTTTAATCGGTACATTAAACCCTTATGTTTTTGAAATCTTCCTTTATCCATTCTCGTTCTGGCATCAGGGTTATTACAAGGAACATATCATTGAGTGGCGTGCGCCCGAATATTTCAGCGGCAACCTCATATACACGCTCTCACTTATTGTGCTTTTCATCTGCCTTATAGCCTGGCGTAAAAAATTCAGGCTGACCGATTACGTCGTCTTTGCTGCTTTTTCTTATCTAAGCTTTACTACGGTCAGACACATTACGTTGTTTGCCCTGTCTTCAATCCCAATAGCTTCAATTGTACTTGTTGAGACTGGAAAAATCCTCGTTCCAAAAAGGTGGAAAATGCCGACCCTACCGGAAGCTGCCCGTATTACGGGCATATTATTATCGCTGATTGCAATCTTAATATTTTCAGTCAAAAATTTTTCCGAGGTAGAGTTTTCAAGGCTCAACATGGAATATGACCGCCTTCCCGTCGGCGCTGTTCAATTCCTTAAGCTTAATAAACTCCCGGGAAACATGTATAACTCATACGAATGGGGTGGTTACATTATATGGAAACTTTATCCCGAATATAAAGTAATGATTGACGGCAGGGCTAACACCGTTTATCCCGAACAGCTTTATAAAGAGCATATCGACTTGACGTGGGGGAGCCCTGGATGGGAAAAGATCCTGGATAAATATAACGTAAACTACTGTATTTGCAATAAAGGATTCCGGGCAGAGAGGGGCCAGAAGCTAATTGACAGACTCGACGAGAGCCCTGATTGGGAATTTATTTACCAGGACGCCATGGAAGTAATTTTTATTAGAAATACGCCTGAAAACAAGGATATCATTGAAAAAGCAAAAAAAAATCAACTTAATTATCCCCGTACTCCATACCTGCTCGACAACGAAGCCCTTGCTTACATTCAGAACCCACAGGCTTTTGCACAGATAGAAAAAAATAACTACGAGCCAGTTTATTCCATGCTCAGAGAAGCGCTCTCGATAAATCCAAGGTACATCCCTGCAATGGAGCATATGTGTTTTATCCTGTTACAGAAACAAGACCTCACCGGCGCAGAGAAAATGGCAAAAAACGTGCTTTATTATAATGAGCGTTATCCAAGAGTAAATTATTTTCTCGGGCAGATATACGAGCGGAAAAAAGATAATGAAAAAGCACTAAAATATTATTATGCTGAGATAGAAAATAATCCAGGTTTTGCCCCGGCAGAGGATAGGATAAGGGCGTTGGAGTCGGAAAAGAAAAAGTAAAGGAAAGCAAATTCCTCCTTTCTCTTATAAATATAAAAACTTCCGGAGTAACCTAACCCGGAAGGAATCATTTTAATAATATTATTGTTATACTTATTATGAAAGAAAAGAGCTTAAAATATATTTTATCGATTACCGGTATGCATTGCGCCTCCTGCGTGCGACGTGTAGAGAACGCACTTGCCACCTTGCCAGGCGTGACGACAGCTTGTGTAAACTTTGCGTCTGAGAAGGCTTATGTGACCTCGGACACAGATAACGTAACACCTGAAATACTAAAGAAAGCGGTAGAGGATGCGGGCTACGGCGTGCTTAAAGTAAGCGCGGAGGAAGAAGAGGATGAAATAAAACTAAACGTTCCGGCGCTTAGAAAAAAAGAGCTTCGCATTGCCCGGCTTCGTTTTATCGTCGCCATTACATCAGCGGCAGTGATTTTTATTGGCAGCATGCCGGAAATATTTCCTTTTACAAAACTAATTCCGCAGTCTTTATTAAACTACTTTCTTATGATCGTCGCCATTCCCGCTGTTTTTTGGGCAGGAGGCATTTTCTACAAAAGCGCTTGGATTGCTCTTATGCATAAAACCGCTGATATGAACACCCTCGTCGCCCTCGGCACTTTATCTGCTTTTACGTACAGTGCTTTTGTCACGTTATTTCCTGGCTTTTTAACTGACATAAACTTAGAGTCTCACGTTTATTTTGACACGGCATCGACTATAACCGCGTTTATTCTACTGGGAAAAATGCTGGAAGAAAGAGCGAAAGGACAGACTGCATCCGCCGTCGCCAGCCTTTTAAAGTTACAGCCCGACAGAGCCAGTGTTTTAAGGGAAGGCGGTGAGGTTGCAATTCCTGTGAACGAAGTTAAGCCAGGAGATTTTTTAATAATCCGGCCGGGCGAAAGAATCCCCGTGGATGGCGTTATTATCTCAGGCAGTTCGTCAGTGGATGAGTCGATGCTCACGGGCGAGCCGATACCGGTTGACAAAACTCAAGGAGATTACGTTACTGGCGGCACGGTCAACATAGCAGGGGCATTTACTTTTGCCGCCCAAAAAACAGGTAAGGACACAATGCTTGCAAAAATAATAAAAATCATTGAGGAAGCACAATCCCGAAAAGCGCCAATACAGAAAACAGCTGATACAATTGCCTTGTATTTTGTTCCCATAGTTATAATAATTGCAATTATAACATTTATTGTATGGTTTATATCAGGACCTGAGCCAACATTTACATACGCGCTTATGAATTTTATCTCGGTTCTAATTATCGCCTGTCCCTGCGCCCTTGGCCTGGCTACGCCCACGGCGGTTATGGCAGGCACGGGCAAAGGGGCGGAAATGGGAATTTTAATTAGAAACGTTGACGCCTTTGAGATTTCCAGAAAAATAAATACAGTAATATTTGACAAAACCGGTACCCTGACACTTGGCAAACCCCATGTGACCGAAATGAAAGCTTACGGAATTAATAAAAACGAGCTTCTTAAAATTACAGCAGCAGTTGAGAGTTTATCTGAGCACCCACTGGGACAAGCCGTGGTAAGGAAAGCGCTGGAAGCTGAAATTACAGTGCCGCATGCAGTTGACTTCAAGGCAGAGCCGGGTAGGGGAGTATCCGCACGCATCGAGGATAACATTATTTTGGCAGGTAAAAAAGATTATCTTATCGATGCGGGAGTTGACATATCAAATGCAGAAACAAGCAGCGGAACGACACCAGGCTCAACATACATATACGTTGCTTCCAGCACAAAGCTTATTGGCAAAATTGGACTGTCGGATTTAATAAAACCCTCGTCCGCCGAGGCAGTGCAGAGATTACTTAGAATGGGAATCGAAGTTATAATGCTGACGGGGGATGAAGAAAGCACTGCTCTTGCAGTAGCAGAAAAGATAGGCATAAGACGCGTCGTGGCGGGAGTTCTACCTGACAGGAAGGCTGAAATCGTTAAGAAAATCAAAGAAGAAGGGAAGACCGTGGCAATGGTGGGAGATGGCATAAATGATGCCCCAGCTCTTGCCGCCGCCGACATCGGTATTGCCATGGCGACAGGCTCGGATATTGCCATAAACGCCTCCGACATAACCCTTACAAGCAGTGATCCTTTGAAAGTGCCGCAAGCAATCGAGCTGAGCAGAAAAACACTCTCAGTCATCTACCAGAACTTTTTCTGGGCTTTTGTTTACAATTTGCTTGCCATACCAATCGCGGCAGGCGCACTTTACCCATTCTATAAAATTCTCCTCACTCCAATATGGGCGTCTGCGGCAATGGCGTTCTCCTCAGTATCGGTAGTGCTTAACTCATTAAGACTGAGGCAGGTTAAATAGGCGCTTTTATTCTAACGCTGTAAACTCTTCCAACTCAGCAAACTGTGTATATTGCCCTATGAATGCAAGCTTTGCAATACCAAGGGGGCCGTTTCGCTGCTTTGCAATAATTATTTCCGTGGTGTTATCCTCGGGGCCCGGCTCGTCTTTTTTCCTGTAATAGCTAGGCCTGTGAATAAAAATAACCATGTCAGCATCCTGCTCAATCGCACCGGACTCTCGTAAGTCGGAAAGTAGCGGCCTTTTATCCGGTCGATCTTCTACTTTTCTTGATAACTGTGAAAGGCAAAGCACGGGAATGTTCAGCTCCTTTGCAAGACCCTTAAGCTGTCGTGAAATCTCGGAAAGCTCCAAAGTTCTGTTTTCAACCCTTGAAGTGCCCCGAATAAGCTGAATGTAATCTACCACCAGAAGATCCAACCCGTAATTTTTTTTAAGCCTCCTTGCCTTTGAACGCATCTCAAGCACGGAAATGCTTGGCGTGTCGTCGATATATAGGGGAGCGTCCGTCAGCTCGTTCATCGCCCTCGTCAACTTAGGCCAGTCGCCTTCCCCTAAAAAACCAGTCCGCAAACGATTGCCATCTATACCTGCCTGGCAACATAAAAGCCTCTGAGCAAGCTGCTCCTTGCTCATCTCAAGTGAAAATATTGCAACCGGCCTTTTATCCTTGGTTATTACATTTAGCGCAATGTTAAGGGCAAGCGCTGTTTTACCCATGCTAGGACGGGCTGCAAGAATAATAAGATCAGAAGGCTGAAGCCCAGCCGTTAAGTGATCCAACCGCCTATAATGAGTGGCGACGCCGGTAACATGCGCCCTCCTTGAATAAAGCTCGCTTATCTTTTCGTAGGAAGCGTAAAGCACTTCCTTTATAGAATTGAAGTCCGTGCTTATCTGCTCCTGGGCAATCTTAAATATTAAGCCTTCCGCACGGTCAAGAAGGTTCCGTGCATCTTCGTTTTCTGTATAACCAAGCTCTACTATGCTTCCGCCAGCATAAATTAGATTGCGAAGAACGCTTTTTTCACGGACGATTTTTGCATAATATTCAACATTCCCTGTCGTAGGCAAAACATTTAAAAGGTCAGCTAGATAAACGTTTCCCCCTACATCCTCATATTTATTTCGCTTTTTCAGCTCGTTCGAAACCGTTAAAATGTCAACACCCTCGCCTTTTTCAAGGATTGCAAGAAT
>Ga0129299_1003537_pt1 | contig 10186 bp, 11 predicted proteins | sample ConPoolayeCmetaG_FD_94477 | JGI IMG/M metagenome (GOLD analysis project Ga0129299, IMG submission 94477) | Hot spring microbial mat communities from California, USA to study Microbial Dark Matter (Phase II) - Cone Pool mat layer C metaG ... | reverse complement strand
TACCAGGGCAAGGGAATCCGATACGCCGGCGAGGTGGTCAGGCGCAAGCAGGGCAAGGCCTTCGCCAGCGGCGGTGGATGATGTGGCTGATCGGGCACCAGCGGTGCCGGCCCCCGGGGGCCGCACCCCGCCGGCGAGGCGACCGGCGGAGCGCGTCGCCGCTGAGCTCCGGATCTCCTGAGATCGTGGTGAGAGCATGAGCGAAACGGCACTCAAGACCGAACGGCGCCGGCGGCGCAAGCGGCGGGTCCGGGGCAGGGTCTTCGGCACACCCGAGCGGCCCCGGCTGACCGTCTTCCGGAGCCTCAAGCACATTTACGCCCAGGTCATCGATGATCAGGCCGGGGTGACGCTGGTTTCGGCCGGATCGACCGACAGGGATTTCCGGGCCCAGGCCGCCCACGGCGGCAACCGGGCCATGGCCGCGGCCATCGGGAAGATTCTCGGCGAGAAGGCCCGGGCCAAGGGCATCGAGCGGGTCGCTTTCGACCGCAACGGCTACCGCTATCACGGGCGGGTGAAGGCTCTGGCCGACGCGGCCCGGGAGGCGGGATTGAAGTTCTGAGCGGCGGGGGACGGCGGGCCGGTCGCCGGCCGCCGTCTGCCGGGCATTCGAGGTGCGCATGACCGACGAGAACAACCATCCGACGCAGGGCGAGTCGCCGGCTCCCGACATGCCGGCTCCCGAAACGCCGGCGGTCGAGCCCGCGGCGGCCGAGTCTGCAGCGGCCGAGCAGCCGCCGGCCTACGCGCCGTCCGCCGGGGGGCGCCGCGACGCCGGCGACCGCGGCGGCCGGCCCGGCTGGGGACGCAGGCAGGCAGGGCGGGGCCCCGGAGGCCGGGGTGGCCGCCGTGGCCAGGGCGAGCCGGAGACGGAGGTCGACTCGGGCGGGTTCGAGGAGACCGTGGTCCGGGTGTACCGCTGTGCCACCGTGGTCAAGGGCGGTCGCCGGTTCAGTTTCGGCGCCCTGGTGGTCGTCGGCGACCGCAACGGCCAGGTGGGGGTCGGCTACGGCAAGGCCAATGAGGTCCCCGCGGCGGTCGAAAAGGCCGTCAAGGCGGCGCGCCGCAACGTGGAGCGGGTCTGCCTCCACGGCACCACCGTGCCTCACCGGGTCATGGCCAAGTACCGGGCGAGCAAGGTGCTGCTGCAGCCGGCCAACAAGGGCACCGGCGTGATCGCCGGGGCCAGCGTCCGGGCGGTGATGGAGATGGCCGGGGTCAAGGACGTGCTGACCAAGGTTCACGGATCGACCAGCCCCAAGAACCTGGTCAAGGCGGCCCTGGAGGGGCTCAGGCGGATGCGGTCGCGCGAGCAGATCGAGAAACTGCGGAAGGTCGCCCTGGTCTGACATCAGGGCCGGCGGAGTGCATCGACGATGATGATTTCGGAGGTGACCGCACGGGGACGCCGGAATCGCCCGCGCAAGCGCGTCGGGCGCGGCATCGGCTCGGGCAACGGCAAGACCGCCGGGCGCGGGCACAAGGGCATGGGCCAGCACGGCTCGAACTTCCCCAGTCACCTGCGGGAAGGCGGACAGATGCCCCTGTTCCGCAGGTTGCCGAAGCGCGGCTTCAACAACGCCGTCTTCCGGACCGAGTATCAGGTGGTCAACGTCGCGGCCCTGGACGCGGCGTTCAAGGACGGCGACCGGGTGACCCCGGCGTCGCTGGCCGCCGCGGGTCTGATCCGCAGTGCCGCCGCGCCGGTCAAGATCCTCGGCGACGGGGAGCTCACCAGGAAGCTGACCGTGGAGGCGACCCGGTTCAGCGCGACGGCGGCCCGGAAGATCGAGGCCGCCGGGGGGCAGGTCAAGGCCGCCGAGTGAGCCCCGGAGCGACGCGCGGCCCGCGCCGCGGGCGGCAGGCCCCCAGGGGCCGAGGACCAGTGCGATGTTCAGCACGCTTGCCAACATCTTCCGGATCCCGGAGCTGCGGAAGAAGATCTTCTTCACGCTCTTCCTCCTGGTGATCTACCGGCTGGGCTTTCACCTGCCGCTGCCGGGCATCGACCAGACCGGGATGGCCGACGCCATCAAGCGTCAGGGTACCGCCGGCGGGGGCTTCGGCCAGCTGGCGGCGGCGTTCTCCCTGTTCACCGGCGGAGACCTCCAGCAGAGCACCATCTTCGGCCTGGGCATCATGCCCTACATCTCGGCTTCGATCATCTTCCAGCTGCTGGCCACGGTCTGGCCGGTGCTGGAGAAGCTTCAGCGCGAGGGGGAGAGCGGGCGCAAGAAGATCCAGGAGTACACCCGCTACGCGACCGTGGGGCTCTGCCTGATCCAGGGCGTGTTCTGGATCAAGTACATGGTGGACCAGCACTATGTCTACCCGGACTTCCGCGACAGCGCCGCCTTCTGGCTCATGGGCATCATGGCCCTGACCACCGGCACCATCTTCCTGATGTGGCTGGGCGAGCAGATCGACGAGTACGGCATCGGCAACGGCATCAGCCTGATCATCATGGCCGGCATCGTCGCGCGGATGCCCAACGCGGTCATCGACGTGATCAACCGGGCGGACTTCCAGGGCGGCGCCTCGGCTTCGGGCGCGACCCTGGGAGCGGCCGAGATCCTCTTCCTGATCGTCGCCTTCGTGGGCGTGGTCGCCGGCACGATCCTCATCACCCAGGCCCAGCGGCGGATCCCGATCCAGCAGGCCAAGCACACCCGCGGGCGGCGCGTGCTCGGCGGGCAGCGGCAGTACCTGCCCCTGCGGGTCAACCACGGCGGCGTGATGCCGATCATCTTCGCCAGCTCGCTGCTGATCTTCCCGAGCATCATCTTCAGCTACCTGGCCAGCGGGTTCGGCATGACCCGCCTCGGCGGGTTTTTCCGGTTCCTGGAGAACGCCTTCCACCACGACAGCTACATCTATGTGGTGTGCTACGTGGGCATGGTCTACTTCTTCGCCTACTTCTGGACCGCGGTGCAGTTCCAGCCGAAGGAGATGGCCAACAACCTGCGCGACTACGGCAGCTTCATTCCCGGCCTGAGGCCGGGCAAGCGGACGGCCGACTACCTGGAACGGGTCATGACCCGGATCACCTATGTCGGGGCGTCCTTCCTGGCCCTGATCGCGATCATCCCGACGGTGGTGGCGACCAAGATGAACATCCCGTACAGCATCTCGTCCTTCCTGGGAGGGACGGGCCTGCTGATCGTGGTGAGCGTGGCCCTGGACCTGGTGCAGCGGATCGAGGCCAACCTCGTGATGCGCAACTACAAGGGCTTCCTGGGCAACCAGTAGGCGGACGGGCGCCGCCGCGGGTGCGGCGCGAGGGACGACCTGATGATTCTGATCCTCCTGGGACCTCCCGGAGCCGGCAAGGGCACGCAGGCCGTGCGGCTGGCCGAGGCCTTCGGGCTGCAGCACCTGTCCAGCGGCGACCTGCTCCGCGCGGAACGCAAGAGCGGGACCGAACTGGGCCGGCGCGTGGCCGGGTACATGGACGCCGGCGCCCTGGTCCCCGACGAGATCATCGTCGAGGTCATCCTCGGGCGGATCCTCCAGCCGGCCAGGCCCGCCGGCGTGCTGCTGGACGGTTTTCCCCGGACCCAACCGCAGGCCGAGGCCCTGGACGCCGCCCTGCAGCGGGCGGGAAAGCGCGTGGACCTGGTCGTGTCGCTGGTCGTCCCGGACGAGCCGATCGTGGCCCGCATCACCGGGCGGCGGTCGTGCCCGGCCTGCGGGGCGGTGTATCATGTGGCGACCATGCCCCCGAAGGTCGAGGGCGCCTGCGACCGCGACGGCGCGGCCCTGGTGCACCGGACCGACGACACCGCCGAGGTGGTCAGGCAGCGGCTGGCGGCCTATCACGCCCAGACCCGGCCGCTGGAGGACTACTACCGTGCCCGGGGACTGATGACGGAGGTCGACGGGACGCTGGACGTGGACGCGGTCTTCGAGCGATGCCGTGACGTGGTCCGCGCCCGCGTCGGCTGACGGCGGCGGCGCGGCGGACATGATGCGAAGACCACGGACCGCCAGGCTGAAGAGCACCGAGGAGGTTGAGAAGATCCGGCGGGCCGGCCGCGTCGTGTACGCGGTGCTGCGGCGGGTGGCGGAAATGGCGGCTCCGGGCGTCAGCACCGCCGAGTTGAACGCCGTGGCCGAGGCCATGATCCGCGAGGCCGGGGCCGAGGCGCTGTTCAAGGGCGTGCAGACGCGGCAGACCGCGTTTCCGTTTCCGGCGGCGCTGTGCACCAGCGTGAACGACGTGGTGGTGCACGGGATTCCGTCGGAGCGGACGCTGCAGAGCGGCGACGTGGTCAGCGTGGACTGCGGCGTCCGCCTGGACGGCTATTGCGGCGACAGCGCCACCACGCTGAGTATCGGCACGGTCGCCCCGGAGGTCCGCCGGCTGCTGGAGGTGACCGAGGAAGCCCTGCGGATCGCGGTGGAGGGCATGCGGCCGCGGCGCTGGTGGAGCGAGATCGCCGGGGCGATGCAGGCCCACGTCGAGGCCGCGGGTTTCTCCGTGGTCCGCGAGTTCGTGGGGCACGGGATCGGACGGGAGATGCACGAGGAGCCGAAGATCCCCAACTATGTGGATCGGCGGCAGGATTTCATGCTCCAGGCCGGCATGGTGCTGGCCGTGGAGCCGATGGTCAACATGGGCTCGGCCGGCGTCCAGTACGCCGACGGGACCCACTGGCCCGTGGTGACCGCCGACGGACGGTACGCCGCCCATTTTGAGCACACCATCGCGGTGACGGACGCCGGTGCCGACGTCCTCACCGACGGGCGTTGAGCGGGCGGGCCGGGCGGCGCAGAGGATCGTCCGCGGCAAGGCCGTGCGACCTGCGGGTCGGGCCGGGCGGCGGCGCCGGCCTTCGGGCGAGGACGATGTCATGAAAGTGCGCAGCAGTGTTCGACGGATCTGCGAGAACTGCAAGATCATCCGTCGCAGGGGCGTGATCCGGGTGATCTGCACCAACCCGCGGCACAAGCAGCGCCAGGGCTGATCGCCGCTCGGGCCGGCTGGAGAACGCAGGGGACCGGAGGCTCGGGAGACTCGCAGGGATTGGCGGGCGGAAGACCGGGGCGGGCGGCCGGAGAGCCGCGCCCGGGACCGCCGAACGCGGAACGAACGCGGAAAGGAGTGGCGAAGTGCCACGCATCGCCGGTATCGACGTTCCCAACGAAAAGCGCATCGAGTATGCGCTGCGCTACATCTACGGGATCGGGCCGTACATCGCCTCCCGGGTGCTCCAGGAAGCGGGAATCGACGGCGGCGTGAAGGCCAAGGACCTCACCGAGGACGAGGTCGCCCGCATCGCGAACATCATCAGCCGCAGCTACACCGTCGAGGGTCAGCTGCGTCGGATGGTCCAGCAGAACATCGCCCGCCTGCGCGACATCGGCTGCTACCGGGGCCTTCGCCACCGGCGCGGCCTGCCCGTCCGCGGACAGCGCACCCGGTCCAACGCCCGGACGCGCAAGGGACCCAAGAAGACCGTGGCCGGCAAGAAGGGCGTGAAGGAGATGCACCGTGGCTAAGAGCGGCAAGAAGAAGGTCCGGCGCAGCGTCACCCGCGGGATCGCCCACATCAAGGCGACCTTCAACAACACCCTGATCACCATCACCGACACGGGCGGCGAGGTGCTGACCTGGGCATCGGCGGGAACGGTGGGCTTCAAGGGCACCCGCAAGAGCACCCCGTTCGCCGCGACGCGGGCGGCCGAGCGCGCCGCCCAGGCGGCCAGGAAGTTCGGCCTGCGGGAGATCGAGATCCGGGTGAAGGGCCCCGGCCCCGGGCGGGAGTCGGCGGTCACCGCCCTGCAGGCCGCCGGGCTGAGAGTGCAGTCCATCGAGGACGTGACGCCGCTGCCGCACAACGGCTGCCGGCCGCCCAAGAAGCGGCGTGTGTGATCGGTGCGGGCCCCGGCGGCCCCGGGGCTCCGCAGAGGTCCGCCGGGCGATCCGGAGCGGCGGACCCGACGGGAGCGAATGCCCGCGCGGCGGTTGCGGCCGACCCCGCGCGACGAAAGACAGCTGGAAGGCAGACCCGCGTGCCCGGTGATCCGCGGCGGCCGGGGCGCCCCGGCGAAACCGGGGCCCGTCCGGCCCGGACGACAACCGCCCCGCGGGCGCGGGTGCATGCCAAGTGGAGGAATGCCGATGCGAGTCAGGTGGCGCGGCCTCGAATTACCGACCCAGGTGGAGCGCGACGACACGATCAGCACGGGCACGTACGGACGGTTCATCATCGAGCCGTTCGAGCGCGGCTTCGGGACGACGGTCGGAAACAGCCTCCGCCGCGTGCTGCTGTCCAGCCTCGAGGGGGCGGCCGTCACCAAGGTACGCATCGCCGGCGCCAGCCACGAGTTCATGAGCCTGCCGGGCGTCCAGGAGGACGTCACCGACATCATCCTGAACATCAAGAGCCTCATCCTCCGTGTCGACGGCGAGGGCGAGCGGACCATGCGGCTGGTCAAACGCGGCCCCTGCGAGGTCTTCGCCCGCGATATCGCGGCCGACGCCGCCGTGACCATCATCAATCCCGGCCAGCTGATCGCCACGCTGACCTCCGAGGTCGAGCTGGCCATCGATTTCTGGGTCGGCACCGGCCGCGGCTACCGCACCAGCGAGGAGAACCAGGCCACGACCGACGAACTGGGCATCATCGCGGTCGATTCGGTGTTCTCGCCGGTCAGTCGCGTGCGTTACAAGACCGAGGAGACCCGCGTCGGGCAGCGCACCAACTACGACCGCCTGATCCTCGAGATCTGGACCAAGGGTACCATCGATCCCCAGGAGGCCCTGGTCGAGGCGGCCAAGATCCTGCGCAAGCACCTGAACCCCTTCATCCAGTACCAGGAACTCGGCGACCAGATGGTCCACGAGACCGCCGGAGCGGTCGAGGCCGGCGAGGCGATGCTCGACAAGGATCTCCAGGCCCGGCTGTCCATGCCGATCGCCCAGCTGGACCTCTCCGTCCGGGCCAGCAACTGCCTCGAGTCGGCCAAGGTCCAGTCCGTCGGCGACCTGGTCCGGATGACCGAAAGCGACCTGCTGAAGGTCCGCAGCTTCGGCCGCACCTCCCTGCGCGAGGTGAAGCGCAAGCTCGCCGACCTGGGCCTGAGCCTGGGAATGACCTTCGGCGAAGGCGAGCACCCCGCCGCCGAGGTCCCGGCCTCCGCGGGCGGATCGACGGAGGATTCCAGCCGCGCCGGCGTCGGCGGGGCGAACACGATGCCGGCCGACGCGAGCCTCGGCTGATCGCGCGGTCCGGAGGGACCGCCGGAGAGCATCCAGCCGGGCCGGGCGGACAGGCCCCCGCCCGGTGATCACGGAGCATCGAGATGAGGCACCTTGTCGCACACCGCAAGCTGAACCGTACACGGGAGCACCGCCTGGCCCTGCGCAGGAACATGGCCCAGAGCCTTTTCGAACACGGCCAGATCCAGACCACCCTGGCCAAGGCCAAGGACGTGCGCCCGTTCGTCGAACGTCTGATTACGCTGGCCCGCGTGGCCCGCGGAGGCAGCCTCGCCGCCCGCCAGCGGCTGATCGCACTGATGGGCGACCGGGCCATCATCCCCGCCGAGTTCCAGGAAAAGTACGAGCTGATGTCCGACGCCGCCCGGCGGCGCGTCACCCGCTCCCGCAGCGGCCGGCGCTACCGCCACGGACAGGCCCGCGGCGGCCAGCAGTTCACCACGCTGTCCGTCGTCCACCACCTCATCGACAACATCGCGGCCCGCTTCGAGTCGCGACCCGGAGGCTATACCCGGGTGATCAAGCTCAACCCCCGCAAGTCCTGCGACAACGCGCCGATGGCGGTGCTGCAGCTGGTCGGCGAGGAGGAGTCGCCCGGGACGGTGGTCAGGCCCGAGAAGACCGCCCGGCAGCGGCGCGTCGAACGGCGATACGCCTTCGCGGCCAAGGCCCTCAAGCGGGCGGCACGGCGCCCGGCCGGCGGAACGGCGACTGCGCCCGGGGCTGCCACGGCCGAGCCTCCTCCGGCCGACGCCGAATCATGAGTTCGCCGGCGGGTCGGGCCTGAGAGAGCGTCGCCCGGTCCGGCGGACCGACAGGAGAGCGGCAGGATCATGCAGACCGACCCTGATTGCGTGTTCTGCAGAATCGTGGCCGGGGCGATCCCCGCCGCGCGGGTCTTCGAGAACGACCACGTGCTGGCTTTCCTGGATATCGGACCCCTGGCCGAGGGACACCTGCTGGTCATCCCCCGCGAGCACTACACCCGCCTGGAGCAGATGCCGCCGGATCTCCTGGCCTGCCTGGCCCGATGCCTGCCGGATCTGGCCCGGGCCGTTCTGGCCGTCACCGGCGCGCCGGGCTACAACCTCCTGCAGAACAACGGCCGGGCCGCCGGCCAGGCGGTCGGACATGTCCACTTCCACATCATTCCACGCAACGAGGGCGACGGCCTGGGCTACCGCTGGAACGCCTCCAGCTACCCGCCCGGCCGGGCCGAGGAACTCCAGGGACGCATCCGCGACGTCCTGGCAGCGCCGCCGGCTTGACTTGGGGCCCCGGAGTCCGGATGATCCAGGCTTCGGGAACAGGAGCCGACCAGGGCCATGCCCAGTCTCGTGTCACCTGAAATGATCGCCCGGACCGGCGCGGGGCCCCTGCTGGAGCCTCATTCGGCCCTGGTATGGGTCTTCCTGGCGTTCTACTTCGCGGTCATCCTGCTGGTGAGCTTCTACGGGCTGCACCGCTATGCCCTGGTCCACCTCTACTACAAGTACCGACGCAACGTGCCGGAGGTGAAGGCCTGCTTCCTGAACCTCCCGCGGGTCACCATCCAGCTGCCGATGTACAACGAGTCCGCGGTCGCCGGCAGGCTCATCGAAGCCACCTGCCGCATCGATTACCCGAGGCACCTGCTGGACATCCAGGTGCTCGACGACTCCACCGACCGGACCACCGCCATCGCCGCCGCGGCCGTCCGGGAGTGGCGCGAACGCGGCGTGGATATCGTCCTGATCCACCGCGAGGACCGCAGCGGCTACAAGGCCGGAGCCCTGGCCAACGGCCTGCGGACCGCCCGCGGCGAGTTCGTCCTCATCTTCGACGCGGACTTCATCCCGCCGCCGGACATCCTCCGGCGGGCCATCCACCATTTCACCGATCCAGGGGTCGGCATGGTCCAGGCCCGCTGGGAGCACCTCAACCGCGACCAGTCGCTGCTGACCCGCACGCAGGCCATTCTGCTGGACGGCCATTTCGTCATCGAGCACGCGGCCCGCAACCGATCCGGACGCTTCATGAGCTTCAACGGCACCGCCGGCATCTGGCGCCGCCGCTGCATCGAGGACGCCGGAGGCTGGCAGCACGACACGCTCACCGAGGACCTGGACCTGTCCTACCGTGCCCAGATGAAGGGCTGGCGGTTCGTCTACCTGCCCGACACCACCTCCCCGGCCGAACTGCCTCCCGACATGGAGGCCTTCAAGCAGCAGCAGTACCGCTGGGCCAAGGGCGGGGCCCAGACCTGCCGCAAGCTCCTGCCCAGCATCCTGCGGTCGAACCTGCCCGGCCGCATCAAGCTCGAGGCCTTCTTCCACCTGACCAGCTGCACGGTCTACGTCTACGTCGTCCTGCTGACCCTCATGCTCTACCCGGTGGTCTACCTCAAGCTCCACGTCTTCGGCGAGGGGCCGCTGCGATACCTCCTGGACCTGTCCATCCTGCTGGCCGCCACCTGCTCGGCCGCGACGTTCTACGTCGCCAGCCAGCGCGAGCTGTTCCGCAGCTGGCGCGACAGCCTCAAGTACGTGCCGTTCCTCATGTCGCTGGGCATCGGCATCGCCCTGAACAACGCGCGGGCGGTGCTCGACGGCTTCTTCGGATCCGGCGGCGAATTCGTGCGCACCCCCAAGTTCGGTGTCACCGACACCCAGACCGTCTGGCGCGCCGACCGGCCGCGCCGCCGCCGCCCGCGGATCCAGCCTTTCATCGAGTTCGGCGTCGGTCTCTACCTGCTCGGCTGCCTGGCGCTGTGCCTGCTGAACCGCAAGATCACCATCGGCCTGCCCTTCCTCTGCCTGTTCATGGTGGGCTACTTCTACGTGGCGCTGACCACCTGGCTGGGGCACCGCCTGAGCGGGGCGGCCGCCGAAGACGAGGACGTCAGCCGGATCATGCCCGCCCCGGTCGAGATCCCCCGTGGCCGGCCCCACGACCCGGACCGCCAGGGTGCCCTTGCGG